>Ga0207416_1000990_pt1 | contig 41637 bp, 44 predicted proteins | sample PaiPotPPM11metaG_FD_184107 | JGI IMG/M metagenome (GOLD analysis project Ga0207416, IMG submission 184107) | Iron sulfur acid spring bacterial and archeal communities from Banff, Canada, to study Microbial Dark Matter (Phase II) - Paint Pots PPM... ...
CTACGGTTAAACTCGTAAGATCCAGGAATCTCAGTTCTTTCTGACTGACCTCGGCATAGCTCATAACCATCGACTTTCTCCTTGTGATGTGGGGTTTCCTCAGTATACCACAACCGGAATAAAGTCTCTTATTTAGGGATGTCTTCGCGAAGTATTATATACCTGAGTATAGAATTTGTCACGAGGTGTATTTCTTAGAAGCTTGCAAAGTCATGAAATGATTTGGTCCGTTTTGTATTTATATGGTACAATACGTTTAGGTAGCAAGCAGCCAGGGATGGGTAGTTATGGACCAACAGATTTCATTGCCTTCGATTGTGGAGTTAGAACAGCCACATCTCTATCTTAACCGCGAATTGAGCTGGATCGAATTTAACCGCCGTGTTTTTGAGGAAGCGAAAGATAGCCGCCATCCTCTATTAGAGCGTGTCAAATTTATTGCGATCTTTGAGACGAATCTCGATGAGTTCATCATGATTCGCTTGGCCGGACTCAAGGATCAGATTGATGCGCATACTGCGATGCGTAGCCCCGATGGACGCACGGCAGCACAGCAGTTAGCAGAAGTCCGTCAACGCTTAGCTCCTCTCGTCCAGGAAGTGCGACAGTACTGGCGAAATGAATTGCTCCCCCTGCTGGCAGAACAGCATATCCATGTTCTTGATTATGAGCAATTGAATGAAAAACAGCGCAGCGCGATGCGTACCTATTTTGAGCAGGAAATTTTTCCTGTCCTCACACCGCTAGCCGTTGGTCAGGGACATCACTTCCCCCTCATCTCAAATCGTAGCCTCAATCTGGCCGTCGTATTGACTGATCCCTCGTACCGAGAACTGTTTGCTCGTCTGAAGGTTCCACCCTCTCTTCCACGTCTTCTGCCGGTCCCAGTAGTATCGGAAGAACCACAAGTGGTAGCTTTTGTTTGGATTGAACAGGTGATTGCTGCTAATTTGGATATGCTCTTTCCTGGCTTTGAAGTCTGGGAGTCGTATGTCTTCCGAATCTTGCGTGACACCGACATCGAATTGCAAGTCGATGAAGCCTCCGATTTGCTTGAGTCGATTGAGCAAGAAATACAGGACCAGCGTTTCAGCGCAGTCGTCGATCTGGCAGTTAACCCCTCAATGCCTCCCCGTATTCGCAGTCTCCTACTCAATAATCTGGAGCTAACTTCGGGTGATCTGACTGTAATCGATGGCCCGCTTGGTATGGGCAACGTCGCGGAACTGTATGATTTAGAGCGCCCGGAGTTAAAAGATCAGCCTTTTACGCCGCGTGCACTACTTCGCAAGGATAGTGATATCTTCGCTGCGATCCAGAAACGTGATATTTTGCTGCACCATCCCTATGATAGCTTTGCCAGTGTCGTGAATTTTGTTCAGGCAGCTGCCAGAGATCCAGATGTACTAGTCATCAAGCAAACACTTTACCGTGTTGGGACAAACGCTCCTGTCGTTAATGCCCTCTTAGAGGCTGTAGAGAATGGCAAACAGGTAGCTGTGCTCGTGGAGTTAAAAGCTCGCTTCGATGAAGAGAATAATATCGGGTGGGCCAGGGAACTGGAAAAAGCGGGAGTCCATGTGGTTTTTGGACACCTGATCTATGGATTGGTAGGCTTGAAAACACATGCCAAAATCACCCTGGTAGTCCGTCGAGAGCCGAATGGCCTACGCCGCTATGTCCACCTGGGAACAGGTAATTATAATGCGGGCACGGCAAGAGTCTACGAAGATCTTGGCTTGCTCACCTGCCAGTATGATATCGGGATGGATGTCACTGCGCTTTTTAACTCTTTGACCGGCTATTCGCGTCAGAACTCCTATCATCAACTGCTGGTTGCACCGGTGAGCCTGCGTGATGGCATAATTGAGCGTATCAACCGTGAAATCTGCTCACACGAGGAGCGCGGCAATGGACGCCTGATCTTCAAAACGAATGCGCTCACTGATCCTGAGATTATCAATCATCTCTACCGAGCTTCGCAGGCTGGTGTGCAGATTGATCTGATTGTTCGTGGTATCTGTAGCCTGCGTCCGGGAGTCCCCACTGTCAGCGAAAATATCCGCGTGCTGAGTATTATCGGCCGTTTCCTAGAGCATAGCCGCATCTACTACTTTGGCAATAATGGCCACGAGGAGATGTTTCTGGGCAGTGCTGATATGATGCAGCGCAACCTCAACACACGAGTCGAAGCACTCTTCCCTGTCGAGTCGCAGGAGTTACGTACGACAATCCTGGAAAATATGCTGCAACCGATCCTGGCTGATACTGTTAATGCCCACATCCTACAGCCTGATGGAACGTATACATGCGTTCGTCCTGCTGATGGCCAGAAACCATTCGATAGCCAGTCTTGGTTTCTGACGCACCCGCTGTCCCATCTGCGCGATGAGGACACACCTGATACGACGATCAGCGCAATCCCTTCGAGCGCCTAACTTTTGCAGAGACATCAAGTGTCCAACTCTTGCAACCTCTTTAAAGAAACAGGGCGAACATGATACAATAGTCCCGTCGCATAATTGAGACAAGACTACCAATCTTCATAGCTCAATTGAAACTCTGGATTACCTATGTCCATTCATAGACATAGCCGATGCAGCAAACAAAGTGGAAAGCGAATATCTAGACTTTTAGCATGCTTGATATTATCACCTCGCTGGCAGAGATTTTTCGGTCCCAGCAAAAACAACTCTATATGGTCGGTGGAACGGTGCGTGATGTGCTTCTTCACAGAGGAGAAGCAGCCGATGCAGACCTAGCAACCGACGCCCGCCCCGACGAGATTAAGCGCCTGGTGGCTCCCACTCGTCCCAGTGCTGTTGTCCTGGTGGGGGAACGCTTTGGCACAGTACGCCTGCATTATACTACCAGTATTGTTGAAATCACTACGTTTCGCACTGAACGCTACAATTCTGAGTCGCGTAAGCCAGAGGTATGCTTTGGTGATAGCCTGGAAGAGGATTTGAGTCGGCGCGATTTTACCATCAATGCGTTGGCGCGTGATCCGCTGAATGACCACATCATCGACCTCTACAATGGTCGCCAGGATCTGGAGGACCATATCTTGCGTGCCGTTGGTAGGGAGCCCGATAAGCGCTTCGATGAAGATCCACTGCGCTTATTGCGAGCCGTGCGCTTTGCTGCGCAACTGGATTTTACTATCGAACCAGTGACTCACGAGGCTATCTTACGGCAGGCTGCAAAATTGCAAAAGATCAGTCGCGAGCGGATTCGGGACGAGATGAACAAACTGTTGCTCTCTCGCCACCCAGACAAAGGGCTGAATTTGCTGGTGGAACTAGGATTGATGGACTGGATTATCCCCGAGGTACTGGAACTGCGAGGGGTGAGCCAGCGTCCCCACTCCAGCATCACGACCAAAGACGTCTATGCCCATGTTCTGCGCGTAGTTCAACGTACACCTGCACGCTTGCAGACCCGCTGGGCCGCCTTGCTACATGATATTGCCAAACCACGAACCAAAAGAGTTGAGGATAACAAGGTGCATTTCTTCGGTCACGAAGATATAGGTGCACATATGGCGCGTGATATTCTCAAACGCCTGCATTTTGATCGCAGTTTTATTGACAGCGTCTCCCTTCTGGTCAAATTGCACATGCGTGCCAATGCCTACACTTCCGATTGGACTGATGGGGCGGTGCGCCGCCTCATGCTTGATGCCGGTACTAACCTGCAAGACCTGTTAGACCTATCCCAGGCCGATATTACCAGTTACCGTGTTGATAAAGTCACCCGTGCTGCTGCGCGTGTGGCCGAGCTTGGTGAACGCTGCCAACATCTCAAAGAAGAGGCCGAACGCATCCCATTGAGGAGTCCTCTGGATGGGAACGAACTGATGGCAATGTTTGGTCGTGATCCTGGACCCTGGCTGCGTCCGATCAAAGACCACCTACTGAGTCTGGTCATCGATGGTATGCTATCTCCAGACGATAAAGAGGAAGCGGCAAAGATTGCTCAAACAATGTTGAATGATACTGACAACTAGAAAGAGGTTTTGAGATGCCGAAAGAGAATACACCGGGCCAGCAGAGTACTGATACAACCAAACCTGCGGCAGCAACTACTACTTCCGGAAAAAATCGTTCCGGTAAGAAGGACAAGCGTCTCCAGGTCGGTGGAACAGCTGTATCGGGGGCAAAATCAACGCAGCCCAAACAAACCTCGCCAACAAACAATCCACAGCAGCAGGAGATCGAGGGCTATAACCGTACGATGCGCCGTCGTATGCAACATATGGGAGCTGGCCCCTATGCGGGCGAGCAGCAGAAAGTGAAAACGCTACAACAGAAGCGCAAGGAAAAAATTGAACGTCTTAAGCAGCGACGTGCTGCGCAAGTTGCGGCTGTGAAGAGGTCGCTACCTGGTGGCAAAATTTCAACTGATACAAAGCGTGTCTACTATCTAGTTGCAGGTGTGACTATTGCGATCGTGGCAGTTATCTTACTCTTTGTCATACTGCGAGTAACCCACGTACTGCATTAAATTAGTGAATGGGTACCAATCAATTTTATAGGAGTAGCCCCAAGCGGGAACCGCTGTGCTTGTATCTTCGTGGAAGCGTGTGGTATACTGTCAAATGGACTCATATAACATTTTTTGCTTTTTTGCTCCTGCGATAGAGCTAGGAGTGGAGATAGATACATCTATTACATGTTTTTCATAGTTCTGGACTACACATATGGTGTGGTTGAGATTTAGGAGGTTTGTTTTACTTTGGCTCTAGGAAAAATTCGACTTGTCCCGCTCGGAGGACTGGGAGAAGTTGGAAAGAATATGATGGTCGTTGAGTATGGCGACGATATTGTCATTATTGATGTCGGCGTAATGTTCCCCGATGAAGAGATGTATGGTGTTGATCTGGTAATCCCTGATACGACTTTTCTTGCCGACAAGAAGCATCGTATACGTGGCGTCCTCATTACTCATGGTCACGAAGATCACGTTGGCAGCCTTCCTTACGTTTTACCAATGCTTGATTTCCCACCTGTCTATGCGACACGTTTAACCCATGGCCTGATCAGCGTCAAGCTAAAAGAGCATAGAATGCTCGAAAAGACCGTCGTTAATGTCATCGGACCGGGTGACCAAGTTCCGCTTGGTGAATGTGTAGCCGAATTCTTCCGTGTGAACCATAGCATTCCGGATGCCATAGGCATTGTCTTGCGTACACCGATTGGTACACTGGTGCATACAGGGGATTATAAATTTGACTATACACCGGTAGACGGCAAGCCTGCCGACCTGGGAGCTCTCGGACGTCTTGGCAACGAAGGTGTCCTGGTGATGCTGGGTGATAGTACACGGGTGGAAACACCAGGCTATACACTCTCGGAACGTGTGATCAATGAGTCACTGGATAAGATCTTCGCCAACGCACCTGGACGCATCTTGATTGCTACTTTTGCATCGCTCATTTCGCGTATCCAGCAAATTATTGAGACTGCTGAGCGCTATGATCGCTTTATTGCACTAGTTGGCCGAAGCATGCAGAATAACGTGCAAATGGCGATCGAACTCGGTTATCTCAACATTCCCAAGGGAATGTTGATCCGGGCGGAGGACGTGAATAAGTTCGAGCCGGAGCAGGTAGTGATCATCTGTACTGGCAGTCAGGGAGAGCCGACCTCGGCTCTCACACGCATCGCCAACGAGGATCATCGCCTGATCAGCATTAAGCCGGGCGATACCGTCATTCTCTCGGCGACTCCAGTACCAGGGAATGAGAAAATGGTGCACCGCACGATCAACAGCCTATTCCGCCAAGGCGCTGATGTGCTCTACCAGGGCATCTCTAATGTACACGTTTCCGGACATGGTGCACAGGAAGAATTAAAGCTCATGTTGAGCCTCGTGCGGCCAAAGTTTTTCATGCCGGTTCACGGCGAGTATCGTCAGTTGATATTGCATGCAAAACTGGCCTCCTCGCTGGGTATTCCTGAGGAAAACATTGTAGTTGCGGAAGATGGAGATCTGATCGAGGTGACTCCTGATGCTATTAAACTGGCTGGTCATACCGCTTCCGGCAATGTTTTCGTCGATGGCTTAAGTGTTGGTGATGTCGGGCAGATCGTATTGCGCGACCGCAGAGTATTATCACAAGACGGCATTCTGATCGCCGTTCTCACTATCGATAAGGAGACTGGCCAGCCCATGGCTGGGCCTGACATTGTGACGCGAGGCTTTGTCTATGTGCGTGACTCGGAAGAACTGCTTGCAGACGCTCGTGAGCGCGTACTGGAGTCATTTCACGGTTTGCATGGGCATGGCGGTTCCGACTGGTCCTTCGTCAAAGATAAGATCAAGCACACGCTGAGTGAGTTCCTCTACGAAAGGACTCACCGCTGTCCGATGATCTTACCTGTGGTAATGGAAGTCTAACCCGCGTACCACAGAGTCGTCCTGCCAGAATATAGCAGGGCTTCCTATTGGGAGCCCTGCCTTTTATTTGCTCTACTTTTTTCTCTGAAGCAGTATGTGCTTTGCTTCTAATGCGTCGGCCCCAGTTCACAGCCTGTGTTACTGGTGGGATGATTATTCGCAGCATCTTGAGCTATAGCCTGATCAACTCCTACAACTTGGGCCTGCATGTCTTGTACACCTAACTGGAGAGCTTCTGGCACTGAAGCTATCCAGACATCAATGTTATTGTGGCAGATATGAGTACCGGAGTCTTCTACGGTGCACGTGTAAGCTGGCTGTTTGAGGTCGTTTGGATGGTACAGCTTCAACATAGTCCCAAAGGGAAATTGAGGAAGGTAAGCTGCACAGGCTCCAACATGACTTGGATGACCATCTGCCATCGTTCCGACATCCGTATAAAAGGTTGCCTTAACAGAAGTCATTTGGCCCGCTGGAGGAGAGTTTCCTTGGGGTGGTTGATTGGGAGTTGCCGCTGGCGTTGGCTGATTGGGAGTTGCCGCTGGCGGTGAAGTAGAATTTGCTGCGTTAGACGGTGATTGAGAATATATAGACATAATATATGCATTATAACCGCAGCATCCCATTGCTGATACAAATAGCATAAAAAGCAAAAAGGTAATTTTTTTCATTCTTCTAGCATGGCGCACAGATCTCTGTCATTACCTTCGAACTGTGAGAATAGAACGCCATCTCCTTTTCTGGTGAGAAACCACCACTGGTTGAGCCTGCCTTGCTGAGGCTCGTCACTCTCGTTCTAAATATATCCAGTGGGAATCGTTTAGCCTATATCCGTTTTGCGTTTTTAGTTGCGTTTTTGCTACAGCCACTCCTATCACGAGCTGGAACAGTATAAGAAATCTTTGCATTAATATTGACATATAGAAGAAATGCTCTACCTGCTGCTTTTCGTAATTACAAGCATGGGAGAAGGCTTACAATTAGAAGGATAAATGCATTCTCTCGACTTTACTAGTCATTTAGAGGGACAGTTTTAAGGGGATGGGTGAAAAGTATCATTTATGTAGAAGCGAAGAACTGTCCCTCTTTCTTCCTATTAAGAGCCTGCAACCTTCTGCTACAATATTCTTAATGGATGATGTCGTAGTTGCGTTTAGCAGGAGAAGCAGTCTTTCCGGTTGTCCTGCTAACTATCCCTTGTAGCTCACTTCTAAAAAGTTATGACCAATTACTAGCACCTGTTTGTCGCAAGCTTTCAACTTGATATAATAGAGCATGTAGCGTTTTTTGCTACCAGCGGCTTTCTGCCTACAGCAGCTTTCAGAAAGATTGAACCCATATATCAATCATTGGTTTATGCACTGATAGCTCCATACTTCCGCGAACCGCTGTAGCGGTAGTTTGTTGATTGAGGAGAGATCGCCTTTTAGCTCTTCCGCTCATAACTGGCTGTTGCTAGATCAAGGGAAAGTGGCCCGATGTATATCCAACACCGTGAAAAGTCCCATGTCAACAAACTACCAGTAGTACACAGGTCGACCGAACGCGAGAAAAACTAGAAGAGAGAGTTAACAGCTATGACGTACACATCCATCCGTGAAATTGCCGATGAGATCCATTCCGGTATTATTACCCCCACTGAGCTAGTCCAGGAGACGCTTGACTGCATTGATAAGCAAGATAGCGAGATTCAGGCTTTTGTTACTGTGATGCATGAGCAGGCTCTTAATGATGCAGAACAGGCTGAGCGTGAGATACGCACTGGCCTCTATCGAGGCCAACTCCACGGTATTCCCATCGCCATAAAAGATTTAATTGCCGTCAAAAGTGTGCGAACGACAGCTGGCTCAAAAGTACTGGAAGACTATATTTCATCTGAAGATGCAATGGTAATTGAACTTTTGCGCAAAGCAGGTGCCATCATTATTGGTAAGACCAACACCTATGAGTTTGCATATGGCCCCTTTGCACCGCCGACGCGCAATCCCTGGGACCATACGCGCACGACTGGCGGCTCCAGCGGTGGCTCGGCTGCGGCAGTTATAACTGGCATGTGTCCTGGCAGCATTGGTACAGATACTGGTGGTTCTATTCGTATTCCGTCTGCGTGCTGTGGTATTACCGGTCTCAAACCGACCTATGGGCGGGTCAGTTGTTACGGAGTCATTCCACTGAGCTGGTCGCTTGATCATGTTGGCCCGATGGGACGTAGCGCCGAGGACTGCGCTATTCTCTTTGATGCAATCGTCCAGTATGATCCTCGCGATCCCAATAGTGTCGCCGGTCCTCCCACTCGCTACACATCCACACTAATCGGAGGAACAGAGGGACGTGGTCCGGTCTCTCTAGAGGGGTTAAAGTTCGGCATCCCGCAGGATGCGTTCGTAGCTCCGCTGGACTCGCAAGTACGCAACGCTTGGCAGGCAGCACTGCACGTGTTCGAGGAAGAAGGTGTGGAACTTGTTGATGTGGAGTTGCCGCGTCCGACGATGGAACTCTTCCGTACGGTCCAAAGACCTGAGGCCACACTGGCGCATATCCAGAAGGGCTGGTTTCCTGCTTTTCAGAACTTATATACTGATAATGTACGGGTGCGCCTTATCCAGGGACAGCAGATAGCTGCAATCGATTATTTGAAAGCGCAGCAAGAAAAAAGAAATTTTACAAGTAGTATACGTGCAACTATGCAGCATGTGGACGCTTTTGTGCTGCCTACGCTGCCTATTCCCGCGATACCCGCAGAATTGGTAGATCAGACTATCGAGGTTGATGGCGTGGCAGAGGAGGCTCCTACAGCCTTTCTGCGCTTGACCATGCCCTTCAATCTTGCAGGATTGCCAGCGATCTCATTCCCTTGCGGCTTTAGTTCAGACGGTTTACCGCTTGGCCTACAAGTTGCTGGCAAACCGTTTGAAGAAGCTACCGTTCTGCGTATTGCTCATGCCTATCAGCAATTGACGGACTGGCATCGAAGAGAAATACCCCTCGCTGATAGATAAAAAGAATATGGTGTCCGTAGAGCGTATGAATTCGTACTTTTGCCTATCAGCACACGCTATCAGGTTTCGCTTGCACTTGTCCCTTTTTTTGGCTGCCATGAGCAGAGGCGGAGTCGGTATGATGTGGCTGTTTCGCAGCAGAAATGGCGAAACGCGTTTAATTGGTAACAATCCATAAAAGGAGATCAAGATGCAAGATCTGGGAAGCTATGCAACAGATAAAGATTTTTTACGCTCTATTGCCGGTAATGACTATACAATTCCCGGTGCCCTCAATTCTTTTGCTTTTGCCAGAGCACTCTTATCAAATTTCGCATCTACCGATGGTGAACTGCGCGATGAGCTGAGCTATATGATTTTTGCCAATGGAATTATTGCCAGGCAGAAGTTGACTCCAGAGGAATTAGAGAAATTACTCATCACAGCTCTGGATAACGGACACCTGTTTTATAGAATTGGCGAGTTCGATACTGACTCTGTATTTATGCGCAGTTTTTCGAATCTGGTCATCGCTGCGCTCCTCTACAGCGATGCCCAGAAGCCTACATTTTCTGCCCAGATCATCCAACGGACAAAAAAAGCGCTACTTGAGTATGCACTCTCGGAAAAGGACTGGCGCGGGTATGTAGAAGAGAAAGGCTGGGCACATGCAATGGCCCATCTGGCAGATGCACTAGATGAATGTGCACAAAATCGTACTATGGGTGCGCAAGATCGCAAAGAGATCCTGACTCTGATCAGCGAACTGGCAAAGTCACCAGAGCCGCTCTACCACGAAGAGGATGTACGTCTAGCTATGGCAGCTTATCATATCATCCTGGGCAAACAGGTCGATGAAGGGTTTCTCAAAACATGGGTGGATACCTGTTTTGTACAACGTAACACCGACGTTGTTTCCTGGACTCGGGGGACGAATGCCAAGAATTTCTTGCGCAGCCTCTATTTCCTATTACGCTGGGACAGCGTTGTCCCAATGCTAGCAGAACGTATCTCTACTGTATTAAAGCAGCAGGATGAGATATATCTCTTCGCCAAGGCAAATGAATAAGCTGCTTGATCATTTTCCCCTTGTCACCTGGTCAGACCCGCCTTATAGAAGTACGAAACTCCACTGTGATGCCCCCCTACAGACAGGGTAGAGGTCCAATCAGAAACGTTGCGACAATTCGAATCCCTAAACTGAGAATGTATTTGTTGGTATGCTCCTCGTAGTGTAATCTCCCACTTTTTGTTTGCCGCATGTCTAGCTGTCTGGACGACTCCAACGTGACCGTAGAGTTTGTTGGCACCATCCACTTTAGGTTGCAGTACCTCAATATCGCCCACGTGAGGTACATGGTCCTTAGTCCATCCTAGCTTTTGCAGCCAGCCAGGCCATTTATAGGCATTAGGATAGGTAGAAGGTAGGTGATAGTGGTTGGCTACGTAAGTTGTACACCAACATCCTCCATCAGGAGCAGCAAATATTGCCAGTGCTTTAGGGGTAAAAGCCGTGCTCAAAGCGCTTGCTACTATCAGAAGAGCTGCGCTAATAAAAAATACGAGAGAATGCTTTTTTCGCATACAAAACCGCCCTTTCATTTAACTAATCTAGACACGTTGCTTGACGCATTTGAGGTAGAAGCCTTGCCTGAATATGCTCAGCAACTTTCTAACAACCATAGTCGTCAGTAATAGCTGATGAGATTATGGCAAAAGTGGTTATTCAACGATATCTATGATTCTGTCGGGAAAGGGGGCATAGCGAACGCGGTCACCTAAAGGTGATACCTCCAAGGGGGCACGGCGGTAAACCGGGTCTGTGGGTAGTCTAGACGCCTCGCCAGTGAAAGCTACCCTTGTAGCGCACACGTGGAAGTATCCCTAGCCGTCCCAGGTGATAATACACAAAGCAGCCAGCACAGAAGCCCACAGCCAGATTGATACCAGCTAGGACAAAGACAATCAGGGCAAGAATCCAGCCAAGGACGGTAGCATGGGTCAGGAATAGCACAAGACTTGAGGCCAACAGGAAGATAGCCCCAATGCTCTGAGCGAAACGATGTGGGGCAGGATCGTCCTCCACGATACGCGGACGTAACAGGCCTAGCGGTAGTGCAACTTTCCGATAAAGGAGCCCGAAGGGACTTGCAGCGGGGACAAGAGCGCTCAGTGCCATGGCCAGACCGGTAATGAGTATAATCACGGGTGTGTACAAGACAAAACCAAGAGCAATCAGAATAATAGTGCACGATTGTGAGAATTTGGTAAGATGTGTATCTACTTGTGGAGTAGCAGGTATGGTATTTTGCATGGTGACAATCCCTTAACTTTCTTCCCAAAGGGAATGAGACGATTCAGTCTACACATTTCCCAGACTTCCTTAAAGATAGTATATGAGCTTATCTTTGTCAATGAGGTCTTAATCTTGCTGAGAATTGGGAACGGATATGCTTGACAGAGACTCGAGAATAGAGTAAAATCCTACCCGTTGGTACGCAAGGACTAACCTGACTTGCCTCGTTCGTCTAGTGGTTTAGGACATCGCCCTTTCAAGGCGGAGATCACGGGTTCGAATCCCGTACGAGGTATTATTTTGAACCATGTGGGTTTTGTTACATCTAAAACACTATTTGTAACAAAACCCACATATTTTTTCTGTTAAGGCGTGGCTCATCTCTCGCTCACTTGCTCATGTTTGTGGTTAGGGGGTGCAATTTGCTGTAAGTTGGTGTATACTTCTCTCGAGGTTTGATAGGCAGGGAGGCTCTTTGCAGTGAAAGTGCGTGATGTAATTAAGGAAATTGTGGCAGATGGATGGTTCTTTGTACGTATGCGAGGTGACCATAGATTCTATGAGCACCCAAAGAAAAAAGGTGGTGTGACAGTTGCTGGGCATCCTGGTGATGATGTCCCTATAGGGACGCTAAAAAAGATCTACAAGCAAGCTCAGATCAGGAGGAAATAAGCTCATGGAGAATATAGTAAAAGTTCTGGTGATAATAGAAAAAGGAAACACTTCGTATGGTGCGTACTCTCCCGATGTACCCGGATGTTTTGCTGTTGGAAAAACTGAAGAAGAAGTTACTTGTCGCATGCAGGAAGCCCTACAATTCCATATAGAGTGCTTGCAAGAAGAAAATTTACCACTTCCAAAGGTATTAACAGCATCCTATCGCCGTCAGGTTTGGCATAAGCGTTGGAAGTCACTTCTCGCATTTCTGCACATGTGTGTTACTTTGCGCATATTCCATGATAATACCTTAAAGTACATGAATATTTCGCTCTCTATCTAGTAGAGGTAAACATGCTAAACGAAAAATGGGAAGATCCTATAAATATAACGAAAGAGCAATGGATTAGCCTTTTGAGAGATGAAGAGGCAATTAAAGAAGAAGATATTGAAGTGCTAAGATTGATACATACCAGCATAGATTCTAGAGCTACAGCTTCACAATTAGCTCGATTGCTAAATATACCTCATTTTGTCCCTATAAATAGCCAAGTTGGGAGATTGGGAAAGAGAATAGCTAATAGACTCAGAATAGATGCTCCAAAAGAAAGATATGGAGATGGATATAATTGGTGGAATGTTCCTTTCCTAGGAAAGTCAACTAAGGAAGGCTTTTATTGGATTTTAAGACCTGAGCTAAAAGATGCAATGGAAGATTTAGAAGATACGTCAATAGAAGATGATTTTATTTCACCTGACGAAATAGATATAGATGACTTAGAAGAGCTATATGAAGGTGCTCACAAACAAATTTATGTAAACCAATATGAGAGAGATAGGCATGCAAGAGATAAGTGCATCAGAATTTATGGAACAAAGTGTTCTGTTTGTGACTTTGACTTTGAAAAGGCATATGGTGAAACTGGAAAGAATGTCATCCATGTACATCATCTAAAACCGCTCAGTGAAATTAAGGGAGAGTACAAGGTTGATCCAGAAAACCATTTGCGGCCAGTTTGCCCTAACTGCCATACAATAATTCACAGAAGGAAACCAGCATTTTCAATCGATGCAGTTAAGGCAATGATTAAAAATGCTGCTAATTAGCTGAGCTCATACCCGAAAGATAGCTGGTTTCTGCTCCCACCAAAGAGGTCATTGCAATCTGGAGGTTTTTCTATGATCAGTGTAGAAGAGGCAATCTCGCGTATCCTGACCGAAATCACTCCTCTCAATACAATCCAGGTTCCCCTTGCTAAGGCCCTCGGCATGGTACTGGCGCAGGATGTCATAGCGCAAGAGGACATACCGCCGTTTGCCAATTCCGGTATGGATGGCTTCGCGCTCCTGAGCAAAGATAGCAAGCCGCAAGGAGATAAAACGCCCCGCTTGCGAGTCACTGGAGGCATTGCAGCTGGCTATCTAGCTGACCATGCGCTTGAGCCAGGTACTGCTATGCGTATCACGACGGGAGCCCCTGTTCCATCTGGAGCTGATGCCGTCATCCAAGTAGAATTGACGCGTTCCGACGGGCCAGACAGTGACTGGGTTGAAATCTTGCAGGCAGTTCATCCAGGTAATAATATTCGTCTTGCCGGGGAGGATATGCGACGAGGGCAAACAGTTCTGACACGGGGAACCGAAATAAGAGCCTGGGAAATTGGTATCCTGGCAACACTTGGTTGGGCCACTGTCCCGGTTGTACGCCGTGCACGCGTGGCGATTGTAGGCACAGGTGACGAGGTAATCGATATAGATCAGCCTCTAAAAGCCGGGAAAATTCGTGATAGTAATAGCTATCTGCTGGAAGGAGCCATCCGCACAGCAGGTGCAGAAGCATACCGTCTGGGTATCGCCCATGATACAGTTGAGAGCCTGCACGAAAAGTTCGACGAGGCAAGACAGTACGATCTCATTATTACTTCTGGCGGAGTTTCTGTTGGCGATTTTGATCTGGTCAAGGATATTATGGCAGAAAAAGGCCATATAAACTTCTGGCGCATTAATATGCGGCCCGGCAAGCCAGTTGCCTTCGGACATATTGGCGGAATACCACTACTGGGATTGCCTGGAAACCCTGTTTCCAGTGCAGTGACATTCGAACTCTTCGGACATCCACTTATCCGCAAACTGCAAGGGTATAATCGTCTACACAAGCCACAGATCGAGGTGATCGTTGCCAATAGCATACTCAACCAGGCAATGCGCCGCCACTATGTGCGTGCCCATGTGGTCTGGCAGAATGATCACTTCGTTGCCCACACAACAGGCAACCAGGGCTCTCATGTTATGAGTTCTTTGCTTAATGCTAACGCGTTGGTCATTGTACCGGAGGGAAGTGGTGAGGTTCACCCAGGGGACAAAGTGAAGGCTATCATGCTCAACTGGCCTGAGGAATAGCTGTGGTCGGCTCAAAAATCAGGCAGAAATGAACTCAAAATCTCAAGCCTCCACCAGTTAATGCGGTTGCACCTGCCTTATCTTTTTCTGCAAGGTCGCGTACTCTGAGCATTTTCAATAAGGCGGTAACGCAGTTGGTCGCGAGATATATGCAAAAGGGCTGCAGCATGGACCTGATTGCCATTGCTGCGCTCAAGAGCTTCTCGCAGAAACCTATGTTCGATACTGCACAAGAGTTCATGCAAGTCAAGACCTTCAGGAGGAAGGTGCATCTGCTGCACAATCTCATGCAGGCGTTGATTGGCACTTGTAGCTGCTTTGCGGACGGCCTCCGGTAGATCTTTGGGCAAAATGGTATTATCATCACACAGAATCTGACCACTCTGAATAACACTACGTAACTCACGAATATTGCCAGGCCAGGGATAGCGCAGAAGCATTTCCATTGCTTCTTTACTCATACAAAGCGGTTTATCGCCTTCAATACTATGGAGATGCAAAAAGTGCTCAACGAGAGGTTCAATGTCTTCTGGCCGCTCACGCAAAGGAGGGAGATAAATAATGAAGACTTTCAAGCGATAGAAAAGATCATCGCGGAAAGTTTTATGTGCCACAGATGATTGCAGATCAACATTAGTAGCCGAGATAACGCGTAGATTAACGTGGATCACCTTTGTTCCCCCCACCCGCTGGAAACTCAACGTCTCCAGAAAGCGAAGGAGCTTGGCTTGCAAAACAAGAGGCATCGAGCCGATCTCATCAAGAAAGAGTGTGCCACGATTAGCTCGCAAGATATAGCCATCCCGGGAAGCCTTTGCATCGGTGAAAGCCCCAGCTTCAACACCAAATAGTTCGCTCTCTAGTAATGCCTCTGGGATGGCAGCACAGTTGATGGGGACAAATTGATAAGCTGCACGACTACTCAACTGATGGATAGCACGGGCAACCACATCTTTACCCGTGCCGCTCTCCCCTTGCAGTAAAACCGTCGTTTCTGGATAGATAGCCACCTGGCATATCATACTGATCACATTCTGAATTGCAGGACTGCGCCCGATGATCATACCAGTGAGAAGATCGCCTTGTGACGAGCCACCGGAGGAGTCCCCAAATGGTCCACCTTGTGAATCTTGTCCTCTCAATCTCATCGAGGGGCCTTGTCCACCATTGCCATCCCGCATCCCATATCCCTCTCAACATGGACAGAAGAGATCAGATCGCCAGAACATATTTAGCATATGCCCCACTGCCCACCTGCCTAATATGCAACAGTAGAGTCTATCAACGGCCTATTGGCTGCAATGGTTGCAGAGGCTGCGGCGAAGTGATCCAGCCCCGTCCAGGAACAAATGTTGCGCCATTGCCACCATTGCCCCACTGGGATTCCGTCTCGAAGGGCAGCGAAGAAGAGTGTTGCAACTGAGCATCTGACACAGATATAGTGCCAGACGAAGGCATAGCAGCTACTGCTGCATAAGCAGGTGCTATGTACCCATTGCTCAGTCCAGAAGTAACCCGCCCATGCGGCATAGACGGCATTTCGCTCATCCACGCTTGCTCTGGCAAAGAGACGTGCATTAGATATCCAGCCATTAATTCACCAGTAACCTGGCAGAACAGTTCAGGGGGCATACCGAGCATCTGGCAAGCCATCTTTAACGTCGTTTGACCATCCGCACACGTCAAGAGTCGCCACTGATCCGGTGTCACCTGAACCTGTGGATTTTGCTCACGAAAAGCAGAGAGATCCGCGGGCGTGAGCACCATCTCCGGCTGTATGAAAGATGTATCAATACGCTTTGGTGGAACAGGCGTCATCACACGAACAGGTCGTATCGAAGGGGTTGTCATCGAAGAGATTGCCTCGGAAGAAACCTCAGGAGAAAGAAGCGATGCAAAGCTAATGTCATTCGAATCATCCTGAGACTGAGAGGATGAGAGATCTATTATTGCATCGGATTCAGGAAAAGCTGAGAAAAGAGCCTCCACTGATAATAATGCATCCGCAGACAGTGCCTCTGTAACAGATGATGTGGAAGAAGAAGTATCACCAAGAAACTGATCAATCCCCATAAGAGTGGGCACGCTTGCCACATCTGGTTTGGGTGTCGAAGGCACTATTGGAGCTGCCGGGGCCATAGACCTATGTGTCGTGGGTATACGATTTACTACTGCTGGAGCAGCAGTAAATGGTGCTTTTTGATGAGCTATTGCAGGGGTGGAGGTAGAAGTGGATTGAATAGGCTGAAACGATTGAACCGATTTCGGTGGCCTGGACTGAGACAATTGGCTCGACTGGAATGATGGAGCTTGGTCAGATTGAGATCTTTGCGGAGCAGAGTCAATGATCGATATAACTGACATAGAGACCAGCAAACGATCTTCAGGAGCAGGAGTACTTTCTTCAAAAAAGACATCACCAGATGACCAGATAAGGATCACACGCAGCACATCGACAGCTTTTTGTATAGCCCACATACGCAATTCGTCGCGACCAATATAGCCAAGGTCCATCAGCGCTAAAGCTTCACGGGTTTCACTTGACTTGGCGTCTCCCAGAGAGCGCTTGATTTCGTGCAGAGCTTGCGGTGAAATGAGTCGATCATTCACTAACCGCTCTCCCAAAGTGGCTTGTGTGCGAAGAGGGCCGATACACAATAATCGCCCATTTCTGAAATAAAACTCTACCCAATACTCCCCTTGCTTAACCACAAGCAAACCAGTTTTTTCGTGTATCTCAATTCGCCGCAAGACATTTGATAAGCTGAACTGCTCTAATGTACCGATCAATGACACAATACTTCACCATCCGTCTGAAAAAACGGCTCCTTCGCAAGAATACATGATTCATTCTCTGGTGAATCATGTACCAACTATAAGAGTCCATACCGACTTATCGCAGAACATACCTCAATGTACGCAGTGGAGCTGTTGGCAAAATACGGTGAATAGAACCTTCTGACGAGCAAAGATATGAAACGCCAACAGTTCAGAAAGAAAGCGAGCCTTACTCAACCATGCGTAAAGCACACAGAACCCTGCCATACATATGTCACAATTTCAGGGTAGCTCTCCTCCTCTGAGACGGAAGGAGAGGGATTCGAACCCCCGGGGCAATTAACCCAGCTGTTTTCAAGACAGCCGCAATAGACCACTCTGCCATCCTTCCACACATAACTATACCACAACAATGTCAGAATTGGAAGGGGGTCTGAAAAAGACATTAGGACACTAAGGAGAGGATATCCGCGACGTACCCATATAAGGACGTAGTACTTTTGGAATCACTACTGAGCCATCTGCTTGTTGATATGTTTCTAGAACCGCTGCCATAGTACGACCCACTGCCAGACCCGACCCGTTGAGCGTATGCAGGTACATAGCTCGCCCACTACCAGTTGGTCGATATTTGATATTAGCCCGCTGAGCCTGGAACATTTCACAATCACTGACAGACGAGACTTCCATAAAATCGTTCTGCCCCGGCATCCATACTTCGATATCAAAGGTTTTGGCGGCGGCGAATGGCAGATGGGCAGCGGTGAGGGCGACCACTCGATAGGATAGCTCCAATCGCTGCAGAATAGTTTCGGCATGTTCAAGTATGTGCTCAAAAGCCTGAGGGGAATCTTGAGGTATAACAAACTGAAAGAGCTCAACTTTATTGAACTGGTGCAAGCGTAAGAGCCCACGATTCTGACGCGAGGCAGATCCAGCTTCGCGGCGAAATGCCGTGGTCCAGGCCGTATAACGCAATGGCAGCATATCAGCAGGCAGAATAGAATCGCTATGCATCCCAATCAAGGGAACCTCGGCGGTAGGATTAAGATAAAGCTCATCCTCAGTACAGGCATAAGCCTGGGCTTCAAATTTTGGCAACTGACCAGCTCCCACCATCACTGAACGTTTGGCGAGCAGCGGTAACATAACTTCTGTATAGCCATGTTCGCGTGTATGCACATCAATCATAAATGAGATGAGAGCTCGCTCTAGACGGGCTCCAGCGCCTTTTAGCATCAAAAAACGACTACCAGCTACCTTTATCCCAGCCTCGGCATCAATGATGCCGAGACGCATCCCCAGTTCCCAGTGAGGCTGTGGCTCAAAGAAAAAAGGGGTTGGTTTTCCCCACTTGCGTAGTTCCTCACCAGCTGCTGTTTCATTTCCCTCCTTAACGCTGGGATGAGGGAGATTTGGTAAGCTGAGCAAGAGAAGCTGCAGCCGAGTATCAACATCGGCATTTTGCAATTCCAATCGATGAATATCCTCAGTAATCACTTTGATCTGGGCATTGAGTGCGCCACGCTTGTCAACGGGAACAGAACGCACTGTTTCCTTCAACTTTTTCAGTGATGCGTAGAGGCCATCACTGCGCGTGATAAGCCCACGCCGCTGCTCAGCCAGCCGCAAGATCTCATCAATGTTTCTGATATCAGCACGTTTACGTAAAGCATCACGCACCGCATCAGAATGCTGACAAATAAAATCAAGACTCAACATGTAGCAAAGTATAGCATAAATTGTGCATGGTGAAGAGGTTGGAATTACCCTAAGATGGACTTGAAGGGATACAGACATTTATCACCAGGATCACTGATAGATCATGCCTTTGGTACGTAGATCGCGCAGTATAGTAGGCAATTCTACTCGCTCTGAAGGGGAAAGAAGTTCTGCAATCCGTTTGATAGATCGTGTACCATCGATCAGCCCAAACACCTTTCTGTGAGTTCGAGATAATGCATTGAGTTCAGTTAGATTAATCCTCTCAGCTTTATATGGAATCTCAAATACATCATTCCGACCAGTCTGCGGCTGCGCCTGAGACTGAGGGCGAGGCGTCTGCGATGCCAACGGCTCCGTCTGATGTACAGTCCAGTTCCATTTTAGTACCAGATTCGCTAACACCACGACAGCATTATCCCCTTGAGCTAGGACACTCCCTGCCACTGTGCGAATCACGCATGATCGGATGGCCCCATCAACAAGGTCCAGATGAGCTTGGCAGAGCTCATTCATCCCAGGAACGTATACTCTGGAGGCCAGCAACTCTCCACTCTGTTGCTGCCTTGACAGGATTTGCATAAGGGTCGTCAAGTCAAGTAGGTATTCCATGCTTGCTCTCTACGGAAAGCCGGGGAGAAAACTACCCCTCTTCCAAAAAAACTGAAGATCTGTTAGCATTATACTTCACACCATTTGAAAGGAAACCAAGAGTGCTACAACATAAATTACGAGATCAGGTAACAGTTATTAAACTCTCTCCACAGGGAGAGGAAAAAATTCGCTATACAGGTCACATCATCGAGCATCTTTCCCATGGAGTCGTGCTCCAGGCAAGCTGGACATTGCCAATGCAAGACTTAGGCTACACATGTTTTGAACCCCAGGACCAGTTTAGAGAGTATTACTACACCGATCGCTGGTTCAATATTTTTGCGATTAGCAGTGTAATCGGCACACATAAGGGCTGGTACTGTAATGTCACCGAGCCAGCTCAACTTGGCAGAGATTATATTCGACAGGTTGATCTGCTGCTAGATATATGGGTTAATCCGGCTGGGGAACCACTGATTCTAGATAAAGACGAATTTGCCATTGCTACTATAACAGCTTTAACTGAGAGACAACATATCGGGGCCAGACAAGGCCTACAAATGCTACTCCAAATGTTGGAAGCACGCCAAGAGGTCTTTTCTAGCCTCGCATACCGTTAACCATTGCTCTATCCTAACTTGCAGTATCCTAAAAACGGATCGGAAAAAAGGATCTAGCTAGCTGTCCCTTGTGTACTCCCCCATCGGAGAGTATACACGAATAAACTAAGCCTCACGAATGTCATCCTATCAACTTGCAGATCTGTACTTCCCCGTCGGAGAGTATACACGAGTAGACGGAGTCGGTCAATTAATTATGCACTATAATACTACTATCACATGGCATGTGGGCCACCTCTGAAAGGAATGTTTGGATAAGAAAAAATCAGAGTAATCCTCTCATCGTATTATCTTTGTCCCATCGGTGCTCCCTCTTAACAAAACAACGATAGCTCTATTAGCGTCCTAGAACTTGCACAGGAGAGATAATTAAGCTATGCTGTATATATTCTGAAGAATGTGACAGTTTCCAGCTTGGCAATTGCTAGTGAGACACCCTTTGATGGGACTCTGGGTAATTTTTGGATTGTTCAAATTGTCACATTATATTCCTCTTAAGCACCATATTCCACTTAAAATGGATCTTATCTCAGGAAGATGACAAGGGAGAGACAAACAGTTGAGTATCAAACTTGATATCCCACAACGAGGTGCTATTGAGCTGCAACATGCAGTTTTTGATATCAATGGGACACTTGCTGTCGATGGAGTAGCAGTACCAGGAGTTGCTGAGCGCTTAAAAACTTTATCCAGCCAGATATCAATCCATCTGCTAACTGCTGGCACACATGGCAAGCTATCGGAATTGGAACACACACTTGGTTTTCCGCCACATGTCATTCACAGAGGCAATGAGAAGATGCGCTATGTTCAGCACCTAGGGCCAGCAAGTGTCATTGCCTTTGGTAACGGAGTGAACGATAGCAGTATGCTCCGCCTAGCGTCTATCGGCGTGGTCATCTTAACTCCTGAAGGTGCGGCCATACGTACATGGCAAACTGCTGACCTCCTGGTCTACGGCCCAATCAATGCTCTAGATCTTCTGTTGAAGCCAATGCGTTTAGTTGCCACCTTAAGAGGCTAGTCCAATAGCACTGGCCAATGAACTATCAGAAGCCAGACGCTAGAGTTGAGCTATCACAGACTTACTAATGGCACGCAGAGTTGCGAAGACGCCTTTACCTGCAGAGGCAACAGCTTCAAAACTAGGAACACGACGACGATTGAGGTAACGTTCGAGGACGGGAGTAGGAAGAGCATTGGGCATATCGCGCTTATTCCACTGCATAGTCAGAGGGAATGTACTCATATCCTTGCCTATACGGCGCATATGCATATCCAGTTCAGCAATGCTTTGCACATTCTCTTCAAACTTCTCAGCCTGTGAATCCACAACAAAAACAATCCCATCGGCTCCATTTAATACCGCCAGACGGGTGCGCTCATAGAGTATTTGACCAGGCACCGTGTAGAGATGAAAGCGTGTACGGAATCCATGCACAGTACCTAGATCTAAAGGCAAGAAATCGAAGAACAGAGTACGCTCTGTCTCAGTTGCAATCGAGAGCATATCCCCGCGAGCATTCGGGGTAATACTCTTGTGTACATACTGCAGATTTGTTGTTTTACCGCAGTATCCAATGCCGTAATAGACAATCTTGCAGTGAATCTCGCGAGAAGCAATATTGATGAGAGCCATAAATATAATAGTCCTCTAGTCGCGGAAGAGCAGATCAATGGTATCCTCAACAGAGGAACGAAATTGAAGATTGAGCACGGAAGATTTTGCCCTTGTCGTATCAGCCCGTACACGCTCCAAAATGCGCCCTAATTCATCAGAGGCTTTTTTTGAAAGAACTTTCACTAGCCCAATGTGGGTAGAACGGTCAAAGATAATTACCAAGAGCCATTGCTCTTCGACCATCGACGTGTAAATATTTTGCTGGACTCCTTGTTGGAAGATATTGCGAAAATCCTTTTCATCAAGCAACTTCGCGACTTCACGAGAGGAAGAGAAGACACCAGCGAGCAAGGCTCCCAATGTTGTCGCATTGCGCTTGGTGCTGCCGCCTTGTACAGCAACGACCTGACCACTTTTATCAATCAGCATAATAGACGCGGCATTAGTATCATTCATCAATCTCACCAATACAGATGAAATTGTGGCAAGATCACGATCGGAAATAACAAGATTTGTCAGCTGTTCCATGGACGCGGCGCCCTCCGTATACACGTCTGGCATAGGATAGAAAACATTGTCCTCTTACCTAAGCTATATCCAGAGCTTCAAGAATTTCATTGCGACTCGCTTTAACCAAATGGCGTACGCGACCAATATTCGAGGCATTATCTGACAGAGTCACCATCAAGGCAAAATCTCCCAGAGGATCTATGCTTACTAGGCCATGTTCATACTCCATGATCACGCCTACTACGCTCCCTCGTGAAATTTCTTGTCCTAATGCTTCCGCTGTAGATAAGCCAGTAGTCGTAATGGCTCCAACCGCCTCCATGTCTTCTTTTCCTTCACGGGTCATTCCCTCGATCATCAAGCCATCCCTTCCTACCAGAATAGCTTGACGTACACCCGGAATTGCTAAGAAGCGGCTCAACGTTTGTTTTAGGTCGACCATCCTTCTCAATATGCGGCGTGGAGATCCCTGTGTTTAGACATGGGGTACGTCGCGATCAAGCGAATTACGTCGCGATCAAGCGAACGGAAACGCCGCCCCTTTCTTTTCGTTCTTCCGTTGTCTGAAACTTACCTAATTATGGACGAGCCATATGTAGTGTTCAGTTCCTGCTTCATCCAAAGAAGTTTTGCTTGAGCCTTCACCCAAGCCAGAGCTTCTTAGTCCACAGGCTTTATGATCCCGTGCAACTCGCGGTACATCTTGACTATGCTAGCTTTGCGATGTTCTTTGCTGCATTATAGTCGCGGTCGGCTACATAGCCACATTCAATACAGACAAACACTCTGTCTTTAAGTGTGAGTTCTTCATTGACCCACTCGCAACAAGAGCATATCTTAGAAGTTGGCTCCCACCTATTGACCTCTGTGATGAGCGAACCTGATTGTTTAGCCTTATAGGTGATTTGTCTCTTGAACTCATGCATGCCAACATCGCCCACAACCCGTGAAAGCTTCCGATTCTTCATCATCCCTTTCACATTGAGGTCTTCAATGCCAATCCTAGAGTACCGTTCACTCTCGTGCTTGGTTTTCGCAACGATCGCTGATGTGGTCTTATGAATGGCATCTTGTCTGATAGTGGCTATGTGTGCATGCAGACGTGCTAAATTTCTCCGCGATTTCTCTCGGTTCTTGCCATCTCTCTTCTTCCGAGAGTGCCTACGCGAAAGCCTCCTCAGCTTCTTCAGGTTCTTGCTCAGTGCCTTGGGATTCTCAAATGGTTTGCCATTGGAGAGCATCGCCAGTGTTTTGATGCCTAGATCTACCCCGATGATTGGGCCAATTGCTTTGACTGGATCGGCTATCTCTTGCTCAACTTGCAGAGAGACGAACCAACGTCCTGCTTTCTCAGACACGGTTGCCGAGAGAATATGGACCCTTGATGTTGGAAGATAGTTCTTTTCTTTCAGGCGAAGAACTCCAAGTCGTGGAAGCTTAATAGACTTCTCGTAGACGTGAATAGAGCCTGTGAGTCGAAAGCTGCCTATTCCACGCTTCTTCGATTTGAATCTGGGATAGCCAACCTTTCCCTTGAATGTACCTGCTTTTTTCTTGTGGCAATTCTCAAAGAAACGCTTGAATGCTTTCTCCAGATCCCGCAAAGCCTCTTGTGCTGCACATTTCGAAACATCGTACATCCAGGGTATCTCGGTTCGCTTTAAGATGTTGAGTTCTTTATGCAAGCTTATGGCATGAGGAGTTTTGCGACCTGCTTGGTATTCCTCCTGATACCTGCGCAGTCCCCAATTATAAGCCCAACGAGCGGCCCCTGCATGTTTGAGGCACAAAGTCAACTGCTTATTGTTCAGGTCTAATTCCGTCTTGTATCCGCGTGTGACTTTCATCCTTGCCATCCTCTCCATGCATAGTCCATTCAAAATCTGCGAAGCCGCTTAGATCAGTCTTCTAGTCAGCAGAAGAGACTCGCGCATTTTTGGCAGGAATGCTTAAACCGTCTTTGCCATTGTACCGTACAAGCTAAAGAGATGCAATGATATGAGACATCTTGGCTAAGGTTTGCTGCATTAGCGATGAAGCTTTGTACCATAATTCGGTGCTTCCTTAGTGACCATTACATCGTGCGGATGGCTCTCGTGCAGGCCCGCATTAGTAATACGTGTCAGACGCGTATTCTCCTGCATTTCTTGAATTGTCGATGCCCCTGCATAGCCCATAGCCTGACGTAGACCACCAACTAGCTGGAAGACCAGCGGACCCAGCAGGCCTTTGTACGGTACACGTGCTTCGATACCTTCGGCGATCAGATGGGACTCGTCTATATCACCCTGGAAATAGCGATGCTTACTATAGCGACGCTGCTTCATTGCCCCAATTGATCCCATGCCTCGATAATCTTTGAAGCGCTCACCATGAGAAATGATCAGTTCACCCGGGCTTTCATCAACACCAGCTAGCAAACTACCAAGCATCACAGTGTCAGCACCGACAGCAATTGCTTTAGCGATATCACCCGAATACTGAACGCCACCATCGCCGATAATTGGTATATCGTATTTGCGTGCCACGACAGCACAATCATAAATAGCAGTGACCTGCGGCATGCCCACACCAGAAATGACACGGGTCGTGCAAATGGAACCAGCGCCAATACCAATTTTCACGGCGTCTGCTCCGGCTTGGATCAACGCTTCTGTCCCCTCGGCAGTCACAACGTTGCCTGCAACCACTTGCACCTTCTTGCCAAAGGTGTCGCAAATACGCGCCACAGCCTCAACCACCATTTGGGAGTGACCATGGGAGGTATCAGCCACCAGGGCATCGACTCCCTCTTCCACCAGGGCTGCGCAACGATCCAAGCAATCAGGGCCAACGCCAATAGCAGCAGCAACACGCAAGCGACCATAATTATCTTTAGCTGCATGAGGATAAAGGATCTTCTTCTGAATATCCTTCATTGTAATCAGTCCTTTGAGCATGCCATGCTCGTCTACCACGGGAAGTTTTTCGATCTTGTAGCGATGAAGGCTCTCGCGTGCCTGTTCGAGAGTTGTTCCTACCGGGACGGTCACGAGATTTTCGCGCGTCATCAACTCAGAAATCGGACGGATCATGTCCGTCTCAAAACGAATGTCGCGGTTGGTAAGAATCCCCACAAGTTTTCCGTTTTTGGTAATTGGAATACCAGAAATATGGAAGCGTTGCATGGCGCTCAGTGCTTCCTGTAACGAGGCCTCAGCTTCTAAAGTAATCGGATCAGTAATCATGCCCGACTCTGAACGCTTGACTTTATCAACCTCCTCAGCTTGCTCATCAATCGACAAATTGCTATGAATAACTCCGATACCACCTTCACGTGCCAGGGCGATCGCCATCCTTGCCTCTGTCACCGTATCCATTGCGGCACTAACAATGGGCAGATGCAAGGTAATGGTGCGTGTGAAACGCGTTTGTGTGGAAACTTCACGAGGTAAAACCGAAGAGGCTGCAGGTATAATAAGGACATCATCAAAGGTAAGACCTTCTTTACCAAACTTCTGAGAAAATGCATCTGAGTTGTATGCCGGAGCCATGATGTGGAGTATCCTCCTTAAAAAAACGCCAGCACACGTCGGACGTGTACTGGAACAGCTTAACAAGGTAAGGGAACAACGAGTAGCGGTTATTGGCAGTGATGCTATGATACGAGTACAAATAATTTCTTAACATAGTGTAGCACTTAGAATTGGGGGCGTCAAATTTTTGTGTATTGAAGGAAGAAGGCAACGATGACAACTTGTCAAAAACAAATGTGAGCGCGAGCGGCTCTGCCACTCGCGCCCATCACAGAACTTTGATCTATACCATACCGCGTGTGCGGCTACCAACAACCAGATTATAAATCAACACAATGGCTGCTATCAGGAGTAGAAGGTGAATAAATCCACTTGTAATGTGAACAAAAACAAATCCTACAAGCCACAGAATAACGAGAACTGCTATGACTGCCCAGAGAATACCACTTAACATGATAATACCTCCTTTACTTATCGCTTTCATTTTTCTAATTATTGATGAGCTTTTCAGCGTTCACTTTGAGGAAAAAAGCATTTACCTCTATCTTAGTCACGTATTAGGAAGCAAAAAAGTTTTGCTCCGCTGCATAGAAAACTTGTCAGCGGCGACAAACTGCTGTACTGTTAGTAGGAAGGAAATTTCTAGGATCTATCATCTAGCCAAGGAGTTTTTTATGTCTGCAGATGCGCAGCTACAGATAAATATGAACACTAGACAGCAACAGAATAACCAAGTCCAGGAACAAATCCAAGAGAGTGAAGCCATCATCGTTGATAACTTCAGCAAAAGCTATGGCTCAAGTCGAGTTGTTGATCATTTGCAATTTACAGTCCAACGTGGTGAGATCTTTGCCCTGCTTGGACCAAATGGGGCCGGAAAAACAACGACAGTGGAAACACTGGAAGGCTATCGTACACCAGATGAAGGAAGTGTGCGCGTGCTAGGACTAGACCCCATTCGTCAGGCCCAGGCCCTCAAATCGCGTATTGGAGTGATGTTGCAACAAGATGGTCTCTATCCAGCATTGACAGCACATGAGGTCCTGAGTCTCTTCGCAGGCTATTATCAACAGATACAACGTATCGATGCATTAATGGAACGTGTCGGTCTTACGAGTGCATCAAAAGTACGCTGTCGCAGGCTCTCTGGTGGACAAAAACGCCGTCTGGCCCTTGCTGTAGCGCTGATCGGAAATCCTGAACTGATCTTTATGGATGAGCCAACTGCAGGTATGGACCCACAGGCACGTCTGACGACCTGGGAGATTGTGCGCGACTTAAAGAGCAGTGGGGTTACTATCCTACTCACCACCCATCTGATGGATGAAGCCGAACGTCTAGCAGATCGTGTTGCCATTATCGATCATGGCCGCCTGATTGCACTCGATACACCTGCTAATCTGACTGGTACGCAAAATGCAAATGTCGTACGTTTCGTGGCTCCTGCCGGGCTAGATTGTACCCAACTGGTCACGCTTCCCTCGGCACAGAAGGCCGAAGAACTCCGACCGGGTAGCTACTTAGTTGAAACCGACAGCGTACCGATACTATTAGTAGAGTTAACCGCTTGGCTACGCGATCGGAATATCACACTCTCTGAACTGTGCGTGGGACATGGTTCACTAGAGGATCTATTCCTGCGCCTTACAGGATCGGAGATTAGGGAGTAGAAATTATGGCAACAAGCTATAGTGACAATAGACATAGAAGCAATGCAGCACCACTCGCACACCAGATTCTTCATCAGGTGAAGTGTGAGTTACTGCTTACAGCGCGGCGCGGTGAGAATGTGTTGATCACTCTCATCGTACCAGTTGTGCTCCTCATTTTCTTCACTTCCCTCAATCTTGTCCCAAAGACAGGTGAGAGCACGATCAATTTCTTATTGCCTGGTATCCTTGCTCTGGCAATTATTGCTGCAGGAATGGTAAACCTGGGCATTGCGACTGCATATGAGCGCTATTATGGGGTCTTAAAACGCTTAGGAAGCTCACCGTTACCACGCAGTGGTTTGATCATTGCCAAAGTGATCTCTATCCTGATTCTGGAAGTGCTACAGGTCATCATTCTGGTTGGAGTTGCGATAGCATTGTATGGTTGGCGACCTGCTGGTTCACCACCGCTGGCATTGCTTACAATTGCCTTGGGAACAGTGACATTTGCTTCGCTAGGGCTGGCAATGGCAGGAGCATTACGAGCGGAGATCACACTGGCAGGGGCCAATGCACTTTATCTCGTTTTTCTCTTGATCGGAGGAAGCCTTCTGCCAGTAGATCACCTGCCAGCACCACTAGCAGATTTCGCTCGGATATTGCCTGCTGCCGCACTAACGCAAGCCCTACAGGTGACGATGACCAATGGAAGCAGTTTTCCAGCTACACCACTGATTATCCTAGCAGCTTGGGCGATCGCTATCCTGCTAGTGGCTGTACGAACGTTTAAGTGGGAATAGCTATGCACCGACTCCGGGATGTTCTCCTTCAGCATCGGCATCTTGCTCATATGTGGGTGTATACACTAGAAAGACTGCTATGAGCAGGTAGAGTAAAACAATGACATGAACGGCTGTACACCAAGCACAAATGGTACGTAGGAGGACAAGTTCGACATAGACCAAGTAGAAAACCGTCAACATACCTACCGCTGCCCATGCCAGTTCTGCGATGCGCACTATGTGTTTCTGGGGCCAGACAAGCCAGGCGATAACAGCCAGCGCAGCTCCAACGCTCGACCAAAGTATACCAGCAATAGAGACAGGAATAGAAGTACCTGGCACAGAGGCATATGAACTGGAGAGGACCTGTTCGCAATTCACCAGACCTCCGTATGAACATATAAGTGCAACATGGGTGTTATAATGCAAGATCGTCAGATAAATAGCAATTGCTATCCCTATCAAAGAGAGAATGAACAAGACTATCTGTCCGATTGATCGCCGGAAATGTGCCATCAGTATCCTTTCGTATTTTTTGGGGTGCTCAACAGGTGAGAGAAGGCACTTGTGACATCTCCCCATGACTATAGTCATGGGGCTTCCCATCCTCACGAATGGGCATTCCTGTTTCGCTGGAGGTTGCGCAAAAGGCATGGCCTTTGGTGTCTTACACCTCCTCCGCAGGCCTCACTTTCCCTGAGCCCCAGGGTAGTTCTCAGTCTAACAGTTGTTGGAAACGTGGTTTTTGTTTCCTCATCAGAAGCTTGGTTTTCGCTTCTGGTAGTAGAAAGAGCGGTGACATTGGTAAAACACGCTAGTGCTTTTACCCAAGCGAACGATTTAGCTTGGAACCCACCGAAACACTATTCCGTTGTCAATGTACTATGAGGAGAAGTATAGCATATATGTCAATATACATATATTCATGACATAAGACAGGAAAGTGAAGATTTCGTCATACAAGAGTGTGTCCCCAATGCCCAAGCCCCAGAAAAGGACTCACCATTCATCCCCATGCCTAAAGGACAGGGGTCTTCTGGCTCGGGGAGGGATAAGCTGTATACCAGAAACCGCATGGTGTACAATGACAGCGGAACTTTGATAGCTCCGTACAAATCTTGGTACTTTGATTCAAAAGAACGGCACACACCGGATGAGTATAATACAACCAAGATCTGTAGTCGCTGCAAGAACCTCAATAACCTGCTGCTAGGCAGAAATTAATTCACGTTCACACGGCTTTGAAAGGCAGCATACATGCGGAATCTCCCGAACATATTGAGTATGAGTCGACTCATTGCAACAGTGATTGTATTTATATTGGTATTGGCCAATCAACCCTGGGCATTTCTAGTGGCGACGGTCATATTTTTCTTCGCCTCCGTCACGGATTCTCTAGATGGCTATCTGGCACGTCGCTTCAAAGCGGTCTCCTCCTTGGGAGTCTTTCTGGATCTAACGGCTGACAAGGTCTTTGTCACTACCATTCTGATAGCAATGGTGCAGATTGGCCTGGTACCAGCGTGGATCGTTGCCACCATTATTACTCGTGAATTCCTAGTGATGGGCTTGCGTTCAATGGCTTCGGTAAAGGGTCGGGTCATCCCTGCTGGTATATGGGGTAAGCAGAAAACTTTTGTGACGCTGCTTGCTGTTGGAGGTTTGTTGCTGGCAAAGGGACTAGGCGCCCACCAGCTCTCACTTTTTCCTCTCACGCTCACCTTAAACAATCAAACGATGAGCAGTAGTGATATACTGTTGCGGGTTGCTGACGTGCTGGTAATCCTAGCGACGATCTGGACAATCTTCTCCGGTATTGAATATCTCATTGGCGCCCGTTGGCTATTCCAACAAGATAAGCACCAATCAGGCTAATCAACGCCAATTTACTATCAATCACCCAAAGGTGACACCCCCAAAGGGGCACGGCGGTAAGTCGCGTCCGCCGTGCCCCTTTAAGCTCTATGTACTCTGCTTGATATTGGTTATAGCAAACTTCCGCTCCGTCCCTTTTAGTAGGCGAGCAATGTTGTCGGCATGAAAGATGATGATAAGTATAGGAGCAATCACCATATACAGCATCTGAGGCAGGTGCACAGCTCCAAAAAAGCTCGGATTGGCCAAGCCAATGAGGTAGAAGGTGATGCCACATATAATGGATATCAGACAACCGATTAGGCAAGCAAGCGAGATATAGCGCAAGGTGGCAATGAGACTGAGAATTATGACTCCCCCAATACCAAATGCTAGCGGCGAAATAGGCAGAAGAGCTCCCCCGGCAGTCAGAACACCTCGACCACCTTTAAAACCGATAAAAATAGGAAAACAGTGCCCCAGCAGTGCTGCTAGACCTGCTACTGGGGGTCCCCAGCCAGCTCCCTGCTGGAAGAATGGTACAAATGTAGCTAGAAGTGCTGGGCCGATACCCTTAGAAAGGTCCAGAAAGAGAACAATGAGCCCAGGGACGATGCCGAGTGTGCGTTGCACATTGCTAGCACCGATTTTATGGCTGCCGTGCTGGCGAATATCAAAATCTCTGCCACGTAGCAACTTCCCCATCCAATATCCAGAAGGGAGCGACCCCCAAAGGTAGGCTATGATCGCAATAATCACCAGTGGTACGACGACAGTAGGCATCAGAAACTCCTTCAAAATTCGTTGAATGTATCGATCGGACGAGGTCGCATATATCGCAAAGATTGGTCGCGATTGCCACATTATTATAGACTGGTTCTTGTAGAATTACTAGAGGCTTGCTTGCAGTCTTGCAGTTGCGCTCATACACCTAACAAGAAAGCGGGAGAGCGTTCTGATTTTCAAGTGGCAGCGCCAAAGACTTGTGGGTAATGATAAGATTAAAAGACGGGACTTTCTTGGCTGAATGCTCTGACACTCCCCGCCTTAAAAGGACGGGGGTTCTTCCTTCATCCATCGAGCTTGCCACTTGTCCTTACAGATCAAGCAGTAGAGGTTCGGTGTCCAGAAGCGTTTTACGAGACCAGCTCGTCTGTTCCCGTGTGTCCCACGGTACAGTCTTTGATGTTGAAGAGAGACGAACAGACCGTTAGGTTTGTATTACGCTCTTGCCCGCATCAGCGGCAAGATCTTACGCAATCTCTCCTACTGTTTTGCTCTTTGGTTAAAACACGCTAGTGCTTTTATCCAAGCGAACGATTTAGCTTGGAACCCATCGAAACACTATTCCGTTGTCAAAGTACTACAAGAAGGAGTATAGCATATGTGTCAATATACAAGTATTCATGATGCAGTACACACATGAATACTTTGTCAGAGAAAGAGAACCCCTGTGCCCAAGCTCCACAAAAGGTAGGCCAGCTCATCCCCTGGTTAAAACCGAGGGGCTCTCCTGGTCAAGTGCTGTAAGGAGGGTAGCTATGCATCGTATCAAGCAGTATTTTCATACAGCCTTTCGACTTCTTATCCTTGGTTTGCTTAGTTCTTGGACTGTTGTACAGCGTTTGATAAAGTATATTCTAGAGCGGATAATAAAGAAAGAAGAGGTTAAAGAAGCAAAATATGTATCCATTGCAGACAATAGAAGTTCACCTGTGTTGTCTCCCACTGTCCAGCCTGAGACCAAAACCATTGAGACGCAGGTCCAGCTTGAGAAAATAGAACCTGTACCCATTGCAGACAATAGAAGTTCACCTGTGTTGTCTCCCACTGTCCAGCCTGAGACCAAAACCATTGAGACGCAGGTCCAGCTTGAGAAAATAGAACCTGTACCCATTGCAGACAATAGAGGTTCACCTGTGTTGTCTCCCACTGTCCAGCCTGAGACCAAAACCATTGAGACACAGGTCCAGCCTGAGAAAATAGAACCTGCACCCATTGCAGACAATAGAGGTTCACCTGTGTTGTCTCCCATTGTCCAGCCTGAGACCAAAACCATTGAGACAGAGAGTGACACGTTAGCGCTCGATGCAACAGAGGCATACTGCGTCAAGTGCCGTCAGAAACGGGCGATTCAAGGGGCTAGGAAGGTAACCACGCCAAAAGGACGCCGCGCTATCGAGGGAACCTGTTCTGTGTGTGGCACAAAACTTTTCCGCTTTATTGCCCGAGGAAAAGAAAATCTTTCTGAAGAGGGATGAGATTAGAGCAATAAAAAAAGGTGGACAAATTACTTGACGTTGTGTAAATCACAACGTATAATCTCCCTCACGTGTGTTGAGTACCTGCTTTTGCCAGCAGCGAGGTGTAGATGTATGTCGCCGCCCATGGGTAAAAAAGGCTGCAACAAAGGAATACGTTTATACGTAATCTATTGTTGCCAGTGGAATTTATCCTTTTTTGTAGGAAGCCCTATACCCCTAGAGGGCACCACTAAGCATGAAAATAGCAGAGATTGTTACTTTCAAAGGGATATGCCTGGATAAAAGTCGAGACCACCATCGCCTTGATACCAGCTGGAAACGCCTACTAGCGTACCTCGTTATTCCGAAACAACAATACTACTGCTGGCGCAGCACCTTGATAGACCGTCAGAAACCCTACTTGTCAGAGATAATAGTTAGTTAATCAGAGGCGTATAATCTGAAAAGACCCCTGTAAGATGAGGGGTTGAGAGCCTCACTAGGAGGAGGAATATTGTTATGAGTATTGGTGGACAGAGTGATCCGAAGCCTGAGCGGAAGGTATATCGCTTGACCCCAGAAGGCTTTGCGAAGATGAAAGAGCGACTGGATTATCTGGTCAACGTAAAACGCCGAGAGGTCGCTGATTATATTCATGAAGCGAAGGAAGCTGGTGATATCAGTGAGAGCAGTGCCTATGAAGATGCAAAGGCGGAGCAATCCAAGCTTGAAGGAGAGATTTTAGAACTAGACCAGCGGCTGGCACTCTCGGAAATTATGACAGCAGATATGTATACAACTCAAGTTGGGCCTCTCACTGTGGGTATTGGCATGCAGGTGGAATTAGAGACTGAAACTGGCGATCGGCGCACCTACAAACTCGTTGAAACATTTGAGGCAGATCCTAAGGCTGGTTTGATCTCAGACCAGTCACCTGTAGGAAGAACATTACTGGGGCATAAAGAAGGTGATGAGGTAATTGTCTCCACCCCTCGTGGTGAAACGACCTATACTATACTCTCCATTCGTCCAATGATCTAAATAGTTGGTCATGAATCACCTGTTTTTAGTGAGGGCTTGCTATGAACCAAATGGTTATTGCAAGCCCATCACGACCAGAATTCGCGCTTAATACCTTCGAACTGAAAGCCCAGTTTCTCGTCAACTTTCCAAGCAGAGGAGATATTCTCTTCCACATCCAAGCTTTGAATACGGTTAAGGTTCAGCTCCATAAAACCATAGTGGAGTATTAATTGTGTTGCCTCAGTGCCATAGCCTTTGCCTTGCTCTTGTGGATCAATTCTAATAGCTGACGTTCAAGTACAAGCGTTTGCGTTTTGAAAGAGAACTGGATATAATATTTTGGAAAAGAGCTGTGTATAATCAGAACTCCATGTACTCTCTTCTTAACTAGAACTCAAGGCATGTTCGCATGTTTTGAAAGGCAGCTTTCAATTGTTAACATATGAAGACACGACTGAAAATTTTCTGAAGGCGGCGCATAACCTCGGTCTGGTTACCCACCCCGAGTACTGGTTTAACATCCGCACCCTCGAACGCGAATTTGCATGCACTTGTCATACAGGAACATGTGAAGAAGCAGAATTACAAAGCTCGTGCACGCTAGCATTTACCTGGGGAGCATTGGATACTGCTCTCTCTTTCGAAGGACCTGCTGGTGTCTGCGAATTCTTTCATGAGTCTGAGGAAGATTGTCCACACTTATATACCTATGCTATTCCCCCGTTGGTGCTCGATTTATCATATTCCCTGGCACTTAAAGGGGCTATGATCTCTGAGGAGACCCTGCTCATGCTGACACAGGCGCTACGGTTGTATGCCAGCGAGCACAGCAGCCGTACAGTTGAAACACAGCCAGGGGTGAGTATGACCTTGCAGGAAAACCGCCTCCGACCGGAGACGCTTACGTTGCAACAACGGGTGGAGATTCCTATCTGGCATCCTCTTGGTATGCATGGATTGCATGATGATCCACAGATGCATAGTTCTCGCCGCCGTCGTGATCTGCAAGATAGTGAAGAGGCAGACGAATCCATTCCTGATAATCCTCGCCCAGAGGAGTGGTTGCCGCAAGTAATGGTCGAGGTTTGCCAGGATATTCTCCATGTGCTTGCTGCTCTCGATGCAACGCTCTCATATCACTCATCTTGATTGTTACGCATCCCCACTCCATCCCCACCCGTCCGGTAGTATGGATGTGTGCGTGTTGCAGTCGCATCATCTCAAAAATCCGCGGAGAAAAAAACTGATCATTTGGTTGAATCCAGGACAGAAGCGGTATGATCAAAGCTCATCGGCGATTTTACCCCAAAATATTGAGATGATACTTGCAGTCCATGCACCCCAGAGAGCTATCAATGCTCCGATAGCACTGTAGATCAACAAGACAAGAAGAATGGCTAGTATACCAGTAAAGATTGCTCCTGAGGGTGGCGGCGTTGTTGGTACAATCTTGTCGGGGTAGTTAGGCAAGGAATGGGCGATAAAGCCTCCCAGGGAAGCAATGGCTCCAACGAGTGCACCAGCCAGCAAGGCTCGCCTGCGTAGCACCGCGATGTAGCCCACGATACAACCAACGACGAAGCTAAGCACAAGATCGATAAAGGTACCCAGGCATCCCAGTTCGGTGATTGTCCATGCTGTGCTGGTCGACATGTTATCGCCCAGGCGCGATGCCTCGTGATAGAGTGAAGCGTTCATGATGGTAATAGCCACAGGAATGAATGCGGCAATCAAGCCTCCCAACACGCCTACGATGAGAGCATAGAGCAGGCCGTTGGATGGCAGGCGGATCTCCGCTGGTTCGTGCTCGGTATCGTCCCCTTCTAAGCTAGCGTCATCTGTTGAATGATACCTATGGCGGGATAGTATTGGCTGTGAAGGATAATCCTTTTCTGAGTCTTGCATAGCGCTATTCTCTCTCATTTCGTAATTCGTAACTACTCAAGGTCCCAATCAGACTAATCAACCCCCAAAGGGGGCACGGCGCGATTTACTGTGCACCTGTGCACCTTCAGATGTCACCAATCGGTTACGCCACGATCTAGCGAATGGGGCCCAGGTTACTATCAATCGCCTAAAGGTGACACCCAAGGGAGCACAGCGGTAATTCGCGCTCGCTATTCCCCTGTGTTCTTGATTTGGCTATACACATTCTTATTAGCAGGGATGAAGTGTATAGCGTTCAAGGGCCAGAAGACCACTATCGCTTTCCCCATAATATAATCCTTGGGTACATAGTCCCAGTTGCGCGAATCGTAACTGTCGGGGCGATTGTCTCCCAGAACAAAGTAGTCATTGGGGGGAACTTTCCAGGTCCGTGCCAAAGGATTCAAAGGCGTACTGATATATGGCTCTTTCAGCTGAGTACCGTTGACCCAGACGTGAATGCTATCTGTCTTGATAGTATCGCCCGGTATCCCGATCACACGCTTGATGAAATCTTGCGTTGTATCGCGGGGAAAGTGGAAGACGATCACATCACCTCGTTCTGGCGCACGGAACAGATAGGCGACTTTATTGATGAACACGAATTCATTTGCCTTGAGCCCCGGCTGCATGCTTGTCCCTTCAATATGATAACTTTGTAATACAAAGCGAATCACTAAGAAGATCAGAAGTGCAAGTGCTAGCGTTTCTATGATTTCACGCATCAAATGCGAACGTTTCAATTCAATGCCTCGCTGTTTCTCTGAGTGCTGATTCCCTAAAAATGGCTGACTGTTAGACGAGTTGTATGCTGACTATTATAGCTGATATGGCCCTATGCTTCATCTTTTGGTGACCAATTGGGCATAGCAATCCTCTTGTTGATCTCCCCCGGTGACCTTTCTTTCAAGTTGTCGTCTTTTTATATCAAGTTGTCGCCTTCTGGACCTATAAAGATGCTTTTAGACGAGGTATACTTGAAAATGTGAGCTAACAGTGAGCTACTCTCTCTTTGCAGTTTTTTCAGCTGAACTCGCGGAAAGAGGTAGCTGAAGGCTTGCTATAAAGTCGTATTGAAAGGAATGCATCTTCTTATGTTTGAACGCGTATATTCAAAGCGTAGTAACGTCATCTCTTTTGTAGTCTTAAGTGCGTTTATTGTAGAGCTGATAGTAGGTCTGCACACAGCGCATGCTCAATCTACTCATGCTCTCACTTCTATAGATCAAGCGTTTGATGCAGCATCTCAAGAGTTCGGGGTCCCAGACTCTCTACTCAAAGCTATCTGTTATATGGAAGGTGGTTTGAGCAATCATAACGGCCAACCAAGCAGTGATAACGGCTATGGTTGCATGCATCTGGTTAACAACGAACACGCTGACACGCTGGATCAAGCAGCCAAAGACTTGAACGTAAGTACCGACCAGCTCAAGTCCGATATGACAACCAATATTCGTGGTGGTGCAGCTGTCTTGCATGACGATGCAATCCAACTCTCTAGCAACCACAGCTTGCCATCGTCGCTCGCTGACTGGTACCCTGTTGTTGAGAAATACAGTAATGCTACTACAGAATCAGCGGCAAGCACGTATGCTGATGCAGTTTTTAAAATCATAAACACAGGCTTTAGTGCCACAGCCGACGATGGTGAAACTGTGACTCTGGCTCCGCAGGCAGTCACACCAAATATCGACGCTGCATCGCATCACAACTCTTTTAAGACTACTACCTTATCTTTTAAGACTCCTAGCTTACCGCAGGGATGTACCGACGATGGGAAAACCGATTATTCCGGAGCAATTGACTGCATTCTCAATCCCAACGTCTATAGTTGTACAATTGATGCTCAATTTCCTGGCAAATGTGCCTATAACTGCAAGCTTGTTCCCCTCATCGACAACAACTGCACCTATACACCTGCAGATCGCCCACATGACACGCCCGTTCAGTTTGTGGTCATTCATGACTCTGAGGGCACATTACAGGAGGATCTGAAGGCTTTCCAGAATCCCACTAGTCAGGTAGGTATCCAGTACCTTGTTGATAGTGATGGCACTATCTACCAGCTGATCCATGATCAAGACATTACCTATCATGCCGCGAACTTTTTGTATAATGATCAATCCGTCGGTATCGAACATGTCGGCTTCGATGCCACGGGTTATACATGGTACAATGCTGCCCAGTATCTTGGATCAGCGAAACTGGTAGCCTACTTGCTCGACAAGTACAATATTCCTCTGGATCATGATCATATCGTCAGTCATGGCACTGTCCCGGCTGCCTACCTGAAAACCACTCCCAATCACGTCGATCCAGGTCCCTACTGGTTATGGGATTACTACTTCCATCTGATCGAGAAAATGGGAGGGGGCAATGATCGGCATGCACAGTTTTCACACGAAGATCACATGATTACGCTACACCCGGACTCTGCCTCTGAACCTCTGGGAGGGGATGGACACGAAAACAAGGATAGGAATTTCAATTTCTTCTCTCTATACCAAGGCCCTAGTACCAACTCGGGCCTAATCCCACAACCCAATACGGCAGATATCACGGATGAAACCGCTAATGTCGAGCCGGACATGACCTATTATTATGTCGACAAAGCCAAGGACTCGGCAAGTGACGACACCATGTATGAAATTTGGTACGGTGAGGCAGATCAACTCCAGAGCACATCGTTTCCAAACAACGAGTTGGCAGATGCAAAACTGGCCTGGCTGGCCGTTCCGCCAGGGGATGGGGTGGAAGGAGAGGGAACGGGAAGACTCGTCTCTCTCCATATGGGTGCCAAGGTCTATAGCCATCCCAATGCCCTTACCAACGACAACTACCTGATCGCCTATGTCTGCAATGCATCTGGCAGCAGTGCACCCAATTGTCAGGCATCCGACAACAAGGCCATATTTGTCTCAACGTTGCACTTTAGCCCTGACGACCTACAGCCTAACCCTACCGAAGTCCAGGACGGAGCTGTACAAAAAGATATAGCAACGACAACCGACTGGTATGAAATCAACTTCAACCATCGTCAGGCATGGGTTCCATCTGCGGAAGTGACCTTGTGCGGTAATTGATCCTCCTGATCTCATTTGCTCTCCCAAGCACATCCTCACACGTGCTTGGGAGAGCTTATCGCATCTCCTGATCATTATTTCCTATATCACACCCATCCTACCCTTATTTCCGCTTGGCTTTTTGAGCTGACCACCACTTAACACAGCTCCTCTACTGAGAATTTAGAGAAGCGTGCCTATGAAGCTCGAGGGTATGATGGGGAACTGACAATGCAACTTGATGACAGAATTTGCCCCTTATCCGGAAAATGTCTCCTTTTTGGAGGAGATTGTCCCCAGATCCCTCTAGAAAAAAACTTTGTCATCAAGTATCCTTTTTAGAAGTCAAGAAGGTAAATAGAGTGCAAACAACGAAAAAGTTCGTCACTATCAACCCATTTTGGGATAATATCAGGCCTCTTATTCATTCGGAAAAGGCAATAAGCCTTTATCAAGCAGAATGCGATAAAAGGTTTTGCTCAAGGTACGCCTTTGCAATTGCTGATCCTGCATCGGTTGCTTTTGTTGCTGAATATTTACATCCCTATGCAATAGAAATAGGTGCTGGGAATGGATACTGGGCCTGGCAACTCTCCCAATGCGGGATTGATATTTTGGCATATGATATCGCTCCCGTGGATCAAATGTGGGGGAATAGCTATTTTAGCCCCGTTGATAAGGAAACGCGAGCACATCTCGGAATACTCACTCAAGCATGGTACCCAGTACAACAAGGAGGTCCGAAGATGGTGAGAGAGCATCCTGACCGCACACTATTCCTGTGTTGGCCTGTTCGTAATATAAACATGGCATCACAGTGCCTGCAATACTATCAAGGCAAACGTTTAGTCTATATTGGTGAGTACAGAACTGGCACCACTGGCGACGATCTTTTCTTTGACATGCTAGACAATGAGTGGCAACAAATCGTCAGGCATGATATAGCACAGTGGGACGGAGCTCACGATAATATTACTGTATACGAAAGAACATAGCAAACAGCTATAAAATATGTATCGCATCCTTTGAGCAAATGTGGTATCATTGCCCCAACAATGCAAGAATGGAATAGAGAAAATATTCCAGGGTAGATCTCATTGCACTTGCAAAGAACCCATTGCTAGGTAGAGGATGTAAGTACACACCATGACAGCTTACACTGAGCGTCTCTCCAATGCGCCACGTGTCTTCATCTCTTACGCTCGTTCAGATGGTCAAACCTTCGCCAATGACCTGCGCCAACGTCTGGAAGCCGCAGGCATTCCCCTCTGGCAGGACCACGTCGGCATGGAAGGAGGACGTGACTGGTGGCTCCAGATCACCGAAGCCCTCGATCACGTCGAATTCATGGTCCTGGTCATGACTCCAGCAGCCCTGCGCTCCGACATTGTCCGTAAAGAGTGGCGCTATGCTCGCCAGCAAGGAGTCTGCGTCTACCCCGTCAAAGCTGATCTCCACATCAACTACCAGAGCCTTCCCCGTTGGATGCGTAGCGCACACTTCTACGACCTTAAACATGAAGAGAGCAAATTCATCAACGACCTCAACACCCGTTGTCAGCAACCACGCGTTCCCTTCATGGTCGAAGACCTGCCCGCAGACTTCGTTGAGCACCCAAATGAGTTTGAAGAACTCACCAGCAAACTGCTCGACGACAAATGAAGTATGAGTCATCCCGAATTTTTGAGAAGCCCTTCAAACATCTTTTTGCAGGGGTTGCAAGGGCTGTGCCCCTTGCCTGGGGTATGGGGCTGTGCCCCATTTCTCTCTTTTCTTGCGCCGCCTCTGGCGGCGCAAAAGGGAAAAAAAGTATTTCGGGTCCAATTCGCTAGATCGCGACGTACCCCGATCCCCGACAGAGGGCGGCTGCCCTCTGCACTCCCGCTTTTAAAAAGGCCATACGAACATTTCAGGTTCCAGAAAAATTCGGGATGACTCATACTTGACTCTGTGTTTAGGAGCTTTCCTGCTTGTATCCCCACACTGTGAGAAAGTAGTCGATGGCACAGAAGTCTTCGGCCAGCATGTCGGCTTCCATCTGTGCATGGAGATGGTCCAGTTCATCCTGGGTGGCGACTTGCATCTGCACGAGAAATGGCTGGAGGAGCTTATGAAAGACAAGCATATTTTGGCAGTTACTCTCATGCATTTCTGTTCCTGCTGAATAGTCCACCACATGCGCTCGACACTCGATCTGCTGGTAGCCTGCTCGTCGCAAGAGTAATCGCAACATATTGGCAGTTCCAACGTTTCGTCCATGAGGAGAGAACGAATGACCGCCGCGGTACACAGCCAGTGTACACATACCCTGCTGGAGCGTATCATAGGCAGCACTATTGGTAAATCCCCACTCGCCTTCAGTTAAGCGAAGGATGCCTCCGGGCTTGGTAATACGATTACACTCCGAGAGCAGCCCTGACCACTGATCCGCAGATAGAAATCCCGTGAGGATGCGCCCGTTGACCAAATCGAAGGTTTGATCGGGAAAATCCAGACGCTGCGTGGCATCCATCACCCGAAACTGGATATTGGGTAGTCCCTGTGATTGTACCAAGCTTGTGGCATACTCCATCATGAGTTGACTAATGTCAATACCGACTCCCTGGATGTGGGGATACTGCGTCACCAGATCGAATAACCACCCACCCGGCCCACAAGCAATGTCAAGCACCCGATAGACCTGTGAGAGATTGGTTTGCTCCGGGACAGGCCCTCCCATAGCACGAGTGAGCATATGATCCTGCATCATCAGGCGAGCCATTTCTGCCGCGTTTTCTGCATCGATGACATAGCCTTCATGGCTAGATAGGTGAGAGGATGAATCCGAGATATCAGTCATGTTGTGTACCTCCTCTTGATAAATAAGACATCCTTAGACTTTGTTGGCTAATGAGATTGCAAGTTGAAAAAGGCATGCTCTGGGCCGAAAACCTTCTTGTTTCAAGCTCAGTACGCAAGAGCTTCTTCATTGCGGTTTGCCCAGATTCCATCGCCAGTGTCAT
>Ga0207416_1000991_pt1 | contig 41620 bp, 36 predicted proteins | sample PaiPotPPM11metaG_FD_184107 | JGI IMG/M metagenome (GOLD analysis project Ga0207416, IMG submission 184107) | Iron sulfur acid spring bacterial and archeal communities from Banff, Canada, to study Microbial Dark Matter (Phase II) - Paint Pots PPM... ...
CCTTGACGGGGAAGGAATTTCGCCTTCCGTCACCTTCTCAGTTATCGAAGTTGTATTTCTTCGTCACTTTCCCCCATGTTTGATCATGGTTTCAAGTGAACGAGCCGCACTGACTAGTCGCTACCGTAGGGGTGCTACTTTCTGTCGTCCATCTGGCAGGTCGGGAATTTCGCCCGACTTCAACTCATCAGTTATCACTTTCGCGACGACCTTTCCCCTGCCTTCCAGCAGTTTCAGGTCAACGGGCCGCACCCCGAAATTGTCCCTCTTACCCCCTAGGAAATCCCCTTTGCATTGGGTATCCTTAGCAGAGAGGAGCACTCTCGGAACAGCATTTTTGAGAGTGAGGAGATGAGTAAACTTCGCATCTTCACTTTAGATTATCTCTAAGAAGGTGTTTTACTCCCGTCGTCATGCGCTTCTTCAATAAGAAAGGCATGGTCATGGGGCCCTTAGAGCATTATATGCTTCTCAAGCACTTATTACCTGTTAGTGTGAGCTGTAGAAAGTGTTTGACCCCGATGAAATCGGCACTTTCTAAGAGAGGGTAAGAAGAGGATGAGATCGGCAATTTCTCGACACAACCCCGTCGCCTCCATGTGGAGCAAGGATCAGGTTTGGGAACGAAGCAAAGACAAGTTATCGGAGATGTCTATGTTGCCACTATCCAACAAGAGTATAACAATACTGTTCATCATCACAATAGCACTTACCATTACTCTGTCTAGCACAGCCAGTGTATCATTTGCCAAGTCCAAAGCAGACAAGCTGAGTTTGCCAGAAACTGCCATGCAGCATGTTCCAACAGGAGAAGCCGATTTACAGTGGAATGCAACAACACAGACATTGGCCGTGACAATAACTATGACGGGCTTGGCACCAAATAGTACCCATGTAGCTGCTATTCAATACGGTGACAATCCCTTTGCTCACTGTCATAGTCCTATGACAGGAAAAACAATTTACATGCTGAGTCCGCTTAAAGTTAATAAATTTGGAAATGTACATGCGCTCAAAACGACATTGACTCATGTGCAAAGTGGTATCCCCGATAGCGGCTGGTACCTCAGCGTTCTCAATAACTCACAACTCTCAACTAATCCCCAGCCAATAAGAATTGCCTGTGGAGAAATTGGTCAAGGAATCCCTAAAGGAGGTCCTCCTCCTCCTGTTGGTCTGAACACCACTTTACCGTCACCCACCCCGATACCGACCACTAAGGATCAATCGGTACACGTCTACCTCGAGGGTTCCGCAGATAACGACCAGTCAGTCGTTGGAAATGCCGCCATCTCTCTCAATCATGGCACCATCACAGTAATATTCTCATTGGGCAATTTAGTGCCAAATTCCAGACATGCTGCCTCTATTCACAATGGAACTTGTGAATCTCAGGGACCCATCATCTTCCCACTTAATGATGTCATTGCCGATAAAAAAGGCCAAAGTGGCTCTAAAACTACTATACCTGCCTCTATTGCAACAAATACTATAAAAAAATATCTTCCTACAACAAGTTCTACAACACCTTCTATCAGCGATTTAGCTCGTTTGCCCTGGTATATCACTGTCTCTGAAGCTTCTTCAAAGAGCGAAGGGAGGGGATCTGTGGGTAGTGCGCTGAGTCAGGCAAGCGTTGATGCCATTGCTTGTGGAAACTTCTCCCAACTAATCACTATACCAACACCAGCAGGGCCGCCCAAGTAAGCCTAATCTATCATAAGGGCTTGCATTATTCATTGACTACTGGAATGTGTTATATTCTGCTTGGCGACGGACTCACCAAGCTTTGGCCCACTTCTACCACTCTCAGCGTCGAATCCGCCACGCTCCCTCCTACTTACCACTGTAGGACTAGCTTCTCGGCCAGTTTCGAGAGAGTCTCAGGATCTACCTTATCTCTTGCCGAGTGAACCAGAGTCATCATAGAGCCCATGTTAGCTTCCCGAAGAGAGTCTAAGAAGCCCTTAACAGGCTGGTGCTGTCCTAATGTGGTTATATCTTTTCATGCATTTCCTCATAGTTTTTAGCATTTGCAAGTGGGCCTTGAACTTCTTGCCATTTTTTCAGTAGCTTTAACTTCGTTTCCCAGCTCTTCCCAAGAGCCTCTATCTCGCTGATCCTCTCCTTCAAGGGACTAATAGTTAGTCCACCAACTGTATCTTCAGCACCTTGCACTTCATTCCAAATAATCGTAACACGTTTTTTATCCTTATCAAAATATTTAGTGAGTTTTTCCAGAAGAAATTGCTGAAAATTGTAATTTTTTAAATTATTTCTATTATTATTCATAAACATATCGAATTCCTCAAATTTAAGCCATGTTTGTTTTGCTTGATCACTAAATTTCTTTACAGCATCTGTTCTCTCCCATGCTCTATGAGATGGGCTTGAGCTATTTGTCCTATCTGATCCTGGTATCTCAACATCCGTGTTTTTATCTGGGCTCCTAGGTCTCTCGGGCGGTGTTGCCATTAGTTTGTCTCCTTCCCAGATATGAGTGAATGAATTGGGTAAAATTCCTCAAAAGGATACCTCATGAGAGAGGATTTTTCCAGGGGGAAAGAGGGACAAGGATCAGGTCCAAGTTAAAGATGGCAGACTTTATGCTATAATTAGATCTGCGTATCCTGTACCAAGAATAGGCGGATGATAAGGAGCATGCAATCTGTATGGCTTTTTGCGGTCAATGTGGTTTTCTTTTACCCCCTAAAGCAACGACCTGCTCACGCTGCGGGTCTGCAGTCATGTCTAGTTGGGAGTCGGCAGATCAAAATCCTAATGCTCCTACTATCATTTCCCATCTAGACAAGGCACCACAAACCGAGAATCCTTATCAGACCAAACCAGAACTTGTACAAGAACTAAACCAGTTCGCGGGCTCTAACAGCGAGACGCAGAGAGTCAAGCAAGCCAACCACACACCCATTCCACCAACTATACAGAATACAGCATTCTCTGAGTACCACGCACAAACTCCCCTCGCCCCTCCAGACTACCGGTCCCAAACTGGCAGCTATTTTCCTAACACTCAGGGAGTATCCTCTCCTGGTTATACTACTACCCAGGGAGTACCGTATCCTAGTTATGTCTCTCCGCCAGGACTCGGCTACCCACCACCACCAGTCCCTCCACATAGAACCAGGAACTCGGCAATACCATTGGTTATATTGCTCATACTCTTTTCGGTAGGAGTGACAGGTGCAGTGTTCCTCATAGGGCCCAACCAGATTCTCCAAATGCTGAAAGGAGGTACCGTTGCTTCACAGACAACACCTGTTCCACCTACTTCCCAGGTATCGACTCCAGTTCCGTTGACGCCAACAGCCCAACCCTCTTCCACACCTGAGCAACAGGCGCAGTCGGTCATTGATCGTTACTACACTGCGATCAATAGCAAGGATTACCAAACTGCATATAATCTGTGGCTAAACTATCCAGATACCTACCAGAATTTCGCAAACGGCTTCGCAAACACCAGCCATGACGGCTATACATTTGGCAATGCGGTGCAGCAGAGTGATGGCAAAGTACAGGTAGACATCACCATCATAGCCACTTCAACCTCATATCAGCAGACGACCTACCAGGGATACTATATCGTAGGACAGCAGCCTGATGGCTCTTGGAAGATCACCTCGGCTAAAATTCACAAAATCTAAGCAACTGATCAACGCGATTTATCGCCTTCCGTAGGGGCCCGATTTACCGCGTGACCATCGGGTATCTCGCCTGTTTCACCCCGTATGCTCTAATTATTCCCTTTGGGTACCTTTGCTACTTTCGCTTTAGATACCTTTGATACCTTCTGTGTTCTATAAGCTGGATGTAGGCGCTGACGACGCTCTTTGTTGTCTTTGAACTCAATCGCGAGTCGATGATAAATCTCTTCCCACTCGTCAAGCACTTTTACGCGATCATGCGCTGCAATGATTTTGAGGCTCTGCTCACCCATACGGGCACGTAGATCTCTCTCATTGAGCAGTTGATCAATCCCATAGGCTAGCTCGTCGCTGTTGCCTGGCTGGAAAAGGAGGCCATTTTCTTCGTGATGCACTAGCTCTGGCAGAGCATAAGCATCGGCAGCAATGACGGGGAGTCCACAGGCCATAGCTTCCATGGTCGAGAGGCTCTGCAAATCGGCTTCAGAGGAAATCACAAACAGATCAGCCGAGCGGCGCAGCACCAGCAGGTCAGTATCGGACACAAAACCTAGGAAGCTAACCCTATCGATAATATCCAGTCGTTTAGCCTGAAGTCGTAGATCGGCCTCAGCTGGACCAGTGCTGACCACGGCAAGATGAGCGTCCATCTTCATCTTGGCCACGGCATCTAGCAGAACATTGACACGCTTCTCTTCACTCAAGCGATTTACATGCAGAAGCAATGGGCGATCTGTGGGCAGACCAAAGCGCTGGAGCAACTGTGGATCTCGTTCTCCCGGCGCAAATTTTTGCAAGTCAATACCGTTGGAAATCGCCCTGGCGGGAGCATGCAAGCCATGCTCGTAGAGCAGACTGAGTGCCGTTGTCGTCGGGGCAGTCACATATTGGCAGCGGTTGCAGAAATAGACCAGGTAAGAGTAGCTCACATTGCAAAAATGCTTGCCAATAAAGGGCTCTGATGCCAGTGAGCGGCTCATATTGATTGGCAGAAAGTGATTGGTCGCGATGACTGGCTTTCGCAATTCCCGGGCGAAAATATGGGCGATATTGCCCAGCACAACTGGTGAGTGTATATGAATGATATCAGGATCGACTTTTTTGATCACATTGCGTAGTGGCCAAAGTGGGAGGAAAGGTATCCGTAATTCTTTGTATGTGGGCCACTCCAAAGAAGAGAAACGATACACGCATACTTTTTGCTCAAGACGACATATGTCACGGGCACTATAGCTCGGAGCAATTACAGACACCTGATGCCCGCGATCAGCAAAATCCACTGCCAGATTACGTGTCACAGTAGGAACTCCTCCCACCATTGGAGGGTACTGGTCTGTCACAATCATTATGCGCATATCTACATCTCTGGCAATAAATTACCTGATTAGCAATTTATTGCCGAACGGACGCGATCACCTAAAGGTGACACCCTCAAAGGGGGCACGACAGTAAATCGGGTCCCTACATCTCTGACAATCAATTGCCGAACGGACGCGATTAGTATCGGATCTGTGAAGTTATTCTGATGGGCTAGTAGGCGTTGTCGTCTCGGGAACGCTTGCGACTGCCTCAGCCTCTGGCAACCCGGCGCGTGGAGCAGCTACCTTAGCGATAAGTTCGTCAGCATCGATTGCCAGCTTGTAATCAGCGGGCAATTTCACATCACTTGCATGTAATACGGACTCAATGTCCGTCAGGGACGACAGATCGACATCAATAGACTCAAGAATATTCGAAGCCTTACACCCAACCGGGAGTGCCTCCAAAAGGTGCAGTAGCACGCCGCCATGGATCTTGACACCGGGAGCTTCACCAACAAAGTGCAAAGGAATCTTCATCTCGATCTGTTCTTCCATGCCCACACGTGAGAAATCCACATGCAATATCTTGCCCGAGAGCGGATCATACTGGATATGGCGGACCAGGACCGTTTGTGTGCCCTTTTCCCCCGGCAGACGCAGGGCAATAATACTCCGTAAACCATGTTCACGCCGCAAACGATCAAACGTATGAGTATCGATCTGTACCGCTATAGAGGCCTCCTTGTGCCCATAAATGTTTGCGGGAATAACACCTGCCCTGCGCAAATGCTTTGTCGCTTTACCTACCATTGTCCGTGGGGCCACTGCAAGTTCTGTCGTGCCCCCTCTGGGGGTTGCTTGTGCCATTATCCATTCTCCTTCTTGGTCTCTGGGTAACTAATCCTCCGGCACTCAGGTACTCCTCGAGTAATATATCGGCTGGGAGAGTACCAACCAGAAGGTAACTACTCAAGTACCAATCAGGCTAATCAACACCTAAAGGTGCACGGCACAATTTACCGCTGTGCCCCCTTGGGGGTGTCATCTTTAGGTGATCGCGTCCGCCGTCCCGTGAGTAGTTGCCCTATGCCATAGAGAGATTTTACCTTTTATTTCTTCTTTCATGAAAAAAGGCCAGTAGTGCTTCACTTGCCAGAGTGTTGAGTACATCGGTGGCACGTAACCAACCTTTGCGTGCGATGCCTATACCATAGCGCATATCGTCTATTCCTGCAAGTGTGTGGGCATCCGGGTTGATCGGAATTCTGATGCCCTTGTCGCGAGCCTTACGCAGCAACCGCCAGTCCATATCCAGCCGCGATGGGTTGGCATTGATTTCGATACAGGTTCCATGTGCCGCAGCAGCCTCAATAACTGCTTCCATATCCAGGCCATAGCCAGCCCGACCCAACAGAATACGACCCGTTGGATGTCCAATGATATCCACGTATGGATTAGCAATAGCGCGTAGCATACGCTGCGTCTGTTCCTCAGGTGACAAGTTGAAGTTGCTGTGAATGGAAGCAACGACAAAATCCAAGCTTGCTAACACGTCGTCGAAGTAATCGAGTGAGCCATTACGCAGGATATCACATTCAGTTCCCTTGAGGATACGCAAACGACCAGCAAATTCTTCGTTCAGCCCATCGATCTCCTGGCCCTGCCGCTGTAGATCATCTTCTTGCAAACCGCTGGCATAGCCAGCTGACTTGCTGTGGTCGGTGATGCCCAGATAGGAGTAGCCGCGAGCAATGCAAGCCTCGGCCATGGCACGAATGCTGTACTGACCATCACTCCAGGTTGAGTGGGCATGCAGGACCCCACGCAGATCGCTCTCTTGCACCAGTTGCGGCAACATATGTGCGGCAGCTGCCTCGATCTCGCCGATATCCTCGCGCAGTTCAGGTTCGATGTAGTCCATACCAAGGGCTGCATAGATATCGGCTTCAGTATGACAAGGAACCAATGTTTCCTTGCCATTTTCGACCTTGAATAGACCATAATCGTTAATGGTCATGTTCATGCTTAAGGCACGACGCCGCAGCGGAATATGATGCTCGCGCGAGCCAGTGAAATGGTGCAGAGTATAGGGAAACTGACTATCTCCGACCAAACGCAGATCCATCGCTATGCCGCTGCCTACGATCACACTTGACTTGGTCTCTCCTTTACCGGTAATAGCCTTCACCGAGGGCTGACTTGTAAAAAAATCCATCAATGCACGACGCACCTCGGGACCAGCCTGATCGTCAATGCTTGCCACAATATCGATATCCTTGACTGTTTCACGACGGCGACGGAGACTTCCTGCGATCTGCAGGCGCACGATTTCCGGGCGTATGGCCAAAGCAGCCTGGACAAGCTCGGCCTCTTCTTCAGCAACGGGATAGAGAAAGCGGTCGGCGTGCTGGTGCAGAAAGGAGATGCCCTGGAGAATCTTGTCCTGGGTCTTCTTGCCAAAACCGGGCAGGTTTGCCACACGGTCATCTTTGCAAGCCTGCTCCAGTTCTGCAATACTGCTGACCTGTAATTGGTCATAGATAGTATTGATGCGTTTGGGGCCAAGCCCGGCAATACGCAACATGTCGAGCTTGATAGCAGGCGTATTGGCAACAAGCTCATCATAGAAAGCAACATGGTCCGTTTTGACTACCTCCTCGATACGCTTGATAATCGTGGATCCCAATCCGGGAATACCTTTGAGCTTTCCCTCGTGCACAAGTTGAGTAATGTCACCATCGAGCGAGTTGAGGGTACGGGCAGCATTCTCATAGGCACGAACCTCAAACACAGTGCTACCCTCTTTCAATGCCAGCAGAATGCCGATCTGTTCTAGCAGATTAGCAACTTGAGTTTTGTCCATTCACAGCCCCTTCAAACCTTTATTCAAATTCTACGGTAAACGAATATCAAAAAGTTCAGGTGGGTGCGTGGTAATTTCAAAGGGATTGCGCCCTTTGAGGTCACGGTTAAGATAGCGCTTACAGTCGAAGTGTACCAGTAGCCAGCAATAGATCTCGGTTGTAACAAAGACGGCATCCCAGGGTTTTTCGTTTCCCATATCCAGAGGCTGATTGCAGACGAAGCAGCGGACCATCCCCGCCGTCACTGCATTCTCGAACCACTGCAGAACAAACTGGTGCATATCGTCAAGAGTCATCATATCTAAATACGATTCTGGATAGCCAAAGAGAACCGGGTCAGGGCACTCGCGAAAATCATGGCTGGCCCGGCTGAGTGCTAGCATAGGAGCCTTGACCGAGATTTTGACTTCGTCGTGTTCGGGATCGTCGGCAGCGATCGATGCAGAAGTCAGCACCAGCCCTTCTCGGGCGAACCATACGAGGAGTTCTTTACGCATACTGTATTTTATAACATACCGCTACCAGGCGGTCTCCCTCTTGACTGTGCATAGTAGAGTAGAAGGAAAAGCTTTCGTGCGATCAGGAGGGCCTCTCATCACGGAAAAGCAACAAATAGCAACAATTGGCACGTCCTGTTTGAATGAAGTGTGTAGAGAGTATCAAAAAACTGATCTAGGGAATGTAGTGAAATGCGGGAAAACTGACAAAGACGTGCAGCACTATCGATGTAAAACGTGCAAAAAGTTGTTTACGGAGACCAACGGAAGAAGAAATCGCTCCGGAACTGATGGAACAAGTAAAAATGCATGCGCAGGACGAAGGGCCACTAGCCATGTCAAGTGATGGGAAAGGCGCATATCGAGAAGCAATGGTAGAAACATGGGGAAAACTACCAGAGTATAGTGGACAAGGAGCGCCACCAACACCTCCAAAACCAGGAAAAGAAAAGAGCGCCTGCCCATCTATGCGATGCCGCTAGCACAAATGACAATGCCCCGGCTGTTCGATGTGAGCAACCGGGGCATTGTGCGTTCTATCGCGTCAGAATGCGATTCTGAGCTAGTACATCCGAGCTATCATCACAACGCAGCACGGAGCATTCTCAGGCCCGGAAATTTTTTCTAGGCCAGCCAGGCCTTTTAGGGGCTTCTACGACGGGTTCTTCAGTACTCTTCCGCTTCTCTCCTTGCTTATAAAGTGTCTCGGTCAAGCTGGGTCTTCTTTCCTGAGGGCCAGTAGATCGGGACTCATCTCCCCTTTCTGTTGTCTTTCCTGAATCTTTTCTTAGAATCAGCTACTAGCTTTTCAGCCAAGTCTTTCGGTTTTTCATGCCACAGATCGGAGGCTTCTCCGGTTACTTCTGATCTAGTTGCTTGCCTTGAAGTAGCTTCCTCGGGAGATGGAGCCCTCTCCCTTCACGTTCTGCTGGACGCTGTGGAGGCTTCTGCTTTAGCTCGCCGGACCTCATTTACAAACTGGATAACCTGAAGAGCGTTTTTTCAAGCCAATAAAGCGACATTTAGGTGACACCTTTGCGACACTTTGGGCAGACAGATATTTCGATAAAAACTGCAAAAATACTGCAGAACACATCATATAAGAAATTTTTCAAAAGTTAGTGCATATACTCTTTCAGCTGTCAGATCGGGATTTTGAGCTATAAGGGCATCTGCTTCGCATTGTACCTGATAGAGCATGGTGTTTTCTGGTCGATCTTCTGATTCAAGATACTTTTTAATAGCGAATCTATAGACCCTTTCAGCTGGTTGATTGGAACTGTCAGCCATAAAATTTTCTGCAAAGGTTTTTGCACCGCGTACTTGATTGTATTGCTTCATTTCCTGTTCAAATACCTTTCGATCCCCTGGAGGAAGCTGGCTAATAGCGTATTGATATAGTTTTACAGGTTCAGATGCATAAGCTGATGCAAGAGTTTCTGCATCGCGCATTACCCGATAGAGCATAGAGTATCGAGCCTCGGACCCTCTCAAGGATGATAGTCCTGCTTGCCCCTCAAGCTGTCTCTCCCAAGCTTCAGGTTGCGGGCCTATATCTTGATACCAAGAATTGTCTGGAGGTACCACAGTTTCGTGATAACCTGTCGGGTTTAACGATAAGCCCCACATGTTGTTCATAGAGTACTGAGCCTCGGGCACAGCCAAGGATGATGGTCCTGCTTCTTGAGATGCTATACTGATTCCTTCTTGCTCGCATTGCTCCGCTTGCTGATTAAATGCAGCTTTCTCTCTCGGAGAAAGCTCGGCGCCAACAACGTATCCACATCGCATTAAAAATGGCGTATCGCGATGGATGTCTCCAAGGGCTCTTACCCTGAGTAGTACCTGATTGAGTATGGGGTACTGAGGCCCGAAGTCTCTTAAGGATAATTTCTCAACATACTGGCTCATCCAAATGACAGATGGCGAGTGACGCCCAGAATCGTCTGTAGAAGACTCTAATGATGGCTCTGCTTGTTGATCTCTAGCTCTAGATGTTTGCTCTCCATCGCCAGTAGGTGTCTGATCTCCACGGCCAGATTTATACGTAGGCGATGCCATACTTCCTATTAAATTTGACATCCGTTGTTGATCAGTAGATCCCGCGATAGCGCTTATTTTTGGTCTCCCCCTTTTTCCACTACTTGGTTTCTTCTCTTCTACATCATTAGAGGCTTCAATATTAGATTTTTTAATTCTTTCGGATCTTCTAAGCATAATTACGCTTCCTTTCATACAGTATTTAGAACATAGAAACAAATCTCACATCACACTCACAACGAGTGCCTATCACAATACTACCCAACGCGAGCCCACAGTGCAATGCCAAGCCATAGACATCTGAAGGACATCTTCACGAGAAACAAAAGGCTGAAGGTCTCTATCAGCCGAGCCAGTTCCTCTCATAGGATCTTTTTGCCCATTGCCGACAGGATAAGTTCGACGGCGAGCAAAGCGGTGGCATTTTCGCGATCGAGAATAGAGTTTACCTCAACCACATCCATAGAGATCATACGCCCAGAATCGGCAACCATTTCCATCGCGAAATGTGCCTCTCGATAGCTGAGTCCGCCACGCACAGGTATACTCACTCCAGGAGCCTCCTGCGGGTCCAGTGAGTCCATATCGAGGCTTAGATGGATGGGGGTGTCGTTGGCTCCGGCAATCTGGATAGCCTGTTGCATGATCGCTGAGATGCCATGGCGATCAATGTTGGACATGGTAAAGACGTGAATATTATTGGTGCGCAGGAGATCTTGTTCACCAGAATCCAAGTCCCGCGCACCGACGATGACGATTCTGTCTTTGTCGAGTTTTGGACTCCAGCCACCAATATGGGTGAGATGTCTATCACCAAGGCCTGCCAAGGCTGCAAGGATCATGCCATGGACATTGCCAGATGGAGTTGTTTGCTCGGTGTTGAAATCCGCATGAGCATCAACCCAGATCACACCCAGCGGCTGATGTACCTGTGCAACTCCGCTAATTGAGCCAAGAGCAATGCTATGATCGCCACCCAGGATAAGCGGAAACTCCTGTGCCTGCAGGGTGGTAGCGACCAAGTGGGCTAGCTCTTCAGATGCTTGAACAATTGGTTCGAGATATTTTAGATGGGGATTACCGATCGAAAGGTTTTCCATTGACGCTATCGAGAGATCTCCCGCATCATGAACGGTATGGCCGAGGCTACGTAGTTGATTACTCAGACCAGCATAACGAATTGCCCTGGGACCGATATCAACGCCTCGTCGATCCGCACCTAAGTCTATCGGTACCCCAATTACGCAGATACGCATAGGGTTTATATCCTCTGTTCTTCTTTGGAACACTGTACCGTTTGTTGCCATTATAGCCCTCGTCCATATGCTTGTCTATGGATATGGAACCATTTTACGTTGAAAGCATGGTGGGACGGATGCTATACTATAGGCATTATGTTAATGATCGAGTTCGTCCACCTCAGGGTGGATTTACTTACTTTAAGCAATGATGCTTCCCATGCAGAGATATATGGAACTTTCCTAAGGAGGAGTAAATGGTTGCCAATGTTGTAAATCTCTATGACGTTGCGGTTTCCCAGTTCAATGATGCTGCTGAGCGTCTCGGTTTGTCACAGCCAATGCGTGCTATTCTTAGTAAGCCAAAACGCGAATTGGTTGTGAATTTCCCGGTGCGCATGGACAACGGTAATGTTGAGATGTTTACCGGGTACCGCGTGCAGCATAACATTAACCGTGGTCCTGCTAAGGGAGGTATCCGTTTTAGTCCTCTTGTTTCTCTTGATGAAGTACGCGCTCTAGCGATGTGGATGACGTGGAAGTGTGCAGTGGTTGGCATTCCCTTTGGTGGTGCCAAGGGCGGCGTGATCTGTGAGCCTCGTAGAATGTCCCGTGTAGAACTAGAACGGATGACTCGTCGCTATGCCACGGAAATTGCTATTCTCATGGGTCCTAATAGCGATATTCCTGCTCCTGATATGAATACCAATCCGCAGGTCATGGCCTGGATTATGGATACATATTCTATGCATCAGGGTTACTCTGTGCCCGCTGTGATTACTGGTAAGCCACTGTCAATCGGCGGCAGCGAAGGGCGGCTTGAGGCCACTGCGCGTGGTGTGCAGGTGATCACACGCGAAGCGATACGTGACTATGACCTAGTGCCAGAAGACTGTTCCATAGTGGTCCAGGGCTTTGGCAATGTCGGTAGTATTACCGCCCGCTTATTGCATGAGATGGGTTGCAAGGTGGTTGGTTTAAGTGATATCAACGGTGGTGTTTATAATCCTAAGGGCATTAATGTACTACGAGCCCTGCGCTATTCGAAAGAGCACGGGACTCTGCTAGAATTGCCCGATACAGAAGCGGTTACAAACGAGCAGTTGCTAGAATTGCCCTGTGATATATTGATCCCGGCCGCCCTGGAGAATCAGTTGACAATCGAGAATGCTTCACGGATCAAGGCTCACTTGATCGTTGAGGCAGCCAACGGTCCAACGACTCCAGAGGCCGAACACATTCTGTATGATCGGGGAATAACGATTGTGCCTGATGTTCTGGCGAATGCTGGCGGTGTAACCGTTAGCTACTTCGAATGGGTACAGGACCTCCAACACTTCTTCTGGGCTGAAAAGGAGATTAATCATCGATTAGAGGCCATCATGGTTAGAGCATACCAAGCAGTACAGAAGAAGTCTCTGGAGCAGGAGACGAATTTACGCCTGGGAGCATATTTATTGGCTGTGGCACGTGTTGCCGAGGCAACTGAACTTCGAGGTGTATATCCGTAAGAAGTTCAGTAAACTTGCCGTACGAATATCTCTACGTCATACCGAGGAGCAACGGTTATTGTTGCTCCTCGATTCTTGTCTCACCGTCGATCTGCCAAGGCTCATACCTCATTACTTGTTTTTGCTTCTCCGGCTCTGGAGCATACTCTTGAGCTCAAATGTCCGCCTTGTCCTCATAACATTGCATTGCTCTTCTCCAAATTGTCCGGTTTCTTCCCCCAAGTTGTCCGCTTTGTCTCTTACAAAAGAGCCCTCTCATCTAGTATTCTTAAAAGTAGTTGGTGTGAGAGAGATATTCCTCTCAAATAACCTCACATTGCTCGAAGATACAATGTGCTCCAAACATTGCTCGAAGGTACAGCGTTCTCCAATCCGACTATCTCATCTCACTCACACCAACTATCTTTTCTATCCCATACTCAACTATCCATCTGTCGCTTCTACATCCAGTATTTTCAACCATACTTCTGACTTCGCATCATCTTCTGAAGAGTCCAACTTGAAGATAATGTTGACATGGGAGGTATTCTCAAGTCGCTGTCGCTCAGTGGCCCCACGCATGTAGGTGGCGAAATGTTGGCTGTTACTGTTGGCTGCCCTCAAGCGCAAGCGCAGATTTTGTTTATTGCTGCCACTGGCCCACATATCAAGCAGGCACAACTTTTCCATTTTGAAGATGGGTTCGGGATTGCTAGCACCAAACGGGCTCAGACGCCGGATTGTTTTGTACATGCTATATGTCAGGCTCTCAATTTTGGTAAATGTAAGGTCGACCATTTTGGGCGTGACAGCTGCTAAGCTCTCCAGAGGCTCCTGCTCGATAACTATACCTGTCAGGTCTGACAACTCTGTGCCTTCAATTAGCGGGGGAGCTGCTAGTTCTGCATTCTCTTGCCAGTTCAGGAGATGCTCTCTGAGATGTTCAATGCGTTCACTCTTAATGGTAAAACCTGCCGCCTGTGTATGCCCGCCGTAGCGCTCTAGCTGATCTCCAAAACTACGCAGAGCCTCGATAATGTTGAAGTTTTTCTGGCTACGGGCCGAGCCGCGACTCAACTTTGTCTGGGAATCATTGTTGAGGACAAGAACGGGTTTTTTGATTTCTTCAGCTAGCTTACCCGCAACTAGACCGATAATTCCCTCATGCCAGTCGTTACCACTGACAAGGATAACGGGTTGGGTGGACTGGCTCCGTGCCTGTTCGCGCACATTCTTCATCAGCTCCTCTGTCTGCTGCTGGCGTGAAATATTGAGCTGCTCCAACTCAGCAGCGAGAACTGTCGCTGTTTCTTCATCATCCGTCGTTAAAAGCTCGAAAGCAATGCTGGCCTCCTTCATACGGCCAGCTGCGTTAAGGCGAGGTGCCAGACCAAAGGAAATGTCGCGTTCGCGTAGGCGGCCCGGTTGTAGATTTGCAGCACGAATAAGTGCCTTTAGGCCGGGCTTGCGTGTGGCATTCAAGCGTTGCATACCCAGACGTACCAGTGTATGATTTTCTCCCAGCAGTGGTGCGATATCGGCAATGGTGCCGATTGCGACAAGATCGAGTAGTTCCAATTCTTGCTCTGTGCTGCGTTTATGGGCACGATAGAGGGCTTGTGTGAGCTTGAAGGCTATTCCTACCCCACAGAGATAGCGCTCCCCATATGCGCAGTCTGAACGCCAGGGATTGATCATTGCGTAGGCTCGCGGCAACTCGGCTGGTGGATGATGATGGTCAGTAATGATTATGTCAATGCCAAGCGATCGAGCATATTCAACTTGTTCAACGTCGGAACTGGCACAATCGGTGGTGATGATCAGAGAAGTGCCGCGTGCTTTGAGCTGGTCGAGTACGGGTAAGTTAAGGCCACAACCATCGTGTAGCCTGTGGGGAATATGGTAATCAAGTATTGCCTCTGGCTGCTTCAGGGAACGTAGTGCGAGGAAGAGTAGAGCCGAGGAGGTGACCCCATCGGCGTCGTAGTCACCATAGACAGTGATGTGCTCACGATTGACCAATGCCTGTTCAATACGTGTAACGGCACGCTCCATATCGATAAGGGCAAAAGGATCACGCGTAGTGGCATAATCCGTCTGGAGAAAAGCTGACATCTCCTCCAACGTTTTGATCCCGCGATTGGAGAGCAATTGGGTCAGCACTGGATCAATCCCGGCATCCTTAGCCGCTTGGAATTGTTCACTAGAAAGTTGGGGATAAACCTCCCATGCTGCTGAGAATGGTGCTGGTGATTCCAAGTGCTTATATCCTTTAATCCGGCAGCAGGCGTAAAAAGACCTCGTTGCCGAGAAGTCGTCCACGCTTGCTCAGGCGTAGCCACCCATCAGCAAATTCCAGTAGCCCTGCCTCTTTGACTGTATGTAAGCGTTCGCCGACAAAGCGGGCAAATGGTATTCCGAAACGTTGTTCGAAAGTTGGCAGATGGAGTCCCATAGCGGTACGCAGTGCGAGAAACGCAGTTTCGGACATTGCCTGGAGATATCCGACAGACTCGCTTTCAGCCTCAGGTATTTGTCTCCCCTTGAGCTTTTTGATATAGACTGATGGATCACGCTCGTTAGAAAAGCGTCTTTCAGCGAACCAGGAATGAGCACCTGCTCCCATGCCAATATAAGGCAGATTTTGCCAGTAGGTCAGGTTGTGACGACTTTGGTGACCCGGTAAAGCCCAGTTTGAAATTTCATAGTTGACATACCCTGCTTTGTGTAGGAGTTCATCAGCATACTCGTACATGTCGGCGCACAGATCCTCGTCACCAGGGATAATGCGACCCTCGTGTACCCAATCATAAAAAGGGGTGTCTTCTTCAATGATCAGCGAGTAAAGAGAGAGATGTTCAGGATGCAGATCCAGAGCGCGATCGAGCGTTTCACGCCAGTGATCCATCGTTTGTCCCGGTAGTCCAAACATGAAATCCAGGTTGATTGACGTGAAACCAGCTGCACGTGCATGGCAGACGGCCTGACGAACTTCCTCGGGTGTGTGAATACGTCCCAATGCTTTGAGCAGATCGAGATCAAAGCTCTGGGCACCCATGCTCAAACGGTTGACACCAGCAGCATGCAGACCTGCCAGTTGCTCCCGGTCCAGTGTGCCAGGATTAGCTTCTAATGTAATTTCGGCATCCTTGTCTACTACGAAAGCGCTATAGCAGGCATCGAGTAAACGTGTGATCTGTGACACGCTGAGGAGGCTGGGAGTGCCACCACCGAAAAAGATCGTGCGTGAACGGCGGGGAGATCCATCAGCTTGCTGGGCCATTTGTCCTGCCAGCGTGATTTCGGTGAGTAGCGCACGCACATATGGTTCACGCATCGGGAGCATACCCGCATAGGTATTGAAGTCACAATAGTAACAGCGGGTATGACAAAATGGAATATGCAGGTAGAGCGAGACTGTCTCTAAGCTACTTTCTTCTATGGGCCTGTACCTCCTGGCATACCTGTACTGCCCGGCATACCACCTCCTGGCATACCACCACCGCCAGCCGGATTCGAGCCAGGTGGAGAGGTTGGAATATCCTGAGGCATATTTAGCGGATCGAATTCCTTATTCGAATCGCCCGGTGTCATGTGTGCTTTGACCTCCTGAGAGTTAAGCCAGGCAGTCAGTGGGGTATCATCTGCTCTAAGAGTGTCGAGAGTCTGGGGATCATCGACCTTGCGCGATGGATCAATGTCCTCGATCTGTAAGATATGATAGGTGCCATTCTCGGTTAGTACCGGGCTCAGCTCATTGACTTTGCGTGCCGGATCGAAGAGCCAGTTATCGACAGCGCCAGTTCCCCGTATATTCGAGGAGTTGTTAACCGTGTACTGCCAGCGAACCAGCCAGCCAAGTTCTCCACCCTTGGACTTGGTATTATCATCGAGAGACTTACTCTTGGCAAGTGTGGCGAAATCTACGCCCTTTTTGAGCTGGTTGAGAGCATCTTGGGCATTTTTAGGAGTATCCAGCGTGATGGCTCTTGCTCTTATCTGGCGAGTAGGTGAAGTGATGAATGATCCCTGGTAGCTATTCATATTTCCACGTCGCAAGTAGAGAGTCATCATAACGCGCATATCACTATCACTGACGCCGTATTTGCTCAGAAATTGGCTGTAGCTGCTTCCCTTAGGTATTTCGGCACTAAAATGTCTCATCGCGCTGTCAAGCTGGCTGGCAGATGGCTCAATCTTGGCCTGGATAGCACTACTTTGCTGGGCCACCGACGTGCGAATAATAAGATCGTCCTGCAGCCAGTTGATACTGTCATTAGCAATCTGAGATTGGGTATCCTGCGTTTGCGCAGTCGTAATGTTTGATTGTAATGTACCCAATTGGGAGTTATCGGTATCGTGCTGCTTCTGGGCGGCATCAATCTGCTTCTGAAGTCCCGCCTTTTTCTCTGAGTCTGTCGTAGACGAAAGTTGTGTCTTCAGGCTGTCGATCCCAGCCTGATCATTGGCCACCTTCGTGCTTAAACTATCCTTCTGAGCGATAAGACCGTGCGGTCCATTTAGGTTATTGAGTGCCTGTTGTGCCTTGAAGACAACAAGCTTGTGGTAATCCGATTGAGGAATATTCTGACCATTAACCGAAGTAATGGGCTGGTTTGGAACGATAATGTTGATATTGATCCAGAAACCAACAAAAATCGCAATAATGCCTGCGATAATTAAGATTGTGAGAGACCAGACGGCGCGGCGCTGGATCTGTGTCTTCTCAGTGCGAGAAAGGTGTTCTCCCCATCCAAAAATGAGAGGTTTACCATCACGGCGTGCTTCGACGTGCGCTGTCTGTTTTACATACTTTTTAGATTTGGCTGAACGTGATGATCGTCGCTGATCGGGCTGACGCGCCATTTGACTTTTCATCAAAAATCCTCTCTGGAGACCCTCCTCATTATGAGGAGGGAGGAAAGAAAGGCTGCCGCAGGCAGAAGCCTTAACTGACAAACTCCTTGCGGGGAAGGCCAGAAGTGCGGTCTGGCCTTCGTTGCCAGAGATTACTACATCCCACGTATGTGTTCGGCTGTATACGGAAGCAATGCCATAAAGCGAGCCTGCTTGATAGCACTGCTCAAACCACGCTGATGTTTGGCACAGGTCCCCGTCTTACGGCGAGGCTCGATTTTGCCACGATCGGAAATGTATTTCCGCATGAAGCGGTTGGAATCTTTGTAATCAATTTCGCGAACGTGATCGTGACAAAACTGACAAATTTTGCGGCGGGAACCGCGGTCACGCCCGCCCTCGCGCCTCTGGCGTGACCCAGAGCTTGTCCCGCCGCCATGGCTGGCCGAGCCAGATTCGGTACGTCTTTGCACAAATTTTCTCCTTCAATTAGAAGGGGTGATCTTCCAAATCTCCGAGACTGTCATCTCCACTCAAGATATCTGACGAGCTGGCGCTGGTCTGGCGATCCTTTGGTGTGAGAAACTCCATGTCTGTGGCAATAACCTCAATAGCCGTCCGTTCAATGCCATTCTTGTCAGTATACTTGCGTATGCTCAGACGTCCTTCGATGAAGACCTTCTGACCTTTTTTCAAGTAAGTGGAAGACCTTTCGGCTAAATCGCGCCAAGCAACAATATTGAACCAATCCGCTTCGTCCTGGCCCTCGCCAGTAGACGACTTTTTAAAGCGTCTAACCGCAATGGAGAACTTTGCTACTGCAGTGCCCTCAGGCGTGTAGTTCATCTCCGGGTCGCGACCGAGATTGCCGATGAGCATAATTTTGTTCATGATGCAAATCCTTTCGACGTGCTATTCCACCCCAGCTCTTTTTTTGCTCAGAGACTGAATGAACGTCCCCACATGTATTTCAGCTAAGCTTCAATGGCTTCCGATTCTTCAACAGCAGGAGGAGCACTTTCAACCTCTTCAGGAGACAGAATGACCGATTCCTCTGCTATTGTAATTGCTGCGACCTCTTCAGTCTCTGCCTGACCTTCTACGGGAGCCTCAACTGCGCTTGCAGCTTCAACGGGCACAGCAGGAGTCTCGGCTTGAGCCTCAGCTTCAACAGGTGTGGCAGGAGCTTCAACTGCACTTGCAGCTTCAACGGGCACAGCAGGAGTCTCGGCTTGAGCCTCAGCTTCAACAGGTGTGGCGGGAGCCTCAACTGCGCTTGCAGCTTCAACAGGCACAGCAGGAGTCTCGGCTTGAGCCTCAGCTTCAACAGGTGTGGCGGGAGCCTCAACTGCACTTGCAGCTTCAACGGGCACAGCAGGAGTCTCGGCTTGATTGGTAGCCTCAGCCTGCGCGGCTGCAGCCGCACGAGCCTCGCGCTCTTTCTGAGCTGTCTTTGGATCGCGCCTCTTCATCATGTGGCGGAAGACTATTTCAGAAACCCTAAGTGTACGTTCGATTTCAGTCACGGTCTCAGGAGTCAGAATCATATCAATGAATATGTAGTATCCATCGCGGTGACGCTCGATGGGGTAGGCCAGGCGGCGGCGCCCCCATTGATTTACTTTAAAGATCTGGCCGCCATAATTCGCGACGATCTGCTCGATACGATCCAGTAAGGAACGTATCTCGTCTTCGCTGACTTCGGGATTGAGAATGAATCCAAGTTCGTAATCTCTACTCACGAAGCCACCTCCTTCCTCTGGGTATGCCTTCGGTCAGTTTTCTGTTTGACTGCCGGGGCAGGTGGAGCATCAGCGCTATTCTGTTTACGCCGACACTGAACTTCAGAGCCGCTTCATCAGGTTGCGGCCTATTGAAAATTTTGTCCCACAATCGGTGGGGGTGTGTTGATACACTCTCAATTGGTTGCCTTACACTCCGCAGAAAAACTCGGAAGCGAACTGCGAAGTGTTCTGGGAGCCATCAGCACCACGGTATTATATCATCGTTGGCTAGACCTGACAATAGAGCCGAAAAGTCTCAATATGGAGATACAAAGGACCTACAAAGGGCCGTCTTCCCTCGTGTCCCCAACTTTTGAAAGTGCTGGGGTGAACCAACTTTCAACTTTCTATTCTTCTTATACGTGGTGAAATTGGAAAAGCGGAAATATTAAGAGAGCTGTCTTGCTATCATGATAGAGAAGATATGAAAAGGAGGGCACCGTATGGACAAAACCACAGTACAGGCTGCATTCGTAGCTGCCGGACTCTCTCAGCGGATCAAGGACATCAATGCACTGGCTCGACCATCAATCCGACTATTTACAACCCCTCTCGAAGAGTCGTCTTTGCAAGTTGGCATCTCAAAACTTGGCGGCCTACCCGATCTACCAGCCGGGACCGTATGGCCGGAGTGGCATGGCTTGCCACAATCCTTTATTGCCCAGGTCCATCTTGATGATCTATACTCTTATGATGTAGAACGATTACTGCCGCGACATGGTATGCTCTGGTTTTTCTACGATGCGCAGCAGCAAACGTTTGGAGAGAATCCTGCAGATGCTGGCGGCTGGCGTGTGCTATTCAGGGAGGATCTGACGACATTGCAACGTACTCAAGCTCCAGCGAGGCTTCCCGCAAAGAGCCGGTTTCGTGCGTGCTCTATCCGTTTTGCAAATGAGCTAACTTTACCTCAGCAACCGGAACTGGAGCTTCCCAGCTTCGATTGGAACGATGAAGAAGTACGACGGTATGAGACGTTGCTCTCGACATTCCCTGATCCAGCTGACCGTGCTACAATTCATCATCGTATGCTGGGACATGCTGATACGCTACAGGAGGATATGCGTCTACAGTGCCAGCTTATTACCCATGGCGTCACCAGTCCCAATGATCCGCGGATAGGCGAGTTATCGAAGGGAGCATCAGACTGGCAATTGCTGTTACAGGTGGATTCTGATGACCATGCGGGGATGCGCTGGGCCAATGCCGGGATGGTATATTATTGGATAAAGTGGGCCGATCTGCAGGCACACCGTTTTGATGAGACTTGGCTGGTCTTGCAATCTGAATGAGGATTGAATTTCCTCCACAGTACTTTTGAGCTACGATAGAAAGGAGCGAGAAGATTGAAAATATATATTTTTGGCTTTGCTGTGATGGCTCTGCTGCTGGTGGCATTCAGTGCCTGCGATTCAACGAGCATGGGATCGGGAAATGGCGGGTCTGGATCATCATCTAGCACTGAGCCGAACTGGGGAGTGCAGACGAAGACGACGGGTTGCGTGGCCCAGAATGCTTTGCAGGATTCGGCCTGTACGCCGGGAGCAATCTTTCCTAATGTCACCAAAGAGCAAGTTTGTGTCTCAGGCTATGCTGGGTCCGTACGCAACGTGCCGCAGAGTGAGAAGAACAAGGTATTTGCAGAGTATAGCGTTACTAAGCACCTGCCGGGCGAGTATGAAGTTGATCACTTGGTGAGCCTGGAGCTAGGCGGCTCGAACGATATTGCCAACCTCTGGCCCGAGGCTGCTACACCAAAGCCGGGCTTTCATGAAAAAGACCAGGTTGAGAATTATCTGCATAATCAGATGTGTAGTGGCAAAATAACGCTTAAAGAGGCGCAAATTGAGATTGCCACTAATTGGCTCACGGTCTATAATCACATGTCGCAATCTGGCGGATAGAAAGCTCTGGTTACCGTGATCAATTCTCCAGTACTCTCTTGCTTGTACCCAGAGAGTGTGCTATAATCGTGCTGCGAACGGGGCTTAGCTCGTAAGTAAACTCCATATAGAGATAGGGAGCTTGCTTTGCATAGCTTTTCTCATGAAAAAGGCTACTCTGCGCCTTCGATTGAGCATATAGGGATTGATGGATTTCAGTTGCAGGACCCGATTTATCGGGTTCACATATTACAGGCAACTGCGTACCTTTAGGTATTGGAAACGTTCACTGAAAATATAGCGAACTCTTGACAGTTCTTATTCTGGCAAATGCCTATGACCTTAGAGATGATGGTGAAAAGCCAAACGGGTGCGTGAGTACAGCTTGTTCTGTGTAGTCCTATAGAACGTTAGCAGGTGGTCTCTAAGCGAGGTAAATGAAAGAGCCTAAACAGAAGAAAACAGATCAAGAAGCACTCCCAAACGCTGCTTGCAGCAATGGGATAGGGGATGTGAATAAGGCGGGTTCCGTCTTTAGTAGTGCATCCTGAGAGGATCGTCGTTCCCCTCCGAACCCAAAAAGCCAGCGGTCAATAGAACGCTAGAGTTTTGGAACTATAAATTGTCCATTGGGTTATCTAGCGGGTTATCGCCAATTGGTTACCTCGCGATCTAGCGAATGGGACCCAATTCACCGTTGTCCCCTTTGAGGATTGCTCCCTATATGTGTAGAATATCAGATTATTGCCCCGTATAAAAGATGGAAAGAAAGAAATTATGAAGCAGAAACTCAAAACACACAAAGCAATGGCCAAGCGCGTCCGTGTGACCGCTTCCGGCAAGTTTATGCGCCGTAAAGTGGCTATCAGTCACCTGCGCCGCAATAAGTCACCCGAGGCTGTTCGTTCTGCCGACAAAGAGTTTCAGTTGAAAACAGCTGATACGCGCCGTCTGAAACGTTTGCTCCCCTACGCTTTCTAGTTTTCTGTGCTTTGGGTATGAATTGCCCAAATTACTAGAATGTTTAATTACCGAGCGATTTATCGCCATCGGTAGGGGCCCGATTTATCGCGCCCGTTTGGAGGACTATGCCAAGGGTAAAACGCGGAGTTCCCGCTCACAAGAAACATAAAAAGATTTTACAGATGGCGGAGGGCCATCGTGGTACACGTAACCGTCTCTATCGTCGAGCGCATGAATCAGTTATGCACTCGATGGCATATATGTATCGCGACCGCCGCAACCGCAAGCGCGATATGCGTCGACTGTGGATCACACGTATCAATGCCGCTGCTCGCATTTATGGTGTGACCTATAGCGAATTGATGCATGCCATTCATGTTGCCGACATTCAGGTAGATCGCAAGATCCTGGCCGAGATGGCGGTCAACGATCACGCCGCTTTTAGTGCTCTCGTCAAAACAGCATTAGAAGCTGCCAAGTAGGCGGGCGTGATAAATCGGGAGGACGCGATCGGTAAATCGGGTCCCTACATCACAGGCAACTGTGTGCCCTTTGGGTATAAATTGCCATGAGAAGATGTCGGATAACCACACGATTTATCGCCAATCGGTCGGGGCACAATAAATCAAGGGACTCGGTAAGTCGAATACATACGATAACCGAGTCCCTATAGTTTTGTCTGTGAAGCCATGACACTGATCACAAGCTCATCGAATCCTCGTATCATCAAGGTACGAACTCTGCACACGACGCATGGACGCAAGAAAAACGGCCTCTTTTTAATGGAAGGTCCCAATCTCCTTGAGGCTCTCCTTGCTGCGCAGATCGTACCACATGAGGTCTACTATCAGCCAGAGTTGTTGCGTCGGACAGCCAGAGGGGCTTCTTTATTGGATCGTCTGCAGCAACCCCCAGCGGGGGCACGGCTGCCTGCTCTGTCTGATGATCGCCTGATCGAGGTAAGTGAACGGGTCATCGAATCTATTAGCGAGACACAGACTTCGCAGGGAATCGTATGTGTATTGCCGCTCAATGCCCTGGATTTTGCGCGAATACAAGCGAGGCGCATGCAAGCGTACCGCCCGGCACTGCTGATCCTGGATGCCCTGACTGATCCCGGAAATATGGGAACGATACTGCGCACGGCACTGGCCGCTGACGTCGAAAGAGTGCTATTAACTCCTGACTGTGTTGACTATTACAGTCCCAAGGTCCTGCGTGCTGCAGCGGGTGCACACCTGATGTTGCCTGTAGAAACCGATCTATCCTGGGCAGCAATTGGGGAGCGAGTAGCTGTACACTGCCAGGCCCCCTTTGGGGGTGACCAAGTTCCCCACGTTTTGCTGGCTGAGGCTGGTAGCCCTTCCAGATACTATGACTTGGATCTCACAAAACCGTTCGCACTCATCATCGGCAATGAGGCTCACGGTCCTTCTCAAGCGGCGCGTGCACTAGCTACTCATGCGATTAGCATTCCCCTTGCGCCCGGTGTTGAGTCGTTGAATGCTGCCATGGCTACTGGTATTATCCTCTATGAGGCTGTGCGGCAGACAAAAAAGATGCAAAATACTTAGCATTTGTCTGGAAACCTCGTTTTGTCCCCTGAATTAGAGAGGCTTCAACGAGATTTCCGAATAAGCTCTAGCTGGTGAGGCTGCGTCAGCATCAGCCATTGTTGCCATTAAGTGATTGACCATCCGATAGAGGATAAAGCGAGAAGGAACCGCTTGTCGGTTGGGGTACAGGAGTTTCTCTATCGTGCCTTGTCTCCAGGTTTTCTTCTGTAGTGACCAGAGGTAGTGGCTGAGATATGGGACTTACCACTTGAAGAACGCCACTGACTGTAATAGGGTTGTGGAGATCATCCTCCGCTAAAATGTTGGTGCTAGGGGCATAGTGGTTGTGATTGTCACGCAATCTGAAGGCTGCCACCGATGTCCGCAACTGTTCGACCAGACGTGCCAGGTGCTGTACACTTTGCGAAGCTTTGCGAGTGTTGGTATTATTTTGTCGGGTTGATTCCGATACTTTTTGCATGATTTGCGTGACTGCATGAGCCGCTTGTAGTTGTTGCAGCGCCATCTGGCTGATATTTTCGATCTCATGTGCTTGATGTTCAACAGCGGCAAAAATCGATTCCAGAGCAATACCGGTTTCTCCAGTCAGATGCGTACCTTTAGCAGTTTGTTGTTCTGTATCCTGCATGGACTGTGCAACGTCTCCAATCTCTTCGCGCACACTGCGTACCATACGTGTAATCATACTGGCTTCCTCTTTGGTGCGTTCGGCCAGACAGCGAATGTCTGCGGCAACGGCACTAAAGCCTTTGCCATTTTCTCCAGCCATAGCGGCCTGGATGGCAGCATCAAGTGCCAGGCGATTTGTTTGATGGGCGATACCAGAAATGACATCGACAATCTCGTTAATCTCACGGGAACGTTCGTCGAGAGTATGGACCTTGCTGGCAGTTGTCTGAACGTTTTCGTTGATCCGTCCCATGCCCGCGATGGTTTGCCTGACTGCCTCTCGTCCCGTTTGCGCGTCCTGGCCTGCTAGACGGGCGACACTGTGTAGTGCTTGGGCTCGTTCGGCAACCTTGTAGCTCGATGCGGTCATCAGTTCTACTTGAGTATTGGCCGTGGCTATTTGCATGAGCTGGGCCCCGTCCGTTTCTACCAGCTGGGCCATCCGTCTGAGAATTGAGATCGTGGTGGCATCTACCTCGCTGGCTACCATCTTAACCCGCACTACCAGACTACTTAGTTCGCCTATCATATAATTGAAAGAATTGGCCAGAACACCTAGAGCATCGGCGGTGACTTGTGCCTGGATACACAGGTCTCCTTCACCAATACCACTGACTTCGCTAACCAGCTTTTCGACCTGGGCTTGCAGGTTATCATGCTGTGACTGGGCTTCTTGAACGAGCTGGACGATATAATCCAACATATGGTTCATAGATCTGGCGACCAAAGAAATCTCGTCCTCACCGGTAATAATTGCACGAGCATATGTGTCACCTTTCGCAATACGTCTCGTGAGCAGCGCAAGTTGATGTAATGGGCGAACGATGGTGAGATAAATGATGTAACCAATCGCGGTAACGATAATGATCGTGCTCAAGAATGCCAGGAGAGTAGCCAGGAAAATGGGGCCAGTTTGCGATGCATCGACCTGTGCGACTGTGTTACTGATATCTTCCGTAATGTTGATGATATCCTCCCATCCTGGCTCCAATAATGCGTACTTGTCAGTGGCCTGCTGTAGAAGAGTGGCAACCTGTTCTTTGGGTGCGTCCATAGCGATTGCACTGAGTACGCTGTTCTGCGCCTGCTGGTAGTCAGGCCACAGCTTGTTGATAATCAAGTCAATAGCTGCTTGTTGCCGTTTAGCCAGGGGAACGTTGGGATCATCGCTCAACAAAATGTTGTCAATACCTCTCATACTTTGCGAAGTACCGATTTGATATTTTTGCTTGTATTGCCGTATTGCTTGGTCGAAGTGAATGGTGACGTTTTGCAACTGGCTGAGTGTGTCAGTAGCCCGAGCCTGTTGGTTTGGGACGGTTTCATAGCGGTCCTGGTAAGCTAATTTGAGCAATTCAATTATGCTGGGAAGATAGTCTCCAGTCCTAGTAACCATCTTGAATGCTTGAATATTCATTTGAATTGCTTGACTACGGCTTTTTTGAGCACTGATGAAGCCGAATCCAAGTATCGAGATAATAATTCCAGGGATAACTGCTGCTAGAAGAAACGCAAATAAGAGACGGCGGGAAATTTGCATGTTGGTGATAAATTTGAGCATTGTACTTCGGCTCCTCCTCAGACGCCTATCTAAAACTCCACAACAACGTGTCCACGCGAAGATACGATTGCTACATAGGGGTATACTGGAATACGCCCACACTATTAAGTGTACTCGTTTCCGAAGTAAATAAAAATCTGCCTGTTGGGATGACCTGAATTTCCTAATTGTGACACTTTATGGGGATGCATCTCCTTCTGTACACCATTTTGATGCAGCTCATCTATGGTATGCTATACTGTTGGCAACAATAAGAAGCGAAGTCGAAGGAGCCTCCTGTGGAACTTTTCCCTATAGCTGATTGGCCTTTTCAAAAGGTTCTGATTGCCAATCGCGGTGAGATCGCATTGCGCATCATTCGGGCCTGCCGCGAACTGGAATTGCAGAGTGTCGCGGTCTATAGCGATGCCGACCGTGATACACTGCACGTTCGTATGGCGGATGAAGCGTATCATATCGGCCCTGCGCTTGCTGCACAGAGCTATTTACATATTCCTACCATAATTGACGTTGCTAAACATTCGGGCGCCCAGGCAGTGCATCCCGGTTATGGGTTTCTGGCTGAGAACGCGGCGTTTGTCGAGGCATGTGAGGATGCTGGTCTGGTCTTTGTAGGTCCTCCAGCAGAGGCACAGCGTGCGATGGGAGAAAAGACAGCAGCCAGGCGTACGGCTCAGGCAGCTGGAGTACCGATTGTACCAGGTGCTATGACGGATTTGGAAGATGATACTTTAGCAAGCGAGATAGCTGAGCACCTGGGGTATCCCATCCTACTCAAAGCCGCAGCCGGCGGAGGTGGCAAAGGCATTCGCTTTGTGCGTGATCCGCGCGATTTGCTCTCGTCGCTACGTACGGCACGCAGCGAAGCCAAGAGTGCCTTTGGCGATAGTCGAATCTATTTGGAAAAGGCTATTGCTCCTGCCCGCCATATCGAGGTCCAATTTATTGCTGATATGCACAACCATGTGGTGCACCTGGGGGAGCGTGAATGCAGTATCCAGCGCCGCCATCAAAAACTGATCGAGGAGTCACCATCACCTGTGGTCGATGAGGAATTACGTGCCCACATGACTGAGGCGACGATCAATCTGGTGCGCTCTATTAATTACGTTAACGCGGGCACAGCTGAGTTCCTGCTGGGACCTGATGGTAACTTTTATTTCTTAGAGGTGAATGCGCGTATCCAGGTAGAACACCCGGTAACCGAGTTGTGTACTGGCGTGGACCTTGTGCAGGAACAGTTTCGCGTCGCAGCTGGCCTGCCACTCTCGTTTAGGCAAGATGAGATTACACTGCATGGAGCAGCGATTGAGTGCCGTATCTCAGCAGAAGATCCAGAAAATCGCTTCTTGCCTGCTACTGGTACTGTACAAGCATTGCAGGAACCTTCCGGTCCGGGAGTGCGCATTGAGAGCAGCCTCTATCCCGGTTTGCAAGTGCCGTTATTTTACGATCCGCTCCTGTCCAAGCTAGTTGTCTGGGGCCGGAATCGCACACAGGCCATAGCTCGCATGAGACGTGCCCTGGCGGAATACCAGATTGTTGGAGTGCGCACAACCTTGCCCTTTGCTCGCTGGCTGATGGAACATCCTCGCTTTATTACTGCCGACTTCTCAACCGATTTTATTGCTGAAGAGTGGGACGGGCGAAGCCAGAACGCGGTAGTATTGGCTGAACAGGAGCGCAGCGTGCGAGATCAAGGCAAGCAAGACGAGGAAGCATTAGCTCCTGAGCAGGTTGCGGCTATTGTGGGCGGCCTGCTGCTAGACGAACGGATAGAGCAAGAGCGGTTACACCGCCAAACTGTCTCGAACGGAGATGGAGAGACAAGCCGCTGGCGCGATGCAGGCCGCAGAGAGGCATTACTCTGACTTAGCTGCTCGAATCTCCTGTTTGAGGGTTTCCTTCGACGTGTGCCTGGAGTTCCTCCATCCATTTAAGACAATTGTCAAGAAAGATTTTACGAACATTCTTCTCCTCTTTATTAGCATATTGTAAATTGTCTGATTTACCATATAGAGCCTTGCTAGCTAATTTACCTATTTCCGACTTGTTTCGCCAAGATGAGTAAGCAGTTTGATTAAAAACGTTTCCAAACTCTGATAGGAAGTGCTTATAAACTCCTATGAGCTGATTTGGTATGCGCTGATCTAAGGAGTCAGGTGTTCGCACCTCTCCCCCTCGAAGCCGAGGAAAGAGCGTATTATTGTTAAGTTTCTCGAAGCGCTCCAGTAGATCATTTTGGCCATTCTTCATATGGATATCCTTAGCACGATTCCTCAGTATAGACCCCTCCCCGTATAGACCTCCATTGCCAACGGGACCAGAGTGCAAAACCTCATGCGAGCTAGATTGAGTATCAGTAACCCCCTGCACATAATCCTCAAGCTCTGTAAGTCCTAGCATAGCCCGTCCTTTATGCTTAGAGTTCTGAGGTCCCCATCCTTTAGCCCATCTGATGACAGGATCAATCGGTATCCTTAGAGGAGGAACTCTTTGATGGGCTTCTTGCAACTCCCCCATAACCTGCTGCCGCCGCTCCCAATAGTCTTTCAGACGTTGACCACTCTCCTGCAATTTTGCTTGATTCGGTGCATTATTTAGCTGGTCTAGACTATTCGACCAGCTACGTACAAATTTCTCATCTTGTTGATGCAACCATTTATGTACGTCTGACGTTTTTATATTCTTTCCTATTTCTACCTCAAACTCTCTTATCATTTCCATTCCGCCCTTACTTATTTCATGTCCTTGACGTCGGGCGTCGAGGAGACCTTTAAGCTGTCCGTCATTAGCGATTGCGTCCCTTACCCCTTGAGTGTTTGGAAACAATAAAGCTCCCACATGTTGATTAGAGGTTCCCTCGTTTCTTTGATCTCCAGGAGCGTCGAAGGGATTCTCACCATGGACAGCCTTCTTCTCAAGTTTTTGCAAGAAGGCCATTTGCCTAGCTTGCTTCGTGCCAGACCCCCCTTCGCTGGACGTAAGTCGTCGTCATACAATAAACGTAGCAATTTTTGGTGAGAGAGCGTCTCTCATGGCGTATCCAAGTCTAGAATCTGAGACACTTATTCTATGACGACTCCTAAGACCCATCTTCAGAGCATTGAACTTTGGTTTGGATGATTGCTTAGTTGAGAGTTGATCATCATCTTCTAACCTTTGGAAAGAGCTGTCTGGCCTTCGCCAGGGACGCCAATTTGGCATTGTTTGATCTCCTTTCATCAGCGCTTTCTAATCGTTAGCGAGTTCATACCAGACGTGTAAACAACAGGTACGTTCTGTCATATACATTTCTCTTGAATACAAGGTAACACACATTGGTACACTTTTACCATGAGGAAAGAGGGACAATTTTGACTTTTTTCCCTCTTTCTTCCTTATTGCATTGCTACCTATTTTTCCTCAACAGGAGGAGGTAATTCGAATGGTGGAGGTGTGTTGCCTGCTTGCTTTTCGGCTTCAGCTTTCAAGCGTTCGACGGCTTCAAAGGGCACAAAGCGGCCTCCCAGTGGCGTGGGATGGATACCAGGACCATGGAAGTCAGTACCTCCAGTGGGGATCAGGTGGTATTGATCGGCAAGTTCATGCAGTTCTTGCACTTCTTCGGGCGTGTAGGGACCATAGTAGGTTTCTAGTCCGACCAGGCCTTCTGCGACCAGTTCTGGTAACCATTTGCGCAGTTCATCCAGTCCTGGTAGTCCGATTGGGTGAGCCATCACTGGTAAGCCGTTGGCACTCCTGATCAGGCGAATTGCACCGACTGGCGTAAGCTTGTAGTGCGGAACATAACCTGGGCAACCCCTGCCAATGTATTTATCAAATGCCTCCCCAATCGACTGGGCATATCCTGCCTCTACCAATGCCCGGGCCACGTGGGGACGACCAACAGCTCCCTGCGCGATCTGACGGACACGCTCCCATGTGATGTGAACCCCCTGTTGATTGAGAAGTTCGACCATGCGCTGGCCTCTGTGAACACGAGCATCTCGTAATACCTGTAAATTAGCCTGAAATTCTGGACGCTGGTACTCAAGGTAATAGCCCAGGATGTGGATTTCATCCTTCCCCACATCGGTATTGATTTCGATGCCGGGGACCAGATCGATAGCCAGATGCAATGCTGCTTCAAAGGCTTCGTCCAGGCCCTCTGTGGTATCGTGATCGGTCAGCGCTAGAACACGTAAACCAGCTTCATGGGCATGCTGCAGCAGGTCGGTGGGTGAGTAAATACCATCTGAAGCAGTAGAATGCGTATGAAGGTCAATATGATTTGTCATTGAGTACTTTCACCTATCTTGCATAGTCAACTGACCGCGTTTCGCGGACAACGCAGACCTTGATTTGACCAGGATAATCCAGGTTCTCCTCGATCTTATGAGCGATATCGCTGGCCAGACGAGACGCTGCATATTCGTCCACCTCCTCCGGCTTCACGATAATGCGTACTTCGCGGCCCGCCTGAATAGCGAAGGATTTCTCCACGCCAGTGAATGAATTGGCGATATGTTCTAGTGCCTCCAGGCGCTTAATATAGAGATCGATGGTCTCACGGCGAGCGCCGGGACGTGCAGCTGAGATAGCATCGGCGGCTTGAACGATAGCAGCCTCAAGCGTCTGCGGCTCTGTCTCCGATGCATGGTGTGCAACCATCGCGTGGATAATTTTCGGCGCTTTTCCAAAGCGCCGTGCGATCTCACCGCCAATGATCGCATGGGGGCCTTCAACCTCTTGATCGATAGCTTTCCCCATATCATGTAACAATGCCGCAGTCTTGCATACATTGACATCTGCTCCAAGCTCATGAGCCATGGTTGCAGCCAGGATAGACACCTCAACGGAGTGTGCTAATACATTCTGCCCATAACTGGTGCGGAAATGCAAGCGCCCGAGGATCTTGAGCAATTCCGGCTGCAAGCCATGGACATTGGCTTCCATGGCGGCATTTTCACCTGCTTCGCGAACGATGGCATCAACTTCTTGCCGTGCCTTGGCGACGACATCCTCGATACGAGCGGGATGGATGCGCCCATCCAGGATTAGTTTTGTCAATGCAACCCGAGCCACTTCACGGCGCACCGGGTCGAAGCCGGAGAGAATGACTGCTTCTGGTGTATCATCAATGATGAGATCAATACCCGTTGCTGCCTCCAGGGCACGGATATTGCGTCCCTCGCGTCCGATAATACGTCCCTTCATTTCGTCATTAGGGAGTGGAACCACCGAGACGACCGCCTCAGCCACTTGATCAGAGGCACAGCGCTGAATGGCCAGCGTGATAATCTCACGTGCACGTGCCTCAGCAGTTTCACGTGCTTGCTCTTCGATCATACGGATACGTTGGGCAGCATCGGCATGCACCTGGCTTTCGAGACATTCGAGCAGGATGGTTTTGGCCTGCTCCTCGCTCAAGCGGCCAATACGCTCAAGTTCGGCGATTTGCTGTCGTTCGAATTGCTCTAACTCTTCCCGTGCCCGCTCCAGATCGCGCTCCTTTGTACTCAATTTGCGCTCACGCTGCTCTAGAGCATCGATTTTGCGGTCAAAATTCTCTTCTTTTTGTTGGAGACGGCGCTCCTGGCGTTGCAGTTCTGAGCGTCGCTCTGCGTTTTCGCGTTCCATCGTTGCACGGAAATGAGCTGTTTCGTCGCGTGCATCACGCAAAGCTTGGTGTTGCTGCTCCTGTGCCTCCAGAAGGCGTCGTTCACTGGTTTCCTTCTGTGCACGGAGGCTTTCTTCAAAGCGCACTTTATTACGCGTCGACCCTATGTAATACCCTGCAACGAGCGCCACAATAGCTCCCAGCGGTATTGCAATAATAAGGGCAACGACGATTGGGCTGTTTAACACGTTGGCCTAACCTCCAGGTAATAAGGCAAAGAGGCCTATCAAGGCTCGATGATGCCAATATGAATACTCTGCATATATGACTGTTATTAGGAATGTGCAAAAGTGTGTAATATACGCCAAGCATACTATATAGGAGTGTTAAGAATACGTCAAGCAGAAAAAATCGAGGTCAATCTGGACATTTAGATACCGTAACATGGTCTCCTGACGGCAAGCGCATAGCCAGTGGCAGCGATAGTAGTAGTAGTACGGTGCAAGTGTGGCAGGCATCCTAAAAATTCCAATGGTTAGAAATCAGTTGTATTGCCATGAACGTAAAGAGAGGAACTGAGAGTAAGAGGTATCCCTGGTGAAACCAGGGTCGTCTTCCCAATCGCGCGAGCAGAATGAAAGCGACAAATGTTCCCAGTGCACCAGTCTGAATCACTGGTAACGGGTCATACGGGCTAGGCATGGCACCTGGCATAGTGGGAAGCACAATCGAGTAGGCAATCATCAGTATCATAAAGAGAATCAGGCTCTCATGACCTCTTGCCAGACGTTCTGGACTGATACAGCTAAAAATAAGCAGAACAAGCAAAAGAAAGAGAATAATCAGTTCAAAAAGACTATGTACCGCTGCAAAGGTATATGGCGATGGGCTGACTATATTGTGCAGTGCCGCGAGAGGGGCCGTCCAGGGAAAACGCAATCTACTAGTGCCATCCTCAAAATGCAAAAAGGCCAGAGGATCTGCAAGTTGTTTCTTGAGCGCATAGGCATAGATTGCAAGACCCAGGGGGATAAGCAAGGCTGCACAGAGTGGAATAAGCCATCGTAGAATATTCTGTATTTTTTTCCTGTAATATTCTTTTTGTCGCAATACAAAACCAAGTTCGCATAGAAAAACGACTAATAGCAGGATACCTGCAGCATCTGTGAGCGTTGCCAATCCACCGAAAAGGCCTGCCAGCCACCACATGCCCCGACGTAGTGTATAAAAAGAAGCGAGAACAAACAAGAGAAAGAGAGACTCGGCATATGCGGCGAAATACAATGCAGCTGTGGGGAAAATCGTTATATAGAGTACACAGCGTTTTGCCGTTTCCTGGTCGAATTCTTTGGTAACAAGGCGATAGAGCACCATCAACGCCCCAAGAAATGCCAGGTTAGATATAAGCATACCGATGATCAATGGATCTTGGTGCAAGACTGCGCTCACCGTATGTACGACAGCGGGATAGAGGGGAAAATAAGCAACATCTCCCTGGTTCAAGTAACCCTGGGTTGCAATGGTAAGATAGTGTGTGGCATCCCAGTGATACCAGCTATATAATACGTTATTGAAGGTTAAAGGGAACGATGTATTGGGAGGGGCATTGAAGATGACGCCTGCGAAGTAGGTGAGCAATAGCAATGCCAATCGAGTGGTCAGGAACGTAGGCAGCACTGCCAGTGCCACATTCCCCCACGCTGCCAGGAAGTCATGCCATCCTTGCGGACGGCTTTTGGGATACAAAGCTGCTAACTTTAACGTGGGTTGGTCTGCTAACATAACGGATATGCTCCTGAAGAGATACTCTCTTGCCTTGAGATATCAATGGATATAGAAAAATTATACAAGAAAATGGAACTAGCTGTCACCTCATAGTTGCTTGTCAGGGCAACCAAACGGTGCTAAACTTGGATTAACGGTAACAGAAAGGAGGGTGACCCGTGGCAGTACAGCGAAATGACTGGATAAGCCCGGAGGAGTACTTGTGCATTGATCGCGAATCGCTTGACGTCAAATATGAGTATGATCATGGGCGAATGTATGCTATGTCAGGAGGATCGACAAGCCACTCTCTTCTGGCGGGAAACATGTTTACAATCCTTAAAGCCCATTTAAGAGGAGGTCCCTGTAAAGCGTACACCTCTGACATGAGAGTCTATGTCTCAGAAGAGGAGTACCTTTACCCTGATGTTTCGGTTAGTTGTGATCCAAAAGACACACAAGAGATAAAAGACAACCTTCAATCCCCCCGTCTTATCATTGAAGTGCTTTCACCATCTACAGAGATGCGTGACCGGACAAGAAAGTTTGCACAGTATCAGCAATGCTCAACCATCGAGGAATATGTGCTTGTTAGCCAACAACGTCAACAGGTGGAAATATTCACACGAAACGGAAAGAGGTGGATGTACCAACTGTTCAGTCCAGGCGAGGAAATAGAACTGTTAAGTCTAGATATCCGGTTTCCAATAGAATTGCTCTATGAGGACGTACCTCTACCCATAGAGAAGGAATAGAAAATAGCTTTATCTAAAACTCAAGAAGAAAGTCATCTTACAAGATAGAAAGGATTTTTATGAAAAAGCGTAGCAAGCAAAAAACGACTTCGCTGCAGAAATCACTTCGTCAGCAGTCGATGTCATTCTCCGCGCCAGCTATTATTCGCCGCGCTCGGGCCTTTCCTATTTTGGAATGTTGGATCAGCGCCGAGTGGCAAAAAGATAGTCCGGGACTTGTAGAGATCCTAGTGGCTCGTCAGCAGTCTGATGGGGATATCTGTTTTGGTATGTACCTTGTAGATAAGTTCTGCCTAGGGCTCAAAAATACGTTTGGCAGGGTCAACTATTCCCGTACGCGCTATGAGGACGAACTCCATAATACCTTTTTCCAGGACACAGGCCGAGTGGCTTGCCCGCCCGAACTGGCACATCAGATGATCTATGCATCTATTGAGTATGCTGCACAGTTTGGCTTCACGCCAGAGAAGGACTTTGCGCTCACGCAATATTTGCTGGCACCACGCGGTGAACTGGAGGAGTCTTACGATTTGACATTTGGCAGAGATGGGAAGCCCTTCTTTATTGCAGGGCCATACGATGACCCTAAACTTATCCTTAAACAATTAGAGAGGACTGCTGGCGCAGGTAATTATGACTATCTGGTGATGTCACCGGATATGTTCTAAAATCTGGCTAAGGAGGTCTAGCGATGAACTCCCAAAAGCTTCCTCCGAATCTGCGACCAACGCACGTGGTAACGTCTATCCTTTTGCGCACCGACCAGCCAGAGACGCGCATGCTGCTAGTACGGCGCAGCCAGAAGGTAGGAAGTTACCACGGACGCTGGGCAGGAGTGAGCGGTTTCGTCGAACCAAATGTTACACCAGACGAGCAGGCCTATACTGAGATTCGGGAAGAGACTGGTTTGCAGCGCGATCAAGTACGTATGCTCAGGCGCGGCACAGTAGTAGAGCACAGCGATGCCGAACTGGGGCGACACTTCTACATCTATCCTTTCCTCTTCGAAGTCTTGACTCCAGACTGCATTCAGATCGACTGGGAGGCGACCGAAATGCGCTGGATTCCCTCTTCAGAACTGCCCACGTTTGAAACCGTGCCAAAGTTGCAAGAAGTCTATGAATCGGCATTGCATGGAGAGGTGGTGGGGAAAGGAGTGTAAGCTCATCCTCTGCCCTACCATAATCGGCGTCATGGCATGACTTCAGTAGTTTTGACTACTCACCGCTTTGGGCGGTTCGCTTTGTGAGGTTATGGAGGTGGAAAAGGGAGGCCAACTGGCCTCCCTTTTCCACCTCCATAAAAAACATCTGCGAGCTGCCGGAGGCGGCGAGCAGTCTCCGCCTGACGACTACTTGCCCTTGAACTGAGGCTTACGCTTCTCGGTAAAGGCACGCATGCCTTCACGCATATCTTCTGTGCTAAATAGCAAGAAGAAGTTTTTGCGCTCGATCTCCAGCCCCTCTTCCAGCGATGTTTCAAAAGCAGCTTGAACAGCTTCTTTTGCCAGACGCGCTGCGATAGGAGCCTGTGCAGCAACTAATTTGGCCAGCTTAATTGCTTCGGTCAGATGTTCGCCTTTCGGCACCACGCGGTTGACTAGTCCATGCTCAGCCAGTTCCTGGGCACTAATCTGGGCGCCAGTAAGCACCATCTCCATGGTGCGATATTTCCCAAGTGTACGCGCCAAGCGCTGTGTACCGCCTGCGCCAGGAATAATTCCGAGGCCAATTTCCGGCTGTCCAAAGCGGACATTTTCTGAAGCCACAATCATATCGCAATGTAGAGCCAGTTCGCAGCCGCCGCCGAGTGCATAGCCATTGACTGCGGCAATCAGTGGTGTACGGATGTGCCGGATAGCTCCCCAGGCTTCAAAACCGCTAATCATCATTTCAATGGGCGATTTATCTGCCATTTCTTTGATGTCCGCCCCAGCGGCAAAGGACTTCTCGCCAGAGCCTGTGATGATGATACAGCCAATTGTTTCATCACGATCAAACTCCTGCAGCGCGTCACCTAGCTCGCCTACAAGCTGGAAATTGAGTGCATTCAGTTGCTCTGGTCGATTCAGCGTCACAATGCCAACACGCTCATCGCGCTCAACGAGGATATACTGATATTGTGCCATGATGCTCCTTTACACTTATATTTACTGCTATTTGGCCATCTCTATTGTATGCCCAATGGGACTCGGCATACAAGCTTGTTGAGTTCCTCTCCATCCCACGAATGCGATACCCAATTGGAACCTATGGATGCGCATTGTCCTAGCTATTCTTTTTTTCGTCTCTTGAACCCTCTAAAAGGATCAAAAGGAGGTAAGACGACTCTATCGTAGATGTCATCTACTCGAATAGTTAGCCCGATAGTTTCTAGTTCTAGACTCTCACCTTGATTGTAAAATCTGTCTATCCATTGAATGGTATCTAACCCTTCTGTACCTTTTCTAGTCATCTTCTGAACAATCATAATATCCCAGTTTATAAGGACATATTCTTGAATAGAAGGGCATTGTGTGTATATCCAAACTTTATCCATTCTATCATATTTTTCGGTAGTAGGTGACAATACCTCTATCACTAGCTTTGGGTGTTCTATGTACGTTTTGTTTTCGGTTAAATCTTGTTCGTTACATGTAACCATGATGTCAGGTAGGTGACAATCATCCTCTACTTTTAGGGTGCTTTCTACAAAAGCAAAGCATGGGCCTTTCCTCAAATGTGGATGTATAAGAGCATAGGTATTCCCTATTAGTATGCCATGATTAGTAGACCCTCCTGACATAGCAACCATTTGACCGTTTCTAAATTCATATTTCTGGTCCAGTCTTTCACGGTCTAGGGCCAGGAAGTCCTCTACCGTCATCTGTGGTTCTCTTTTTGCTACCATAGCGTTATATTCCTCCTTAGTTATTCTACCATTTAAGGCTTATGTGGACAATCGTCGTATGTTCGGTAGTTGTCCCGAGTATGCAGCATTATAAAAAAATCGTGTTTCCCCTTTTGTCCTATCGCAATAGGAGCCCGTCCTCTGCCCATGGTTATCTTCTGCCCGTATAGCATTCCCATGGAAAGCCGCTCCGCCTCCGCACACGGGACAAAGTCCTGCGCACAAAAATCTTTTAGCCAAGAGCCCATCATCACAAAAATATATCTTTGGGTCTTTTGCCCCTTCCATTTTCTTGAGGTTCTCTCGTTGCGCAACTCGTGGGCACTCAATGCGAAAAGCCTACGCATACCATATATAGGGCTAACAGATGACGGGAGGAGAGCATTCACTTCATATGCTATACTATCTGTTGAGATGAGTCTGCTCGCAGTGCCGCGATTGACCATGCTTCAATACACAAAGAAAGGCAGGAAAAGGTAAGTAGCACTACGCCACTTATCGTATAACCACACAAAATGGACGCAAAAACACTTTTCATGAACGGAGAATTTTTACCGGCTGAGCGTGGTGTTATCTCGGTACGCACACACGCATTCGCATATGGAACAGGATGCTTCGAAGGCATTCGCGGCTACTGGAGCAAGGAGGATCACCAGATCTATCTTTTCCGTCTTCGAGAACACTATGAACGGCTCCTACGCTCATGCAAAATCCTGCGTATGGAACTACCATACACTATCGATCAGCTGGTTGATATCAGTATCGAACTGATCAGGCGTAACGATCAGCGGGAGGACGTCTACCTACGACCCGTTGTCTATAAAGCCGATGAGATCATCGGTGTACGCCTCCACAACCTCACCGACCACTACCTCCTCACCTCGGAGCCAATGGGCAATTATGTTGAGATCGGAGGGCTGCGCTGCGGCGTATCCTCATGGCGTCGTATCGACGACAATGCTCTACCAGCACGCGCCAAAATCTGTGGCAGTTATGTCAACGCAGCATTTGCCAAAACCGAAGCATTACAAAACGGCTTCGATGAGGCTATCATGCTCACCCATGACGGACATGTTGCCGAAGGAAGCGCAGAGAATATCTTCCTGATCATCAATGGAGAACTGGTTACCCCACCACCAAGCGAGAATATCCTGCTCGGCATTACCCGCGACACCCTGATTAAGATCGCACAGCGCGAATTAGGGCTCGTCACACGTGAGCGGCAAATCGACCGCACCGAGCTTTACGTCGCCGACGAGATCTTCCTGTGCGGCACCGGAGCACAAATTGCCCCTGTCATTGAAGTCGACCGCACACCTGTTGGTACTGGCAAGACCGGCCCAATCGGGCAGAAGCTTCAGGACCTCTACTTCGACATCGTACGTGGCAAACACCCGGAGTACAGCAAACAGTGGTGCACGCCTGTATATAGCGAGGTAAAGTCAGCACTATAGCTCGCTAACAAACCTGCCAAGAAATCCCATCCCTTGAAAGGGATTGGGATGGTAGGTGATTCCAAAATATGGTAGAATCTAGATGTCTCCTTTTTTCTTCTTTGGAACATAAGCTATCTGAAATGTAATAACGCTTTATAGCATTTATTTGATGGTAAGAAAGGAAGAATCTGCATGGAGACCAAGATCACCTCATCTCCCGATTTTGTCATTCGCCCACTTAAATCCTCCGCCGAAGTAGAGAATTTTTTTCTCTTGAATGCAGAGGTATTTCGTCGACATGATGATGTAGCTACCATTGCCATAAAATACCGCCAGTTCATTACTGAAGCCCCCCATTTTCGGCCTGATCAACTGCGAGGCGCATTCCTTGGCTCTACATATCTGGGAGGCTACTTCATTCCAAAGCTCGTTGTATGTATGGGGTCAACTCAACTAGACATCAGCGGCATTGGCGAAGTTACTACCCACCCGGACTACCGACACAAAGGTATTGCCACAGCGCTCATGCAAGACGGGATTAATTACGCCATCCATCATCAGCATGCTCTCCTACTACTTGATGGCATTGCTGATTTCTATCATCGCTTCGGCTACGTGAATATCTTTAAGACCCCTAAACACATCATCGTATCTGAAGATATCTTAGCTCATCCTGCCAGCCCTTATCCTGTGCGTCCAGCCACTTTTGATGACATTCCGGATCTTCTGGCCCTCTACCAGCGTCATTACAGATCATATTCAGGTTGCTTTACCCGCACATATCAACAGCAGAGGCACCTCTTGAATCACCAATTACACTTTTTAGTTATGAATCTTGACAATGAACCCTGTGGATATCTTATCCTCTACGAGAGACCTGTTGGTAACTACTATGTGATGGAAGTAGCAGCTGACAACTGGCCTGCCGCTCTTGCTCTGCTTCAACACCACATTCGCTTTGTGGGAACGAACTCAGATTCGCCCAAAGAGATACAATGGCCTTTACCACTGAACTCTCTCACTTTCTACATACTGACGGACAACCTGTCCCTACGAAGCGAAACTGACCATCATTTAAATGGCAAATGGATGGCACGCCCTGCTCACCTTCCCACACTCTTCCGCTCACTTCCCCCTCTCTGGCAAGAACACCTTCAACGCTACAAGCTCGCCTGGTCAGGCACACTTGCCTTGACCATTGACGACTCAACATGCTACTTCGAAGTCAATTCAGCGGGTATTCACATCGTAGAGCATCCTAGCAATCACGTACACGAGGTCAAACTGAGTCCTCAAGTCTTCACCCAACTCCTCTTTGGATACCGCTCAATCACCTGGGCCATCCATCAACCTGAGCAACAGATCCCAAATGAACTTATACCGTTGCTCACCATTCTCTTTGCTCAGGAACCTTTTTGGATTCCCGGATCAAATAGTTTTTGAAAGGCTGCCCAAGGAGCCGCTTAAATATAGCCAAATGAACCTTACAGTACAGGAGTAAAATGGGAGCTAGAGCATTGTTGAGATCAAGCCTGATTGCTTGCTCATACGCCTTTATTGCCTCCTCGTAACGCCTCAGTCTGTGTAAGACCAAGCCCTTGTTATAATAAGCCACTGCATTGTTGGGATCAAGCCTGATTGCTTGCTCATACGCCTTTATTGCCTCCTCGCAACGCCCCTGTTTGTTAAGTGCATCACCCTTGTTTTTATGAGCCAGAACATTGTTAGGATCAAGCCTGATTGTTTGCTCATATGCCTCTATCCCCTCTTCGTAACGCCCCAGTCTGTAAAGAGCATAACCTTTGTTGTTGTGAGCCACTATATAGTTGGGATTAAGCCTGATTGCCTGCTCACATGCCTCTATCGCTCCCTTGTAATGCCCCAATTCGTTGAGTGCATAGCCCTTGGTGCTGTGAGTCAGAGCGTTATTGGGATCAAGACTGATTGCCTGCTCACATGTCTCTATTGCCTCCCTGTAACACCCCAGTCCATTGAGTGCATAGCCCTTGTCAGCATGAGCCTGACCATTGTTGGGATCAAGACTGATTGCCTGCTCACATGTCTCTATTGCCTCCCTATAACACCCCAGTTTGTTAAGAGCATTACCCTTGTTAGCATAAGCCAGAGCATTGCTAGGATCAAGTCTGATTGCCTCCCCATATGCCTCTATCGCCTCCTCGTTGCGTCCCAGCCTTCTGAGAACATGGCCCTTGTTAGCGTGAGCCACTGCATCGTTGGGATTAAGGTTGATTGCCTCCTCATATGCCTCTATCGCTGCCTTATTACGCCCCAGTTCCTTGAGAGCATTGCCTTTGTTGTTATGAGCCACTGCATCGTTGGGATCAAGCCTGATTGCCTCCTCATACGCTTCTATCGCCTCCTCGTATCGCCTTAGTTCCTTGAGAGTATGGCCCTTGTTGCGGTAAGCCAGAGCATTGTTGGGCTTAAGGCTGATATAGGCCTCTAACGCCTCTTTGTAATGATCCGGATGGAGAATAGGATAGCTCTTGCTGTGGAAAATCTGAGCATGGTTGAGATTAAAGCCGGCTAACGTGTATATGGCCTCGTAGTAACATCCCAGTTCGTTGAGAGCACTGGCCTTGTTGATGTAAAAGCTGGTGTAAAACACTGTATTGTCTGGCTTAAGCCTGATTGCCTCCTCATATGCCTCTATCGCCTCCTCGTTGCGTCCCAGCCTTCTGAGAACATGGCCCTTGTTAGCGTGAGCCACTGCATCGTTGGGATTAAGGTTGATTGCCTCCTCATATGCCTCTATCGCTGCCTTATT
>Ga0207416_1000992_pt1 | contig 41505 bp, 32 predicted proteins | sample PaiPotPPM11metaG_FD_184107 | JGI IMG/M metagenome (GOLD analysis project Ga0207416, IMG submission 184107) | Iron sulfur acid spring bacterial and archeal communities from Banff, Canada, to study Microbial Dark Matter (Phase II) - Paint Pots PPM... ...
GTGCAACAGTTAACGCCATGCGGCGAAAAAAAGAAACATTAAAAATGACAAAACGAACCGGAGATGTAATTGAAAACAAAGGACGACTCGAAAACGAACCCAATTAAGACCGAAAGCAACGCCATTCGAAATCGAATAACACCTGTAATTTGAGTTAGTTACGGTGATTTCTGGGCAATGCCACGCATTTGATTTAGAATCAAGGAGTTAAGAGGTCCGTGAGACACCGGTTGGCTTTGCCATTATGGATTGGAAGAAGTGGCGCTAAGCTTCAGCCCGGCACAGCCCCTTTGTGATGTGAGACGGGACCAGTCCATTAAAGAGCCCGAAACCCCTAAATGGTAAAGGGTCGAGTATTTACCAAAAGCTGCAGTTACCACCGGAGCCTTCGCCGGGCCCTTGGCTACGCCTAAAAGACTGACTATGAAGCCGTCTGAACAAGTTCGAGCTGCGGTGGACATCGTCAAGATCGTCGGCGACTATGTGAAGCTGCGTAAGGCGGGCGCCAACATGGTGGGTCTGTGTCCCTTCCACCAAGAAAAAACGCCCTCTTTTGCGGTTCACCCCACTAAGCAGATTTTCCATTGCTTTGGCTGCGGCGCCGGGGGAGATGTCTTCAAGTTCGTGATGCTGATCGAAAATCTTTCCTTTCCGGAAGCCCTGCACCGGGTGGCGGAAAAGGCGGGAGTAAAGATTGAGGAAAGCTGGTCCGAGGCCACGCATGATCCGCATGCCCAGGAGCGGGCTACCCTGCTAAAAATCCACGAGATAGCGGCCCAATTCTATGCCGGGCAAATGGCGGAAACCGCGGAGGGACGGGCAGCCAGGGCCTATCTCGCGGATCGCGGCGTGGAGGATAAAACCGTCGGCCTGTTTCGGTTGGGATATGCGCCGGCAGGTGGGTCAAGCCTCGTCCGGCGGCTGAAAGAAGCAGGATTCTCAGGGGAAGCTGTGGAGAAGAGTGGCCTTTTCGTTCGCAGCCAGGAAGGCTCCGGTTTAATGGACCGCTTCCGGCGGCGAGTGATCTTCCCGATCGCCCAAGAAAGCGGTAAAGTGGTAGCCTTCGCTGGACGCGCCTTGGGAGACGATCAGCCCAAATACCTGAACTCCCCCGAAACGCCCATTTATACCAAGAGCCGCCTGCTCTACGGCCTTGACCGTGCCGGAAACGCCATCCGCAAGCAGGATTTTGCAATTCTGGTGGAAGGCTACATGGACGCCATCAGCCTGTTTACGGCCGGTGTCCAGAATGTGGTAGCTTCCTGCGGCACCAGCCTGACGGAAGCGCAGGTTCGGTTGTTGGGCCGCTACACTCGTAGCGTGGTGGTCAATTATGACCCGGATTCTGCAGGTGTTGCGGCCACGGAACGATCTCTGAATCTGCTGTTGGAGGAAGGGTTTGAAGTTCGCATCCTGGAATTGCCGGACGGGCTCGATCCCGATTCCTTCATTCGCAAGCGCGGCCCTGAAACTTACCAGAAACTTTTGGACCGTGCGCCGGGTTATATCGATTACGTGACAGATCGTGCCGCGGGCAAGTCAGATTTGCAGTCGCCCCATGGCAAGGTGGCGGTGGTGAATAGCGTCCTGCCCTATATCGCCCGGGTGCCGAACCCGGTGCTTCGCGTGGAGCTGGCGGCGCGCCTGGCGCAACGGCTACAGATTGAGGATAAGCTGCTTCGAGATGAATTAAGGCGGTTTGCCCGCGACGAAAGAGGCGAAAAAGAAGCGAAAATAGAAGCGCCCTCCGTTCAGCCAACGCTGGCGGAGAAGCGGTTGTTGCAGTGCCTCGTGGAAAACCCCGGCTGGGCCGGGGAATTCGTGGCCAAGCTGGTAGATGGCGGTTTAATCGAAGGGATCGCCATGCAGCATCTATTTACCTGCTTCAGCCATCTCATTACAGAGGCAGGCCAGCTTGACCTCGATCAGGTTGAGGAGTTTAGCGCTGAGGAGAGGCGCTGGATCTTCGAAGCACAATTCTCAAAGGTGGCAGCTCCGGAGAAAAATGAGGCGGAGGAGGATTTTCTGGCCTTAGAACGGAGAAAGCTGGAGCGCTACCGCGAAAAACTGCGGCTGGCCCTCCGCCAGGCAGAGCAGGATGCAAACCTCCACCAAATCACCAGCCTCCTGCGGGAAAAGAGTCTTCTCGACCAGAGACTCAACAAACTGGGCGGACGGGCCAAAAATCTTTAACAAAGCCCAATCCAGATGTTGTAGTATTACATCTAACAGATTGGGGGAGAGCCGAATACGTCAAGTTATTGAAGAGAGTGGTTCAAAAGGGTTTCGGGAGGCGGCATGCGCAGCCCGCGTTGCGATGGTGCCTATTGCTATTTGTGGCGACTCGGCAGGCTGCTGGAAGACTCACGCCTCTCATCATCCCGGGTGGAACGAAGTTATCGGCCCTTCTGACTCCCAATTTGTTAATAACTTCATCAATAGTTTAGCTTCTCGTTATAAAGCCTTCATGAATAATTTCGGTGACCTCATCGGGGCTACGAACCCGGCAAGGTTCGGGAGCGGCTGCAATGGTATTTGACGATAAGTTTGATCAGGTTAACAAGCTCATCACGATGGGCAAGGCCAAAGGCTATCTGCTATATGACGAAGTGAATGACCTTCTGCCTTCGGACGTCCACTCCCCCGAGGAGTTGGAGGACGTTCTCTCCATGTTCGACAACGCCGGAATCGAAGTTCTGGATCAGCCTAAGCCCAAGGTGGAGGATAAGACCGAACTCGACCGTGAGGACGAAGTCAAGCCCGACGAGTTCGGTGAGGACGAGCTGGACCTCACGCCCGGCGGTCTTGACAAGACCAACGATCCCGTCCGCATGTATTTGCGCGAGATGGGGACTGTACCGCTCCTGACGCGCGAGGGTGAAGTCACCATCGCCAAGCGCATCGAGCGCGGGCAGTTGAACGTGCTCAAGGCTCTTTCACGCTCGCCCGTGGTGGTTCAGGAACTGATGGCGATCCGCAAGGAGCTGGCGGCGGGGGAAAAGTCCGTCAAGGAAGTCGTCATCTTCAATGATGAAGAGGTGACGGAAGAAAAAATCGCGGAACACTTGAAAGACGTCCTGGGCGCGCTTGCTGAAATCGAGCGGCTCCGCAAACGCACGGTGCAATTCAAAAACAAGAGGGATTCCATAGCACGGTCCCGCCGCCCCAGCGAATACCGCCGCTACAACCTGGCTCATGCCCGCCACATCATTCTAATTTCCAAACTGATCCGCTCGCTGGAGTTCACCCACACGGCGCGCAAGCGCCTGATCGAGCGCATGCATACTGTGGTGGAAGAGCTGCGGCCAGTTGACCGCGAATTGAACCGCTTGGAGAAGCGGCTGGAGGGCGCTCGCGGCGCCGCCGTGAATGACATCAAGAAGGAAATCCGCCACGCTAAGAGCCGGGTTCACGAGATGGAGGAGAGGAATGAAGCCACCACCGGCGAGTTGCGGCGGACGCTTCAGACCATCTTGAGCGGCGAGCGCGAGGCCGACATGGCCAAGCGTGAGTTGATTGAAGCGAACCTCCGCCTGGTGGTTTCCATCGCCAAGAAATACACCAATCGCGGCTTGCAGTTTCTGGATCTTATTCAGGAAGGTAATATTGGACTCATGAAGGCGGTTGACAAGTTCGAATACCGCCGGGGCTATAAGTTTTCGACCTATGCCACCTGGTGGATCCGGCAGGCCATCACTCGCGCCATTGCCGATCAGGCCCGCACCATCCGCATCCCGGTGCATATGATCGAGACGATTAACAAGCTCATCCGGACTTCGCGCCAACTGGTCCAGGAATACGGCCGCGAACCGACTTCCGAGGAAATCGCCAAGCGCATGGATATTCCCGTCATCAAAGTGCGCAAGGTGATGAAGATTGCCCAGGAGCCGATTTCACTGGAGACGCCGATCGGAGAGGAAGAGGATTCGCATCTTGGCGATTTCATCGAGGATCGCGGCGTGATCTCGCCGGCCGAAGCCGTCATCAACATCAACTTGAAAGAACAGACGGAAGCTGTGCTCAAGACGCTCACTCCCCGCGAGGAAAAAGTGATCAAGATGCGCTTCGGACTGGATGACGGCAGCGAACACACCCTGGAAGAGGTCGGCCAGAGCTTCGCTGTCACCCGAGAGCGCATCCGCCAGATTGAAGCCAAGGCGTTGCGCAAATTGCGCCATCCCTCGCGCAGCCGGAAACTGCGCGCGTTTCTGGATGCGAACGACCGGGAGTGAGCGCGGTTACACGATCGGCGAGTACGCAGGAATCTATCCTGCATCGTTCGCGGTGGCGCATTCGGAGGCGCGCAATGAACGCTGAAAAGCTTGTCGAAGGATGCGCCGCCCAACATTATTGCGGTCCTGTGCTGACCCGAATTCAGCATAGGATCACAATCACTCTTCACCTTTAGCCGCGGCCCTCGCTGATCCCGCGAGCACCAACAACCTGTGAGGCGCCGGGGCAAATACACGTGGCTCATGCTCTCCTGAACTTTCTCCTCTTCTTCTTCCGCCATTACGGTGTCTGGGCGGTTTTCGTCTTCGTCTTTCTGGAGAATGCGGGCCTGCCAGTTCCGGGTGAAACCTCGCTCCTGATGGCCGCTTTCTTCGCCCATCGGGGAGTCCTGCGGCTCTCCACCGCGATCGTGGTGGCGGCAGCGGCATCCATCCTGGGGAGCATCCTGAGTTATCACATCGGCCGCTGGGGTGGGAAGACCTTCGTGGAAAGACATCATCGCAAGATGCTGATTTCATCCAGCGGGTTTGGCAGGGTCCGCGCGCTGTTCCTGAAGTATGCCGGCGCAGCCGTTTTCTTTTCTCGTTTCGTCGATGGACTGCGAATTATTTTTGGATTGCTCGCCGGCGCGTGGGAGATGCCCTTCCGCCGGTTCCTCTTCTTCAGCACAGCCGGCGCCATCTTCTGGGCGATCACCATCGGCTCCGTGGGTTATTGGGTGGGCAGCTCGCGGCGGCGTCTGATCGCTTTCCACTACCGCATGAATTTGATCGGCCTCTTGATTCTGGCCGCCGTTGTGGTCATTGCATACGTGATGATCAAGCGCGGCATTGCGGAGAGTGTGCGGAATGATTGACCCGGAGCGCGTCAAGAGCGTGCTGTCCGATCTCGTGAGCATTGAATCCGTCAATCCCTCGCTCGTGCCGGGAGGCGGTGGCGAGGAGCGGATAGCGAGGTACGTTTCAGCGTTCCTGACGGCGGCTGGATTCAATGTGCAGTTGGAGGAGCTCGGTGCAGGGCGCTTCAACGCGACGGGCTTGCTCGAAGGACAGCGAAGCGGCCCACGACTGATGCTGAACGGCCATCTGGACACGGTGGGCACGGGCGGGATGGAGCAGCCATTTTCGCCCCGGGTGGAGAACGGCCGGCTCTATGGCCGCGGCGCGTTGGACATGAAGGGCGGTATTACCGCCGCGCTGCTGGCGGCGGAACATCTGGCAAAAGAGCGTGATTTCGCAGGCGAAATTCTGATCGCATTGGTTGCCGACGAGGAAATGGAAAGCCGGGGAACCCGCGAGTTGCTGAAGCATTTCCAGGCGGACATGGCCATTGTGCTCGAACCTACCTGGCTGGAGGTGGCAACCGCTCACAAGGGATTCGCCTGGGCCGAAATCGAAACCCGCGGCCGCGCCGCGCATGGCAGCCGCCCGGACGAAGGCCGGGACGCCATTGCCTACATGGGCCGCGCACTCCATCACATCGAAGCCCTTCAGTTCGAACTCAATCAGCGGCCCGGTCATCCGTTGCTCGGTCATGGGTCGGTGCACGCCTCTCTGATTTCAGGTGGCCAGGAACTCTCGAGCTATCCGGAGAGCTGCAAGCTGAGCATCGAGCGGCGCCTCCTGCCTGGCGAGGATACCACAACATTCGAGGCGGAGGTGGCGTCCATCCTCGTGCAGCTCGCCGCGCAGGACTCATGCTTCCACGCGGAGTACAGCATCGGTTATTCGGCGCGAGCCTTTGAAACACCCCGCCAATCGCCGGTCGCGCAGCGGCTTCTTGAATGCGCGCGCATCGTGACGGGCTCCAGCGCCCGATTGGGGACTCAGCCTTTTTGGACGGATGCCGCCCTGTTGCAAGAAGCGGACATTCCAAGCGTACTTTTTGGTCCGGGCGGAGCCGGAATGCATTCGACGGTGGAATACGTGAACCTGGAAGACGTAATAACCTGTGCCGGCATTCTGGTGGAGTTCATTGGGCGGATGGGGAAGTAGAGAAAACCTTGCACGGTCAGGGTGTGCCAGCCGGAGCGGATGTCAGTTCTTTATAAACTCTCCGGAATACTTCGAGCGCCCCATCATCGAATAAGACGAAGTAGACCTTTTCCAGGCTGGTGAGAGATTTCAGATGGTCGAGCACCTCCCCGATCATGATACGGGCACCGTCTTCCATGGGAAATCCGGCGATTCCAGTTCCGATCGCGGGGAAGGCAAGGGTCCTGAAGGTTTTCTCTTCGGCGCGTTCCAAAGTATTGCGCGTGGCCGCGCGCAGCGCCTCGGCTTTTGTCAATCCACCCATTGTCATGCTGGCAGCGTGAATCACGTAAAGCGCCTTGAGGTTGCCGCCGGTGGTCACAGCGGCGCCGCCCAGCGGCACCGGGGCCAGCCGGTCACACTCCTCCTGAATGCGCGGGCCTCCCTTGCGCCGGATCGCGCCCGCAACCCCCGCTCCAAGGATGAGGTCCGTGTTCGCGGCGTTGACGATGGCGTCCACGGCCAAATCCGTAATGTCTCCTTTTAGGAAGAAAATCTTCGCCTGCATGCAGCCTGATGTCACTTCTCCCATCGTGGCGCGCGCTTCTCCACAAATGCCCGAAGACCTTCGCTGGCATCTTGGGTTGGCAATAATTCCTGGAGATAGATGCGCTCGGTCTCACGCAACGCGGCCTCAAACCCTTCAAGGCGGCGCATGCGCACTGCGCGCAAAGCCATCGCCATTACCGCGGGGCTCCGGGCCAGCAAGGTTTCCTCAAATCTCACGACCTCGGCATCCAGCTCATTCGCCCTCGCAACACGGTTCACCAGGCCAATCCGCGCCGCTTCGTGCGCGCTGATGCCTTCGCCTGTCAAAATCATTTCCACCGCTTTCTTTTCGGGGATCAACCGGGGCAGCAGGACCGAAGCGACGGGAGGAAACGCGCCGACGCGAATTTCAGGTTGGCCGAAGCTTGCGTCCTCCGCCGCGAGGATGAAATCGCACGACATGGCAAGCTCCATGCCACCGCCCAGGCAATGGCCACGGACGATCGCCGCCACCGGGCAAGGCGCCCGGAGAACGGAGCGAATGACAGCATGGAATTCATTGAGCATCTCCGCCGCACGCTCCGGAAAGTGGTCGCGGATTTCAACCCCGGTGGAAAACGCCTTGTCGCCCGAGCCTCGAATCTCCACCAGGCGAACTGCGGAGGATTCAGTTTTGTCACTCCACAACCCAACCATTCGTTCCCGTAACTCATGGATAGTGGGGATATCGAGGACATTGAGAGGCGGCCGTTGGATGGTGAGCCGGGCTACCCGATGTTTCTGCTCAAGGGAAACGGCGCGGGATTTAGGGGGTGAGGGCTTCATTGGGTCGGACTCAATTCGTGGCTTCCAAAGCCATTACGAATAAGCTTACCCTAATTCCTCCGCCTTTTTCGGCGCCACCCAATCCTTTTCCTTGCAGACCGATTTCAAAGTTTCCTTATCCTCATCCGAAGGAAGCACCGTGGGAAGATATGTCGCAAATTCTTCCGCCGTCAGTTCTCTTCCGTCCACCGTGCAGTACTTGTCCTTATATTGGCCGATCTTGCGATTGAACTTCAGATCGGGCACTAGCAGCTTCGGCTGGTCTTCCGGGATGGCGCGGTTCAGGATGTCCGTCAACTTCACCACTTCATCGCGATAGAGTTGCCGCGCGGCCTCATTCAGGCGCTCTTTGTCCGCATCACTACCCGCGTCGCGCTCGTCGTAGCGGCCTTTCAATCCCCATACGTAAGCCCACTGCGCGGAAGAGGAATGATCCGTTCCAAAGAGGTCAAACGACGTGGGAAGCCACTTATTGAAGTATCTCTGCATGATAGGAATGGGAACGCGGCCGGCCTGAATGACCCTCTTCAATCCGTTATTTCCGGTTCCAAGGTGGAACGATTCCTCTTTGAGCATGGGAAGCATACTTTGAGCAAGCGGTAGAAAGCCCGAATAAGAAAGCATGGTCAATTGAAACTTTCCGTCGCGGTCCACAAACTGCGTGTAAGTGTAAAAGTCCAGCCAATTCTCCACAGTCTCGTTAAAGGCCCCCAGCAGCCGGTTATCCACGAAGGCCCGGCGCTCTAGCAATTTTTGCGCCTCAATTCGCCCTGAGCGGCCAAATTGGGAGATGAGGATGTGACTCATCTGCCATCCATGACGCATCTCCTCCGTCATCACCCGCACGAGGCTCAGATAATCGTACCGGCTGGGGGCCGTTTCAAACAGCCGCCGTTGCTGTTCGACGGAGGCGAATTCCGTATCGCCCTGGTAAACAATCAGATTCAGCGCAGCGTCGCGGATGCGCTGCTCGGGAATGTGCATCACCGTCTTCCAGCGCAATTGGCCGCGGTAGTCGCCAAACTCAATTTCATTATTAGGCAGCTCTCCGTACTTGGCTTCAAACTTGTACTGCCTGAACTCAGGAGAATCCAGGCCGATGTCCTTTTGCCAACCGTAAAAATAATCAATCCAATCATCGAAATTGGAAACTCGAAGCATTTCCATCCTCTTTCTGAGGCGGAGAGGTTCTGAAAACTTCCGTCTCGCTCCCGTGCCCGGCGCCAGCCGGCGGGAAGAAACATGTTGAGCGCTGCGCTAAGTGTGAACCTGCGAAGACCGCCGCTCTGCAAACTCCCTACACTTGCCTAGAAACAGCTCAAAGATCTTTCGTTGTTCAGGATGATCCGTGATTTCTTCGGGGTGCCATTGCACCGCCAGAAGAAAAGGATAGTCCTCAGCGGCCTCCACGGCTTCCACCAGCCCATCTTCAGAATGGGCGATCACCTTCAGCCCGTGGCCCAACCGGCGGATCGCCTGGTGATGGAGGCTATTCACCCGGCAGCTCCCCTTGACGGACGCGCACAGTTGCGACTCAGGATCTGTCACTGTCACGTGGTGGGTCGTGTCGCTTCGATTCCCCGCTTGCTTATGCTCAATGTCGATGTTCTTGTCATTCCTCAAATCTTGATAGAGCGTGCCGCCGAACTTGACGTTAATCATCTGCGTGCCGCGACAAATACCCAAAATCGGCAGTCGCCGATCCATCGCCTGATCGAGCAGTCTGAACTCAAACTCGTCGCGTTCGCGGTTGACGTGGACGTTATCGTATTTCTTGTCCTCGCCGTAGAGTTGAGGATCGACGTCCTCACCGCCTGCGAAGAGAATCCCGTCAAGGCTGCCGGCTCGAAGCCGGCTGGCTGTGGACGCCGTCACCAGTTCAAGCTCCTCGGGATGCGCACCCGCCGCGGCCAGAGCCTTGAAGTAGGGAGATTCACTTCCTTTGGCGTGTTCTTTGTCAGAAACTGAGATCGCAATTTTCATGGTCCGTGTGTATTCACTCTACGAGGGTCTGGACTCGAAATTGAAAAGCCTGAACAAGCAAATCACCGGGCAAGCCCCAGTCTCCGGCTTCCTGAGTGTCGCGCGTCATGGCCCTGCGGCTATTTCGCGCGAAATTGCGGCGTCCTCTTTTCGACGTACGCTGCAAGGCCTTCCTTCGCATCTTCGCTCTTGAACAGGTGCTGCTGCAACTCACGCTCCAGGGCAAGACCTTCGCTGAAGGGCATTTCCATGCCGGAGCAGACGGACCGCTTGATAGCTCCGACGGCGCGCGAGGCCTTTTGAGGTGGAAGGAATTGTTTGGTATAAGCAACAACCTCCTCGAAAAAGCTGTCCCGTTCGAAGACCTGATTCACCAGACCGATTTCCTCGGCTTCTTCAAAGGACATGGTGCGGCCAGTAGCCATCAGCTCAATCGCGCGCGATTTCCCAATCAGCCGCGAAAGGCGCTGTGTGCCTCCGGTCCCGGGTAGAACTCCGAGCGCAACCTCCGGCAGACCGATCTTGCCGGAATCGCGCCGCGCCAGGCGAAGGTCCGCGGCCAGCGCGATTTCCAATCCGCCACCCACGGTATGGCCATTGAGCGCGGCGATCACCAGCTTGGGCGTCTGTTCCAGGCGGTTTAAGGTTTCGTTAGCGTGCAGGCAGAAATAATATTTGAATTCGGGCTCGACGCTTGCCAGCATCTTGATATTGGCTCCTGCCGAGAAAAACTTCTCACCTGCGCCTCGCAGAATGATGACATGAGCGCTCTCATCCATGCGGGCTCGCAGAAGGACCGAGTCCAGTTGCTGCATCATCTCGTAAGTGTAGGTGTTGGCCGGCGGATCGTTCATTTCAATCCAGGCGATGCCTCCTTCTACGTTGTAATTGATGAGCGCCGGCTCAGTGGAAATGCTTGCGGTCGTCGCCATGATTTTTCCTCCTCTTAATTTGCTGAATATCTCTTAAACGCTTCTGCTGAAGAGGTAGTGCCCAAGCTACCACCCGGGATTACCTATTCTTGCGCTGGCCTTGCGCCGCTGGGGACACCGTTGCTAAAGATAAAAGATCACACCGGCTCTCAAGCTCTGGCCCGCCCATTCGCGGCCCGGTTCTCGGGGACCCGTGCCGGATGTTTCTGTCCGTTGCTGGTCATCCGGGCCAGAAAAAGCGGCCGGGACGTCTTCTGGACTTCCCTTCCCTCGGCACTGAATCCGGTCATCCCTTTCAGGAACAGTTCGATCATCTGGCTCGCAATTCGCCCAGCGTCTGGATCGACTTTGGGGTTGTACCAGGTGTAAATCCAGTTCATCATTCCAAACAGCGAAAGCACGGCAATGCGGGTGTTGAATCCGGCGAGCTTCTGAGCTTGCTTCAGCGCCTCAACCTGGTCAAAGCAGAGCCGGTAATAAGCTTTCTTCAGCGCCCTGACCTCACGGCGCCGTTCGTCCTCCAACGATTCCGCCTCATGATTGATCACCTTCATCTCGTTTGGATGCTGGAGGAAGTATTGGAGATGCAGCCGGACGAAAGCGCGCAGGCGGCTTTCGGGGCTCAGGCCATCCTCGATGCCCCGGCGCGATGAGGCGAGGATCGTCTCAAAAGTGTGCCGCTGAATGAGAAAGAGAAGGTGTTCTTTGCTGGAAAAATAGTAATAAAGACCGGCTAGGCTCACGCCCGTGGCGCGGGATATATCCCGCATTGAGGCCTGATGATAACCGCGCGCGCAAAACACCGCTGCCGACTGGCGAAGAATGCTTTCCAGCTTCTGATCGTAATGTGGAGTCTTGCGGTTGGCCACGCCCTTCGGATTGCTCGTGCGGTTTCCAATGGCGGCTAGTCAAGTTCGTTTTTATCATTAATCGAACGTTCGTCCGAATTATCCTTCCCCAAATTGCGTCTGTCAAGCTAATTCGGTGAGACCTGTCAAGCCCCATTTGAAATGGGTGGCGAGTCTGGTTTGTTCTGGCTTCGTTTTGGCGGCGGCGGCAAATGGCAGCGTGGGCGGCTCCCTCGCGGCAAGGTTGAGAAACTGGGATCGCCGGGGCGATTCGAAGAATCCTATCCAAGCGGTGGGACTGGGCATTGGGGGCATGGAGCGGCTTCGACGAAAAGGTGAATTAATCCCGGGCCACTTTCCGCTGTTCTCTGATCCCTAACGCCGTGCTATAGTTTTGGCGTTATGCAAAAAGCGACGATCCACTTCGAATTGATCATGCTATTGGTTCTGGTAGTCCTGTTTTCTGCTTGTCACAAGTCTCACATCGCGGCGGGAGTTCCCGCTGCATCCGGGACGGCGGCTCCAGCACCGCCTCCGCCCTTGCCGCCCACTTGTTCCCTCACGGCCGAACCCGCGACGATTGAAATGGGGAAATCGGTCACGTTGACATGGTCTTCAAACAACGCGACGGCCCTGGATCTTGAGCCGGGATTGGGAAAGCAACAGGTGGAGGGATCAACCACAGCGACGCCGCAGGAATCCACCACTTATACGGTTTCCGTAACAGGTCCAAGCGGTTCTGGCACATGTACGGCACGGGTCACGGTGACACCGCCTGTGGGCCAGACCCCTTCGGTTTCGGAGTCCAACCTTCCCGCGGGTGGCGCCGGTTCAACTTCTCCACTGGAAGACATTTTTTTTGACTACAATCAGGCCACCCTGCGGCCTGATGCTCAGCAGGCTCTGACCCAGGATTCGGCTTATCTCAAAGCGCATCCCGATGCCAAAGTGAGAATCGAGGGCTATTGCGACCAGCGCGGAAGCGAAGAATACAATCTTGGGTTGGGTGACCGCCGCGCCACCGCCGCCAAGAATTACCTGGTGAACCTCGGCGCCAGCGCGGACCGGATTGCTACCATATCCTACGGGAAAGATAAACCTTTCTGCACGGAAACGACGGACGACTGTTATCAGAAGAACCGGCGGGATCATCTGGTTCTCTTGCCGGCCGGAGAATAGCCCGCTGGGACTATTGGAACTGGTGGCGGGCAGGTCGGCTGGAATGCCAGCTTGCGAGCCAATTTTGTTTCCGAATGGCTGATTCGGGTAGGCACCGCAACCTGCATCAGGATTTGGTATTTGCTCAGTTTGCTGGCGGCGCTCGGAGCTTGCCCTGACAGGGAGCGCCGGAGACATTGGACAAATAAAGTTCGGGGGTCACAGACCGCCGCCACAGCAAACGAACTGCGCCGCTACCCAGGATTTCTGAAATGATGACCACTGATTACTTCCAGAAGATGTTTGATTACGACCTATGGGCGAATGAAAAGGCTCTTGAAAGCATTTCTACTGTTGTAAGCCAAGGTGAGGCGCTGCACTTCATGGCTCACATTGTGGGCGCACATCGAATCTGGCTGGCCCGATTCGATGTTACAACCGATGGGTCCCCAGAACCCTGGCCGAAGCTCAGTTTGGAGGATTGCAGCGCCGCCATCCTCCAACTTCACGGCGCCTGGAAGAACCTCCTCAACCGCATGAGTCCTGAAAAGCTTTCCGGGGATATATCTTATCGGAACTCGAAGGGTGCGGAGTTCAAGAACGCCGTGGCTGACGTGCTTAACCATATGGTGATGCATTCCGTGTATCACCGGGGGCAGGTAGCTGCGGCTGTGCGCCAAGCTGGAGGTAAGCCGGCTTTGACGGATTACATCATCTACGCTCGCCTTCTTGCCCAGCCGTCGTGATTGGACACGACACCGTGGCCGCTCTTTCGTCCTCCGGGCCTGGAAATCCTTGCGACCCTGTTGCACTGCTGCCCCTGAGCAAGCTCAAAACCAGGCCATTGGCCGGATTGACATTTTGGCTTGATCTCACCGTGCATCCCGCTCCAGCACCACTGCCGTCCCGTAACACAAGACCTCTGTGGCCGATTCGTTGGCAACAACCTCGGACGCATCGTACTGAAAGCCTAGAACGGCATTAGCGCCCACTTGAGTGGCGTGCTCAATGAGAAGGTCATAGGCTTGCACTCGTGCTTGCTCGCACATCTCGGTGAAAGCTCCGATCTGGCCGCCGAGGATCGACTTCAATCCTCCCATTAATCCCTGGAAGAGGGTCGGCGAACGGACGATGATGCCTCGCACGATACCTTTATATTCCCGAACCTTGTATCCCTCGACCGAGTACGTTGTCGTTACTATCATCGGATGTGCCTCCTGGGAACGGCAGGATACCATGTCGTGCCGCTGGTCTTCACCTGAAATGTATCGACACCTCGGCAGCCGCAACTTCCCGCCCCTCGCTGTGTTTACCTACACGGAAGGATGGCCGGTCAAGACGCTGCGTCAATCCGCCGATGCTTAAGGCGAGTGCCTTGGTGGGACGGACTTCGCCTGGAGTTTTGTAAGAATGGAACCATTCCTTCGCCCGCTCAACCGCCTTCAAAGGTTTGGAACTACTGCGTTGGTGGCCTTGCTGCTCGATTCTCTCATCGCTCTGCCGCTTCCGGCGGCTGACCGGGATGTTTCCAAGAACCCAACCCCTTCGTCCCGGAATTCGGACTTGTGGCATGAAGGTCTTGCAAGACAGCAGAAGGCCCTTTTGCTCCTCAATCGCATCACCTTTGGACCCCGTCCCGGCGACCTTCAACTGGCCCTGAAAATGGGCCTGAACAATTTCCTGAATCAACAACTTCACCCGGAAAACATCGATGACTCGCAAATGGATTCCCGTCTGGCCTCACTCCCAACGCTTTCCATGACTCCTGCTGAACTGGTGGAGGAATACCCCCAGCCTAACCAGCTTCAGAAGAAGCGATTGCTTGCTGCTTCACAAGGCGCGGCGCAACCTGCAAGCAATGCCGTGATGGACCGCTCAGCCCCAAGCGGGATGACGGCGCCATCTCCGGATGGAAGTATGTGGGCTTCGCAAAACAATTCCATGATGGCTTTCTCCGGGAAGCCAGCCCCGCAAGCAGGACGCCCTCCCCGAGGGCGTCCTGCGGGTCAATTCGCTGCGAGCCAGCGCCTGTCAGGGCCTCGTCAGGTCGTCATACAGTTGGCGCAGTCCGAGCTGTTGCGGGCGGTTTATAGCAACCGGCAATTGCAGGAAGTGATGGTTCAGTTCTGGATGAACCACTTCAATATTTTTGCCTTTAAAGGTCCGGATAAGTGGCTTCTGACCTCGTTCGAGCAGGATGCCATCCGGCCGCGTGCACTTGGCAACTTTGAGGGCCTGCTGGTTGCCACAGCAGAAAGCCCCGCCATGCTGTTTTATCTTGATAATTGGCTCAGCTCCGCGCCAGAAACCAGCCAGCCACCATCAGCCCGCATGAGGCCAGCCTTCTTCTCCGCTCGCCGGGGCTTTTTTCAGCCTCCATCCGCCTTCGCCAGGACGGGACAAAAGAACAAGGGTAAGCGTCCAACCGGTATCAACGAAAACTACGGGCGCGAACTGATGGAGTTGCACACCTTGGGCGTCAATGGTGGGTACACCCAGAAGGACGTGATTGAGGTGGCCCGCTGCTTTACGGGTTGGACTATCCGCGCGCCAAGGCGTGGCGGCGGATTTTACTTTAACCCCCGATTGCATGATTACGGTCCAAAGATGGTCTTGGGACACAAAATCCCTGCTGGCCAGGGAATGGATGACGGCTTGGAGGTTTTGCATATCCTGGCAAATCACCCTTCCACAGCGCACTTCATCTCGCTCGAATTGTGCCGCCGGTTCGTTGCCGATGAGCCGCCCGCAAGCGTGGTTGACCGCGCCAGCCAGACGTTCCTCACCACCCACGGCGACATTCGCTCCGTCATGAAGACCATCCTCACCTCTCCGGAATTTTATTCGCAGGGCGCATTGGCGGCCAAAGTGAAGACGCCCTTTGAGCTGGTGGCCAGTTCGTTGCGGGGGCTAAATGCGCGGACCAATGGCAGCCCGCAGTTGTTATGGTTCATGGCTCAAATGGGCGAACCGATGTTCCAGTATCAAGCGCCTTCCGGTTATGCCGACGCCGCAAGCACGTGGATTAGCTCGGGCTCGCTACTCGCGCGGATGAATTTCGCCTTGGCTCTGGCCGCGGACAGGATTCGTGGGACGGCCATCAATGCGGCATCCATCGAGTTCCAAGGCTCATCTGAATCACCCGGTGAAATACTTAATCGGTTGTCAGTAATGCTGACCGGAGAAAAGTTGCGCCCCGAAACCCGCAAAGCCATCCTGGGCGAGACGGAAGGTCTAGGCCAACCTGTGGAAAATCCTCAATTGCGGCGCAAACAAATGGCGCTCATGACCAGCTTGGTGTTGGCATCGCCTGAATTTCAGCGGCGCTAGACCCCGTCCGGTGATCGCGGAATTGTAGACGTGGAAGTTTGACCCAGTTTGGATCGAGAACAGGACCAAAGAAGAAGGAATGCGAACCACCATGGAAATCACACGGCGTTACTTTTTGAAGTCCTCGGGGCTGAGCCTTTTTGGGCTAGGCTGTGTACCGAGTTTTCTGAGACGCACGGCATTCGCCCTGGAAGGCCCGGCCGCGGCCAAGAAGAAAGTCTTGGTCGCCCTCTTCATGCGCGGCGCGGCAGACGGCTTGAACATCGTCGTTCCATATGCGGAAAACAATTACTACCAGATGCGGCCAACGATTGCCATCCCGAAGCCGGGAAAAGGAGACGGTGGCGAAGGGGCGATCGATCTGAACGGCTTTTTTGGTTTTCACCCGCGCCTTGCGCCGCTGAAGCCTATTTTTGACGCGGGTCATTTGGCGGTGATTCATGCTGCGGGGTCGCCGGACAGCACACGCTCCCATTTTGATGCTCAGGATTACATGGAAACCGCCACTCCGGGCAACAAATCCACCCAGGACGGTTGGTTGAACCGCTACCTTCAAAGAAACGTGGAAGTGGATCCCACCCCATTCCGTGCAGTGGCGCTGGCGCCGGCCTTGCCGGTGTCCTTGCAGGGACGGGCGCCTGCGCTTGCCTTCAATGACATTCGCCAGTTCCACCTGGCGATGAACCCGAAAAATCCCGCTTATCCCTTGGTGGAGGGAGCGTTCCAATCGTTGTATGCCTCGACGTCGGACCCGCTGCTTAGCCGGACGGCGCGGGAAACTTTTGAAGCCACCAAAACCCTGGAAGGTATTCAAGCACAGCAGTATCTGCAGGCAAATGGCGCCGAGTATCCCAACGGTCAAGCCGGGCAGCACCTGAAGCAAGTCGCTCAACTCATCAAGTCCGGAGTGGGTCTGGAGATCGCCTTTGTAGACGTGGGCGGATGGGATCATCACGTCAATGAAGGCGGTGTGCAGGGACAGCTTGGCAACCTTCTTGGAAAGTTCGGTGGAGCGCTCGCGGCGTTTCACCAGGACTTGGGAGACCAGATGGAGGACGTTGTGGTCCTCACCATGTCGGAATTTGGCCGCACCGCCCGTGAAAATGGAAACCGCGGGACCGACCACGGGCATGCCAACGTAATGTTTGTGATGGGCGGCGCCGTCAAAGGCGGCAAGGTCTACGGCCGGTGGCCCGGACTGCGCCCTGACGATCTTAACGAAGGCCGGGACCTGAAACTAACCACCGATTTTCGCGATGTGTTCGCCGAAGCAGTCACGCGCCACTTGGGCGCAACCCATACTGGGGCGATGTTTCCCGGTTTCGCGGTTTCCCCGGATCGATTTCGCGGATTTCTTGGGTAGCGGCCGGCTTCACGCGCCACCAACAGCAAAATAGCTGCAGGTTTACCATGTTTTTGATTTACCATTGGTATATACCCCGTGTAGACATAGCATCAATTTGTGTAATCGCCCCTCGCCGCGCGGCCTTTCGTGCCGCCTATAGTCCCTGCAATTGGAACGAAGTGTGCGATGTTCTCTCAAGTGAGTGTCGGCTTGTGCGCATTCTGCTTTTTAGCCATTTGCCGTAGCGACGCTCGGAATTTGCCCTGACAGGGTGCGGCGAAACTCGCTGGTCACAGACCGGCGCTACAGCGGTGGGCATGACGAGGGTCTTGGAAGGGGTTCGTGCCGCGCTTTGGGGCCAAGGGTGAGGCGGTTCTCGTTGCCAAAAGATTGTTTAGGGGGCAAACCCATCCAAAGCCACTACCAAAGCCATTGAAAATTTACTAACCCTTAGCCTGCCAAGGTCCGTTCGATAACTTTGCCAGGGTGCTGACGAGCAAGGTCGCGAGTCTTTTTACTCAAAAAAATATGCTTGGATTATGACTGCTAACGTATTACGATATGCGTACATCCTCGTGCCCCGGAGGGAGACATGAAAACTGAAACATGGGGTAGCCTTATCATGTGTTCAGGAGTGATTTCGAAAACGATGAGAAAAACGTTGATGGTGCTTTGCGGAATGCTTCTCCTTTGCGGGGCTTTGCCAGGAACAGCTTTGGCTTCCAGGCGACCGAAGACCGAGCTGCAGCGGATGAAAATGGAACAGAAGTTGGAACGGAAGAACTTGAAAGCGCAAGAAAGAGCCTGGAAACGCTCTTTCCGGGGAAAGCCTATTCCCCGAGAGGATAGAATCCGGGAAAAACATCAGATGCAGCGCGACCTGCGCAATATGGAACAGCGCCAAAAGGACCAAATTCAGGATTATAAGGATCACAAAAGAATCCAAAATCAAATACGGACCTCATTAAGCCCCGGCGGAGTGAACGCTGCCCGCAATCGTGCCCGCGCATGGTTTTTGATCGCAATTTGATTAACCCCGAACCCATCTAAAACGCAACCTGCCTGACGATGCGTCTCATCTGAGGAAATCGCTCTCCGATTTTGCTAGACTAAGAGCGAGATCGAATTTATGGGGGAGGTTTCCCATGAAATTTCAGCGCCTTGTTGGGATCCTGATTTTGACGGCATCGGTGGGGCCTCTTCCTGCGACATCTTCCGAGCAGGACCAAAAGCCCACGTTAAACAAGCCGGACTCATCTCAAAAGCCAAGCTTGGGCGAAGCGCCAGCGCCATCCCTCAATGGGCCGGTGAATGCGACGATCATTGATGCCCATCAGCTCTTGATGGTTCACAGGGTCTACATCGAATCCATGGATAACAATCTAAATTTGAAGCTCGACCAGGCGTTATCCAAGCTCGGCCCTTTCCAGGTTGCCGCGAGCCGTGGCGGAGCGGACGCAATCCTGCGCGGGACCTGCTTTGACTCACCTCATCTGAAGGATGTCCACTCCGAAGTATTCCTGACGACCAAGGCGGGCAAGGCAATTTGGCAGGATGTCATCCGCCGCCCGTACAACCCCCCTGCGTTGTCCAAGGTTGTGGCTCAGACCGCAAATATGGTGGTCATGCAACTAAGGGAAAGCTTGCAGGCTGCCCGGCACCGTTAGCCATTGCGCCGGGAATTTGGGAATCAGCGTGGCCTTGCGATGCCGGATGCGGGTTGTTCGGCAACTTGGACGGTTGATATTGTAGTATCATTTTCACCTTCAGAATTGGAGCCCGTGACACCTTGCTGACCTTTCATAAGATGATTCAGGGATGCCGGGAGGGAGATTGGGCAGCTTGGCGCGCCCTGGCTACCCAATACGCGCCGGTGTTGATGGGATTAGGGACGGCCTACGCTTCCGATTCCGGGTACATCGAAAACGCCTGGCATAGAGTTTTGGGCCAATTGTCCGGTCACGAATTTGCCGCGCTCAAAGGAATTGATGTCCAGTCTGACCGTGAGTTTTTCAGCCTTCTTCGAGCTTCTCTTCTGGAGCAAATGGCAGGCGGGCTGGAAGAGGACTCCCAGTCTGCTGGTTTCGATCTCAGCGCCGCTTTGGAAGACTTAAGCAATCTGATGAAGGAACTTCCTCTTGTCCATCAAAACGTGGTGTTCCTTAAATTAACCGGCTACTCCGAACCAGCAATTGAGCAGATTTTAAGAATCAGCCCCTCGGTTGCGGCAACCAGCGTCGAACGGTTGGAAGCTACATTCTGTGTGGACTTTTGCCGCTCTGCCGGCGCCTCCGAATGGCAGGCGGCCTGGCTCAGGATGATTGGCCGGATACGCCCAAACAGGACGGCCGATTGCCCCCCGGTCCGCCGGCTGATTCGTATTCTCGACGGGCAATTTGGCTGGTATGAGAAAGATCCCATTGAGAAGCATCTGGCCGCATGCCTTTGCTGTCTGGAGGCCTCGGTGGGATTGCAGGAAATCACCCATTGGATGCAGAGAGGAAAGCCGCTCCCTCCAGACCAAGTTGACGGGATGATTTCCACCCTGCCGCTAAAGATGAAATCCAAGGAGCGCCACTCGCTGTTTAAGCGAGCGTTCCGCTAGGGCCGGAGCGCTCGGCAAATTCATGTGGGGCAGGACAATCCGGCGTCAAGAAAAACGGGTGCTCCGGATTAGGAATGGGAGGCGGAAACCGAGATGGGCTTGATTGGGACAAACGGATCGTGTACTACATTGTATATATTCACCTCACTCCAGAGCCAGGAATCAGCCCCCAAATGACTCATGCCATGCTCCATATTCTCGGAGGTGATCTCAGGAATCCGTCATTCCCTCGTCCCCGCGAAGGGGGTCGGGAATCCACCGAGTGAGGTCAAGAAGGCAGGTAGGCGTGAAGCGGTTCGCAATGAAAAAAAGATTGTTAAGGGGGCAAACTCAAACTCGATTGAAAACAAAGGACGACTCGAGGACCAAACCCATCCAAAGCCATTGAGCAAAACCATTTACATTCACTAACTCCTGCATTATGCGTAAGATACTTCGATTTCAGGGGCAAAGCCAAGCATTTGATTTAGAATCAAGGAGTTATGGGAACCGTGAGACGCCGATTGGCTTTGCCTTGGTGGATTTGAGCGACTTGATGAATCATTTGAAGCCAGCGGAACACGTCTGCCCTTTCGGTACTCGCCATTTCAGGCGCATGCTGGCCGGAAGTAACGCCGGGCTTCAGTCCGCCACAGCCCTCTGGTGATGGAGGCGGGCCCGGTCGCCTATAAAGCGCCAAGCGCCAGAAGGACAAACGATGCCCAATGCGCAGGTTTCAAACCTACCGGTTTTGACTTTTATCATCCGTGATTATCTTCCCTCTGATTTTGATTTGCTTCTGAAGATTGATGGGGAATGCTTCTCACTGGCGATTGCTTATTCACGAGAGGAAATGGCCGATTACCTGAGTCATCCTGATTCGCAAACCTGGGTGGCTGAGGGCAAGGGTGAAGTGGCAGGCTTCCTGATTGCAATCCGGGTTCAAGCCCGAAGATTGCACATTGTTACGTTGGATGTGGTAGAAGGTTGGAGGCGCCGGGGGGTGGGCCGCGCTTTGATGCTGGCGGCGGAGAATCTCGCTCTTCGCGAAAAACGGACCGTAATTTCCTTGGAGACTGCCGATGACAACTTTCAGGCTCAGACCTTCTATCATAACCTGGGCTTTCGAAAAGGACGCCGCGTCAGTCCCTATTATTCTGACGGAACAGCAGCGTGGGTGATGCTCAAGAATCTGACGTGAGGGATTTCATGCCGGTCAAGCTGACCTCCAAGGAATATAGGATCATCGCCGCGGCAGTTCTGATCGCCGCCGGCTGTCTCGCCATCTCGCTCAAATACTTTTCCCGTGCTTTCCCGGAGGCTACGATTCAGTTCCGTGTGAACGCCCAGGAGTCCGCTGGGATCGCAAGCCAATTTCTCACGGCGCGCGGATTGAACCTTCAAGGATATCGCCATGCCGTCATCTTCGACTATGACGACAGAGCCAAACTCTATCTGGAGAGGACGCAAGGACTGCGCCGGATGAACCGCCTGACCGCTGGGCCCATCCATCTCTGGCGCTGGTCGCACCGCTGGTTCCGGCCACTGCAGAAAGAAGAATTTCGAGTGGATGTAACACCTGCCGGCCAGGCGGTGGGTTTCGAACACGAGATTCCGGAGACTGCGCCCGGCGCCAACCTGTCTCAAGACCACGCCCGATCTATCGCTGAGGGTTTTCTGCGGAACGTCATGCACAGTGACCTGAGCGCCTTGTCATTTGTCGAAGCGAGCAGCAAGCAGCGCCCTGCCCGGACTGACCACACCTTTACCTGGAAAGAGAAAAATGTTGATTTGGGGCAAGGCAGCCTCCGCGTGGAAGTGGATATCGCCGGCGATCAAGTAAATGGCTACGGCGAATACGTGAAGATCCCCGAGCAATGGCAGCGCGGCTATGAAAAGCTACGCTCGCGCAACGATTCGGCGCAAGTAGTGGACGAAGTCTTTTGGGTGTTGCTGAGCGTGGCCATGCTGGTGATCCTCTTCCGCCGTATCCGCGACCGGGATATCCCCGTGCGCATGTGCTTCGGCTTCGGGGCGGTGGCCGCAGTGCTGGCCTTCCTCGGGCATTTGAACACATTTCCTCTCACTGAATTTTCCTACAACACCACGGATTCCTTCTCGAGTTTCATCACGAGCTATTTTTTCCAGGGTCTCACCAGCGCCCTGGGTACTGGAGTCCTCATCTTTCTTGTGGTGGCCGCCTCGGAGCCGGTCTATCGGGAAAGCTTTCCGGGGTTCGTCTCCCTTCGGCGCTATCTGAGCTGGGGCGGCTTGCGCTCGCGTTCTTTCCTGATTGCGAACATCGTTGGCATTTGCCTCACGTTTTTTTTCTTTGCTTATCAGACAGTTTTCTATCTCGCGGCGAACAAGCTGGGGGCTTGGGCTCCCGTTGACCTTCCGTTTTCAAATGAGCTGAACACGCGGCTTCCGTGGATTGCCGTACTCTTCACGGGTTTCTTTCCCGCCGTCACTGAGGAGATGCAGTTCCGCGCTTTCGCCATCCCCTTTCTTCGGAAGATCTCGCGTTCATGGTTCGTGGCGCTGGTCTTGGCGGCATTCAACTGGGGTTTTCTCCATTCCGCATATCCCAATCAGCCGTTCTTTATTCGCGGCGTGGAAGTAGGTGTGGGCGGCATCATCACGGGTCTCATCATGCTGCGATTCGGAATCCTTGCCACCCTCATATGGCATTACTCCGTGGACGCTCTTTACACCGCTTTCCTTCTTCTTCGCTCACCCAACCATTACTTGATGATTTCCGGCGGTCTGTCCGCCGGGATCATGCTCATCCCTTTGGCAGTGGCCCTGGCCGCCTATTGGCGCACCGGTGCTTTCAAGGACGAATCCGGCTTCACCAATGCGCGCGAAGGAGTATCCCGCGCTCCGGTAGTGGCCGCGGAACCGGCGGCGGAAGCGCCATTGGACTACCCGATTCTAACACCCGGCCGGGTGCGGTTGGCCATCCTCCTCGCCGCGCTAGGGCTTGGAGCTTCGATCGTCCACGTTTACCATTTTGGCTCCGGATTGAAAATTCACCAAACCAAAGCCGAGGCCGTTCGCCAGGCAGACCTTTACCTTCAGGGTCTGCATATAAATCCGGCAAGCTACAAAAAAGTTGCTTGGTTCGACGAAAACGTTGACCCATTAACGATTCGATATCTGTTGGAACGCGAGCCGGTTCAGAAGACAGACCAGATTTACCGCCAATCCACTGAAATGCTGCTGTGGGAGGTTCGTTATTTCAGGCCCCTGCAAAAGGAAGAGTACCGGGTTTTTGTGGATGCGATTCACGGGAAAGTGTTTGGCGTCGAACACCTGCTGGATGAGAATGCTCCTGGCGCTTCACTTTCGGTTGACGAGGCGAAATCTCTTGCGGAGAAGGCAGTTGAGCAATACGGATACAAGCTTGACAACTTCGTTCTTCAAAGCCAGCAGGCAAATAAGCGAAAGGCGAGGATGGATTATTCGCTGGTTTGGCAAGCCAAGCCCGGAGACCCTCGTAACGTGGGCGGGGCGTTTTATAGACTTGATGTGGAGATCGCAGGGGACCAGGTGGTCAGCTTTTCCCGTTATTACAAGTTGCCGGAGGCGTGGATTCGTCAGCATGAGTCCTCGGGACTGCCGAACTCCATCCTCTGGGGCCTGACCATTCTTTTCGCGGCAGGAGTTGCCGGAGGCGTCGTCTGGCTGCTCATCCGGCAGGTGAAGCAGGGTAGTATTCTTTGGGGCCGTGCTCTGAAGGTGGGCTTGATCTTTACCGCAATTGTTTTCGTTTCTGAACTGAATCAGCTCTCCACCCTTAACCGCGGGTATAACACATCCATTTCCTATTCGAACTTTCAGCTTCAAGCGGTTGTGGCTCTTGTCGTCTCGCCTGTGGTAGCCGGCCTCTTCATCTGGTTGCTGGTAGGACTTGGGACGAGCCTCTATCCGGATTCGTGGCGCCTGCTGAGCCGGAACTCGCGGCGAATTTGGCGGCGGGACGCGGCCGCTGTGATCCTGCTGGCGGCTGGAGTGTCAGAAGGTGTTGGAAAGCTTCTAGCCTGGTTTACGGACCGCTTCCATGCCTTTGCGCCAGTCAGTATCAGCCTCGCGCCACCGCAGGTGGATGCCTCGTGTCCGGCCCTTGGCGCCTTCCTTCACGCTCTTCTTTATGGGATTGCCTCTTCAGCAGGAGCGGCCGTAACCATTTATGGAGTCTTGCTTCTTTGGCGCCATGCCCGCCGACTCTTTTGGCTGGGACTTGGCTTGTTCCTGGTCACGCTTGGACCTTCCGGCGCCCACTCCGTGCGGCAATATGCAGCAGTCTGGGGACTGCGGTTTCTCCCTGTGATTGCCGGGGCAATTCTAGTTGCCTTCTTTTTTCGGGATAATGTGGCCGCTTACATGGGCGCGGCAGTGGTGGCCGGGTGTGCCAGCTCCATCGTGTCACTTCTCGGAGTTCCGATTTCTTCATTCCGGTGGAATGGAGCTGTTCTTGCGGTCCTGCTGGTGATTTTCCTCTTGTGGCTGCTGGTTCCGGGAAACGGCGAAAGCGCGGCTGCACGCAGCAGAATTAAGGGTTGGTCGTGAACGCAAATTAGCCATTCAGCGATAGTCAGATCAAAGTGGTCCCTTCCTTCGGGAAGTTCGCCAGGCCTACATGGAATCCCTCTGAGAATTGGGGCAGTGACCTGATTCCATCAAACTTGCGAATCTGTCATGCTAGGGATAGGCGTGCAACGACCCCGCTTCGGGCACACTGCTTTTTTTGGAAGGCAGCTTGGAGGCGTTGCCGCGAGGCATCTTAACACAACCTGGAACATCTAATTGCCCGGGAGTGGGCAGTTTTACATATCCATATGAAGCGATGCGGGAAAAACGACGGACTGACAACCCTGGCCGTCTGCTGGAGCTTTTTCTTACTGCCGTTTGCATATTCAGCTCGCCGGGCTGGGCAACATCAACATAAGGACGGAGCCTCGATTTTTCACGACAGCTGTGCGGTGTGCCATATCAAGAGCAGGGACGCTCGCGCTCCATCGATAAATGCTCTCCGTCAGTTGCCCCGCCAAGAAATCGTCAGCGCCCTTTCAACTGGAACGATGAAGATCCAGGGTTCTCATCTGACTCCGGCCCAGCGGGAAGCTGTTGCGAAATTCCTTTCATCTGTCGAGGCCACGGCACAGAAAGCCAAGGCAGGTGTTTGCACCTCAAAGCCCCATATTGTTGAGAATGATCCCGGCTGGGACGGTTGGGGATTCGATACGTCCAATACGCGATTTGAACCGGAAGCAGTTACCGCATTGAATGCCTCGGATGTTCCCAGGCTGAAACTCAAGTGGGCCTTTGGATTTCCGGGCGCGTCCGCCACGTTCGGTCAACCAACTGTCTATGGGGGGCGAGTATTTGCGGGCAGTGAAGATGGAACAGTTTATTCGCTCGACGCAAACACGGGATGCATATACTGGACTTATAAGGCGCCGTCAACGGTCAAAACCGCCGTGTCGATCGGCCTCAAAGGGCGTGCCGCATTCTTTGGCGATGTCAGCGGAAATGTCTACGCCCTCAATTCTTTGACCGGAGCTCTCCTGTGGCAAACTCATGTGGACGCTCATCCCGCGGCTCGCATCACGGGATCACCGCTTCTATGGCATGGGCGACTCTACGTTCCGGTTTCGTCGGGAGAGGAAGGCGCCGCCATTGATCCGAAGTACCCGTGCTGTACTTTTCGGGGGAGCGTTGTGGCCCTTAATGCCCGGACTGGCAAACAGATATGGAAAACGTGCATGATTCCCAATCCGGCCCAACCGGCGGGTAAGAATTCGGCTGGCACTCAACTCTGGGGGCCTTCGGGAGCGGCAGTTTGGTCCCCTCCAACCATCGATCCTAAGCGTCGCGTCATCTACGTGGCCACCGGTAACAGCTACTCGGACCCAACCAGTCCTTATACGGACGCGGTGATCGCGCTGAGCCTGGATACGGGGAAAATGCTTTGGGCCCGCCAGTTCACCCCGAACGACCGCTGGAACACTGCCTGTGTTGCTCCCGACAAAGCCAATTGTCCCAAGAACCCAGGCACAGATTACGACTTCGGATCCCCGCCCATGCTCGTTTCAACGCCTGGGGGGAAAAAGTCCTTGATTGCTGGGCAAAAGTCAGGTGTTGTTTATGCCCTGGACCCGGCGCACCGCGGTCGTGTCATTTGGGCGTCGCGCATCGGCAAGGGTGGTCCGCTTGGTGGAATCGAATGGGGTGGCGCAACTGAAGGTCACGAAGTATTTTTCCCCCTTTCCGACTGGCAGGATGGCAATCCCGCTGCCGGTGGTGGTCTTTTCGCACTGCAAGTTGCCACCGGTAAGAAAGTCTGGTATGCGCCCCCAGCGAAGCCGGACTGCGCCAGCCAGTTCGGATGTAGCGCCGCACAGATGGCGCCCGTCACGGCGATTCCTGGAGTGGTGTTCTCCGGGTCTGAGGACGGCCACATCCGCGCCTACAATGCGCAAAACGGCAACCTTCTGTGGGACTTTGAAACAGCACGGGATTTCCAAACCGTCAATGGCGTCAAAGCCCGCGGCGGGTCGCTGAATGCCACGGGTCCGGCCATCGTCGATGGGGTGCTTTACATGGATGCGGGTTATACCAACGGCCTTGCCGGAAACGTGCTGCTGGCGTTTTCTGTTGATGGCAAGTAGCGCGTCAATGCTTCACGTTCTTGAGCGACGGCACGTGGCCTAAGCGCGCAGCTAATAGAGCACTACGGAATCGGCCATCTTGCTTTCGCCGTTTCGCCACAAGGCGTATTGCAGGTGGAACTTGGCGTTCATTGACGCAGCCCCAATTTCACCCTGATTGTTCATCGCAATTACGGCCGATTCACTGGTGCGATTTGCGGGATCGGTCTTGACCATGAAATGCAGCAGCTCCTCGCAAGCCGCCTGCGGAGTCAAGCCTCTTGCCATCATGTGGACAATCGAAACACTCGTGCAGTAATTGGTCATCAGGTCGCCATCGCCGGTGGCGGATGCTGCTCCCACGCTGTCATTTGCGTAAACACCGCAGCCCACCAAAGGTGAGTCCGCCACTCGTCCGGGAATCTTCCAGGCGAGGCCCGACGTGGAGCAACCGGAAACCATGTGCCCTTTGCCATCCGTCGCCACGAAGCCGATCGTGTCGTGATTGTCCGCCGAGACCGCCCAGAAAGTCTCGTGATTCGGCTTGGCCCTCCAATCCAGCCATTTTTGCAGGCTTTCCGGGGTCAGCAGTTGCATCGGTTTGAAACCCATCTTCAGGGCGAACTGATAAGCGCCCTCGCCTGCCATCGTGGTGTGCCGGGTCTTCTCGATCACCAGGCGCGCTACGGAGATGGGATTCTTGATCATGTGCAGGTTGCAGATGGATCCGGCGCGGTGGCGCGTGCCGTCCATAATGGCTGCATCCAATTCCACGACGCCCTGTTCATTCGGAAGTCCGCCGTAACCGACGCTCATAACCTTGGGATCATCCTCTGGCACGTTGATGCCCTTTTCCACTGCATCCAGAAGACTGCCTCCCGAATGGAACACTTCCGCCGCTTTATCAACTGCAGGTTTGCCGTGAGGCCAGGTAGCCAGAAAAACCGGCCCTCCTGATCCACTTGCCGCATTGGCGGGTTCCGCTCCTAAGGTGCTCTTGAAGTCAGCTGCTGCCATCGCTGCTGTTCCCGCCACTGTCTTGATGAAGTCCCTGCGATCGACTGGTTCCATTGTGTCCTCTCTTCAGGAATGTGAAGTGAATGATATGTGATGCTCGCAAGTTTTATTTAAGGTGCTGCTTACCACGTCTCTCTTTTGTTTTCGCCCGCGGAATACCCCAACCGCCGCCGCCGGGTGTTTCGATTGATAGACAGCTTCCCGCTGGCGCGGCAAACATAGCCTTCGATGGTAACTTAACCGCTTGCCCCTTTACGGTCCCTGGCAAAAACAGGACGTTCCGGCCCGGCTTTCCGGGATGGCCTCCTTGTAGACCGTAGGGCGAAAATCGTCTCCGGTCGGAAAGGATACTGCAATTCACGTCCGTCAGGAATTCAATTTCCCGGATGATTCCATCGCCGCCGCGAAACAAACCCTTGCCCCCAGAGTCTGACCGCAGCGCATAACGCCGAATCCGGATCGGATAAGCTGACTCCAAGGCTTCAATCGGAGTATTCAATGAATTCGTCATATGGGTATGAACGCCGCTCAATCCATCTGCGTCCGGCCGGGCGCCCATCCCGCCAGCAATGGTTTCGTAGTAAGTGAACGTCTCGCCCTGTCGCGGCCCGGGCCTTGGGTCGACTCCGCCGAATGACAGATTGTTCATCGTCCCTGAGCTTGCTGCGGGGATTTCCAGCGGCAGTGCCTGAGCCAGGGCCTTCAGAAGAACATCGACGATGCGCTGAGAAGTTTCGACATTGCCGCCCGCAACCGCTGCTGGAAACTGAGCATTGAGCACGCATCCTTGCGGCGCTATAACCGTGATGGGCTCCATGAGGCCGGAACAAGCCGGCGCTTCCTCACCCAGTAGGCACCGAAACACATAGAAAACCGTCGACTTCGTGATTGCCAACACCGCGTTGATGCTTCCGCGACAGGAAGGTGAAGTGCCCGTGAAATCGACTTGAGCTTTTTCGCCGCGAACCGTGACGCGAACCTTCAACCGCACGGCATTGTTCTCAATTCCATCATCATCTAAGAAGTCCTCGCCGGCGTAGATGCCGTCCGGTATATTGCGAATGGCACGGCGCATGAGGCGCGAGGAGTAGTTCTGCAACTCTTCCAGATAGAAGCGCGTTTTCGCGGTCCCATGTTTGGTCACAATCTCCCGCAGCCTGCGCTCGCCCAGGCGGCAGGAGGTGATTTGCGCCATCAGGTCGCCCTCACGCTCGGCCGGTGTCCGCACGTTTGCCAGCAGCATTGCGCGCACGCCTTCCTCTACCTTTCCGGCGCGAAAGAAAAGGACCGGCGGAATCCGCAAGCCTTCTTGAATGATCTCCTCGCTCAAGCCCATGGACCCCGGCTGAGCGCCTCCCACGTCCGAATGATGGGCGCGGTTTGCAACATAGAAAATTGGCGCTGCGCTCCCGGGCATCGCCACCGGCATCACCAAGGTGATGTCGGGCAGGTGAGTTCCCCCTGCATAAGGGTCATTTAAGATGGCGATATCGCCGGGCTTCAGATCAAGTGCTGAGACGGCGGCGCCCACGGACATGGGCATGGATCCCAAATGCACGGGCATGTGGTCACCCATCGCCACCGCTCTTTGCTTGCCGTCAAAAACCGCGCAGGAGTAATCCCGCCGCTCCTTGATGTTGGGCGAGAACGCTGACCGCCGCAATGCCCCGCCCATCTCTTCGGCGACTGAGTGGAAGAGATTTTTAATAATTTCAAGTTCGGCGGCATCAACGCGCATGGCGCTCCAAAACCAGATTCAGGAATGGATCGACCCGGCATGAATAGTCCGGGGGAACAACCGTGGTTGCGCTGTATTCGGTAATGATCGCCGGTCCCTGCAAGCGCATGGCGGGGCGCAGCAAGTGACGGGCGTAGACCTGGCTACCCACTGCTTTCCCCGCGAACCAAACTGCTTTCCTTCCAATCACTGCCGGTTTGGAATTTGTTTTTCCTGACCGTCGCGCTCGTACCGGAGGCTGTTGAGTTTGAATCGTCAGCCGCACTCTGAGGCTGACGATTTCGAGCGGGCGTCCCGGCTGCGAATGCCCGTGGGCCTTGAAGTGTTCCACATGAAAATCGTCAGCAAAATGAGCGCTCAAGGGAACCGTCAGTTCGTAACCCTGCCCGGCGTAGCGTACATCGAGCCGGCGTTCGGCGCGGGCCAGTCGCCCGTCGAAGCCTTCCTGCTCGAGCGCGGTCCGGCCGGTATTTTCGAGCCTCTCAAAACGCCGATGCAATTCATCGAGTAGATTCCGGGCTTGATCTGATTTCGTGCCCTGCGATGACAGCGGAACTGGCATCAACACGGAGATCGAAACGTCCCGGACCAAATCTGCAAGCAGAACTCCGAGCGCCGAAAAGGAGCCGGGATTTTGAGGAATAATGACAGTGCGGATTCCCAGGGAACGCGCCAGATCCGCAGCATGAAGTCCACCCGCTCCCCCGAATGTTACCACGGTGAATTCCCGTGGATCGTGGCCTCGCTCGACCGACACAACCCGCAGCGCCCTCTCCATGGTGGCGTTGGCCACGGCGATGATTCCCTCTGCGAGGCTGAAGACATTCGGATAGGACTTCGTGGCGCCTAACCGCAGGGCCTGGTTCTCTTTCAGGAATCGACGGAAACAGACCTGGGCAGTTTGTTCATTCAATTGATAATCGCCGCCTAGGAAGTGGGAAGAATCAAGGCGGCCGAGAATCAGGTTGGCATCGGTCACGGTGGGCCGGTCGCCCCCGCGGCCATAACAGGCCGGCCCGGGTTCGGCGCCGGCGCTTTCCGGTCCCACACGCAAGGCGCCTCCGGCGTCGATTCTCACCAGTGACCCCCCGCCAGCGCCCACAGAGTGAATGTCCATCATCGGGACAGCAATCGGCAGCCCGCCCACAACCGCCTCGCGCGTCATGCGTGGGCTTCCGTCCAGAAGGCACACGTCCGTGGATGTACCACCCATGTCGAAGCTGATTACCTTCCGCAGTCCCAAGCGGCAAGCAAGCCTGTGAGCGGCGGCGACACCTCCGGCAGGCCCGGAGAGAATGGTTCGAACCGGCTCCATCCGAATCCGCTCAGCGGCTGCAATTCCGCCGCTCGATTGCATCAGATAAACCCGGCTGGAAGCGTAACCCTGAAGATAATCTCCGGACGGTGCGAGACTGGACGCGCCATCCTTGGCGACGCTTACGTTCAAGGATTTGGCCGGGGTTGATACCTTCTGGCGAGCATCCTGCAGCGTCTTGGCCTTGGTGGATTGTCCGGGAAAGGGGGCATTCCGTGATTCGAGGCTTTCTTCAAGTTGCCTCAGATAGCTGCTCATCAATGGAACAAGATAGGCATTCACCACCACGCTTGAGAGTCGCTCGTACTCTCTGAACTCAGGCAGGATTTCGTGGGATGCGGAGATGGGCAGACCCGTGGTCCGCAAAAATTCTGCTACAACTTTCTCATCGGCTGTGTTCGCGAAGGAAAACAAGAAGCAGAGAGCCACCGATTCCGCACCGCTTTTCAGCAGGCTCTTCTTGAGACGGCGAAGTCCGGCCAGGGTTGGCCGGCGGACTATTTTTCCGTTAGCGTCCGTTCGCTCTGCCACTCCGAACCGCCGCTCCTTCGGAACCAGCGGCGGCTCCCGCCGGACTTTGAAGTCATAGAGCCGCGGCCGGGACTGACGTCCGATTTCAAGGAGGTCTTCAAAGCCTTCTGTCGTGACCAATGCTACTCTCGCACCGCGCCGTTCGATTAGGGCATTGGTGGCCACGGTCGTTCCATGAATCACTTCGAGCGTACCGCGTGGGCGGGACGAACTGGGAAGGATTCGAGCCAGTCCCTCCAGGATTCCTCTCGCCGGATTTTCCCGCGTCGAGAAGACTTTCACCGTTCTGAGTTCGGCGCCTTCAAAGATAACAACGTCCGTAAAGGTGCCGCCCGTGTCCACTCCGCAACGCATCAAGCGAGCCATTTTCCGCCTTGGAGATCGGTTATTCTTATCCAACTCCACGCGTGTCGTGGGCCAGCAGCGCCGGGGCAGCGATAGTGGCTGCACGTGGTTGGATACAAGCTCTAACCGTATCCTGGACTATCCGCACGCTCCATTCGAGGACCAGAAGAAGATTGCACCAACTCGCGGCCTCCCGGTACAATGGTCCGCCATGCCGAGGGCAACCGTTGATGGGTCATCTTAAAACTATCATCACTGCATTGGGACCTATCCTAAGCCGCTACGGCATCTGGGGGTTGTTCGCCATTTCATTTCTGGATTCGTCTTTCCTGGCTTTTCCAGTGATTAACGATCTGCTTTTGATCAACCTCTCCAGCGTCAACCCCCATTATGCTTTCTTTGACGCAATCATATCGACGCTGGGATCCGTTCTTGGAGCCTACGTGCTCTACGCCATCACCCGCCGCGGTAAGAAGATGGTGGTGAAAGAAGGAACCCCGAAACAAAAAACGCAAATTCGGCATTGGATTGAGCGGAACGATTTTGTTTCCATCCTGGTAGGTTCATTGCTGCCGCCTCCAACTCCATTCAAGCTTTTTCCAATCATTGCCGGCGGCCTGCATGTAGACGTGTCCAGATTTCTCCTGGCGCTCATCGTGGGACGCGGCCTGCGCTTCGGCGCGGAGGCATGGCTTGGAGCAAAATACGGCCCCGCGGCGGCCCAATATTTGAAGCAAAATATAGGCTGGATGTCGCTCGCCGCCGTGGTGGCGATTGTGGCCGCCACGCTCGCTTATCGCTGGGCGCAGAAGCGGCGCGAAAGCTCACTCTGAGTGAGACGCCCAGAGTCCACTGCTAGGCTCTTATCCACACCTTATTGTTCTCTGCTCCGGTGCGTCCGGCCTCCGAACGTAAAAAATTGCTTGAGCACTTTCAGATTCTTATCCAGCAGGACTTCTATCATGAATCCCGAGCGCCTTGAGCCGAGGGAGGCAAACCTCAGATCCCGAATCGTCACGTCATCCATTTCCACTCCCTCGTCCAGTTGAGCCCAAGGAAAGCGCGCGAAGTTCAGGAAAACCTGAGCGGTGTCAGTGTGCTCCGCAGCAAGAATGGGCGGAGATAGCTTGGGCTTGCGGAAGGCACGCTCACGGTCCGTGCCGGCATCGCTATCCAATGAGTTTACCGGAAGCATGTAGAAGGCGGAATCCGTTTCCACCACGCCCGTCCAAACAAAGGGATTCACTGCGGAAGGGAATGCTCCTACGGCGTAGGCAATTTCGCCGCGATACATGTGAGCTTCAAGCATCTTGACGGCTCGTTCATGTGAAAACCCCCTGATACCCCACAAGAGGACCATTCCGCACAAAGCAATGATGGCCCCGCGCTGCGCCGTCCTTGAATCTTTGCTCTTTGCTCCAACCTCCTCGGAGACAATCCGGAAGATGGCCGGAAGGCCCAGGCCAAGGGCCAGGATCAGCAGCAGCCACGGGTCAACGATGGGCATGATATCCAATGCAATCCACCTCCCGCGGAATGGCAGGAAAGGCCGGACGCCGTATTGGTTGGTATAATCCATGAAAAGGTGCAGGGCTGTAGATAGCCAACATGCGGCTATCAGCCACTTCAGGTTGACGGGGAGAACGTGCGGCTTCTGTCGAGCCCTCCTGCCGAAGAAATAGAAAATCAAGGCCAGCGCCCACCCCAGAACGGTTACTCCAATCAGGGAGTGGGTGATAGCGCGATGGTACCGCAAATAATTGATGCCGCCGCGCCAGGCGGCGATGATATCCCCATCTGGAAGGTTGGATCCGATGGCCATCGCCCAAGTGGCATAACGGGTCTTGCGATTAAAGCCAGCCCTCGCCAGCGCAACACCCACCAATGTGTGTGTGACATTATCCATGCAGCCTCATGCAACGATTTGGCCGAAAGCGGAGTGTAGAGGCCGCGCGAGAATGTGTCAAGCCAGTCCTATAAGGGATTGCAGCCGGCCGGAACGCAACCCCGCGGATGGTGATGAAAGTCGGACGGCCACAAGGGACGAATATCTGTTACGATATGGGTTTGCTTTCAGACAGATGAAGGGGAATGAGGTGAATCTGCAGATGCGCCGAATCAGGATGTGCGTTTGGATAATTGCTTTTTTCCTTGTGGCCGTAGCGTTGGCGCTGCTTTCAAGCAGCAATGGCCCCATGTCGGCGAGGTCGCTCGGCCGCCGGGCGAATCGGTTTTTTTCGCAAGCCGTTGGAACCTCCCCAGCAAGCGGGTCGGCTAAAGATGCGCTGGATTTGAAGAGTATTGATCCCAAAGTGAAAGCCTGCGCGGATTTTTACACTTACGCCAATGAGGGGTGGCTGGTTCACAACCCCATTCCTCCCCAGTATCCAAGCTGGGGACGGTTTAATGAGCTGGCGATTAGAAACCGCGAGAACCTCCGTAAAATTCTGGAGAAGGCTGCCGCGGACAAGGGCGCAGCGAATGGGTCAAACGAGCAAAAAATTGGCAGTTACTACTCAGGCTGCATGGATCAGACGGCCCGGGACGCGGCAGGAGTAAAGCCGCTGGATGCGGATTTCCAAAAGATTGCCGGCATCCACGATATTCCCAGTCTCGAAACCGAAACCGCGAGCCTGCAGAAAATCGGCGTGGACGTGTTGTTCAATTTCACCTCTTCACAGGACTTGAAGCACAGCGACCAGGAAATCGGAGATGCGGATCAAGGCGGGCTAGGACTGCCGAATTGTACCTATTACACCAAGCAGGATGCAAAGTCCAAGCAGATCCGGGAGGAATATGTCGCCCACGTTACAAAGATGTTCCAACTACTGGGTGACGACGCCACCCGGTCTGCGGCCGAAGCCAAGACTGTGATGGATATTGAAACTCGCCTCGCCCAGGCTTCGCTAACCCCGGTTGAGCGGCGAAATCCGCAAGCTCTCTATCACAAAATGGACACGGTGCAACTGAAGGCGCTCACCCCGGCATTCGATTGGGAATCGTATTTCGCCGAAGTCGGCCATCCGCGCATGGGCGCCATCAATGTCGATGTTCCGGCATTTTTCAAAGAAGTGAACCAGGCGCTCAGCGGTATCCCCTTGGGAGATTGGAAAACCTATCTTCGCTGGCGCCTGATTGACCGGGCAGCGCCTGATCTTTCCGCTCCCTTCGTCGCGGAGAACTTTAATTTCAAAGGTCATATCCTGACCGGCTCCAAAGTGAATCTGCCGCGATGGCAGCGCTGCACCGCTGCCACGGACCGCGGTCTGGGCGAAGCGCTGGGCCAGATCTACGTGAAGGAATATTTCCCGCCCGCCGCCAAGGCTCGGGCCCAGCAGATGGTGGCAAATCTCATCGCCGCTCTGCGCAGTGACATTTCAGCCCTGAGCTGGATGGGACCTGAGACTCGAAACGCCGCAATCGCCAAGCTTCAGGCCTTCAACCGCAAAATCGGTTATCCCAGCAAGTGGCGGGACTACTCAGCCTTGGCGGTAAATCGCGGACCTTTCATGGAGAACGTTTTCCGCGCCAGCCAATTCGAGTTTCATCGTGAGATTAACAAAATTGGAAAGCCGGTGGACCGCACGGAATGGGACATGACTCCACCCACCGTGAACGCCTATTACGATCCATCCATGAATGAAATCGTTTTCCCTGCGGGAATCCTGCAGCCTCCGTTCTTTAACGCCAACGCGGATGATGCCGTGAATTACGGGGCTATGGGCGCCGTGATCGGCCATGAAATGACGCACGGCTTCGACGATGAAGGCCGCCAATTTGACGCCAAAGGAAACATGGTTAACTGGTGGACCTCTGAAGATCTGAAACGCTTTCAAGCCCGCGCTCAATGCGTGGCCAAGCAGTTTAACAGCTTTGTGGTGGAGGATAACCTGCACGAGAATGGCAAGTTGGTTTTGGGTGAAAGCATCGCCGATCTCGGCGGCTTGACCATCGCCTACGCGGCTTTTCAGAAATCTCTGGAGGGGAAACCCAAGCCGCCGGACATCGGCGGCTACACGCCCGAGCAGCGCTTCTTCCTGAGCTACGCGCAGATTTGGGCGCAAAACGTCCGCCCCCAGTTTGCCCGGCTCCTTGTGTCTGCGGACCCGCATCCGATCGCCAAATTCCGGGTACTGGGTCCGCTCTCCAATATGCCGGCCTTTGCCAGGGCGTTTAACTGTAAGCCGGGTGACGCGATGGTCCGTCCCGCGAGCGACCGCTGCCAGATTTGGTAGCCGGTGCGAGTGCCGCTTCAACTGCCCGAATCGGGAAACCGTGCTGGCGCCAGGTTGAAACCCCCGCGAGTTGGAACGCTGTCCGGCTGGCCGGAGCTTTCCTCCGGAAGCATTGAACCTCGCTGGTAGATCATTCATAATCATTGGCGAACGACGGGCCCATAGCTCAGCCGGTCAGAGCGGCGGACTCATAATCCGTTGGTCGCAGGTTCGAATCCTGCTGGGCCCACTTACCGATACGAAGCGATCAAGCTCCGGCCCGGAAAATCCCTGCCGATTGCCGACAGAATCTCTCCGCCTCAAATGGCGTTCTCGATCCTGCTCAATAGCCTCCGAATTCCTTCCACGAACTTTTCAGAATCGGCCAGCAGGCTCACCACCAAGTAGCCATCCGCGGTAAAATCGTAGAAGTGGCCAGGATGAACCAGAACACCATCTTGCTCAAGCAGCGTGGTGGCCCATTCCTCATCGGTGTGGACTGCAGGGACGCGCAGAATTGCACTCCATCCGCCCTCAGCGTATAGTCGGCTGACCGGCGACCGTGCGGGGAGCATCGCGTCCAGACGCGCTAGGTTGGTCCGCGTCCGCTGTTGGATCTGCGGTTGGATGGAAAAGCGTGTTTGTAACAACTCGGGCAAGGCTAACCCCACTGGAGCACTCACGGAAAGGTAAGTGTCCGCGATCACTTCAAGGCGGCCGAGAGCTGCATCCATCAACTTTGCAGGGCCGTTCACGACGATCCATGCGAGCTTCATCTGTGGCAGGGCTGAAATCTTGGATAGGCCGCTCAAGGTAAAGGTGAGGGCCGTTTTTTCCCCAGCCATACTCTGTGGAGCCCGGTCCGCCGGCGTTTCGAGCCGGTAATCGAAAAAGACCTCGTCCGCCACCAGCGCCAGTTCCTGCTCATGGCAAAGTGCGGCCAAGAAGGCTCGATCATCGCATGAAATGTAGGAACCCGTGGGGTTGTTGGGATTCACCAGCAGAACAGCCCGTGATTCCGGTCGGATTTTCTGCTGAAGAGCGAAGCGGTCCATTTGCCAGCCGTGGCCATAGACGAGCGGATAGACGCTGATTCTGATGTCATCCAGTTGTGCCAGAAAGTCAAACAGCGGATAACTAGGCTGCGGGGCGAGGATGGAATCACCGGGGTCACCCAACAAGCGAAAGAGGTAGGAGTATGCTTCGCTGGTGCTGCTGGTAATGAAGATTTGATCGGGGTCCACAGAGACGCCGCGTTCCCGGTAATAGCTCGCCACCGCTTCACGCGCCTCCTGGGGGCCGCGCGGATTTGGCCGGTAGGAAAGCGCAGCTTGATTGGCGAGGGCACACAGAATGCGCTCCGTTTCGTAGACAAACCCACACCGGGTGGGATTCGATTCTGTAAGGTCAATGATAGATCGGCCGCGCTGCTGCACCAGGATTTGTGTGAGACGGTTGAGCGAGAGCGGCCAGTAGGTTCGCTTGGAGAACATGGGAAACCGAAGCTCCTAGGCGTGGAGCAAGTTCTTCGAGCCGGGTAGTGGCGCGGATGATTCTCCGGTAGCCATCGTTTCCCGCTTTCCCATCATACGGCGGCTGTGCCTGATTGAACCTAACAGAGTGATATAGAGTCCTCTGCGGACCACTGAGTGGAAGATTATCTTATGGGTCTGTAGCGGACACCGTAGATCTTGCGGTTGCTTTTCAGGACCTCCCGCCGGCTCACAATCAGGGCCTGGACTTCAATGATCTGGCCCCTTTTATCGTAAGGGCAGGCAACGAAAATACCCTCGCCAGGATGGTAGTTTTTTTCCGTACCGAAGCAAATACCGCCTTTGGACACATTCTCACTCCGGGCAATCTCCACGCCGCCAAAATAGTCGCGCACACGAATGGGGAGTTGAAGGACGGCCCGCCGGTTGCGCCGCCGCTCGGCTTCCGTGGCGGGTCCTCCCTCGGCGCCGGAGGCAATCCGGGTACTGTCCGGAACGCTCTCCGCCGGAAGTTCACTCGCAGCGTAGCCCCAAGGGCCGGTATCGTCGCATTTCTGGCAGTGGCGAGTTAGGATTCCGGAGGTTTCAAGAACGTCCACCTCCACCAGCGCGAGCGGCACCAGTTCCGCGGAGTTGCAGACGTGGCAGGCAAGAAGGGCTTTGGAATCGATCTCGTCGCCCGCGCTGGGCGGTGGAAAATGAATCCCCCAAAGGTCAATCTTGGGATCCAAACACTCAAGCCCTATTTCTGCGGTGCCTCCATTGGGCGCCAAAACCGGACCTAATATACCGTATTCGCCTCCTCGATCCGTGACAGGGACCACCGGGCCGGCGACCCGGAAGGGCGCCTGCCGGCGGTTCATAAGATTGACGACGTTGACCACCTGGCCGCCGCGCAATCCTTTTGCAATAAACATCCGTGCGCCGTGACGATTCAAGCTGATGGTGTTGGCCTTGCACTCAAAGGGTTGGCCGTGCTCGTCCTTGCCGGTGACGCGGAGCGGCACGGTCAACATCACTCGGTCAGATCGTCTACGTTCTGTCGCCATAATGCGCACTCAGCTTTCGGCCGATGGCGGTTTATCCGCCGGCGGCAGCGGAAATCTCCGGGGAGATTCAACGGTGGCCCGGCGGGTAACATTCGTAAGGGGCGCTACTTCGCGTTCGCTCTCATGCCCCTGGCATGGAACAGCGGCGTGGCGCTCTTTCCAAATTGTCTGCACCTGTAAGCCGTGGCATTTTTCTATCAACGTTCCAATCTCGATGACGCTTGCGGAATTTTTGGCTCCTCGCGGTCATGCCCAGCGGCGTGGGGCGCTTCATCCGGAATCCGGGATAGACCTCCCCGCAAGGCAGATGCTGCCTGCTGGAACCGGTCATGCAGTTCCAATGCAATTTCTTCAGATTCGTGGTGGACTCTTTCCATCATTTCCATCTGCAGCTTCAAAGATCGCACCTGGGCGGCTTCAAAGGCGGTTTCCGCGCGTGTTTCAACCTTATCCAGACAGCGTTCCAGCCGGGTGGTCGCCTGGTCCATCCAATCCTTCAACAGAAATGCTGCTGCCCCAACTTGCTTATTGATGGCATTATTCGCTTCGTGGATGGCTTCCTCGGACTGGGCCCGGAATTGGCCAACGGCAACATGAGTCAAGTCTTCGGCGTCTTTCTGCAAGTGTTCCAAAACCGACTCTCGATGTTGCTCCGCCGCTTCCTTGTGCAGAGTTTCCAGCTCCTCAAGCCCCCGTGATTTCATGCCCTCCCACGCGGACTTGATTTGATCCCGGAATTCACCAGTAAATGCGCTCGCTTCCTCGTTGAGTGAGTTGAGCGTGGACCGCATCATGGCCCGCACCTCCAGCTTTGCGGATTCAATGGCGGAGTTGCGCTGTTCGATCATTTCTTCCCGGAGCATCGCCATCGTATCTTCAGCATATCTCTGGATCAGCTCGGATGGCTTCTGCAGAAGAGAATCGGCGGACTTCTGGCACTCCGTGATCTGATTCGCCACGTGTTCTCTCAGAGACCGGACTCCTTCCTGAATTTCAACGGCCATCTGGCCGCGGATTTTTCCCAGGATACCGGCCTGCTGATCTTCGAACACCGGTTTCAGCTTGACCGGCGCCTCTGAGATCATTTTCTCTAAAGCCACTTGCTGGGCCTGTCCTGCGGCAGCTTTCAAGCTCCGATCGAAGTCGCCCAACCCTGCTTGCAGGGCTTCCTGAACGCGTACCTGGGTTTGATCCACTGCGGCATTCTGGCGTGATTCGAGCTCAGGTTGCAGTTGACCTAGAAGCTGCGCAGTCAAACCTTCTAAGGCAGTTTGCCGGGCTTGGGCAACGACGGTCTGCAACAGTGCATTGAATTCGCTCAGGGAATTGTCCCGGGTCTGCTGGGCCTGTTTGCGGGTCTCGTCAAGCGTTTCCGCCTGGCGGGCCTCAAGCTGGGGCACGATCCTGGTGAGAATTCCGGCGCTCAGTTGTTCGGTGGTGGCTTCTTGAGTTTGACTTGCCGCAAGCCGCAACTGCTGCCGGAATTCGCCAAGGGCTGATTCCAACAACTGCTGGGTCTGCCCACGGGTTTGCTCAAGGATCCCGGTTTGGCAGGAATGGAGCTCGGGAGCCAGAGTGGAGAGGAATTTGGCGCCCAGTTTTTCGATCGTAACCTTTTCAGACTGTGCTGACGCGGTTTGCAGGCGCTGCTCAAATTCCCGGAATGACGCCTCAAGCTTATCGGCAATTCGTTTTTGGGTTTGTTCAACAGCCTCCCACTGGCGAGTTTCAAGTTGGGGAGCAAGCCCGGCCAACATCTCCGTACTTAGGCGCTCTATTGCGGCTTGTCGTACCTCCGCTGAGGCAGTTCGGAGTTCCTCTTGAAATGACTTGAGTCCAGAACTGATATTCTGGCCGATCCGGTCGTTAGTCTGTTGGATGGCTTCAGCGTGGCGGGCCTCAATTTGAGGTGTAAGCCGACCAAGAACTTGGTCGCTCAATCGCTCCGAGATAGATTCCTGGGCTTGGGTGGCGGTGGTTTTTAACCGCTGTTCGAATTCGCCGAGGGCAGCTTCCAGGGTTTGCTTGACTTGATTCTGGGCCTCATTGATGGCTTCAGCTTGGCGAGCCTCAAGCTCCGGCCCCAGTTTAGCGAGGGTTTCCGTCCGTAGCTGTTCGGAGGCGGATTGCTGGGCTTGGGCCGCAGTCCCTCGCAACCGCTGTTCGAACTCGCCGAGGGCAGCTTCCAGGGCTTGTTTGACTTGGTTCTGGGCTTGATTGATGGCTTCAGCTTGGCGAGCCTCAAGCTCCGGCCCCAGTTTAGCGAGGGTTTCCACCCTCAAGCGTTCCGCCGCCCAGTCTTCAGTTTGGCTGGCCGTTGCCTGCAACTTTTGTTGGAAATCATTGAGAGAGAGTTCAACTGTCTGCTTGACTCGCTCCCGCGCCTGGTCAATGGTTTCTACTTGGCGGGCCACCATCTCCGGCAAGAGTTTGGATAGGGTCTCCGCCTTCAGCCGCTCCGAAACTGATTCTTGGGCTTGGGCCGCGCTGGTTTGTAAACGCTGGCCGAATTCGCTCAGGGCTGCTTCCAGAGTCTGCTTGACGTGATTTTGAGTTTGATCGATGATCTGGGCCCGGCAACCCTCGAGTTCCGGCATGACCTTGGCCAGGGTTTCCACCCTCATCCGTTCCGCGGCGTTTTCCTGAGTTTGCAACGCCACGGATTCGAGCCTCTGTTCAAACCTCTGGATGGCGGCGCTTAGCTTTTCCTCAGCTTTCCCACTGGTTTGGGCGATGGCTTCCGTACGGCTCACCCGGCAGGCTGGCAAGGACTTCCTTTGAAATTGCCTCCACTTGCCCGCGCATGTGGTCCTGAATCTCAGTCAAGGACTCCACGGTTTCTTGCTGGAGCCGTGAGTGCTGTTCCTTCTGGGCAACTGTGGAAGCAAGAACCCGATGGTTGATTTGATGGTCAAAATCCTCCAGCGCCGAACCCAGCATCTGCTGAAGCTGGTTGCGGAATTCGTCTTCGCGCTGCTGTGTCTCCTGAGCAGTGCGCTGGCCAATTTCCTGAGCCGATGTGAGGATGGTTTCGGCGCGGGCCAGCGTCCCGTCGAGCGTTTGGGACAGATGAGTCAGCTTGGCATCGAGCCCAGAGAGCGTTTGCTCTTTTTCCTCGACGCGATCCGCCGCCTCCTTCAAACCGGTTTGAATTCGTGCCCCCATTTGGGCGCCGAGCTTGGCCAGTTTGGCGCCGAAAACCTTTAGCAGAGCTTCCGCGCTCTGCTCCGCTTGCTTTTCAAATGCGCCAAGGTCAATTTCGACAGTTTTCGAGGTTCCTGGCGCCGGATGCGCCGGGGTTGTCACCGCAGGGGGTTGCGAGTAGGCCGGACCTTTTTCGAGTCCGCCAGGGGCGGGATGGGCCGGGCCTGGAGACAAAGCCATTTGTTG
>Ga0207416_1000994_pt1 | contig 41471 bp, 38 predicted proteins | sample PaiPotPPM11metaG_FD_184107 | JGI IMG/M metagenome (GOLD analysis project Ga0207416, IMG submission 184107) | Iron sulfur acid spring bacterial and archeal communities from Banff, Canada, to study Microbial Dark Matter (Phase II) - Paint Pots PPM... ...
ATCGTCCCCTCCTGCGGCTGGGAGGGCCTCCCTTTCTTCGAGGCATGGCGGCGGACATGCTCCGAAAAATCCGCCGACTCAGGCCCCTCGAATCCTAAAGTCAGCGCTTTTCACGCCGGATTCAGGTTAGTGGGAAGGGTTGGTTACTCCCCGCCTCTATCCCAGATTATCCATGGACCCAAGCACCTCCAGTTTGCCAACTCAAGGCGCCCAAGCCATTCAGGGCAAAAGTCCACTGGACGGTTCATGACGGGATGCCGGTGGCGGCGCAGTTTGCTGAAGCGGCGCTCTCTGAGCCCCGAAAGCTATTGCAGATTAAAGGCCAGCGGCCAGACGCTTGCCGCTACAGCCACCAAGCTGAGTCACTACACGGATGCCCGCTTGGTTGACTTTCGCGACCGGGGTAGCCCCCCTGCGGTAAACCAATGATAGACCGAGATAACACTCCCTAAGACCGAAACGACGACCAAAATTGCTATTCCACCCTCTACTGTCTTCGATCGGGCCAGGAGGAGGATTCTTTTTCCCATGAATATGGCAAGAGTCCCTTCGATGGAAAAGCGGATGACTCGAGTAATCCCAATGACTGCGAGCAGTTTCTTGCGAGGGTACTGTAATGCAGATGCGGCTGCCACGAAGGGGGTGAAAGGAAATGGAGGGGGCATCAAAGCGGCGAGGGCAAGAGCCCAAGCCGCATTTCTCTTGATGTGCCGGGTAACATACTCATAGCGCCGGTGTGAAAGATATTTTTCCAGGCTCTTCTCTCCTCCCTTTCGGCTCACTAAGTCGATCGTATAGCAGCCAATCAAGGACCCCAGAGCGGCAGCGAAAGCATAGTAGGGCATCAGGATGTGTTTTCTGGCTGTCATTGCGATCATCAGAAGGTCATTGCCGAATGGCACAAAAAGGAAGGACGAATCAAGTGCTCCCAGGACAAAGATCCCGACCCCTCCAAGATGGGCGAAGAAAACATAGAAATGGATGCCTAAGTTTTTCAACTATTTCGGCCTGGAGTCTTGCGAGAAAGTTGTTACTGATTTCCGAGCCCTTTGTCCAATGAACAGGCTTCTCATTGTCCAGTCGTCCATCAAAATGGCCCGGCGGCGCTTCCCCTCGTAACGCCCGTTAGCGGCCGGCGTATTTCGCCGCTCATAGAGGGGCGCTACAGGAAGCACGCTACACCAAACGTCGGTTCGTGGTTTATATCGATGCACATAGAATTTTTGAGGAAATTTTTCTTAGGCTTCTGCAAGCCTCACCCCCGTGTCGAGTCCATGCGAGGCGGCTTATCTTCTATGGCGCCACGATACTATTTCGGATTGCATAACGGACGAGATCGCTGGTCGAGTGAAGGTCAAGCTTCCGCATAATATTAGCCCGGTGGGTTTCTGCAGTCTTTGCTGTGATATTAAGAGCAGATGCCACCTCTTTTGTGCTTTTTCCCTCAGCCAACATTTGAATGATTTCCCTTTCCCGTGGGGTTAGAATGCGGGGAGAAAGGGCGCCCTCTGCTCCATGTTTGTTCCAAGCAACAGGGGATGCCGGTGAAGCTCGATTTGCAAAAAAGGGCCGGTGTTGGCTCAACGTCTCCATGGCGGCCAAGAGGTTGCGCGCAGCATCAGATTTCAGTAAGTATCCTCTCGCCCCCGCTTGAAGTGCGTCCTCCATCATTTGCTCCGATTCGTACATCGTCAGGACCAGTATTTCCGTTCCTGGAGCCACATTTAGAATTTCATGGATGGCCTGGAGCCCATTCAATTCCGGCATCGCGATATCCAGGACAATGATGTCGGGGTTCAGCGCGGTTGTTTTCGACACAGCTTCGCGGCCATTCACGGCCTCGCCGCAAACCTGCCATCCGGACCTGGTCTCAATCAGTGAGCGCAGGCCCTTCCTTACAATTTCGTGGTCATCAACGATTAAAACGCGCAGTGACTCCATCAAGGTTTGTCTCCGGCCCTATAAGGCCACAACGGGCCGTGGGCCAGCGCGGTCTGTTCCATGCCCAATTGTCTTCCGCCGAGATCCAAATATCAAGCGTGGCATAGAGGTCCGCAATTGAAATCCTGATCTTGGCTTATTCAGCGAGGGTATGAGCCTAGAGTAATACCGCAGTCCGGCCCCTTTTATGGAACATTCAACTGCTAAGCTGTTTCCTCGTCTTGATACAACATCCCTCCTCTTAATTGAACGGATTAGCGGATGCACGTCGCTCACGATTCCTTCCAAAATAATCCGAATCTTACGGCTCAGTTTAGTCAAACGTTGATTTCCATCACAATCAAGTGGATTGCTTAAGTTCCGGGGGAACATCCTGTACTGTTTTTCGCGAGAATGTGTAAATTTTTCGTTTTGATGGCGGGGCTCCAGGCGCCCCTTCGATGTAATAGCGAGCTCTTAACCTCCTGGAAATCAAGAAGATATAGTCCCAACCAAACTTTTGGCCCTTCGATTGCCAATTATGCATCATGAGATATGGCTTACTGCGAGGAGCGTTCGCTCCTTGGAAGGAGGAAAACATGCAGTCACCAGGACAGAGCGGCAATTTACCATTCCGTAGTTTTCTGACGCACAATGAAAGGCTCAGGCAACCCGTGAAATCTCCGAATGCAAATGCGAGCCTGGTTCGAATCTTAGTCGCCGACGACCATGAATATATTCGTCTTGGACTTCGGGAGCTCATCAAGACCGAACCGGGCTTCGAAATTTGCGCGGAGGCCGCCAACGGACAGGAGGCTGTAGAAAAGACTCAAAACTTGAAACCGGATGTAGTTGTTCTAGATGTGAGCATGCCGGGCCTGAACGGTATTGAGGCCACCCGGCAAATCATGAGAAAGGTGCCGGAGACGGAGGTGTTGGTTCTTACCGTTTACGAGTCTGAACAGTTGATTTCGGAATTGTTGAATGCAGGCGCCCGGGGTTATTTGCTAAAGTCAGATGCAGGCCGGGAATTGTTGGTGGCGATTGAATCCCTACATCAGCGCCGGCCCTTTTTCACTTCCAAGGTCGCAAGGATGGTGTTGCGCGGATATCTCCAGGGCGCCGCTTTCGGCGACCATCCTTCGGAGTCCCTTACTCCGCGCGAACGCCAGATCACCCAACTCCTGGCGGAAGGTAAAACAAATAAGGACGTCGCGGTGATCCAGGGAATAACGGTCAAAACCGCAGAGACTCATCGAGCGAACCTTATGCGCAAGCTCGATCTACATTCCATCTCGGACTTGGTTCACTATGCGGTGAGAAACCAGATTATAGAGGCATAGTCCGAACTATTCATGATCATGCCGCCGGGACCGTCAGGACTGGTTCAGTCCTGGCGGTCCTCCCAGGGAAGTTCGTGAATAATCCCGGACAAAGAGAACCAAGGAGACTCTAATCGGCTGTGATCTGTCCTTCAATTCTGCGATATACCCTCTCTGAAAGGACTCCACGCGTAACCAGCTCACGCTTAGACTTGAAGGGCCGGCCGTCAATAATGCGTCCGGCCTCATCGTGGCTGAGCCCCAGATCCTCAAGGTCCTTTTTGGATGCTGAGTTTATATCGATGGTCTTGGAATTGTCACGATTCCAACCTTCTTTAATTCCTTGCGCCGCCACCTCAGCCTTGTGCTCAAGCTTTTGTGAGGCTGCGTCAACCTTTTGTGCTGCCTGGTCAGACCGCTCCTTAACTTTCTGCGTAGCGTTCGCCACCCGTTCTCTCATTTTTTGGTCTTGCTGACTTTGGCTCGGGGCGTCCTGGCTTTTTGACGCGCAACCGCACGTCAGTAATCCAATCAGCAGGCAGAGAACAACTCTCCCGACATCGCGGTTTTTCATCAGCACCTCCGGGGCAAAGGCCCTTCAATTATTATGCATCATGAGTGGCCGGGTGTGGTTTGGGTCTTCCTCTCAACTTTGCGCGCGCCTTTTCGAACTTTTCTCGCGGATTTGTGTATCCCTTTCTTTGCGGTCTTCTTCGTCTTGTGGGCCGTTTTCTTAACGGCACGCTGGGTGGACCTGCCGGCATCCTTCAGATTCTGTTTGGCGCTCTTCGAGTCGTCTTGAAACCTCGATGTGCTTACCCATAAGGGGATAAGAAGGGTCGCCATCAAGATCATCCCGAAAACAGCCCTTTTCATGAATTTTCCTCCGTGGCCTTTAGTAGTTGCTATCGCGCCGCCCAATCAAATCCGGCCCAATAGCGCGAGAATCACCAGGATAATGAGGACGAGACCCAGCCCGCCGCTGGGGTAATACCCCCATCCGCGGCTATGAGGCCAGGTGGGCAGCGCCCCTATCAACATCAAAAGCAAGATAACCAGGATGATTGTAATGAGCATTGTATCTTCTCTCCTTTCCCTGCTTTGAGGAGCGGTCCGAAGCAGAAAGGATACGATCCGGCCTTAGGCTGTGGCTGTACGCAGCTTGGGCGCAGAAGCCCTTGCAAGGAAGCCGATTCGCTTCACCTACTGCTTCGCCGCCTATTCGAGCTCACGCCGGGTTTCCCGCGGAGGATGCCACCCACACCTTTCATCAGCGCTTACAGCTTGGGAACGGCATCCTTATCCTCCACCGTCAGTGTCCGGGTCCAGTTGTCGATTTGCTTTTCGGCGTCTTCCTTGGCAATGCCGTAGCGTTCCTGAAGCAGTTGGTCTTTCTTGCCACGAATCACGTCCAGATCGTCGTCCGTCAGCTTACCCCAACGTTCCTTCGCGGAGCCTTTGACTTGTTTCCACTTTCCTTCGATACGATCCCAGTTCATAACGTTATAACCTCCTTCTTCGGGAGTGGCGCAGTTTGCTGTAGCGGCGCTCTATGAGCGCCGGAAACCGTTGAGGATACAAGTTCGGCGCTCATAGAGCGCCGCTACAGCAAACAAACTGAGGCACCATCCCTTCTTCAGGTGACATATAGATTCTGGTCCCCCGCTGATATCCTGGACCATTTACGAACTTCCTTTGGCAAATCGTCAGGTCATGGTACTAACTGTGCCGTTTGGGCGGCTCGCCCTATTTCCGTCGCTTCGCGTCCCAAGCGGCTCGTCAAAGCGAGCCGCTTGGGACGCGAAGCAGAAGGATGCCTTAAGTACCACTTACCGGCGTGATTCTCACTGCACGGGCGAGGCTTATCACCACAGAACCCCGTGCTATTGAATCAAGCCTTGTCGAATTCTAGGAGGGCCTGGAGACGGAGGGAATCCGGCAGAATACCTACCGGTGGGAGGATTTCACCTTAGCGCAGACGTTAGGCAATGATTCCGCACAGGCACGGCGGCCGGCATGAACAGATGGCTGGCCGGGCCAATAAGATAACCCTCACTTTTTATTCAGCAAAAACGTGAGACCGATTGACTTGCTGACGAGTCAAAATAAGAGCATTGACTTCAGATTCTCAATGCAATAGATACAGAGTCAGCGGTCCTCAAACATGCTGCCTCAAAAGGAGCAAATCGAGCTATGCAGTCCAGAATGAGTAAATTGTCCCTGGTTTTGGTGTTTCTAACGATCTGTTCTATTTGTTCTCTTGCTCTGGCTTCTACAAGACAAGACGATGACCAGTTGCGCAAGGCAACCAATGTGCTTAATGAAATCATGCAAACGCCCGATAAGAGCATCCCCAAAGATTTGTTGGAAAAAGCTGTTTGTGTGGGAGTGGTGCCTTCCGAGTTGAAGTTCGCGCTCGGCGTAGGAGGGAGTTACGGACGCGGCGTATTGGTCTGCCGCAAAGGTGGAGACGGTTCGTGGGGTGCACCCTCGTTCTTTACGTTGGGCGGGGGAAGCTTCGGTTTCCAGATTGGTGGCAAGGCCATGGATGTGGTCTTTATCGTTATGAACCCCGATGGCGCTAAGAAACTGGTTCAGGACAGTGTCAAGGTGGGGGCTGGCATCTCCGTGGCAGCCGGGCCCGTGGGCCGCGCAGCGGGCGGTGCAACGGACGTTCAACTCCGGGCCGAGATCCTTAGCTATTCACGATCCAGAGGATTGTTCGCAGGCGCATCACTCAAGGGAGCTGTGATGAAGCAGGATGAAGACGATAACAAGAGTCTGTATGGACACAAGGTTACGGCCAAAGAGATTCTGATTGATGGGACTGTCAGCACGCCCGCGGCTGCCCGGCGCCTGGATGCCGTTCTGAAAAAATACTCTCCAAAGGGAGGACAGCCCTTTCGCCGTGGCTGAGGAACCTCCGGCCTATTTTGCAGGTCGGGCGGAAGGGTGCTGCCAGGCAATATTTGTTGTCGTTACTTGAAGGTGTCCGCATGTTTCGCCTTTTGGCTGTGTGATGCAAATCACAAGAATGCAAGTTTGTTCACAGCATCAAAAGAAGCATCGGAAAAGGTCGGAGAGGTGATAAGGGTCCTTTACGGTTCGTAATGCCAAAGATTAGGACGATTCCAAAGCTACGGCAAGCTTGGCTACTATTGCCGGAAATTCGCACACAAATTATTAAGGAGGAAACATGTTGTACTGGGCGCTGATGTTTCTCGTGATTGCTATCATTGCAGGTTTATTGGGTTTTGGAGCAATTGCATTTGCGGCCGCCGGGATCGCAAAAATTCTGTTTTGGATTTTTCTGATTTTCTTTTTGGTGAGTCTGGTTTCACACCTCTCGAGACGAGCGTGAATTCGCCGCGTGCTTTGAGATTGTGAACCATGGTTTGAATGCCGCAAGGCTCGTTTGGATTCTTGCTGACCCGCTGTAAAAGGAGGCAGTATGTTTCTAATTCTCTTCATCATCCTGTTAGTGGCTTGGGTGCTCGGTTGGGGTGTGTTCCACGTGGCGGGTGCTCTAATCCATCTTCTGCTGCTCTTCGCATTGATTTCAATTGTCATCCACCTGTTTCGAGGCGGGCGAGCCACGAGTTAGGAAACCAGGCGGGCTCGACCCGGCCGGAATCCCTCGCAGCGAAGGATTCGGATGCCGCTTAATGCGGCTTTCCCGCGGACAGAAAGGAAGGTATGAATGAATCCGGGAAAGGCATTGACCAAAAAAGGCGACTTCCTCCAGGATATCGAGGAGATTCGAAGGCGCGCTCGCCAGCACATCGAGCAAGGCGCGGTTACCGCGGGATATAAAGGCAACCGCGAAACAGTGCTGAGAGTATTGAATGAGGCTCTTGCCACTGAGCTTGTGTGTGTCCTGCGTTACAAGCGCCACCACTTTATGGCGAAGGGAATCCATTCTCAGGCTGTGGCGGAGGAATTTCTTGAACATGCCAGGGAAGAACAGGGACACGCCGATCAAATTGCAGAGAGAATTATGCAACTGGATGGGGAGCCGAATTTCAGTCCTGAAGGAATGCTCACACGCAGCCATTCGGAGTATGTCGAAGGCAAAACTTTGGTCGATATGATTCAGGAGGGCCGTCCGCGATTTTCCATCTTTCTTGAGAGGCGACCGGGAGAGCGGCAGCAAAGATGGGGCTCGCATCCAGGCAGGCGCTTCTCTTGCGGAGGTTGAACGCCAACTGATTCTGGAGACTCTGCGGTTCATGACCAATAAGACAAGAGCTGCTAAGATTCTCGGCATCACAGTGAGGACACTTCATAACAAATTGAGAGAGTACGGAATTCCTCAATCCTCTGATCAGAAGGATGAAGGCTCGTGAGGCGCCACAGATTACAGTACTTCCTCGGTAGATTTACATGACTTATTGGATTCCATTCCACCATAGAAAATCTTACTCTGAACCAGAGGGGAGTTGCCTCAACCGCCGCCGTAAAGCCAAGCGGAAACACTCTTTCTTGTGATGGAACGCCTTGGCTTTGTGAAGCAATCCTGACTTTCCCTCGGAGGAATGAATGAAGCCGACTTTAATGATGGGTATTATCTTGGTTATACTGGGCATTGCGGCTTTGGTTTATCAGGGCATTACCTACACGACGCATAAAAAGGTTGTAGACATCGGCCCGATACAAGCTACAGCGAAGACCCACAAAACAATACCTCTGCCACCGGTCGCCGGGGGGTTGGTTCTGGCGGGTGGAATTGTGTTGATCGCCGTTGGCAGCAGGAAATCCTAGAGTTCGTCGAAACGGCCTCTTTCCAATTCGAGCTCAACCCAGGCGAAGGGGCCGACGGCCACGGTTACCAGGCACTCCTGTCATTTTCATGGCGCGCTCCCCATTGGGGCAGTTGATTTTTTCCGGTTTCAAAGTGTTTTCCGTGTAATTTTTATAGGCAATCCGCAGTCGTGATGAATCCACGAGTCGATTGAAAAGCCGTGTACTTACGACATTACTTCAAATTTGTCAACAACTTAGCGGTTGTATGTAAGAGTGGCTCTGGAATTGCTCGTACAGTAAGAATCACGGGTTAGTCGGAACGTGTATCGAGTCACAGCGTAATCGGGAGTTGTCCGGTCTTGCCCGGAAGATTCCAGGGTTCAGGAGGGAAGCGGCCATGTGGGAGAAAATGGGGGTTTTGGTTGCGCGCAGTGATTCTGAGGTGGCTATCAATCTGAAGTGGTGCCTTTGCAGCGGGGGAGAGCTGATTTCCAATACCAGTACTGGTAAGCAGGCTCAAGCTTTTCTCTTGCAGTCTTGGTTACCCCATGCCATCTTCACAGTTCCATGCCATACAGACGGAACTTGGTCCGACATTCTTCGCTCCGCGCAACAGGTTTCTCCAAGTTTGTCCGTTGTTGTTGTAGGCAGCCAACCCGGCGTCAAACTCTACCTGAATGTTATTGAAAGCGGAGCAGTCAGTTTTGTAGCGCCTCCCTATACCGCCTCGGGCGGCATCCCCAAAGTGCTCGAATCCGTTGCTCTGCACACGGGTTTTAGCAATCCCTCCGCCGTACGTCAACCCACGACGGCAGTTTGATTTTCCGCCTTTCTCCCTTCCTCCGCCACGGGAATCCCGCTCAAAAGGCGGGGTTCCCGCCCGGCTTCTCCTGGACCCATTCCAGTTTGGCTACTTAAGAGAACAATTGAGCCGCCCTGAAGATCGGCCACGGCCCAGCGTACAAGATTGCTGAGCCACTGCCCGTAAATTCGTGCAAAGCGAAGCGCAAATGCATCTCACCGGATGCCCTCCTCAACCCGAATCACCCGGGGAGGTGGACAAGGAGTCTCCGAAAGGATGTTAGAAAGATGGATCAGTGAGGGTTGTGAATCGGCAACGAGTTTTAAGAACGCGGTGAGAGGAAAGGGATGATATTGAGAATAGCAGTTATGATTCCTAACACCACGGCGTTCCTCATCCCTAGCAGAAGAAAAACCACTGACGTGGCCACGGCGACCATTAGACCTACGATAAGATTGCCCACGACAAAGCCTCGAATCATCCGGTTCAGGTTATAAATGAATTTGGGGACATCGAACCGCTTTTCAAGCATCGATGAAAATCGAATGTCCATGTATTGTTTCCGGATGAGCATGAAGAAAGTGAGAAAGGGAACGACGGCGAGGACAACAAGGGCTCCGGTAATCGATCCGACCCCGCGAGCCAAAAAGGAGGGCCAATTCGGACTTTGCTGAATCCTGACGACTGGAATTTTCCGGGCATCTTGAGCTTCGATGGATTCTGCACTCCATTGAAAATCCTGAACTTTCTTGATAACGGGAACCAAAGCTCGATGGATGCGGATTGAATAGGCAGGGATTTGGCGGGCGAAAAAGTTAGCCTTCAGCGCAATTCCGTAACCCATAAAGCCAACGAGGATAATGCCGCAAAGCATTACGATTCCGGAGGCTACAGCCCGGCTGACCCTCAGCCGCTCCAACTGGATCACCAGAGGATCCACCAAAATGGCAAGGAAGCTGGATGCGATGATGGTGATGCAAAGCGAGCTCGCCACGAAGAAAAAGGCGAGGAGAAGCGCAAGAAAAATTAAGCTCAAGAATAGAGAGCTACGAGCAAGATAGCGTTCTATTTTACTGTCTGTGCGGTCGTCAATCATCTTGGGGGCATCCACCGGGTTCAGGCGGGATGAAGCCCAATTCTCCGGGTCCGAAGGGTTACTCGCCCCTCTTGTGGCCTTTTTCCTTGTGTTGCTTCAGAACCGTGCGCGCAGCCACTTCCTTTGCGCGCTTGCCGTAGCGTCCGGATTTTTCAGCTTTATTCTTGATATGTTCGTACTCCCGTTGCTCTTTTTCGCTGACTCCACGCAGGTGCTTTCCTTTTGGCATAACGCTCCTTTTCCAAAGACTTGTTGGCTCCAGTTGGCTGTCAGGCCATGGCCCATACCCGATCCTGCCAGTCTCCTCACAGACCCCTGATCACCCGGGCGCAATCTGAAGTGTTCCCTAAGGCTCAAAGCTGCAGACTGTCCTGAAATTCCACCTTCGTCAGGGTTGAAAACCCGGCCTGACAGTCTCGATAGCAGGATCATGAATAGTCCAGATTAGTGGGACAGATCAAGAATGCCAGCCCCGGTCTTATTGCTTGGATGTTGAGGGTTTGAATCCGGCTTCACGTTTTCTTCAGGATGCGGCGCAGAAATGGATAGGGCTGATTTGATTCTGACGACATTTGTTTGCGCCCCGTCCTCTCAGCAAAAGAATCCAATCTGATGAAGGGCATCCACTGTCACCCGGAGGATAGTAATGGCAAACGAAAAAGTCAAAAAGTGTGCACATCCATCCTGCAGTTGTACGGTTTCAGGAGAAGATAGATTTTGCAGCCCCTATTGTGAGTCAGCCAGGGACCGGCCTGAAATCAATTGCGGTTGCGAACATCCCGGTTGCCGTGGAAAAGCCACAACCTGATTGGCATAGCAGGATTGGAGCCGCTCACCGCTCATAGAGCGCCGTTACAACAAACTGTGCCGGCACCCAACCGCAAAGAATCTGGCGGACAGATAAGCTAAACGCTTATGATGGAGAGTTGCGGGTTTGGAAGAAATAATGCAGAACCAAGACCGGCTGAATTGCGAAGGCACTACTCCACCTTTATGCACGCCAAGAGATTCAAAACATGAAAACCAACCCATCAGAAGACGCAATTCTGCGGGGGAAGCCCGCGACCGCGGTCATTTCGGACGCATTGGTATTTTTTGGCATAACGGGCGATCTCGCTTATAAGAAAATCTTTCCGGCATTGCAGGCGATGATTCGCCTCGGCACTCTGAAGGCGCCGGTAATTGGCGTCGCCAAATCAGGTTGGAACATCGATCAAGTGCGTGCCCGGGCCCGCGAGAGTCTCAAGGAGCACAGCGGCGGGGTTGATGAAGAATCCTTTGCCAAGTTGGTTTCCTTACTGCAATATATTGACGGTGACTACCAGGATCCTGACACCTTCTCCAAGCTGCGCAAGATGCTGGGGAATGCGAGCCACCCCATTCACTATCTGGCGATTCCGCCGAATCTGTTTGGGAGTGTTATCGAGGCCCTTGGTAAATCGGCGTGTTCCAATGGCGGGCGGGTGATTATTGAAAAGCCCTTCGGCCGGGATCTTGCATCCGCGCAGAAACTGAACCAAATCCTCCATGCTGTGTTTCCGGAGTCCTCGATCTTCCGAATCGACCACTATTTGGGGAAGGATGCTGTCGAAAACCTGCTCCTCTTCCGTTTCGCCAACACCTTCCTGGAACCGATTTGGAATCGTCACTATGTCCACAGCGTACAGATTACGATGGCAGAGGCCTTTGGGGTGGCGGGAAGAGGAAGTCTTTATGATACCGTCGGCGCAATCCGCGATGTGGTGCAAAATCACATGATGCAGGTAGTGGCTTTTCTGGCGATGGAACCACCCACCAGCATGTACTTCGAATCGCTGCACGACGAACAGGTGAAAGTCTTCCGCATGATTCCGCCCCTGGATCCGGTCCACACTGTCCGCGGTCAGTTTCGAGGCTATCGCAATGAAAAAGGCGTTGCGCCTGACTCGCAAGTTGAGACATTCGCCGCCCTCCGGCTTGAGGTGGATTCCTGGCGATGGGCGGGCGTGCCGTTCTTGATTCGAGCGGGGAAATACCTGCCGGTTACTGCCACCGAAGTGCTGGTTAAGCTTAAGGAACCGCCCTTTGATAATTCGGAGAGCGGAAGTAACTACTTCAGATTTCGATTAGGTCCTGATCTCAACTTAAGTCTTGGCGCCAGGATTAAGCGGCCAGGTCCAAAGATGGTTCCAATCGCCACTGAACTCTCCGCAGTTGAGAAGCCGGAAGGCGACGAGTCAGGAGCTTACGAGAGGCTGCTGACCGATGCGATGGCTGGAGACGGCCAACTTTTCGTGCGCGAGGATGCAGTGGAAGCGGCTTGGTCTATTGTCGGGCCAATCCTCGACAACGCGACGCCTGTTCAAGCCTACGAGCCGGGTTCCTGGGGGCCGCCCGACGCCGCCCGGCTTGCTGCCGATGTTGGCGGATGGCACGATCCGAAATAGCCACTGCGGGGTGCGCCCGTCGATTTCGTTGTTTTCCCCAGGCCGCTACAACTAACTCTTCTATTCGGTGCCTCGTACCGGACCTTTTTCATCTTCCTGCTGATTATACCGGACTAAGTTACACTGTAATTTGATAGGGCAGGGCTAAAGCTGCAAAGAAAGGAGCGATGGATACAGACGGCTTCAGCCGGTGAGGACCTTGCGGAACTCCAAACTTTGGAACCGTAACTTGTGGCATGGTTGAAGCCCTGTGCTGGGTTACAAGGGCAATACTTAACCCGGAATACTAAGAGAATTGGTCTAGAAATATCGCAAAGCAGATCAACCGCACGGTTACGCTTGCTACGGGGATGGAGCTAAGAAGACCTCCGGTGATTGCGACGGGCTGAAAGGGCATGAACGAAAATCGAATTGCGTTTCAAAGTCTAGGCTCGGCTGTAAACCCACGGTCCCGCGCGGTCATCGAACATGTTCTTCCGCAAATTGACTGGGGGCGTTTCCCCATCAAGCGAATTGTGGGTGACTGGATATCTGTGACCGCTGATATCTTCGCGGATGGGCATGACCTGCTTTCAGCAAGGTTGTGTTACCGGCACGCCGCAGAACCTCAAGGAACCCAAAACGAAGTTGAGATGCTGGAGACCGGCAATGACCGTTGGAGCGGGGAGTTCCAGGTGACCTCTCTGGGGCGCTACGAGTACACCCTCGTTGCCTGGGTTGACCGTTTCAGGTCGTGGCAGCGCGACCTTCAAAAGAAAATGGAAGCGGCAAGTGACGTGGCCGTCGATCTGCTTACGGGGGTAGAACTCATCAAAACCGCAGGGCGGCGGGCTTCCGGCGGCGATGCCCAGCGCTTGAGCTTTCTGGGCAAATGCCTGCAGCAGATTTCCGGTGAGATCAAAAGCTCCAAACCTACAATGGACCTTCAACCCAAACTCGTGGGAATACTCGGTGATGAGCTTGATGACCTGATGTCCAGGCACGCCGAACGGTTGTTCGCCACAACTTATGACCCCTGGCTGGGGATCGTCGTGGACCGTGAGGAGGCCCGGTTCAGCGCATGGTATGAAATGTTTCCCCGGTCAGCCAGCCCGGATGCCGGAAGGCGTGGCAGCTTCAAAGATTGCGAAGCCCGGCTTCCCGAAATCGCAGAGATGGGTTTTGACGTTTTGTATCTTCCTCCAATCCACCCGATTGGCACAACCCATCGCAAAGGGAAGAACAACTCCACCATTGCAGGTCCAGACGATGTGGGGAGTCCCTGGGCCATTGGTGGCGCTGAGGGTGGGCACAAGGCCATCCATCCGCAGCTTGGGTCCATCGCTGATTTTGACTGGCTGGTGTCAAAATGCGGCGATTTCGGGATTGAAGTTGCTTTGGATCTGGCCTACCAATGCTCGCCGGATCACCCGTATGTCAAGGAACATAAGGAATGGTTCCAGCAGCGTCCTGATGGGTCCGTGCAGTACGCGGAAAACCCGCCCAAGAAGTACGAAGATATCTTTCCATTTGATTTCGAGACCTGTCAATGGCAAGAACTGTGGCAGGAGCTCAAGAGTGTTGTACTCTTCTGGATGGACCATGGCGTTCGAATCTTCCGTGTGGATAACCCACACACGAAACCGTTCGTATTCTGGGAGTGGCTCATAAACGAGATTAAATCGCTGCATCCCGAAGTACTTTTTTTGGCAGAAGCCTTTACGCGGCCGAAAGTCATGTACCGGCTTGCCAAGCTGGGTTTCAGCCAGTCATACACGTATTTTGCTTGGCGCAACACCAAGCAGGAGCTTACCGAATATTTCACCGAACTTACCAAGACGGAGGTCAGCGAATTTTTCCGTTCCCACTTATGGCCCAACACCCCTGACATTCTTACGGAGTACCTTCAGAGCGGAGGCCGCACTGCCTTCATAACCCGGTTGGTATTGGCGGCCACGCTGGGGGCGAACTTCGGGATTTACGGTCCTGCATTTGAGCTTTGCGAAAATCGCCCTCTCGCGCCGGGAAAGGAAGAATACCTGGACGCCGAAAAATACCAAGTCCGGTATTGGAATACTTCCGCGCCGGAAAGCTTGAAAGACTTGATTGCACGAGTTAATCAAGCGCGCAAGCAGAATCCGGCCCTCCAAATGGACCGGACCCTCTTGTTCCATCCAGTTGATAATGAGCAACTGATTGCGTACAGCAAGACAACCGCTGATCTCTCAAATATTGTTCTTGTGATTGTGAATCTGGATCCAAAATGGAAACAATCTGGGTGGGTGGATCTTCCAATGGATGCGCTGCGCCTCGACCCCTTCCATCCTTACGAGGTGCACGACCTGCTGACGGGCGCCCGGTATATTTGGCACGGATCACGAAACTACGTGGAATTGGATCCGCATGGGCTGCCCGCTCATATCTTCCGGGTGCGCCGGTTTCTTCGCACCGAACGCGGCGTTGATTACTACCAGTAAGGGGCGAGCGAGCCGCCGTTGCATCTTGCAGCAGCCGGTGCAGTTGGGAGCGGGTAGAATTGTTTAGAGGCGTCAACCGCGATGACTAACCCTCAAACCGACGGCGACCCGCTCTGGTACAAGGATGCGGTCCTTTATGAGGTCCACGTCCGGGCATTTTTCGATAGTGACGACGATGGCATTGGTGACTTTCGCGGACTTGCGCAGAAGCTCGACTACCTCCAGGACTTGGGGGCCAATACCCTGTGGCTCCTGCCCTTCTATCCGTCTCCACTGAAAGACGACGGATATGACATTTCCAGCTATACCGATGTCCATCCGTCATATGGCACTCTGGACGACTTCAAACTGTTCCTCGACCAGGCTCACCGGCGGGGAATGCGGGTGCTGACCGAGCTTGTGGTCAACCATACTTCGGACCAGCACCCCTGGTTCCAGGAAGCGCGCCGTTCCCAGAACAATCCGCGGCGCGATTGGTACGTCTGGAGCTCCACCCAGGAGCGGTACCGCCAGGCGCGTATTATCTTCACCGATACGGAACTCTCCAACTGGGCTTGGGACCCGATCTCCAAATCTTATTATTGGCACCGGTTTTTTAGCCACCAGCCCGATTTGAATTATGACAATCCAGCCGTCCTGGAGGAAGTCTGGAACATCATGAAGTTCTGGCTTGACATTGGTGTTGACGCCTTCCGGCTAGATGCGGTGCCTTACTTGGTGGAGCGTGAAAACACCTCCTGTGAGAACCTTCCGGAAACTCACGCGGTTCTGAAGCATTTGCGAAGACGAATGGATGAGAACTATCCGGGTAGATTTCTTCTGGCTGAAGCCAATCAATGGCCGGAAGATGCGGTTGCCTATTTCGGATCAGGCGACGAATGCCAGATGGCATTCCATTTCCCTCTGATGCCGAGAATGTTCATGGCCGTGAAGCTGGAAGACCGCAAGCCCATCATGGACATCCTGCAGCGAACTCCCGCCCTCCCGGAGAATTGCCAGTGGGGCATGTTTCTGCGCAACCATGACGAATTGACGCTTGAGATGGTGACGGACGAGGAACGCGACTATCTGTATGACGAATACGCCAAAGACAAACTCACGCGGCTTAATTTGGGCATTCGCCGGCGCCTCGCCCCCTTGCTCGAAAATGACCGCCGGCGCGTCGAGCTCATGAACGGAATCCTCATGTCACTGCCGGGAAGCCCCATCATTTACTACGGGGACGAAATTGGGATGGGGGATAACGTTTACGTGGGAGACCGCAATGGTGTCCGCACGCCCATGCAGTGGTGTGGAGGCTGGAATGCCGGCTTTTCCAATGCCGACCCCGAACAGCTCTACCTGCCATTGATCTCGAATCCCGTTTACGGCTACCAAACCGTAAACGTGGAATCGCAAAGAAGATTTCCTCATTCCATCCTCTCCTGGATGAAACGCCTTATTGTATTGCGAAGGTCCAGCCGGGTCTTTGGGCGGGGTACGCTTGAGTTTTTGACGCCCCCCAATCATCGCGTTCTAGCCTATGTGCGCGAGCTCGGCAACGAAAGGGTGCTCGTTGTGAACAACCTGTCAAGCTCCGCGCAAGCTGTGGAGCTCGATCTCCGGCGCTTCAAAGGGACGATTCCCATCGAAATGTTCGGTGGAAATCCGTTCCCCCGCGTCATGGACCGCCCTTACCTTTTGACACTGGGTCCTTATCAGTTTTATTGGTTCCGTCTGCGTAGAATCTGAGTGCTTTACCGTTCTGGGGCAAAGATTAAGAGGTTCCGCGCTGGCTGCAGCGGAGGCTGGTTTTGAGCGAAGACACGTTTCTGTCGGACGAATTCTTGCAACAAATCACAGCCGCCGGCGAAGCCGATATCCTCGCCGGTGTCCCCACGCTCAATAACGCCAGGACCATCGAGCGTACGGTTCGGGCAATCCAGGTTGGATTGGTTAAGTATTTTCCCAGGCAGCGCGCCGCTATCGTCATCTCAGATGGAGGCTCCCGGGATGGCACACTCAACCTGGTAAAGAGTATTGCACCCCCCGATTTCCGGACGATGCTCGCAGCGCCTCCTCTAAGAACGATGCACACCCTGGCAACCCCCCATCGGGCCATCTGGGGGAGAGGTGGCGCCTTCCGCACGATTTTTGCCGCCGCCGATCTCCTCCGGGTAAAAGCTTGCACCGTCATTTCACCCGACTTGGAAAGCATGACGCCGGAATGGATCGAGGGCTTGATCCGCCCCATTTACCGCGAGAATGTTGACTTTGTGGCTCCAATTTATTTGCGGCATAAATTTGACGGATTATTGCTCAAGCAAATCTTGTCTCCGCTGATCGCGGCGGCCTACGGCTATGAAATACAAGAGCCCTATGGCGGAGAATTGGCATTTTCGGGACGGCTTGCTGCGCAGTATATGAATGAGGATGTGTTTTCAAAGGAATTTATGCGGCAAGGCGCCGAGGTCTGGATGACCACTACGGCTATGGCCGGAGGCTTTCGCCTGGGCCAGTCGTTTCTGGGGCCCAAAATTCACGCTCCCAAGTCCGGGGGTTTGGACCTCGCCGGGACCATTCAACAGGTTGTGGGGGCGCTCTTCAACTGCCTCGAAACTCATCAGCAGTTCTGGATGTCGCGGAATCAAGTGGAAGCTGTTCCGGTGTTTGGATTTGAAAATGATATGGAACTGCCGGCCGTCCGCGTCGACCGCAAGCGCATGTTCCAGATGTTTCAGACCGGAGTTCAAGAGCTGGCTTCCGTCCACGATCTGATTCTTTCCCCGGACACCCTGCAAAGAATCCGGGAAATTGCAAAACTCAGCGACCGGGAGTTTTGTCTGCCCGACGACCTGTGGGTGAAGACGGTTTATGAATTCGCCGCCTCCTTTCACCACTCCGTCATCAATCGGGACCACATTCTCCAAGCCCTAACGCCGTTGTATCGCGGCCGGATCAGTTCTTTTCTGCATGAGAATCATGAGGCTGGCATCACAGATTTGGGCGAAAAACTCAAAGCCCTCCGGCTTCAATACCAACAATCAAAGTCATATTTGATTGAACGCTGGAGTGCGAGCGCGTGAGGTGGTGTATGGGAGATTTTATTATAAAGAATCTGACTGACACTCTGGGTAACTTCTCCGCAATGGTGATGGAGTTCTTGCCCCGATTGCTTGCCATGACCATCATCATTGTGGTGGGAGGGGTGGTGGCGTGGATTGTGAAAGCAATTCTGCGCCGCATCCTTTTGTTCCTCAGATTTAACTCTCTATTTGAAAGCGCCGGCATTACCCAGATGATGCCCAAGACGGCTTTGCCATCCCCCAGCGACCTTCTGGCGCGATTGGTATTCTGGGTGGTCTGGGTGAGCTTCATGCTCTTTGGGGTGAGCGCGCTGGGAGTCCTGGCCCTGCAGGAAGAAATCTCTAGGTTTTTCCTTCTTATCCCGCAAATCTTCGTGGCGTTGGTGATCCTTTTTGTCGGGTTGTTGATTGCGAATTTTGCCGCTCGCGCCACATTGCTGGCTGCGGTGAATGCAAACTCATCGTCGCCCCGGCTCCTGAGCGGGGTTGTCCGGTTCATTATCGTGATTCTGGTTGTGACCATGGCTCTGGAAAGAATCGGGTTAGGTCATGGGGTTGTGCTCGTCGCGTTTGCAATTTTCTTCGGGGCTCTGATGCTGGGTCTCGCGCTGGCCTTCGGCCTGGGGGGACGTGATGTTGCCAGGCGCATTCTGGAAAAACGATTTGCGGAGGATAACAAGGAAGAAGAAGATGGAATGTCCCATCTGTAATATCAGGAATGGTAGGGGACTGGGGGTTCCTTATTGACGAAGGCCCGGCAGCGAGTAGCCCGGAGACGCAAGCCCTGGGGTTTAGTAACGCACCGCTCCCCGCTTTCGCGGGTACAAGTTTCGCGGGAATGACCGCGCTGGCGGCCACGGCTGCCGGAATATAACAACAACGCCCTTTTTCCATAGCTCGCTCCGCGCCAGCTTCGCGGGCTAGACCGCCGGCAGGTTAGGACGCCATGTGTAATTTGCAGCCGCCATTCCGGCTGCAAAAGGCATCTTAAAAAAGAGATGCAAAAAGCTCGCGGGAAGGACCAACTTTGTGAATACCTCGCCAGCGGCCTGCCGCCGCTTCTGCCGGAGTTTCTTCGCAAACAACGCTGGTTTGGGGGAAAAGCGAAGACTATCCGTTCTGTCGAAATCCAGGATTTCATCTCCGTTGCAGATGAACCAGCGGCTGGAGTATTCATCATTCTGGCCTTTGTTGTTTATGCAGAGGCTGCCCCGGAGACTTACGTTTTGCCCCTAACATTGCTCTCAGCGGAAGAAGCAGTAAGGCTGCAGGCCAGGGAGCCTTCAGTCCCTATTCTGCAGCTTCCTTCCAGAGATGGTCATAAAGATATCTTCCTGCTGGATGCCTTATGGGATCGGAACTTTTGCATGTTGCTCCTTGAAGGCATCCGCCGCCGCTCGATCTTTCGGGGAAAAGCGGGAGAAATTCACGCGGCTCCAACCGTGGCATTTGAACGCCTTATCCATCAGGCCCAATCGGGGGGCGGCCTGGAGCCTTCATTGGTAAGGCGGGAACAGAGCAATACTTCGGTCGTCTACGGAGACCGGTTTATTTTGAAGTTCTTCCGCCGCCTGGAAGAAGGCATTAACCTGGACGTTGACCTCGGTGTTTTTCTCACCCATCGCTGTTCATTCGCTCATGTCCCACAGGTCGCAGGGGATATCGTCTATCGCCACGGTGAGGCAGCGCCGGTTAGCATTGCCTTCCTTCAGGAATTTGTCCGGAACCAAGGAGACGCTTGGCATTATACGCTCGCAGTTCTTGAAGATTATTTAGAGAGCGCATCGCGGTATCCGGGCTTCGATCTCCAAATCTCGAAAGACTCCCTGTTTTCATTGGCAATCGAAGCAATTCCAGAAATTGCGCGCAAGCGGATTGGCTCTTATTTGGATTCGGCGCAACTTTTGGGCCGGCGCACTGCGGATCTGCATCTCGCGCTCGCGTCGGATTCTAGTGATCCGAAGTTTGCTCCAGAACCCTTTTCTCGGGCTTACCGAGACTCCATTTTTGGCGCGATGTGTGCTCAAGCAACCCGTAGTTTCGGCCTCTTGAGGAATCGATTGAACACCCTTCCAGAAGCAGGTCAGGAACAGGTCCAAAAAGTGCTAAGTCTTGAAGATAAAGTCCTGGCGCAATTTCGTCCGGTCGTGGACAAGGAATTCGAAGCCCTCCGCATTCGGATTCACGGTGACTTTCACCTGGGGCAAGTTCTCTGCGCGAATGGGGATTTTGTAATCATCGATTTTGAAGGTGAGCCGGCAAGGCCGCTGAGCGAGCGCCAAATCAAACGATCGCCGCTTCAAGATGTCGCTGGAATGCTCAGGTCATTCCATTACGCGGCTGAAAGTGCTCTCTTGGGGCAGGCGGCGCCAAATGGAACTGAGCTTCGGGACAGGCGCGAGTTGAAAGCTTGGGCTGGTTACTGGCAAACCTATGTTTCCGCCGCCTTCCTGAAAGAGTACCTGTTAGTGGCGGGCCGATCGCCTCTCTTGCCCCAAGGCCCAGAGGACCTGGAACTTCTCCTCCGGGCTTTTCAACTTGACAAAGCTGTCTATGAGCTGGATTACGAACTCAACAATCGGCCGGACTGGGTTCGCGTTCCTCTCGACGGGATCGTGCAAATCGTGGAAGCAGGGTAGAATTTACGACTTGGAGCAGGCCTCAAAGCAATCCATATGAGCGAAAAGCCGAAGGGCCATTCGGCAGGGCGCTCAAAGCAGTATCTTGATGCGAAGGTTGCGGAACTCAATCCGCGAGCCTTCAGCCTCCAGGCCCAAATAGCCCTTGGGATTGTTACACTGGTCAAATTCGCTAGTTTTCGTTCCGTTCACCATCAAGATGATTTTTTTACCCTGGCAGCGAATGTCATACGCGTTCCACTGCCCGGCCGCCTTGACGCGATTTCCGGTGAGCTTGGACTCCAGGTTAAAACGCGCCAGATTCCCGTTCTCAGGATTGTCCCCAAACAAGTAGCCGCCGCTGGCGCTTCCCACCTGGGCCTGATACCAGACGCGGCCGTCAGGATTGTTGCGCACAAAGACGCCGCTGTTGTAGTTCTTCGCGCCCTCGACGCGGGTCAGCCGCCACTCGACGTGGAACAAAAAGTCGCCAAGTTCGCGGTCACATCGCAGCCATTCGTGGCCACCGTTGCCGGCGCAGACAATCGTATGATTGACAGTATCCACGCTCCATTGCGACCTTGGGCTCAAGGCGCGGCCCGGTGGGATGGCGATGCGCGTCCAGCCCTTAAATGAAGGCAGAGGAAAAATATTGACCCAGTCGGAGGTGTTTGCAGCGAGGCTTGCCGGGCCACGCAGCGGAATCAAGGTTCCCAGCAAAGCGAGCCCGGCAATGGCCGTAATGCATTTCATTTTCATAAGCCACCTCAATCCGATTTTCATGTTCCGGGCTGGAATGTCAATAACTGAATCGCCTCCGGGCGGATTGAAACACACCATGCCGCGGGGCGCTGGGCCCCGCTCCGAGAGCTGAAGATCTTATCATTCCTGTTGATGCGAGCATCCATTTTCTTCGTGGCCCCGAATCTAAAGGCTGGAGGAATAACAGCAGTCCGGCCGAATCGGACAGTTTCTGGGAAGGGATGATGGTCTAAAGCATGATGGGGCGAACCTTGACCCCGTGGGGTCGATGAATTCCAGCGGTTGAGACATAACCCTTAACTCGGCCGCAAGTTACATGGGGAAATGGCAAGCCAGGAAAGTATACCAGCGACCCGTTCAGGCCCCGGCGGAGGGCCTAGCCGCAGGCAGACTATTGTTAACAGAATGAAACAGGCTTACTATCTCTGCCGGTTCAACATTGCGCGATAGGTAGTGGGTCAGTTTGCTGTAGCGGCGCTCGGAGCTTGCCCTGACAGGGAGCGCCGGAAGCTGTTGAGAAATAAAGTTCGGCGGTCACAGACCGCCGCTACAGCAGCGAAAACGTACCACTACCGCGCGATACGAGCCCTTGACTATCGGCACCGCTCACGTTATGGTGTAAGGCCCGGCCACGATCCGCCAATCACCGGGCGGTTATTTTAACCAGAAAATAAATTTATGGAGGCTTCATGAACGCCAAGACGGTCCTTGAGTTCGCCGCCGCGAACAACGTCAAGATGGTGGACCTTCGCTTCACCGATCTGCCCGGGATCTGGCATCACGTCACCTATCCGATCGATCAAGTGGACGAGGGCTCGTTTGAGGACGGGTTCGGCATGGATGGATCGAGTATCCGCGGATGGGCGGCCATTCACGAGAGCGACATGCTGCTGGTTCCTGATCCAAGCTGGTACATGCTGGATGCTTTTACGGATACGCCCACGCTGGTGATGATCGGCGACATTGTTGATCCCACCACCAAGGAGCATTACCTGAAGGACCCCCGGAACATCGCCAAGAAGGCTGAAAATTACCTGGCCTACAGCGGCGTCGGGGACACTGCGTATTTCGGCGCGGAAGCGGAATTCTTCATCTTCGATAACATCCGTTTCGATCAGGCCCAGCAACACGGCTATTATTTCATCGACGCCGAAGAAGGCCGGTGGAATTCAGGCCGTGAGAAGGATAACCTGGGTTACAGGCCGCGTTACAAGGAAGGTTACTTCCCGGTTCCGCCCACGGACCACTACCAGAACTTGCGAAGCGAAATGGTGCTGGCCATGGAGAAAGCCGGCCTCACCATTGAGTGCCACCATCACGAAGTGGCCACTGGGGGCCAATCCGAAATCGATCAGCGCTTCAACTCCCTGTTAAAATCCGCCGACGGCATGATGATCTACAAGTACGTCGTGCGCAATGTGGGGTATCAGTATGGCAAGACCGTCACCTTCATGCCGAAGCCGCTGTTTCAGGATAACGGGTCTGGCATGCACACCCACCAGAGCATCTGGAAAGACGGGAAACCGCTCTTCGCCGGAGACAAGTACGCCGGCCTCAGCCAAACGGCGCTGTGGTATATCGGCGGTCTGTTGAAGCATGCGCCCTCCATCGTGGCGCTTGCCGCTCCCACCACCAATTCATATAAGAGGCTGGTGCCGGGATTTGAAGCGCCTGTGAACCTGGCCTACTCGCGGCGCAACCGTAGCGCAGCAGTTCGCATTCCCATGTATTCGGCCAGCCCGAAAGCAAAGCGTCTGGAATTCCGCCCCCCCGATCCTTCCTGCAACCCTTACCTGGCGTTTGCTGCCATGTTGATGGCGGGACTGGACGGAGTCGAGAACAAGATCGATCCGGGCGAGCCGCTCGACAAGGATATTTACGATCTCGGCCCCGAGGAATTGAAGAAAGTCCCGTCCCTCCCCGGAACGCTCGAAGAGTCGCTTCGGGCGCTCGAGAAGGATCATGACTACTTGCTGAAGGGCGACGTCTTCAGCGAAGAGCTGATCGAAACTTGGATCGATTACAAGATGAAGAATGAGGTCCAGGCCGTCGGCATGCGTCCGCATCCCTACGAGTTCGCCCTTTACTACGATATTTAACCTTCCATTCGGGGCGGCGGGTGGAGTCTTCCGCCGCCCTTCATCAATCCTCGATTTTCAACTCGCTGCTTTACATTGTAGTCTTTGCGACAGATGGCTCTGCGCTTGTAAAACCTTCCGCGGAAGCCGGGTTAACCCGGATCTGGCGGGTGCTTCCATGCGGCGTGGGCCTGGTTGCCTTGGGACCTTTGTCACAGACCGGTCTTCACCCATCTCGATCCTCTCCATCCGGATGCCGAGCGTACGTTCCAATTGGCGCAAATCTGCCCGCTGTTCTCTTTCGAAGAGCGTCGAAGCCACGCCGCGTTCGCCGGCACGGCCGGTACGCCCTACGCGGTGGATGAAGTTCTCCGCGACCTCGGGCAGATCGTAGTTAATGACGTGGGCAATGTCCTGGACGTGAATGCCACGGGAAGCCAAATCGGTTGCCACCAGCACGCGGTAGCGGCCCTGCTGAAATCCGGCCAGGGCTGCAGTCCGTTGGGATTGCGAACGGTCACCATGAATCATGGCCACGGCGAACCCTTCGCGGTTCAGGGTCCTGGCAAGCCGCTCGGTTCCGCGCTTCGTGCGCGCGAAGACCAGGCAGCGGCCAGTCTCCTGGGAAAGCAACCGGTGGAGCACTTCGTGTTTGCGGCCGGCAACAACCTCAAACGCCTGGACTCGCACGTTCTCCGAGGGCTTCAGAATTGACCCAAACGCCAGACGCACCGGATTCTTCAGATAATCATTGACCAGGTGTGCCACCGAGGCTTCGAGCGTAGCGGAAAAGCACATCGTCTGGCGCTCTTTGGGCAGAATGGACGCAATCCTGCGAATGGCGGGAAGAAATCCCATGTCTAACATGCGATCCGCTTCGTCCAGGACTAGAACGCGCAGCGCGTGGAAGTTAAAGAGTTTGCGGTCAAGAAAGTCTTCCAATCGGCCCGGTGTGGCGACCACCAGGCGAGCGCCCCTGCGGATGGCGTTCAGTTGCTGTCCTTCAGACAACCCGCCCACCACCAGAGCTGCGGGTGGAAGTTGCTTGCCTCTTAAAGCGTTATATTGATCCACCACCTGCATGGCGAGCTCACGGGTTGGAACCAGTACGAGCGCCGCGATCCCAGCCGGCTTTTGCCGGAGGAGTTGCTCGATGACCGGGATTAGGAATGCCAGCGTCTTGCCCGTGCCGGTCTGGGCGGTGGCGAGGATGTCCTTGCCTTCAAGCGCCTGCGGAATGGCCGCAGCCTGAACCGGAGTGGGCGTCGAAAAATGCGCCAGCGCCAGGCGCTCCTTGGTGTAAGTGGATATGGGAAATTCAGAAAAATTGTGCATCGATATTGCCTTCTCTCTGGCGGAAGCGAACGCGGCGCGCACACGGGCTTCCGGGCGAGCACAGCAACTTGCAAAGCCAGTTTTGGTTTGAATTACGCTGAAGCCATCCGGAGGGAACTGAAGGTGGGAGGTCTCAGATCATGAACTGAACCCAGAGCAACCGCACCACACAACCGAGGTATTAAGCGCAGATTCACTATAACACATTCGTGAGAAGGGCCTTGCAAAACATTCAAAGCCAGTCCAAGGAGAGCTGTTTCCATAGGCCATCACGCTTCAATGCTGCCGCTTTACCACTGCCATGTAAGCGCGCAGCGTGACAAAGCTATAGCCTCTGGTCTTAAGCTCTGGAATCAGCCGGGTGAGCAACTGTACGGACTGCGGCAGTTCGTGGAACACCAGGATGTGATCGTAAATCCCTTGGCGCTCGCGCTGGGCGAGGGTGCGCAAAACGTAGTCATAATCCGACGGCTTGGGACACTTCGAGAGATCATGGCCAACACAGAAGTAGTCTTCGGAATCCACGTCCCGCAAATCCGGCGCTACGGAATGGGATTTGGTCATGACGCGGTAGCCGTCTGCCTCGATCTTTTGTTGGAGGGCTGGCCAGATGTCCCAGTCCGGAGGCCGCAGGAATACCGGCTTCACGCCGGTAATACCCTGGATCACTTGGGAGGCGCGGCCGATATCATGGAGAATCCATGCGTCGCCGTACCGTTTTTCCATCAACTGGAAATCGCCGTGGCCGTAGGTGTGATTTTCAATCTCGTGGCCTCGCCGGTGTTCCTCCTCCGCCGCTTCCCGGCAAACGCCGCCGTCCACTTTGCGACATAACGGGTCGGCGTTCTTGGAGAGCCGCCAGCCCATCACGAAGAACGTCGCTTTCACATTCTCACGGTCCAGCAAGTCCAATAAACTTGCGGACGGGATGCCTTTTCCCGACCGCGTGCCCATCAAGACGTAAGGCTTCGGGCCATCGTCAAAGGTCAGAGCGATGAGCTTCGTACCTTGAGATGGTCCCCGCTGCGCCGCAGCCTGGTTGCCGCGAGGGTTACCGGCTGGGGACGACGCAGGCGCGGAACCTGCCGTAAGCAGGGACCAGATCATCAGCATGCAGAGGGTGACAGTTCGCAATCGACTTCCTTGCGAGGATTTCTGGATCTGTGTGAAAGCCTCCGCCGTAGCCTTTCGCGTTGCCTCTCGAAAGTAACACGAAGTCGGCCATCCAAACCACTCGGAGCCGGTTCATTCATTTGCCGGCTCCGCCAAGTCACATGAGCTTCAGGAAGATTCCTGTTGTATAACAGAAGGACCGTCTGTGGACAGTTTGTCCGCCCGTCGCCAAATCTGTGGGTGGACCGGGAGATCGAATGGCAGAAGAAGCCAAGAACTATCACATGAGCACGGCCGAATTTCGGCGTTACGGGAAAGCCATGATCGATTGGATTGCCGGCTACCACGAGCGCATTGAGTCGTTCCCTGTGCTCGCGCAAGTGGAACCGGGCCAGATTCGCGCCTCGCTTCCAACCGAGCCGCCCGCCGTGGGCGAATCCTTTGACGCCATCCTCGCCGATGTGGAGAAATTGATCCTCCCCGGCGTGACGCACTGGCAATCACCTAATTTCTTCGCCTTCTTCCCGTCGAACAGTTCGGGGCCCGCCATTCTGGGAGAATTGCTCTCAGCCGGGCTCGGCGTGCAAGGCATGTTGTGGGCCACCAGCCCGGCCGCGACCGAGCTTGAAACCCATGTATTGGACTGGCTGGTTGCGATGCTGGGACTGCCGGCCAAGTTCCTATCCAGCGGCGCCGGCGGCGGTGTGATCCAAGACACGGCCTCCAGTTCTTCTCTCTGCGCGCTACTTGCCGCCCGCGAGCGCGCCACGAATTTCGCCAGCAACCAGCGCGGATGTGACGGCCATCTGGTAGCGTACACCTCCGCCCAGGCTCATTCGTCCATCTTGAAGGCGATGAAGATCACGGGCCTCGGCGAAGAGAACCTGCGCCTGATCGAGGTGGATGAACAATTCGCCATGCGCCCGGAGGCGCTGGCCCAGGCAATTGAGCGTGACAAGCAGGCAGGAAAGACGCCCTGCTTTGTCTGCGCCACGGTGGGAACTACATCTTCAGAGGCCCTCGATCCACTGCACCGGATCGGGCCCATTTGCCGTGAACACGGCTTGTGGCTTCACGCCGATGCGGCCATGTGCGGCACGGCCGCCCTGTGCCCCGAGTTCCGGTACATTCAGGAAGGTCTGGAGCTGGCGGATAGCTACTGTTTTAATCCCCATAAGTGGATGTTTACCAATTTCGATTGCGACTGCTTCTACGTGGCGGACCGCAAAACCTTGATCCAGACCTTGTCGATCTTGCCCGAATACCTGCGCAACAAGGCCACCGAGTCCGGCGCGGTGATTGACTACCGCGATTGGCACATTCCGCTCGGCCGGCGCTTCCGGGCGCTGAAGCTGTGGTTTGTCATCCGCCACTATGGGCTGGAGGGGTTGCAGCACCATGTGCGGCGCCACGTGCAGCTCGCGCAGAGGTTTGCATCCTGGGTGCGGGAAGACGAACGCTTCGAGCTGGCTGCGCCCGCGCCGTTGAATCTGGTTTGCTTCCGCCACCGCGCCGGAGATGAGTTCAATCAGACGTTGCTCGACCGGCTCAACCGCAGCGGCACGATTTACCTGACCCATACCAAGCTGGACGGCCGCCTGGCGCTTCGGCTTTGTGTCGGCCAAACGTATACCGAGTTGCGCCACGTGGAGCAGGCATGGAATCGGATCCGGCAGGAGGTTAAGGCGCTCACGATCCTGGCCAAAGGCACGGGGACGACCGTTTGAAAAATACGAGGCCTTTCTCAGCCATTGTTATACACACGGTCGTAAGTCAGCGACGCCCGGTTCTGTAGCGCCAGTCTGTGACCGGCGGATTTCGCCGCTCCCCGTTAGAGCAGGCTCCGAGCGGCGCTACAGCAAATGCCCGTCGCTGACCTACGTCCTCATGTAGCGTGCGTAGGAATGAACTGCTTCCCGAAGATGTCCCGCGCGAGCCTGGCGCCGTGAGTCCAGCACCTCAGCAGAAAGCAGGACAAGGGTCACCCAGACCAAGTCGGCCGTCAGCAAATGGAGCACTTGCATCCAGAGGGGAGCCAGCAGTACCACGTTCAGTACGCCCAGGGAAAATTGAAGAATAATCAGACCAAGAAGATAGCTTGCCAGGTGTTTTGCCGTTGCCGAAGACGGCGAAATCAGCGTGTGCGCAGCCAGAACCATCAGGAAACACCCGGCAATCACGGCGATGGCGGGATGGATGATCCGCAGCCGCAGAATGGGGTTCGAGGCATTCGAAAAGTCCATCTGAAACCCTTGGGCGAGGGAAGTGGCTCGAAAGAGGGTGTCGCTCAGCGCCGCGATGGCGCCGGTGACGGCAATCGCCAGTGTGCCGGCTAGCCCGAAGCCATAGGCCATGTAGAGGCCCGCGCCGGAAGCCTGGGGCGGCATAGCCTTCCTGTCCAAAGCTTGGAATGGCCGCGCCGCTCGATCTCCCTCGGCTGATTTGGCGGTCAGAGCCAAGGAGGCAAGCAACAGGAAGGTGTTTACCAAGTGGAGGGACAGGACCAACACGCGGGACATCGAAGCATTATCCCCGACATCCCCAAGAAGCACCAGGGCTGCGCCAATCAACCCTTCGGTGAGCGTGAAGAAGAGCGCCGCCGCTGCATAACGCCTTGCCGCATGACCCTTGTCAAAGCGGCGGAAAGCGAACAGGACCAACCCCACCACCAGCATCACGGCGATCCCGCTGCTCGATCGATGCGCGAACTCAATGACAGTGGCGATCTTGCCGGCGTGGGGAATCACCACGCCTTGGCAAAGGGGCCAATGCTCGCCGCAGCCCGCCCCAGATCCCGTGGCGCGGACGACAGCGCCCCAGAGGATCACCAGGATGTTGTACACCAAGTCCAACCATGCGTAGATGGCAAAGCGGCCTATTTGAGGACTTCGGTTGGAAGCGCTTTCTTCCATAAGCAAAAATGGTAGCACACCCGCGGTCAGTCACGGTCGCCAACGCGGTCATTCACGCCGAGCTTGTTCCGGCGTAAGCGGGGAGCGGAAATCTGGACCCCCGCCTGCGCGGGGGTGACAACAAAAGCTAGAGTCACAGCCGACGAAGGGTCATTCCCGCGCAAGCGGGAATCCATAAGTACCCCCGGTTCGCAGACCCTTAGGGTCTGCGCCAGCCACCCAAAAGTGGGAACAAAGCCAGTTTTTGCACTGATTTTCCGCGCAAAGCTTGTAACACGTTGATTATAAGTAAATTGCGTGGATTTGTTCGAAAAATCGACGTAACTCTAGCATTCTGTATGGGGTGTCAGGTTTTCAATGCATCGCTAATGGCTTTGTTTTTGGCTTTGTTCCTTGTGATTTCTATATTTTTCAATGGGTTGAAGGCTTTTCCACAGGCAAAAAAGAATTTTTTTTCTCTTCTTTTTTCTCGTACCCGCATTTTTACTGGCTTTTCACACTCTCGCAATGGGTTTGTTCCTCAAGCGGCATTTTGGGCATCTTTTTCGATGTAGATTCGCCGGTCATGAGAAACCCTTTTGATGGATGTGAACTATACATATATTACTCTAAAAGTATATGGATGTCAAGGACTGGTAGTGGGTCAGTTTGCTGTAGCGGCGGTCTATGAGCGCCGGAAACTGTTGAGAAATAAAGTTCGGCGGTCACAGACCGCCGCTACAGCAAACTGACCCACTACCCAAGGACCTTTTTGGCTTGCCGGCCGCGGCCGCCCACAAGCGCGCCCGTTCACAGCCGACAGCCCCTCACCTCAGCCCTCTCCCCGCGAACAGGGAGAGGCGAAGCGCAAAGCGGTAAGTGAGGGGCTCTCGTCAAACGCTGTGCAGTCACTCTCGACCCGACCTTAAGTGAACAGCACTGAATCCAGGCTACGTCAAACGCCCCGGTACATACATGCGCAGGAAACGCGAAGCCAGAATGAATCCGTCCTTGCGCGCCTGCGCCATTTCCGGGACCTGCGGAGTGTGCGGCTGATCCCAGAATTCGTCCTCGTGCTCCACCGCCATGCCGCCGCTGAACCCCGCTTGCAGAAGCACGGTGATGAATTTGGGCCAATCCACCAAGCCCTGCCCGGGAATTCTGTACCGCCACCAGCCTTTACCCGCGATGCCCACCTGCTGCAGCACGGGCTGGGTGATCTCCGTGTCCTTGCAATGGACCGCCAGAATGCGGTCCTGGTAATCCCAGGCGGCCTGGATGGGATCAATGAACTGCCGCACCAGGTGAGAGGGATCAAACTCCAGCCCCAGGCGATGGCTGGGAACAAGATCGAATACCTTTTTCCAAATGCCCGGAACGGTGGCAAAGTTTACCGAGGTCGGGAAGTTCTCCCATCCCGTGCCCAGGTCGAGCTTTTCCAAAACCGGCACATACTTCTCATTCACGGCTTCCGCCAGCGCCTTTGCCTGGTCATCATCGGTGGCGCCGGGAATCCCGCCGCTGAACGTGCCTACAAACTTGCATCCCAGGCGGTGGCCAAACTCCAGGCAGCGGATGAAACCTTCCTGCGCCTCACGTCGCTTGGCCGGGTCGGGATCAATGTGATTGAAGCCCCACATGCACTCAATGCTGATGATGCGCACGTTGGCTTTCCGCGCGCTCTCCAGAATCTTGTCGATGGCGGAGTCGCTGAGCTGGGGATTGAAGTTCTTGGTGAGCGGCGCCACCACTCCCTGATAATGCGCGGACGCGGCAAAGGCCAAATTCTGGGGAGAGTAGGGAGTGATGATGGCAAGCTGCGGAAACTGTTTCTGTCCCGCTTGGCTTGGCGTTTGGGCTTGGGCCGGCGGTGCGGCAGGAGCCGCCTCCGTTCCCGCTTCATTCAGGATGGGCGCGCCTAGCGCTGACGCTCCACCCACTTTCAGAAAGTCCCGGCGATCCAATTTAAAATCCGGCACAGATTATTCCTCCTTTAGGGAAAGACGCGGTCAGCTCTTAGAGCCGCCGCGATGTGCATCCGGCGCCTGCCTGCATTCCGCCGGCGCACTGTTAGTCCAATGGCAAGCAGTTAGATTAGCCCCAATTGAGGCAAATGCAGCCAAGATTTTTAGACCTTAAACAGTTTGCCAAGATACACCGTGTTGAAGCGAGGCACCCTGAACTCCGAAAACATTTAGGGACGGAAGCCGTCGGGCTTCGAGCATTTCCAAGTTAAGCCGGTTGGGAGCACTGTCCGGGCATGGATTCAGCCATGCCATTGCCGATGGTCCTGAGATTCGGGCTCTAGCCCCAGAGGCCCTCAGCGGCTAACACCGCTTCTCCTTGCCTGGGGATTGGGCATGGCTGAAGCCATGCCCTGACGGCGCCTGATTCGACAAAACTACATCCTTGTGGAATTTTGATTAGAATTGATGTGGAAATAAGATAGAAATAAAATGGAAATAGATATTGAAATTAGTTCAGAAATTGACTTAGAATAAGGCAATGAAGCCAAGCTCCGTGATCGGCTACCGGTTCCCACAGGAATGGATCAAATACGATCTCATCTCGGTTGCGACGGCGCTCATTGAGGCAAAAACAGCCGTGGCCGTGCTCGTCAGTACCCCGTATCAACGAAATTGGGTTGAAGCTTTGCAGCAGATGCAGCTCAAAAGGGAAATTGCGGGCACTTCACGTATTGAGGGCGCCGACTTTACGGAGCGGGAACTTGACATGGCGTTAAGACCCGATGCCACGCCGCAGGAGCTGGCAACACGTTCCCAGAGGCAAGCTCACGCTGCGATGCGGGCTTACGGCTGGATTGCCGCCCTGCCGAACGGCCAACCCCTAGACGGTGATTTGGTCCGGGAGATACACCGCCGGATCGTTACGGGCTGCGACACAGACCATTGCGAACCCGGCGCGCTTCGGCAAAAGGATTACAACGTCACCTTCGGGTTGCCCCCGCACCGGGGATGTGAAGGGGGCGAGCTATGCCAAAAGGCTTTCGATCAACTTATTCATGCTCTTCAACACGAGTACAACGGGCACGACCTCCTGGTCCAGGCGTTGGCGTTTCACTACCATTTTGCCGCAATGCATCCGTTCATGGATGGCAACGGACGTACCGCCCGCGCTTTGGAAGCACTGATGCTTCAAAGAGCCGGCCTTACGGACCGGGCTTTTATTGCCATGTCCAACTACTATTACGATGAGAAGAATTCCTATCTGGCGACGTTGGCTGAGGTTAGGTCGGGGGAACACGACCTGACCCCTTTTCTGTTGTTTGGTTTGAAGGGCATTACCTTGCAGTGCCGGAGACTCTATGACGAAATCAAAAAGCATATGGAGCGGGCTCTGTTTCGCAACATGATGTATGACCTTTTCAACCGCCTTCAATCTACCCGAAAACGAGTCATCAAAGATCGCCAGATCGAGCTGTTGAAGGTCCTCCTGGAAGTGGACAAGATGGACTGGCATCAATTCACTGAAAGAGTGAGCGCCAACTACAAGAGTCTGAAAAGCCAATCCAAAATATACTTAAGTGACGTCGCGAGCCTGTATGGGTTAGGAGCGATTCAGATCGCTAGAGTCGCGGAGAACAAATGGGAGATATCGATCAGACCCCAGTGGCCGCAGGAGATAACGGAATCGGAGTTTTTCGAGAAGATCAAGAAGATGCCGAAGGGCAAGACGTACAACTTCCTCCCTTAGAAAGGCTGCTGGGCGCCAGGTCGCATATTCCGAGGTGGCGCATCACGAAAGGCAATGAATACTCCACCTGCGCGGTCAATGGAAGTGCAAGTCCATTCACCAAACCATTCCACACCGGGCGGGCTTTGCAGCTTTCTGACGGCCTTGGCGCTATTGCCTTGCATGTGGGCGCTCCCGAAGCCGGCCCGAGCCGGGGAAGACCCCGCCCCCAAGCAAATGGGCGCGATTTTCTCTCCCTTCATTTCCAACCAGGATCCTGGCCTCGCGGTGCTGGTGCGCAAGGACGGCCGGACAACATTCGAGCGCGGATACGGCAGGCGCGACCTGCGCTCCGGTCTGCCCATCGAGGCGCATACCAATTTCCGCCTCGCCTCGTGCACCAAGCAGTTTACCGCCCTGGCCATCATGCTTTTGGTGCGCGATGGTAAACTGCATTTGAATGACCGCCTCACGGATATTTTCCCGGAATTTCCAGCCTACGGCAGAGCCATCACCATCCGCAACCTGCTCAATCACACTTCGGGCTTGGCCGCTTACGAAGATTTGATGGACAAAGAATACGCCGGCAAATCCTGGGAGGAGATTCCGCAGATCAGCGACGCGGGCGTGCTGGCGCTGATGGAGCAGCAGACGGCCGCCAAGTTCCCTCCAGGCACCAACTGGGAGTACAGCAATTCGGGTTACTGCGTCCTGGCCAGGGTTGTTGAGAAAATTTCAGGCCTGACGTTCGCTGACTTCCTCCGCAAGCGCATTTTTGCGCCGCTGAACATGCGGACGACGGTTGCCTATGAATATGGGAAGAGCCCGGTGACGCACCGTGCCTATGGTTACACCAAAGATGCGGGTGTGTGGCTGGAAACTGACCAGAGCCCAACCTCGGCAACGCTCGGCGACGGCGGAATCTATTCTTCTTTGGACGACCTTATCAAATGGGACAACGCCATTCGCAATCACACCTTACTGAGTGAAGCCGCGATGAGTCCTGCAATCACACCCGTGGTTTTACCGAAAGACGCTCAACATTGGCCGAAAGGCCCGGATGGAGAATCCGTTTCGTATGGATTTGGCTGGTTTTTGAATCCCTATCATGGCCACAAGCGCATGTGGCATAGCGGCGAGAGCATTGGCTTCCGCACGGTCATCGAACGCTTCCCCGCCGATGGTTTGACCATCGTCATCCTCGCCAATCGTACCGATCTCGACCCCGCGGCACTCGCACTCAGAATCGCCAGCCTATACTTTTCGGCGGCCCGATAGGCGGGAAGAAGCAGCCACGACGAGCGCCTTACCTCGTCGTGGGCCTGCAGATTGATATATCGTTTTGGACATGTCGCGCGTCCGGTGATGAAGACTTGGCGACCGCATCCTGTTCTGGAATGTTCGACGGGCGCTTCCACCCTTCACGCCGGCCGGGCCTGAACCCGAGGAAAAACCCACGACGAGATAAGGCGCTCGTCGAGGCTACCCGCTTTTTGTTGCATAACATCAGTTCACCAGCCCTTTCTGCGCCAAGGTTGACTCTGCCGTGATGAAGACTTATGCTTCATCGCAGTGAAGGTTCGCGAGGTCATTCGAATGCTCGAACAGGACGGTTGGTATTTAGTGAGGACGCATGGCAGCCATCACCAATACAAGCAACCAGCCAAGAAGGGGTTGGTCACGGTGCCCGGAAGAGGAAATCACGATATCGCGCCTGGAACTTTGAACAGTATCCTCAAGCAGGCAGGTTTGAAGCAATGAAGAAGTATCTGATCGTTATCGAGAAAACAGACGCGGGGTATTCGGCATACTCACCGGACTTGCAGGGTTGTGCGTCCACGGGAAGCACTCTTGGAGAAACTGAAAGGAATATGCGGGAAGCCATCGAATTTCACCTGCAAGGCATGCGGCTGGAAGGGCTGGATGTTCCCGAGCCTCACACTTATTCCGCCTATGTGGAAGTGCCCGCATAGCGGGTGAATGCTTCGATTCGCAGCCATCAGAAAACGAGGTCTGCGCCAGCCGCACCTGAACCCGAAGAAAAGCCCGCGACGGGAAAAACGCTCGTCGTGGCTACCGGCTCACTGTACGGAAAACACTGACCGTGGCAACCCGCTGACCGGTACCGGCCATGAGCAGACCCGAAAGCTGCAGACCTAAAAGGCGCAGACCTGCGCCTGCTTCAATGCAGTAGCGTCAGGTTCCTGGTAAGTTCGAAATCCAGACCGGTGCCAGCCGGCAGGTTCAGGTCCTTGCCTCGATGCATTGCCCGGTCAACCAGACCCGCCGCCCCGCCCACAGCCAATCCCCAGGGCGTAGCGTGGAAGATCGCTCCTACCAGGCCGCCCGCGGCCGTGCCGCCCCCAATCACCGCTAAAGTGCGCAAGCGCGAGTTTGGCCCTTCTATCGTGCCCTCTTCGTTCACAACTTTCGCACCGTGGGCGCCATGCTCACCCACAAGCGTTGCGCTGACGGGAATCGCGGCGCCGCTGGGAAGACGAATCGACTCGACTGAAAGCAGCATCTGCCCCACGCCTTTCAGATGACCCGGGCGGTCGAGCTCCGTGATCCGGCCCTGCAGAATTGAGCCGGCGGGGATCACCGATTGGCCCTCCACGGAAAGAGGTTCGGAGACAGTGGCGGTGAAAGGATCGCCAGTCTTGTCAATTCCTGTGCTGAGTGTGGCGGTTAGCCTGCAGTGCAGAATCTGGCCGGCTGGGATGTCTGCGGCCGGTATGGCGCAAGGAAAAATGGAAAGGGAAGCAAGGAAGAATACAACCAGGGACACACGCTGGACCATGATCATTCTGCACCTCGAATCATGTCATGGCCGGACCCTGGCGCTTTGTCCAGCAGAATATTTGATTGGAAGAACTGACGGGCTTCGAAAAAAACTGAATCGGGGATCGCCAGACTCATTGTGGCGATCCCCGAATACGTTCTTGAGCTTCGCGCTCCCTCTAGCGCGAGGCCGTGGCGACAGTTGAAGCCTTGGAGGCCGCGGCTGCCGTACTGGTACTGGCGCGCGACTCCGTTGCACCCTTCGGAGTGCTAATGTAGCCAGTCACCTCCCCTGATTGTACCTGATTCACAACCAATTCGTAAAACGTTCTGGAGCCGCGGGTTGCGAAGAAGAGAGGCTCGTCAATCGTCCGGTTCTTCTTGGGGATAGTCATGTCATCCGCAATCAGGTTCAGACTGAACATGTGATGCTTGACGTTCGCCTTTTTCAGGACCAGCCCAACACCGGCCACGGTCTTTTGCTGGTTGCGGGTCAATGTGAATTCGTAGTAATCCCGCTGGCCTAGCCTGCGCAGTTCTTCAATCTGCTGATGATTGGTCGCAATCAGCGTACCCATATTGCTGCGGGCCATTCCGAGGTCGGAAGCCAAAGTTCCAACTGTTTTCTTGGTAGTATCCAGATCGGTCTTGGTGGCGTCGAAGCTCTGGCTGAGAGTTCCCACCTGAGAAGCATCGGCTTTCTGCGAGAGTTCCTGCTGAATCTGGGCTGCGTTCTGCGCCTGCTCCTTTTGAAGCTTGGACAGGAGGAATCGGGCGCGAGCCAGGGTTTTGCGCTGTGAGGAATTCATCTTGCTGGACATGTCGTCAAGCTGGCTGCGAAGCTGGTCCATGGTTTGAGCGTCAGAATTTTGAATGGCAGCTTCCCGGGCTTCCACCTGGGCTTCGATCTGTTTTTGCAGGTTCGCCTGTTGAGCCTGCAGTCCATCGCGCAGCGCGTTCATGGTGCTGTAAGAATGAATTTCGCCGATCACCAATAACGCCAGTATCACAAAGACTGCAACAAATAACCCTTTGCTGCTGTTGGTTGAGGCAGGTTTAGGGCCCGAAGTTCCATCATATTGATTGGGGTCATCGATAGCCATGGTCGCTTCTCCTCTTAGCGAGGGCCTTTTCCAACAAGCCCGGCGCTCCACAATGTGAAACAGCACGAGACGTGCCAAAGCATGTCTACTATCTAAACCTTTGAAAGGAAATGGTCAAGCAATAAGTTAATTCAGGGAATTGCCTTATTTTTCAGCAAAACTTACCGTAGTTGTGTAAAAAAGTCTGGGAAGTAGACTCGATTGTGGAAGGCGGGCTTCTGATCGAGCCGTTACAAGGAATCCCTGTTATTCTCCTGGCTCGCGCCCTGACGTGACCAGATACCTCTTAGTGTCGAGCCGGTGGGGGAGACGGCGGGGAGACCGTTGTCGAAATTTCCGATCCTTCGTTTTCATATACATTCTAGCTTCGCTTCTTCAAATTCGGGCCCAGCGCCCCGGCCCTCTTCCCCCGCAGAGCGAGAGGGTGTCCGAAGGACGGGTGAAGGGCAGCGCTCATGGCGGGGTTCAAACCCCGCCCTCCGTCGCAACCCCAACGGCATCACACCAGGTTATTTTAGGGAAGGATTGGGATGAGGGGGTGAAGAAAGAGCTTTGTATACATTGTATACGGGAAGCGGTGTCGAATTGGAGCCTGCCAGGGTCCTGTCCCAGAAATTGGCTCAATCAGACCTTTCACGCAAAGACGCAAAGCGTCGCAAACAGTTACGCGGGCGGCGCGAACATCCCCGCCTCTTGGGATATGTGCGATGAAAGAAGGCGATCCATCGTCAGGAGGGAAAAGCCTTGCAGGTCATACAGTCTGGAACTGAAACAGACCGGTTCTCAGCTGATTGTTTTCACAATACCGGGCGCGCGGCATCGTGCGCCCGGTATGCGCCACGCCCGAATCTGCCTCAAAGCGGTACCGGGGCCGGGCAGCAATACGCCATCGATGGATATTGGGCCGCCCGATCCCGCCGGGGGCTCAGGTTGTCGAGCGAACCGCCGCTGGCTGTAACGCCTCGTTAGCCTTGTTGTTTGATCAGTCGCACATAGTCGTCATGAGGCCCGATCCAGACCCAGACAAGATTCCCGCCATCCTCCACTGCGAGGGCGCGGTGATGGATGCCGACCCTCACGGACCACAGCTTCCCGACTTTCTTGAAATGCAGCGAGGGGTGCGATGGATTCTCCTTCAGGCGCTCGAAGTTCTGCCGGGCCACCCCCTGGACAGCTTCCGGCATATGCGCAAAGAAGGTCCAGAAGTGAGCGGTGGTGCGATGCATTCACATTTCCTTGAGAGTCCCTTTGGCCTTCTCCTCGTGGGCCTCACGCACCAAGAAATCGAGCCTTCCTGCCTGAGAGTCGGCTTCGATCTCCGCGTCCCATCTTTCCCATTCCTTTTCTGACAACCATCGGAAAAGCTCGGCAACCTCGTTGCTGGGAAGTCTCTCAATATCTGCCTTAAGTTCATCTATCTTTGGCATGGTCTTTCCCTTCCATCGCCGCCTCGTCGGGGCTGAATCACCGGGTTAAACTCCTGTCGAGGCCGACTCGCCTAAAGCGCCAGGGCGAGCAGCCTAAGACTAGGCCCCCCCACGAGCGCGGTTCGGATACCTTCTCATTATAAGGCCAATTACGGCCTGACATTCATGTGCCTCCATCTTCGGCGGTGTCAAGCTGCTTGTGTAAAGACTTGAAAGGTGCGGCTTCGCCAATCGTTATTGAGGCGGGCTGGGGTAGACCTAATGCGGAGGTCTGCGGCGTTTCATTGGAATTCATCCACAAGCCGCGGACCCTAAACGCGAAGGTCCGCGCTACCCTTTTCAAAAGCCCACGGCGAGAAGAGCGTTCGCCGTGGCTACCCCCGCTATTTGCCCGTCACTCATCACTTGTCACTCGTCACAGCTCTATTCGTGCCGCAGCGCCACCATCGGGTCCACCTTGGCAGCGCGTCGCGCGGGAATGTAGCTCGCGAGCAGCGCTACTCCGGCCAGAATCAGCGAGACTGCGATAAACGTCAGCGGATCGGTGGCCTCAACACCATAAAGCAAACTCGACAAGAACCGTGTCAGCCCGAGGGCACCTACGACCCCGATCGCAATGCCCGCCAACGTGAGCTTGAATGCTTGCCCGACGACGAGCTTGAGGATGTCCTTTCGCTCCGCGCCAAGTGCTGCGCGGATGCCGAATTCATGAATCCGCTGGCTACAGAAATATGCGATGACGCCGTAGATTCCAACCGCCGCCAGGGCCAAGGCGAGCAGCGCGAATAGTACGAGCAGCAACATCTTGAACCGCCGAGGCGCCATCGAGTTCGCAATGACTTCGTCCATGGTTGTGACGTCGAACAAAGGCTGATTTTTGTCAATCTGTTGGACGGCGTTCCGAACCGCGGCGGCAAGTGCCTCAGGATGGGCCCTCGCCCGAAGCACAAAAGTCATGACGTAAGGCGGTTGCTGAAGGTACGGTACGAAAATTTCCGGCCCGGGCTCCTGTTGCAGCGTTCCGCTTCTTATTGCCGAAACCACACCGACTACTTCCGTCCATTCCGCTGGGCTGTCGCCAAAGCTGATGTGTTGCCCCACTGGGTCTCGGTCCCTAAACAAAATTCGCGCTAGCGTATCATTCATGATAACGACAGGCTGAGCGCTCCCCGCATCCTCTTCGCCGAAAACGCGCCCTTTCAATAAGCGGATCCTCATTACACGGAAGTAATCGGGGCTTATGTCGGTGATTAGGATGCCCTGCGGTGGATGAACCTGCCCTGCGCCTTGGACGTTTAGTATGAGAGTGCCATTGTGCGGTGGGCCGAGCGGGTATTGTGATGTCAGAGCCGCACCTTTCACGCCGGGCAGATTTCGGAACCTTTCGAGCGCGTTTTGGAAAAAGGCCGCGTACTCTCTTGAGTCGAAGCCGACCGTCAAGGGCCTGGGCCTCTGAACCGTGGCGATCAGCAGGCCGTGAGGATCGAAGCCAAGTTCAACCTCAGTGAGACGCATGAAACTTCGCGCCAGAAGACCGGCCCCAACCAGCAAAATCATGGACAAGGCGATTTCGCCAGCCGTCATCAGGCTGCGCAGGCGATGTGCTGAGGGACTCGCTCCCCCGCGCAAACCTCCCTCTTTAAGCGTTTCGCTGACATCCGTTCGGGATGCGACGAGGGCCGGGACGAAACCAAACACCAACACAGCCAGCACGGCGATGGCGGCGGAAAAACCTAGAATTCGCAGGTCAAGGTGGATGTCTGAGGGAAGATTCGGAGGAATGAGTTGCCTCAGAACCGTCGTTCCCCAAAGTCCTGCAACGACCCCGAGCCCACTTCCTGCCGCAGCCAGCAATAAACCTTCTGTGAGCAATTGCCGGATCAGCCGCACACGCCCTGCTCCGAGTGCCGCGCGCACAGCCATCTCCTTGCTTCGAACTATGCCCCGAGAGAGCAACAGGTTGGCGACATTCGCGCACGCGATCAATAACACGAATCCGACTGCCCCTAAGAGAATCAACAGAAGCGAACGCACGTTTTGGACGAACAGCTCGTGTAACGGGATCACTTCCACGCGTTCATGCGCCCGAAACCGGGCGGCCTGCGGCGGGTATTCCTTGTCCATCTGCTGAGTGATGACTTGCAGGTTTGATTGCGCCTTGCGGACTCCAACGCCGGGCTTCAGGCGCGTGATGACCGTCAGGATGGCCCATGCAGGGGAGTGGGGAGAGAACCTCGCCTCATCAAGGGCGAACGGCGTCCAGATATCTGCGCTGGGGTGAAACGTTGCCGGCATCACGCCAACCACCATGTAAGCCGTGTCGTCAAGCTGGATGGTCTTTCCCAAGATGCGGGGATCGGCGCTAAATTGATTGCGCCACAGAGTCTCGCTGAGGAGACCGACATGGTTCTGGCCTTGCTTTCCCTCCGACGGCAGAAACATCCGGCCGATAATCGGCCGAACACCCAGCATGGGGAAGAAGCTCGTAGTGACATTCGTGATGCTGACGCGCGCCGCCTGGCCGGCGCCTGTAAGATTCGCGCCCGCCCCGCCGCCAGAGGCGCCGATCTTTTCGAAAACCTGATTGTGATCCTTCCAGCCGATGAAGTCGGGGCTGATGACACCTGCGGCTCCATGATTGAACGCAAAACGTTCCGTGGCCCATACGAGGCGCGATGAATCCTTGTAGGGCAAGGGCCGCAGCAGAACTGTATCAACCACACTGAAAATGGCGGTATTGGCGCCGATGCCGAGCGCCAGGGTGATGACGGCGACGGCGGTTAACCCGGGATTGCGGCGCAATTGGCGCAGGCCGTAACGCACGTCCTGCAGCAATGTTTCAAGCCATGCGAACCCCCACAGATCCCGGCTCCTTTCGCGCAGGAGAAGGGGATTTCCAAACTCGCGCCGGGCGGCATAATGCGCTTCTTCGGGTGCCATGCCTTCGTCGGCGTGTGCTTGCGCCCTCAATTCCTGGTGCAGACGCATTTCTTCTTCCAGGTCGCGATGGAACCGCCCGCGCCGCAGGAAGAATCCCAGCCGCCGCCAAAGCTCATCCAGCCATTCCATGATTCACCTCCTGGAAGCAGTGGTTAGTGATAAGTGATGAGTGACGAGCTGTGTTGAATTGATTCATCGGCTCATTGATTCATTGCTCTGCGGGTGCGCCAGGTCGTATTTCTCAATCAAACACGCGGTGATCCGAAGTGCTGTCAGCCGCCACTCATCACTCGTTACTCGTCACTTGTCACTGTTTCTTACGCCGTTTGGATCACCCGCTGGACTGCTCCGATTACCCGCTCAAACTGCAAAAGCTCGGCTGCGAGCTGCTTCCGGCCCCCGAGTGTCAGCCGGTAGTAGCGGGCCCGGCGGTTGTCCGTGGTCCGGCCCCATTTTGCCGTCACCCAGCCTTTGACCAGCATCCGCTGCAGCGCCGGATAGAGCGAGCCTTCCTCGACCTGCAACACGTCCTGGGAAAGGCGCTGAATGGAGTTGGCGATTTCGAAGCCGTGCATCTCGCCGCCGCGCGCGAGCGTCTTCAGAATCATCATGTAGAGCGTACCGGGCGGAATTTCGTCTCTAGACAAAGGAATCACCCCACAACATAGTCAGCCTATGTAAAATAAGTCCGTTAGCGGCCGTTGTCAAGGGGTAGTGTGACCTGATGATTAGCTGGATTGATCTCGCCGCGCCTCATCAAGGCTGGTAGATTCTCTCTTGAAATTCAAGAGAGAATCTACCAGTTCGGCCGAAACGCCTCTGGCAGGAAAAAGGTCATCATCTGAAAATCGTAGGCAACGTCATTCCTTCTGCTTTGACTTCGCGCGTTCCTTCGCCCAG
>Ga0207416_1000995_pt1 | contig 41469 bp, 34 predicted proteins | sample PaiPotPPM11metaG_FD_184107 | JGI IMG/M metagenome (GOLD analysis project Ga0207416, IMG submission 184107) | Iron sulfur acid spring bacterial and archeal communities from Banff, Canada, to study Microbial Dark Matter (Phase II) - Paint Pots PPM... ...
CTTGATGATTGCTCGAAGCTGCGGCGGCAGCAGCCCGCTGATCCAGGGGCCGAAACAGGAACGTGAAGAGGTGGCGAATCTCGCCGGACAATTTCGCGAAGAAGATCTCGCCCGTTGGTTCCAGGTTCTGCTTCGCACTCAGGGCGAGCTTCGATATTCTCTCCATCCGCGTTTCCACTTGGAAATGGGGCTGATGAAGTTGGTTCATGCCCGCAAGCTGGTAGCGATTGAAAGCTTGCTGGCCGGGTTGGAATCGGGAAACTTCCCAGTTCGTCCATCGGCGGGAGGGCCAACGGCCGCACCCGCTCCCGGAATTGCGCCAGGAGCAACGGGCATGCCTTCGCCCCGGCTAACTTCAGCGGCTCCGGTATCGGCGCCTTTATCACCGCGTGCTACGACGCCTCCCGTTGAACCGGATGCGGCCCTGCCTGCACCCCTTCGTAAGACGCTGGAACCCCAGGCGACCGCCGTCCGCACGGCGCCGGCTCTCCAGGCAGAATCCAGTCCCGTCACCTCCGGCGGTGATTCGCAGCTCGATGCCATCAGGGCCGAACTGTTTTCGCAGTCCAAATTTCTTGGAAGCTGCCTGAATCCATTGGCCGGTTGGCGCTATGAGAATGGAGAAGTTCACCTCTTCTTCTCGCGGGAGGGCTCGTGGGCAATCGACCTTATCAAGAGCCGTGAACATATGGAGAAACTGGCCGCGGCCTGCCAGAAGGTGCTCGGACAGCCTGTCCGGATCTATGTTAAACTCGGACAGGAAGGAGCAACCACCACGGCAACCCCAAGCGCCCAGGAACGGGCCAGGAGTGACGCAGCGGTTGAAGCATTCCGGAGAAGGTTTGATGGCTCTTTGATGGATGTGACAGACTTAACCCGGGAGTAAGCCATGAAAAATCTGCAACAAATGCAGCAGATTATGAAGCAGGTCCAGCAGTTGCAGGAACAACTGCAAAAGCAACTGGATGATCTGGTGTTGGAGTCCTCCGCTGGGGGTGGCATGGTGACGGTAAAGATGAACGGCCAGAAGAATCTGGTGGCCGTGCAGATTGATCCGGAAGTTTTCAACTCCAAAGATGCCGAAATGCTTCAGGATTTGATTCAGGCGGCCGTCAATGAGGCTGCCCGCCGCGTGGATGAGCAACTGGCCAGCCGCGTTGGCAACCTCGCCGGTGGGTTGAATATTCCCGGTATGACTTAACCGGCTGGGAGATTGCTGGTGTCCAGGCTAGCGCCGTTGGATCGACAATGACGAGCGGGTCGGGCCTTGTTTGAGGCTGCTCCTGCGTGAGCGCCGGGTGGATCATGACCCGCTGGGCCGTGCTTCGCGTCTGTGATGGGATTGTAATTTCTCCTCCTGTAAGTTTGTGCTGAAATCCCCTCGCCTTTTTCTGTCCACTTAAAAGGGACGAACGGTATGAAGGACTTTGCGGCCCCTCTGGCCAACTTGATCGATGAGTTGAAACGGCTTCCTGGCATCGGACAGAAGTCCGCGCAACGAATAGCCTTTCACATTGAGCGCTCGCCCCGCGAAGATGCAGGGCGGCTGGCCCAGGCCATCCTCGAAGCCAAGGACAAGATTCGCCTCTGCAGCGTCTGTAACAACCTTACTGAACAAGATCCGTGCGAGTACTGCGCCAACTCTTCCCGCGACCGTTCTGTGATCTGTGTGGTGGAAACACCTTACAACGTAGTGGGCGTGGAAAAGACGCGCGAATTTCACGGCCTTTACCACGTGCTGCACGGCGCCCTGTCTCCCTTACAGGGCGTCGGGCCCGAGCAACTGAAGTTGAAAAGCCTGATTGAGCGGCTAAGGAACGGTGAAGTAAAGGAGATCATCGTTGCCACCAACCCCAATGTCGAAGGCGAGGCCACTGCCATTTATCTTTCCAAACTCATCAAGCCCCTGGGCGTGCGGGTCACACGGATCGCCATGGGCATTCCGGTGGGATCGGAACTGGAATTCGCCGATGAAGTGACGATGCTGAAAGCCATGGAAGGCCGCCGCGAGATATAGCCGCCGGTCCCAGGTCAAAAATGCTTAAACAGGTGAGCCACCTTCTGCCCGGCCTCTTGCGTGTAGTGGACGGTGACCCGTTCGCCCTTCTTCGCGGAGGTTTCAGAAAAGTTTTCGACTTTTTTGCCCGTATCCACCATGGCCCGGTCAGCAACGTGGTAAGTGTGCAGTGTCCCGTCTTTACTCTTAACCACGATGGTATGGGAGGTGGTATCGACTTTCTGGATGGTTCCGTCCAGAGTTTTCATAGAGGTCTTGCCGATGTGCTCCACGTCCGTGGCCGTGGCATGTTCGCCCTCGCCGGCATAGCGGACCACCACGTGATCGCCCTCATGAGCAATGTGATCCGTGGCATGCGTCGCGTCCTTAAGATCGTGGACCGTGGTTTTGTCCGTGTACTTGATGGTGTGTTCCGTGCCATCTTCCGCTTTAATAACCATGGTCTTGGTTTTGGAATCGATCTTTTCAACCTCGCCCGCCACAGCGTGATCGGCGGCCTGGAGGCGTGAGTTCTTGAGCAAAGGATGAGTCTTGGGAGTAGCCGCTGTGGCCAAGGCCGTAGCAAGCAGAATCAGTGCTGAACTCCGAGCCGTATTAATCAACATGGATAAGTCTCCATTCCCGTCCGGTCTCCGGACGATCCCTGCTAATGACACTTCTTATTCTAGCTTCGCGCCCCTGTTTTGTCATCCCGCTGGCGGCGAGCAGCGCGAGGTGATCCGCCACCAGTGTTGTGGCCGGGCGATGATAAGTGGTTCCCGAAGGCAGTTCTTGAAAGTGAGAGCTATCGTTTGCCAGCTTTGTAACAACCGAGCACCCGCAGGAAATTGGTGACTTCACGAAGATGGTTCAAAGCGTTCTGGCACTTCTTCTCCTTCACATTGCCAGCAAAATCCAGGTGGAAGAAATACTCCCAGGGACGGCCGCGCAAGGGCCGGGATTCCATTTTGGTCAAATCAATATCCCGAAGCGCAAAAACGCTGAGGCACTTGAACAGGGCTCCGGGGACATTCGCCGTGGAAAAAACGATTGACACTTTGTTGGCGCCCGGTGGGACTGCCTCCTGGCGTGAGAGCAACAAGAATCGAGTGTAATTCTCCTGATGATCTTCGAGGCCGGTCTGCAATATCTTTCCGCCGTAAACCTGGGCGGCAATCTTCGAGGCGATGGCCGCGGCTCCTGGAATCTTTTTTTCGCCGAGCATTTTGACGCTGCCCGCTGTGTCGTAATACCGGATTTTCTCGACGTTGGGATGTTGCTTGAAAAAGCGGGTACATTGGGCAAGGGCCACTGGATGTGAATAAACTTGGCGCAGATTCTTGAGCGACGTTCCGGGAAAGGCAATCAGGTTGTGGACGATGCGAAGGTTGACTTCAGCAATGATGTGCAACCGGTGGGCGACGAGCAGATCGTAATTCTCGTAGACCGATCCCGCCAGGGTGTTTTCAACGGGCGCCAGGCAATATTTAGCTCTCCCTTTGGCAACGGCTTCGAAAATAGCAAGAAAAGTTTCCCTCGGCAGAACCTTGACGTTCTTGCCAAGAAGCGTATAGGCCGCTTCCTCACTGAATGCGCCGCGCTCGCCCTGAATTGCCACAACCGGATCCTGCATTTTCTCCTGGCGCTTCCCTTTCGCGCGAAATAGAATTCCATCGGAAGACAGCATGGGCGGTTTAATTTCCGCGTTCATGCCTGCTGCTGGCAAATTCAGTTCCACCTCGATCCAATAACCCTCTGAAAAAGAAATCCGCGTAGTTGCCGGCCAGCTCATCCTGCACCACGCCGCCGCCCGGCCGGTACCATTGGTAGAGCCAGTTCACCATGCCGAGAAGCGCGAAAGCCGCCAGCCGGGAGGAAACCAGCGGCGGGCCTCCGGCTTGGTGTTGCACTTCTTCGATCAGCTTTTCCAAAAACTGAATATACTGCCTTTTCCGCGCATTGATCTTCTCCCGAAGCTCTCCCTTCACCGAGCGGTTTTCGTGCAGGATTACCGTAATCTCCATATCGCGCGCGCGCACAATCAGGTCAATATGCCCAACGATCACCCGTCGAAGCTTTTCGCGAGGGTCTGTGATCGATTCGATTTTGTTGAGCACCGCCTCCTGCAAAATATCCATGCCATAATTCATAATCTCGAACAGAAGCCGGTCCTTGCTGCCGACATGATGATATAGCCCCGCCTTAGTCAACCCTACCGCGTCCGCGATATCCTGCATGGAAGCGCCGTCAAAGCCCTTCTCATAGAAAACCCGCGCCGCAATGCGGCAAATATCGCGTAGCTTACGCTGAGATTCGGCAGTCTGGTTCATGCCAGCGAGATTATCACAAACCCCAAAGAGAAAACACGGGGACGCTGGCAGAGGCAGAACGCTTCCGGATGCAATCGAGGGAAGCAAATAAATTGTCATCCCCTCGGGTGGCGCATACGTGCCGATCTGTCGCATCTATGCGCCATTTCCTGTCCCAGGGGCGCTTACATCGCAAAGAGCGCGCAACGTAGGCGCCCCCCGCGATGGCTAGCGCTTGAAGATGTCCAGATGCTCCAGCATGGATATTCTCTTGGCAGCAGTCATAACGCCTTGGAATACCTTGAAGTCTCTGCACGCCTTGAAGACGGTGAAGCGGCTGGTGTAGACAGCCTTGGTGATGGGGTCGGCGAATTTCCACTTACCCCCAGCCTTGAGCTTTCCCGCGAGCCCGTTGGCCCTCAGAAAGTAGCAAATCCAGGCAATCAGATATCTGTTTTCGGACTCCCTCTTGCACAGGGGCTCAAGAAATCGGACAAGGTGGTCCGAAATGTCGTTTGCGTGGTGTTTCCCAAAAGGCGAACGCAGAGCCGACTCGATGATGGCTAGAACCTTCGGAAATGCCTTCGTTCTAAGGTTGGCTAGCATCAGGAGAAGGCTGAGGACTTGCGGAAGCCGTCGTGAGTGGAGCCCTATGCGGAGCTTGTACTTCTTAGTTATCATGTCGGCCAGGAAGCGGTCGATGACGCCACACCCGGGATTGTCCCGGTCTATTCTTACTACCGAAAGACACACCTCCCGAAACCGCTTGAACCGGTACGAGGACGTGGGGCGCGGATTCGCAGCGTGATATTGAGAGACCCAGCTTCTGAATAATCCGTCGGGAACTGCATGGCATTCAGTCTTGTCGTCGTTCAACTCCAGCCGGTATTCCTTAAGTGCCGATTGGAGATTCTTGATTACCGTTCTCCCATCTTCCTCCTCTTTTGCCAAAATCCTGTAGTCATCCTTGAATCTGACGACCACAACATCGTCAGTCAGACTTTTCGACAACACGCGGTCAACACCGGACAGCACGACCTCGGCAATTAGATCAGACACCGCCGGGCCTATCGGAACCCCATTTGTGCAGCCGTCGTTGGCGTATTGAAATAGTTTGTCGAGCCTATTGCCAAAGAACTTGTAACTGTGCCGGTTTTCCGGTTTTCGGATAAACTTCTTGCCGTGGATCGCCCACGGAATACTGTGAGTGTAGATAGACGGGTAAAAGTTTTTGATGTCTGTCTTGAAGATACATCTGAAACGATACGAAATGGCGGCAAGATCATTCTCTGCCATTTCGATAAACTCGTAGATCAATCGCCCGCTCCGAAGAGGTCCCACAAGTCCTGGTCGCCTCGAGGAGAGCGGAATGGGAAAACTGTATGAGACCACCTGGTTCTTGGGATGGAATATGCACTTCAGGAGCGCTTTCCAGTTCCTCGCTATTGTATTCGCAATATCGGAGTGAATTTCGGGATCGATGATCCCAAAGGCCCTGTCAGTAAGCTCTGTTTTCGGAAAGTGAATTTGCAGGTACTCCGATGTTTTGGGAGGAAACTTCTTCGCGGTGTGCGGACAGTACACCTTCCCGAAGGAAGGGTACGAAGTGACGACGAAGCATGGGGGAAGAACGTAGCACTCGGGGAAGTATCCCACCGTGGCAAGCCACCTGTAGACCGCCGGACGCTTAAGCTGCATCGCTAGCTTGGCTGTTTTTCTGAAGTGTTCTTCTGGTGGAGATTTCATGTGGTCACCGTTGGTGTCTTGGTTCAGCGTGAAGAGGAGCAAGCCACGGTCAGGTTTTTTTGACCGTGGGGTTTTGCTCAGCCACGATATTGCTCTGGCAACCGCACGTAACCGATCTGAATCGGGCATCCCGCCGCGACCGTGTGATTCAGGGCGAAGTGATTATAGCTCGGCTGGCGCCTCTGAACGCTAGTCGTTCCCGCTGGCTGGTGCAGAGCGTCGTGTTTCACGCTCTGCGATTTCCCGATGGGACCTGTTTGAAGCGAGCCGATGCAAGCGGTACAATGCAGGCTCGAGGTGTGAAACATGACCGCTCCCGTCATCGTGCGCGATCCGGAGATTCTAGGGGGAATCCCCTGCTTTCGCGGCACTCGTGTTCCATTTCAAAACCTGCTGGACTACCTTGAAGCCGGCGATACCCTCGACAAGTTCCTGGAGCAGTTCCCGACGGTTACCCGTGAAATGGCCATCGAAGCGCTTGAGACCGCAAAGGACTCGCTCCTGGCGAGGATCGAGTGAAGATTCTGCTGGATGAATGCTTGCCCAAGGACCTCCGGAAACATCTCCTTGAGCATGATTGTGAGACGGTACCCAGGGCGGGTTTCTCTGGTAAGGCGAATGGCGAGCTGCTTGCGCTGGCGGAACGATCGGGCTGGCAGGTTCTATTGACGATGGACCAAGGCATGCCTTATCAGCAGAACCTCGCGGGCCGAACCATTTCGCTCGTAATAATTCATGCGCAATCAAACCGCCTGCCTGACCTGCTGCTTCATGTGCCCGCGGTCCTGACGGCCCTGCGCTCCATCAAGCGGGGCCAAGCGGTTCGTATCGGTTGAGTATCGCAGCGGGCCACGGTCAGCGTTTTTCTGACCGTGGCTACCGGCCCACGGAGCTGAAAGGAAAGGGCAGGGCAGGACACAGGCCATGCTCGCCGGCGGGGGCCGTCTTACCACTCAACAATGGCCTTGCGAAAGTTCTCGCTCTGGGCGAGCCAGACCGGATAATTTTCTGCCACTTCGCTATAGGTGACGCGGTGCGTGATCCACCGTTCTACGTCTATTACTCCAGACTCGAGCAACCGGATCACGCGCCGGAAGTTCCGGGCCGTGGCGTTGCGGCTGGAAAGCAGAGTGGTTTCACGGAGGTGGAAGGCAGGATCGTTGAATTTGATTTCACCGGGGAACAACCCGACAAAAACCAGCTTCCCGCCATGCGTCATGAATTCGAGCGCACCCAGCATCGACTTTGGATTACCCGTGCAATCGAACACTATCGCCGGCAATTCGCCGCCTTTCAACTCGCGGAGGACGGCAAGCGGTTCATGGCGGGCGTCGATGCAATTCGGAATTTTCAGGGTCTTCCGGCAATAGTTGAGTCTTGCTTCGTTCACGTCCACGACGGAAACTTCCAGTCCTGCCAGCCTCACGAATTCAAGCACGGCGAGGCCGATCGGTCCTACGCCCAGAATGAGGATGTCGTCTTCCGGCTTGAGATCGGCGCGTTCGACGGCGTGAGCGCCAATGGAAAGCATTTCTACCAACGCCAATTGATCGAACGACAACCACTCTGACCGGTGCAGTTTGTGGAGCGGCAGGACGAACCGCTCCCTCATTCCACCATCGGTTGAAACGCCGAGCACTTTCAGGTTCACGCAACAGTTGGTGAGTCCGCGCCGGCAGGATTTGCAATGCCCGCAATGAAGATACGGTTCGACCGAGCAACGGTCTCGCGCCGCCAATCCAAAGGGGTTTTCGCCAGCTTCGAGGATTTCCACACTCAACTCATGCCCCAAAATCCTCGGATAATTGAAGAACGGCTGCTTCCCTTCATAAGCGTGCAAGTCCGTTCCGCAAACGCCCACCCGCCGGACCTCGACCAGCGCTTCGCCCGCTCCCGGCGCGGCTGGCGGGTCTATCTCCGTCATGCGGAACTGGCCGGGCTGGTCTAGATATACCGCCTTCACTTAAGTCCTCCCCTACGATCGACGTGAAAGTGCGATGCTAATGGTCCGGTTTGATTGCTGTCAAGGCAAAACGAAGGAAGTGGCGCAGCGCAGCGAAGCCGCAAGCAAAACATGCTAAAGAAACACCAGCCGCTACGGTAGATGATTGCCCCTTGCGAACCTGGTGCTGATGCGCCTTGCAGAGTGCGAACCGAAAAACGTTTGTTCAAAAAGCAAGAAATTACGACCTTGCATTGCAGAGTTATTCTGTAACCCGGCGTCTCGATGGGTCGCATGCGTTCAAATCCTTGCCTTCTCACCGGCTATCAACCAAACGCGGCCGATTCTGAGGATCAGTTGCTGTGGGGTCATGGAACAAGCCGGCAAGGCGCAGAGTTAGAACGGATGTTCACCCCTCACTTTTTAATCAACTCATTTAATATCATGGTGTTTCTGCCATTATCGACGCTCAGCCGTAGACATGCAGCGGAGGGATGGACGCCTTTTCCCTTGACGCTAACGCTGTCCCGCACTATCCTGGGTCTGCCTGTGCAAGGACTTGATTCAAGGGAGGTTGCGTGTAAACACGCGCAAAACGCACCCCGTGTGAACCTAACCACCAAGAATTCAATGACTTTCCCCTCAGAGAGCCCTTAGACCTCAAGGTGAACATCCGCTAGAACGCGGACGTCGTTCCGGGGGAAACCGCTGGCCTCAATGGGGATTGCTTTTCGAGGCAGAAATATAACTTAGATACGCTACAAGTGCCTTCAATTCCTCAGCGCTCAGGGACACCGGTGGCATTCCACCTTGTTGCATGCGGGCGGTGGGATGCTTCAGCGTTTTGGTTAGGAGGGCAGGGGCGATGGTCTTGCCAGTACCCGCAAGCGCAGAGGCTGCTGCTGTACCTGCGACGCCATCGGTCCCGTGACAGTCAGCGCATCCGTGTGCTTTGAAAATCAATTTGCCTTTGGACTCAAGTTTGTTCATCGGAGGTCCGGCTGTCGCACTTGGTTTCGCTTTAGCGGGCGCAGGTGAGGATGACCCGGAAGCCGGGGGTGCCGCTGGAGAGGCGGCCTTCGACGGTCCGGCTGTTGTACCTGGCTTCGCTTTAGCGGGCGCAGGTGAGGACGACCCGGAAGCGGGTGCTGTCGCTGCAGAAATGCTTATGTGCAACTCAAGTGGAATAACAACCGTTGAGGACGACACGGAAGCGGGGGGTGTCGCTGCAGAGGCGGCCTTCGACGGTCCAGCTGCTGCACCTGGTTTCGCTTTGGCTGGCGCAGGTGAGGACGACCTAGATGCCGGGGGTGCCGCTGCAGAGGCGGCCGATTTTCCCCCGAGGCTGCTCACATAGGAAACCAGAGCTTTCATATCAGCAGCATTCAAAGTCAGAGGGACCATGCCGGCAGCTTTCATCTTGGCAGTCGGCGCTTCCAGAAGTGCTGTCAATTTAGCTGGCGGATACTGACTGGAAATATGAGTCAGTGCTGGCCCAGAGCCGCCACCTCCGCTCTTTCCGTGGCATCCACTGCAGCGTTGAGAATCGAAAATGCCCTTCCCCCGGGCCGCAGTTGTAGCGCCTGCCGAACTTCCAGTTCGTGCTTTCGATGGTCCTGCTGCTGCACGTGGTTTCGCTTTAGCTGGCGCACGTGAGGACGACCCGGAAGCCTGGGGTGCCGCGGCTTTCGACGGTCCGGCTGTCGCACCTGGTGCCGCTTTAGCTGGCGCGGGTGAGGACGAACCGGAAGCGAACGAAGTTAACGCAACGCCCCCAGTCCACATTTTCAGGTGATCTACTTCGGAAACGTTGTGAACCATATCGTGGCAACCGCTCGAAATGCACGATACTTGATTCGACTCGAGCGAAGCTAGAGGCGGCATGTGCGCGAGATTTTCCTCAAAGTCGCGGGTGCCCGCATGGCAGTGCAGGCACTGCAGGTTGCTGTACCCTCCGGGTATATGGTTTGTCTTGGTTGACGTGCTCACGTACTGCATATAAAAGTTCCATAGGCCTCTGATCTTGTCCTTCAAAGGGCCGTAGATGGCGTAGTCGGTGTGGCAGGTGTAACAGGCCTTGTCTGGCGGCACGAGGTGATTCTGAAAATGGTGCGCAGGGATGTAATTCGGATTCAGCAAGTAGAGACTTTTTCCGTGCTTTTTATGGCACGAAATGCAGAATCGAGTCTGCTCAGAACGTTGGTTTTGAAAGGACATGCCCGTGCCAATGCACAGCGCCGGAAGAGCGCACAGGCCTACAAAGGCGAGAATCTTGCCCGTGGCTCCCGCAGTGATCGAGGAGCGCACGAGAAACACCGCGGCCAGCACGATCGTCACTACGATCAATGCAATGAGGATTCCAGTTGACCCAAACACAACTCCTCCTTGCCACGCGCTCGCTGGAATCAGCAGCGGAACGCCGCCGGACGTGCCGCCAAGCCCCTACTTCTTGTGGCCTAGCTCGCGGATGTGGGCGACGAACTGCTTGATCGCGACTCCCTCAATGTCTTCTCGTAGCTGGGCATTTTGTTCTTGCCCTTCGTCGTGATCTCAATCAGTTCCTCATCGGTTTCCGTCTGCGCTTCAGACGTCGCGAAACCGGGCGCCCTAGGTTTCTTGCCACGGACGTGTGGCCATGAAAGGTATCCGACGGTGGTTCCCGTGCGACTTGACTCCCGGCCGGGGCGCCGACGACATCGGAAGTTAGTTGTCCGTCCTCGCATTTCATCCATGCTTCTCGGCGGGTGGGGAAACAGCGAAGACCAGCGACATTAGATAGACCACAATTCCCAGCACTATTAAGATTGCACCAACAAAGACAAAGAGCACAAACGCGAGTGGATGAAACCACAGGACGCTCACAATTTCCACGAGCAGGCCCAGAATAATCAACCCGCTCGAAATTTGCAGGAACCGCCGGATTCCGATCGTACGGAGTTTCATTGACCGGGCCTCCACATTTTCAGGTGACCTACTTCGGAGGCGTTGTGAACGGTGATGAGCGCCTCCCACGGGACCCGCTCACCCTCTCAATAGTTCAGCCACAAAGCGATATACACTGAGTTGTTTGCCGAAGCACTCCGGCCAAATCCGTCATAATTGTGGCTCGCACCGTTAAATTCCGTATATGCGGTGTACGCGGCTGATAGATCAATGTTCTGCGTTGGCCAGAACCCAGCTTGACCGATAAAGCCGCTGCTATTGGGGCTGCCCAGCAAACTGCCGGTCACGGGAGCGGGCGCAAACAGAATTGGATCGGCGCTACCAGTGGTGGAAAACGCGGCAAGCGTGAACGTATAGCGGCTCCGAAGGTGATAAGTAGCATCCGCCCGAAACGTGTTCAGGTGATGCAATGGTTCGGCTGCGACGCCGGCAGCAAACGTGCCGTCCAGGTTAGATGTTTCATGAATATAAGTCGTGTGGAGAGTCAGTAGATTGACGCCAAAGGGGCGTTCGTACTGAAGATCAATAGAGGGGTCCGCATACGTATCGCGCATGCCCGTAACTCCACCCGGAACCGAGCTCACGTAAATGCCATAGGTTCCAACCTCCAGATAGTTCAGTCCCCACGTTTGCTGCCATGCCAGACGCCAGTAAGGCGCAACGCCATGAATGTTGAATGCAAAATTGGTACCGGTCAGAGGCTGCGGACCCCCAGCATGTTCCGAGCGATACAGGGTGAAATCCGCATACAAATGGTCATTCCACATTGTGTATGCACCGAGACCAGCAACATCCTGAGCGAGCGCTCCGGCTATAAGTGGCCGAGCGCCTGGTGAGGGAGCATTATTGGGGGACAACCACGGATACCCCCAGGACGGTGTACTGTTCCAGACATCCTCTACCGTCGGGCTATTGTTCAGGGTAAGCCCATATAACAAGTCTTTCGAACCCAAAGTGGTGTGCTTGGCATAACGGATGTCCGTATTGTCCAGCGTTATATGATCTGACTGATGGGAATAGGTTGCTTGGACCATCCCCCCAAGATGGGACGACATTTCACCTGCCAAGAAGAGACTAAATGCCTGGGGAAACTCTGCATTCCCGTTTTGTGCGCCGGAGACGGCTGTATTCGTTGCAGTATCGCTGAGAAGGAGCATGACCGATATCGGAAAATATCGGCTTATCTTCAAGTCTTTATCCCCGATGGTCGTGTCAGCCTTTTTGTCCGTAAGCGTGTAGCCATCGAGCTTGAATTTGCGTCCGAACGCAGTTAGCTCAGGTGGATTACTGTGACATACGCTGCACTTAAGTCCGGTTTGCCGGGTGAAGCTTGGAACAGCCTGTGCGTCGGGACACAAACTCACTATAAAAACTAGGAGAACTAGACCGCCCATTGGCGTGCAGGCCAACCTAGCTCGCTTCATGTGTATCGTCCTCAGACCAGCGTGTTGGATCTGTAACAATCTCATGATCGCGTGGACATTTCGCCATGCCGTCCTTATGGTACGGCCCAGCCGCCAAATTCGAGCGGATGTTCACCTTGAGGTCTAAGGGCTCTCTGAGGGGAAAGTCATTGAATTCTTGGTGGTTAGGTTCACACGGGGCGCGTTTTGCGCGTGTCTACACGCAACCTCCCTTGAATCAAGTCCTTGCACAGGCAGACCCAGGATAGTACGGGACAGCGTTAGCGTCAAGGGAAAAGGCGTCCATCCCTCCGCTGCATGTCTACGGCTGAGCGTCGATAATGGCAGAAACACCATAATATTAAATGAGTTGATTAAAAAGTGAGGGGTGAACATCCGTTATATTCCGTAAATTTACGATGCATCGTTCGGCAGGATTGTGGAGAGACGAGAGAAATGTGTGGCGTCTTGCCACAGTCGGCGAAACAGAGGGAGAGCGGCGATAGCATGTGGCCCACGGCGTTTAGCCGTGGCGTAGAGTTGCGGAATTCCTTTCTTAAGCCCCGTTAGGAGCGACATTATTCCCGCACATGATGCCGCTCCCGACGGGGCTTGGATGTCTGCGCTTTCCTCTTTTTTTCTTTCCCCGGCTTGCGCCGTGGGCCATAGGATGACGTCCGCCAAGGCGGACTTTACCGTAGTTCCAAGCCCTATTTCAACGCCTATGGGCAGAGCGGATAGCGCAGCGCAGCAAAGCCGCAAGCAAAACATGCTAAAGAAACACCAGCCGCTACGGTAGATGATTGCCCCTTGCGAACCTGGTGCTGATGCGCGTTGCAGAGCGCAAACCGCAAACCGGAAAATGTTTATTAAAAGAGTAAGAAATTACGAGCTTGCAACACGGTGGGCTGTAGGGGCAATCCCCGCGGCGACCCCGCCCGTAGAGCGGTTTCTCCTTCGGGGAGGTTTCAGCGCCGCTGTTTCCGCCGGCGACCGGAAGGCTTGCGTTGCTGTGAGGCCCGGGCCACTGCGATCTTCTTCAGCCTTCTTTGGACAGCGTCGCTGGTCAACTCGCGTAGCGCGTTGGAGGCAATCCATCGGGCAGCGGGAAAATTCACATCCCGGATTTGCTTGGCGGCTCTGATCGCAGCCCGGTTCAGCCTTAAATTGCGCTTGCCAATCTGCCGCAATGCCCAGTTGACGGCCTTCTTCACGAAATTGCGGGAATCATTGCACTCATCCCAAATGTTGGGAAGAAATGCGTGGAATGCCGAATCCGCAGCCAGCTTGTCGTGAACGGCCAGCGTAGCCATCAGAGCGAAGCCGGCCCTTTTCACAAACTCTTCTGGGCGGCGGCTCCATTCCCTTGCCTTTTCATAGGCAAACGGCGTCCGGTCAAACAGGTTCCCGCAACACGCATCGCAAATGTCCCACGAGTCAAAGTCCGCGGCCCATCGCTCCATTTGGGTCTCAGACACTTTACAAGCATCATCCACGAAAGCAGCCAGAATTCGGGCTTCGTGGATTGCCGATTCCCAAAGTCTCCCGGCAAGCTCGTGGTCTTTTCCGGTTTCGCTTGCAAGTTTTCGCAGAACCGGGATGGAAATTCCCAGCGCGTGCTGGGTTGGAATTCCAAATTGCGACATGCCGGCCCGGGTCTGGGGATTGGCAAGCGATTTCAGCTTCCTCATCAATCGAGAAAATTGGCGGAACGGACTTAAAGGAGCTTTTGTTGGATGGTGCTCATTCTCCCGGCTCATCTTGGGCCCGGTTCAGTTTGAGCTTGCCATTGTGTGAACGCAAGGGATGTCTGAAGTTCTGCTTAATCTGACACCCGCCAGCCTTGTCCACTCCCCTGGCGGGAAAGGATGGCGCGAAGCGGCGGGTGAAAGGCGGTCAAGATGCAGAGTTGTTGGCTGCCGGCGTGTCTTGCTTGTGAAAGACAAGGTGCAAAGTCTTGGAGCCGCCCGAAGTCTTCACGGTGCGGTCAACCTTAAGAGTTTGCCCGTCCTTGGACAACTTCCAGCCGTCTTTCAGTCGAATCTGGCTGCCTGTCCGGTCAGAATCATCGTTTCCCACCAATGAGAGTTTTAACTGTTTGCCGTCCTTTGACCAGTTGGCTCTCGAGGTCGCATTGCTCTGCGCGGTGCCACCCAGCTTGGCGGTGGAATTAGTGCCATCCAGCTTGTAGACGGCACGGCTTGGATAAAGCGCGAAGGCCGCGGCGCCCTCGGGTTTTCTGCTGTGGTGTTGGCGGCCTATTCCACCACCGCCGCCTGGCATTCCTCCGCCTGGCATTCCTTCGCCCATCGGCCCTCTGCCCATGCCTCCGGGCATCCCCATGCCTCCGACTCGTGGCATGCCCATGCCGCCTCCCATACCGCCGGGATAACCACCCGGCGTGCCCGGATAAGGACCTGCCGTTCCGGTCCCCTGTCCACCACCAGAGTTGGGCCCATTTCGACCATTAGGTCCGTTAGGAACCCGGGCCATCGGCCGCAGGTCGCCCTTCAGAGTGGTTTGCACCCCAAGCTGTTGCTCGGTCTGCTTGATGTTCATGCTGTAACTCTCAAGACCTTGCGGCAGATTTTTGGTCTGGCCTGTATCCAGGACCCAGTTGCCTGAAAAGTCTACGGGTTTTGGCGGGGTTTTCGCATAGAGAAACGTCCCTGTGAATGCTACTGCTAAACAAAACATCAGATTTTTCTTCATTTCAGCCTCCACCCCCAAACTGTTCTTAGCATTTTGCGTCCTTATAAAAGGTTCGTTGCAGTTATCCTGCCCTGGTCTGATTGGATGGAGGAAATAGGAAGGGAGTTTGCTTCACCTTGTAAATTTCAAGTAAATTTTCCACGCCTCGCAAGGTTACTCTTGGAGGAAAGGAGTCGCCTTCAGGTTGGAGACTGCGATGCCCCGCCCGGAGACAACGGAGCGGGAGCGGCGAAATACGCCGCTGGCCAGCGATCCAGCAATCTGACCCGCCGCCAAGTTGCGGGTAGTGGTGCAGTTTGCTGTAGCGGCGCTCGGAGCTTGCCCTGACAGGGAGCGCCGAAACCCGTTAAGAATTCAAGTTCGGCGGTCGCAGACCGCCGCTACAGCAGCCAAATTGTACCGCCGCCAAGTTGCGAATTCAATTGACGGCACTTCTCGTGAGTGACAGAATCGTGGTTTGAAGCGAAAATCATGAGAGAGGGCCTTTGATGAGGTTTGACGCAGATTACAGACCAGACCCGCGCTTTTCAGCCAAGTTGACCGGCAGGACGGGTCTCGAACCATGAACAAGAGAATGCTGAAGTTTGGAATTGGGATCGGAATCGTGCTGGCGGTGGTTGCATACGAGGCAATCTCAGGGTTTCAACAGAACGAGGTCTATTACGTCACTGTGAACGAAATCCTGGCGGGCAAGTCTCGGCACCAACGAGTTCGGGTGGGGGGAGTTGTGGCCCCTGGATCGATTGAACGGCGGGGTGACACCTTGAAATTTAAGCTGGCGCAAGGCGCGGAAATCCTGCCGGTGCTTTACGTTGGGACGGACACGCTGCCTGACACCTTCAAGGATGGCTCGCAGGCGATCGTCGAAGGGAGCTACTTCGCCGACGGCATGTTCCGCGCAAGCGAAATCCAGGCAAAATGTGCATCCAAATATCAAGTGGCGCCGCCTGGACCGAAGTCGGCAAGCCGCGTTGCTACGGAGCCTATCGAAAGGCCGATGAAGGGTTTTTAGTATTACTCTGTTAAGTCGTTGGCAGCACCGTCAGGGCATGGCTTCAGCCATGCCGTTGGCGGTGGTCCCGAGATTCGGGCTTTAGCCCCTGAGGCCCTCAGCGGCTAAAGCCGCTTCTCCTTGCCATGGGATTTGGCATGGCTGAAGCCATGCCCTGACGGTGCCTGATTCAACCTAACAAAGTAATATTAGCCGTTTTCCCGGACCAGGGTAGACTTAGGAAACCGCATGATGGACCAAGTCGGAAGCGTTGGATTGATCGCCGCGCTGGCTTTCGGAATTTACGCGGTGATTGCCGGTATTGCCGGCGGCAAATCCCGAAGCCTGCGCATCACGCGCAGCGCGGAACGCGCGACGCTGGGCTTTTTTGTGATGATCACGGTCTCCGTGATCGCTCTTGAGTTTCTGATCCTAACCAACAACTTTCACGCTGCTTACGTCGCCGAGCACTCGAATCGCGACCTCCCCATTTATTACAAGATTCCAGTTCTTTGGTCCGGGCAGGAAGGCTCGCTGCTTTTCTGGACTTGGTTGCTTTCGATTTATGGTGGATTGGCTGTATTTTTGAACCGCAATAAGAACCGCCAGCTCATGCCCTGGGTGGTTTCTTTCATCATGGGTGTGGGCGTTTTCTTCACGGGGCTCACCACCTTTGTCGCCAATCCTTTTAACAAACTTTCGCTGGCCGAAGCCGGCAAGCTGATCCCTTTCACTGCTCCCGATGGCAATGGCCTGAATCCCGCGCTGCAATACCCCTCGATGGTCATTCATCCGCCCATGCTCTACCTGGGCTATGTGGGCATGGTGGTTCCCTTTGCTTTTGGGATGTCGGCGCTGGTCACCAAGCAGCTCGGTGACAACTGGATTCGTACCACGCGGCGTTGGATGATGGTCCCTTGGATGTTTCTGGGTTTCGGCATCATCCTGGGCGGGCATTGGGCTTACGACGTGCTCGGCTGGGGTGGGTACTGGGCTTGGGACCCGGTGGAGAACGCCTCGCTGCTCCCCTGGCTCGCCGGAACGGCTTTCCTGCATTCGGTGATGGTGCAGGAAAAGCGCGGGATGTTGAAAGTTTGGAACGTGGTTCTGGTCATCACCACTTTCTTCCTGAGCATCCTCGGCACTTTCCTCACTCGCAGTGGCATTGTGCAGTCGGTTCACGCCTTTGCGGAGTCGGACATTGGTCCTTATTTCGCCGTGTTTCTCGGCGTTATCCTGGCCGTCTCCTTGACGTTAGTCTTCTTGCGCCTCGAATATTTGAAGAGTGAAAACCGCCTGGATTCGATCGTTTCGCGCGAAAGCGGATTCCTGTTTAATAACTGGATTCTGCTGGCTGCGGTTTTCGCCGTATTGTGGGGCACGATTTTTCCGGTCATCTCCAAGGCCGTCGAGGGCCGAACGATTACTGTGGGACCGCCCTATTTCAATAAAGTCGTCCTCCCGATGGGGATGTTGCTGCTTTTTCTGACCGGGGCGGGACCGCTGCTGGCATGGCGCAAGACTTCCTTTGAAAGCCTCAAGCGCAATTTTACGTTTCCCTTGTCCATCGCCGCGCTCACCGGCGCCATCCTCTTTTTCGCGGGAGTCCATCATCTTTATGCCTGGATGAGCTTGTTTCTGGCTGCTTTTGTGGCAGCGTGTGTGCTCAGCGAATTCTATAAAGGAGCGAGAACCCGTCAACAGACCAGCGGAGAGAACTTCTTCACGGCGATCTATCGCCTGACCATGCGCAACACGCGGCGCTATGGAGGATATGTGATTCACCTCGGCGTTGTGATGCTCTTTATCGGCTGGGCGGGTCTCGCCTTCAAGACGCACGTCAAAGGTCTGATGGGCGAGGGTGATTTGCTCCGCGCCGGGCCCTATTTATTGCGCTGCAACATGCTCACCGGCGGGGACACGCCCAATTACACGTACCAGCAAGCGGATATTACTGTCGTCAAAAATGGCGAGGCTTATACCACACTCACTCCCGAGCGCCGGTTTTACAAGGCCAGCCAGCAGCCGATCAGCCACGTGGCCATCCGGCCCACCCTGTCCCAGGACCTTTACGTGGTGCTGGCGGGCCAGGATCCGGCAAGCGGCAAGGCGGTGATCGAGGTCTTTATTAATCCGCTGGTGCAATGGGTGTGGTTGGGGGGTCTCGTGGTCTTCCTGGGGTCGCTCCTGGCGCTCGTCCCCAGCCGCGTGGAGCGCGAGATGGCCGAAATACGGAAAGCTCAGTCGGCGGCTCTCGAGTTGCGTGATGCGTTGTAGACTTGCGATTTGCACGATTTTCGCCACGCTCTGCGTGGGTTCGATGGGCTTTGCTGCGGTGGCCGCGAGGCCCACGCTAGAATCCATCGGCAATAAGGTCTACTGCCTCTGCGGGTGCGTTACCACCCTGAACCGCTGCCCGCACCTGCCTTCGGAATGCGCGAGCCGTGCGGAGATGGAAGCGTTGATCCGCAAGGATATTCGCGCCGGTAAGACGGAGAAGGCGATCCTGAACGATTTTACGGCGGCTTATGGGGTACGCGTCCTGGCCTCGCCGCCGGCCCACGGCTTCGATCTCGCGGTATGGATTCTGCCTGGGGTTGGTCTGATGGTGGGACTTATTCTGGTGGTGGTTATCGTCAAACGATGGAGACATCGTTCGAATCCGGTTGAGCCGGACGACGAATCTGCTATCGACCCCAAGCTCATGGCGGCGGTGGAAGAGGAAATGAAGAGGCTTACACGTTGAGAACTCCGGCCGGGCCAATCCCGGCCGCACTTGGAAGGCGTTTATGGAGTTGGGAATTGCTTTGGGGATTGCCGTCGTGCTTGCAGTTTTTGTAGTCTATCCCTTGCTTTCCGGCGAGAAGGAAGGAAGGGAAAGTCTGCCGGTTGATGTAACACCGTCCCTTGATCTCAAGCGCCGCCGCATGGTCGTCTACGAAAACCTGCAAGACTTGGAGTTTGAGTTTCAAGCCCGGAAGATCGCCCGCGCGGACTACGAAACCTTGCGGGAAAGCTATAGGACGGAGGCAGCAAGACTCATGCTGGCCTCAAAGGATTTGGAACAAGGCAATGCTGAGGATGTGCTGATTGAGCGCGAGGTCGCTGCCCGCCGCGCCCGCCGCAAGGATCAAATCGCTGAGGCTTATGTCTGCCCCGCTTGCAATTTTCAAAATCCCGTGCCCGTAAAGTTCTGCGGCGAGTGTGGCGCTCCCATTGCAAAACCCAGGATGAAGTGAGTTTTGGCCGGGGGACTATGCCGCGCCCTGGTTTGCCAAACTATGTGATAACTGGGCATGCTCTCTTCGAGATGAAACGGCGCGGCTTGAGTGAAGACGACGTTTGGCGAGTGCTGGATTCGCCGGAGCAGAGATTTGGCGTGGATCCAGGCCGGGTGGCACTCCAATCCCGGGTGATGATGGATGTCATGGAGAAATCACACTTGCTCAGAGTAATTGTGGATGTAGACCGCCAACCACCCGAAGTGGTCACGGTCTACGGACCAGCAAGATTGCCAAGTATTGGAGGATAGAATTTTGAAAGCCAGCTATGACGCGAAAACCGACACTTTCAGCTTGATACTCAAGGAGGATGCGATAGTGGCGGAAAGCGACGAGGATAAGGCCGGAGCCATCCTTGACTACGACGAACGAGGCGATCTGGTTTCCATGGAGATTTTGGATGCTTCGCACCGCGTGACAGAGGCCAGGAAAATGGAATTCCAGATCGCCCGGTAACAAAGGCGCGGCAGGTCTCTTCCAACTCTGTGCGCCACCCAGAGCAAAACAATGTGACAAAAACCAACATAACCAACGGTGGCCTGTGACTGCTAACTCCAATTCCCAGACTTCAAGGCCCAAAGAGTGCTGCTACCGCAATGCATTTACACTACGACCCAAAATCCGGCGGAGGCAGGATGACGCTGGGAGTCAATCCTTTCCGGACCGAAATGGAAGAGCACCAGGCTTCACTTCCGTGCTTCCATTCCGGGCATGAATTGCGCGTGACTCCTAGAATTCACTTGAACTCCCTCTATCAAACTCGCTGCCTACGTGGCCTTTTGCTGGCTTCGTTGTTGGTGGTTTTTATCCCTTCCATCCTTGCGGCTGGAATCACCATTGAAGGCCAAGTCGCCAACGGCACTGAGAATCGCCCTGCCGCTCATCAGCCTGTCGAGTTGCTGCTGCCGCAGGGCGGCATGCAGATGGTGGGGTCCACCAGCACAGATTCTTCCGGTCATTTCTCCTTCGCACAAGCCGGCCTCGACTCCGGCGCTTTTTATCTGCTTCAGGCGCCTTACCAGGGCGTGAACTACCATGTTCCGGTGAAGTTCAACTCCCAGGGCGCGGCAACCGCCGCCATCACCATTTATGACTCAACGCGCGCCGCGCCCGGCCTTCACGTGCGCAAGGCCCGCATTGTGCTACACGCCGATGGCAACACGGTTCACGTGCAGGAGCTGTTCGGCCTGATGAATGAAACCAATCCGCCGCGAGCCTACATCAATCCGCAGGGCACTTTTCTTTTCCACTTGGCTGCTGCCCCCAGCCAGTTGCAAGTCGCCGTTGCCAGCAAGCTCAACATGCCGATTCCGCAGGAACCGCAGGCGGCCGCGACGCCCGGGGATTATTACATCCAATATCCCATCAAGCCCGGCTTAACCGTAGTCATGATCAGCTACGACACGGATTACCCCGGAAACCAATTCAGTTTGGAAGATAGTATTCCTTATCCAATCGACTATATCGAGCTGAACGTCTTGCCCGAAAATCTGGCTTTCGACTCAAAGGTATTCACGCAAGCCGCCGGACAGGACCCGGAAACCGGAGGGAAGCGGTTCGAGGCGGTTCATCTGGCGAGTAATAAGCTGCTGGGAGGCGTCCTAAGCGGGGAGGCGCCGTCCGCGCAATCGAACGGTTCCAGCCAGCCGGATGAAAACGTGAAAATCCTCCCGAACACCATGAGCCGGCTCACGCTCCCCCTGCTCGGTTGCTTTCTTTTGATTATGCTATGGGCGTTGGGAGTCCGGTTGTCCAAGGAGCACGCCGGGGCGAAACAAAATCAGAGCAAGCAGATCGTTCAGAAGCAACTGGAAACCAAGTTGGACCGGTTCTTGAACTCGCTGGCGGGCCTGGATGAGCTTTTCGAGGCAGGCAAAGTGCCGGAGAAGAATTATTGGAAGGAACGCCTAGAAATGAAGGCTCGCATTGTAGCCATCCTGCGGAAAAGCCCGCCCACCCTTCTTGAATCCTATGCCAGCCGACGCTTGCCGCGCTGATTGCGTCCTCGAGGCGCGCCGGGTTTCAAAATACTTTGGTGATTTCGCGGCGCTCAAGGAAGTCTCTTTGCGCGCCGGGCCCGGCGAGGCCATCCTGGTTTATGGGCCGAACGGCGCGGGTAAGACGACTTTGCTGCGCATTATGGCAGGGCTCTCCCGCCCCAGCCGGGGCGAAGTTCTTTTCAGCGGGAAGAGCATTCTCCGCGAATCCGGCCAGGCCAAAAGCGCCATCGGTTTTGTCTCGCACGCCACCTTTCTCTACAGCGGCCTCACCGCGCGCGAAAATCTTCACCTGGCGGGCAAGCTCTTCGACGTGCGCAATCTCGAACCCAGGATTGAAACCATGCTGGAAATGTTTTCTCTCCAGGACCACTCACGCAAACCCGTCCGGGCGCTTTCCCGGGGCTTGCAGCAGCGGGTGACGCTGGCGCGAGCTTTCCTGCACCAACCGCGTTGGTTGATTCTGGACGAACCCTTCACGGGTCTGGATGCGGCGGCTTCAAGTCATCTCGAAAGTCTCCTGCGGAATCTGCGACGCGAGGGCAAAGGTCTGATTTTTTCCACTCACCAGTTTAGCCAGGGCTCATCCATTGCGCTGCGGTTGGTGGCCCTGGAGCGCGGACGAGTCCGATACGATGGACCTCCGGAAAAAACTCCCTCCGGAGAAGCCGCAGCGATGGTTTGAAGCGGAAAGCGAAGAATGCGAAGCCTAAGCCTGATCGGGACTCTTCTCGCCAAAGATATCCGTATTGAATGGCGGCAGCGCGAAACGGTGGCGTCCGTCTGCGTTTTCGGATTGCTGGTGGTATTGATTTTCGACTTTGGATTCCGGCCGGCGGGTGAGGAATCTCTGCGCCTGCTTCCCGGGCTTCTGTGGATCGCTTTTGCCTTTTCCGGAATCCTCAGCTTCAACCGCTCTTTCGAAGCGGAGCGTGAAAACGCCTGCCTGGAGGGCTTATACCTGGCGCCGGTGGATCCCGGCTTGATCTATCTAGCCAAGCTGCTCGCCAACCTGCTCTTCCTCGGCATCGCCGAGAGCGTGATCGTGTTGGCCACGGCCGTCTGGTATAATTTCTCATTCTTGCCGTCGTTCAAATGGTTTGTGCTGATCGTTTTTCTGGGAACGTTTGGCTACGCGGCGGTGGGCGCCACTTTCGCGGCCGTCTCCGCCAACACCCGGATGCGCGAGGTGATGCTGCCCGTTCTCCAGTTCCCGGTAGTATTCCCGCTCTTCGTCGCATCGGTCGAGGCAACCAGCAGAGCCTTGCGGGGAGACTATTCACCGGAAATGTTGGGTTGGATCAAACTGCTGGCGGGATTCGCTGTGATCTTTACCGTGGTTTCTTACTTGCTCTTTGAATACGTCATGGGTGAGTAAAGGTTCGCGCTGGAAGGGCGGATTTCGTGTCAGCCCGCCGGCGCTTAACTTGGATCATTAGACTTGCCTTTCGTTGTCACCCCCGCGGAAGCGGGGGTCCACGTCACGGCGTGGAGCGACTAGATTTCCGCTTGCGCGGGAATGACGAGGATGGCAGGAATGACGCCGGCGGCGGGAATGACTGCGATGTTTGGTTCGATATAACCCGACGTTATATCTCGCGTAACGCTGTAATCTACCCAAGCGGACTTGTTGGACACGGTCTGTACAAACACGTGAGCGATAAGAATCAATAAAGGTTCTGATGCTTGAAAAAATCTTCAATTCGCGGATTCATCTGATCTTCACCGTGGCCGGGTTGCTGTTGGCGGCTTACATGATTTTCGTTTACGCTCCCAACGAGGTAAACCAGGGTGAGGTCTACCGTATCATTTATATTCACGTCTCCTCCGGCTGGACGGCTTTCCTCGCCTATTTTCTTGTCTTCCTGGGCAGCGTGGGTTATCTCGCCAACCGCTCCCCCCAGGCGGACGATCTCGCTCACGCCGCCGGTGAAGTGGGATTCGTCTTCGTCAGTTGCGTGCTGGTCACCGGTCCGCTTTGGGCAAAACCTATCTGGGGGATTTGGTGGACCTGGGATGCCCGGCTCACGCTGACTTTCATCCTCTGGCTGCTTTTTGTTTCCTATCTAATGCTGCGCAGCTTTGTGGCGGATTCGCCTCGCGCCGCGCTGCTCAGCGCCGTCGTGGGGATCATCGGCTTTGTGGACGTTCCCATTGATTTCATGGCCATCCGTTGGTGGCGCACGCAGCATCCCCAGCCGGTGATTCTGGGTGGCCCGGATTCCGGCCTTCCGCCCAAGATGCTGATCACACTCTTGGTCACGTGGGGAGGATTTTTGCTTTTGTTTTTCTGGTTTCTGCGGCAGCGGTTGGAACTGCTGCGCATGAAGAGGGAAGTGAGCGACTTGCGCAGGGAGCTGGCTCTCGAAGCGTGATCTTACACTTGTCACTTACCACTTGTCACTGTTCTTAGGAGGCTTTGTTGGCGATCCGGTTTCTTTATCTGGCCTATAGTTTGGTCTGGATCATTTTTGGGATTTACGCGTGGAGTCTTAGCCGGCGCCAGACCGCGCTGAAACGGGATCTCGAAGACCTGAAGCGAGTGAGTTCCAAAGGCTCGGGCGGGACTTTCCGGGGTTGAAGTCCCACCCGCCCTCAAACGGCGCGGTTTTAGCTGTGCCCCGACGGTCCTCGAATAAACCTCTGTGTATAATCCAGGCTAATTACCGGCCACTTGCCGGGTAATCGTTACTGGCGCCGTGAGGTCAAATTGCAGACGGGTTTCCGCCGGCAGGGTGATCTCCTTCTTGCCCGTGGCTGCGGCTCCGGCTGTGCCCGCCCCCGCGCCAATCAACCCGCCGATGGCCGCGCCCTTGCCTTTGCCTGCAAGAGCGCCAATCAAAGCTCCCACTCCGGCGCCACCACCAATCAACACCTCATCTCGCTTCTTATGCGAGGCGCCCTTGGCGCGCCAGGATCTCGTGGTGATTTGGACGGGATTGCCGCCGCGCGGCGCGATGGAATCGAGTGTCAAGGCGAGCTCGGCAGGCCGGTTCAGGCGTCCAGCACTCACGGCACTTGCCACGTGACCACTCACCACGCTTCCCGCCGGAATCACGACGTGGCTGTGGGCGCGAAGTGGAACAGCAAGTATTCCGCTGAACGTAGAACCGGCCGTGGCGGAGGCAGAGCTTACCGGACTATCCAGGTGGATGATAACAGCGGCGCCGGCAGGAATGGTATCGGTTTCAACTTGAGGTGGAGGGGGCGCAGAAGGCTCGGGATTGGCGGGCGCTGCCTGCGGTGAAGTGGCCGGCGTCGCTGCTGCGGAGTTGGCTGCCGCGTTGCCCGGCGCTGTAGAGGGTGCAGCAGCTTGGGAAGTAGCTGGAGAAGCCGCCTGTTGCGCTTCCTGAGAAGCGGTCTGCTGGCTTCCCTGCTTGCAACCTGACAGCATTAAGCCCAAGGCAGCAATCAACGAGATCAAAGTTAGTCTTTTTCGCATCACAGTGCTCCTTTGATGTTGTTATTTCCTCCCGCTATTTTTCCCGGCCAGTGACGACAAACCAACCCGGCTTTGAAGTCGAAGTTCAATTCCAAGCACGATGGCTCTTATGACTGAGGCGAACTCCCATTAAAGGTAACGAATGGCAGGTTGAACGTCAAGGGTTCACCCCCGGAAACGGGGGAACAGTTTGTTTGCTGTAGCGGCGCTCCCTGTCAGGGCTGGCTCCGAATACCGCTACAGCGCCTTGCGCCCCGGCCAAACACGGTGACGTCTTGACAACCCTTGCGGTCGAACCTATGTTTGACACTGGCCCTGAAGGGATTCAAAATCATCAACTGTCCGGAGTATGGATGAAGAAATTTAGCATTTTGTTCTTTCCCCTGCTTACTTCGTTCCTCGCCGCGGCTCCCGCACCTCCAACCGTCCAAGAGTGGAAGGTCCCATTGGCCGTGAAGACGCTGGACAACGGCTTGACGGTGGTGGTCTCGCGGGATGATTCTGCCCCGACCTTTGGCTTGTGCATCACCTATGGTATTGGGTTCCGGCTGGAGCCCAAAGGCCGCACCGGTTTCGCTCACTTGTTCGAACACATGATGTTCGAAGGCACGCCGGACGCGCCGAAGGGGATTTTTGACCGCGTGATCGAAGGCGGCGGCGGCTTCACCAACGGCGACACCCGGTTCGATTTCACAGAATACATTGAGAGCGCCCCCATCTCCGCTCTAAACCCGGCGCTGTGGCTTGAGGCCGACCGGTTGAAGGGGTTGGATTTTTCGGTGAGGAATCTGAATAACCAGCGGAAAGTCGTGGAGGAGGAAGTGCGAGTCAACGTGCTGAACCAGCCTTACGGCGCCTTTTACTGGCTGGATCTTCCGCAGAAAGCCTTCGATAAGTATCCCAACGCCCACAATTTTTATGGCGATTTCAAGGACCTCGACGCGGCCACGATCGGGGACGTAAAGAAATTTTTTGAGACTTACTCGCGCCCAATAATGCTGTGCTGGCCGTGGTGGGCGACGTTACTCCGGATGAAGTGTTCCAGAAAGCGCAACAGTATTTCGGCTCGATCCCCAAGCGGCCGGTTGCGGCGAAGCCGGACGTGGCGGAGGCGCCGCAAAAGGCGGAAAGGCGTTCCGTGGAAGCAGACAAACTGGCCCGAGTTCCCGCCCTCGCCATCGGTTATCGCATGCCGCCGCGCGCTTCCCCAGACGCCATCGCCGGGGCGGTGGTGGGCGAGATGCTTCACAACGGACAGGCATCCCTGCTTTATCAGGCATTGGTGAAGCAGAAGAAAGTGGCGCTGGAAGTGGATGGCGGCGCCAACTGGCCGCTCGGCTCGCCCTTCGAGTATGGCGGGCCGGCGCTCATGACCTCATTCATTGTTTATCCACCCGGTGTTGCGGAGCAGGACGTGCTGAACGCCTATGACGATGTGATTCAGAACCTGGCTGCGAACGGCGCATCACAAGCTGAGCTTCAACGCATCCGGGCCAAGATGCGCTCGGACTGGTATGCAGAGCTTGAGATTCCCGTGGAGCGGGCGTCAGCGATTTCGCACTTTACTCTTCTCGACGGAAGTCCAACCCGCATCAACGAGATTCCGGAGCAAATTGCTCAAGTCACATCTGACCAGATCAAGGCCTTCTGCCGCAAATATCTGGTGAAGACCAGCCGCACGATTATTGACCGTGTCCCCGAGGCGCTGAGGGGAAAGACTATGAATGCCGCGAAAGGAGGCCGGTAATGAAGTTGATACGCGCCACGATGTTGGTCCTCGCCGGGCTGATGATTCTCCCAGCCGCATGGGCGCAAGAGAAGGAGCCGCCACTGCCGGAAAACCTGCCAGCCTACGGTCCGCTGGTTCCGTTTCGCGGGCCACAAGTCGTCCAGAAACGTCTGGCGAACGGGCTTACGCTATGGATGGTTCCGCGCCCTGGGTTTCCAAAAGTGTCTTTTGCTATTGCGGTAAGAAGCGGCATGGCCTCGGACGCTCAAGACCGGCCCGGTTTCTCAAAGCTTTTGATGGATACGATTGACCAGGGAACGAAAACCCGAAACGCCCGCCAGATTGCAGAAGCCTTCCAGCGTGACGGCGGTGATCTAACCGGAGGCGCGCACGCTGATTTTACGGTCATGATGATCAGCGTCCTGGCGTCGCGCGCCTCGTCCACGCTGGACACTCTGAGTGACGTCCTGGAGGGCGCCACGTTCCCCAATAACGAAGTGGCTCTTGTCAAGCGCAATGAGGCCGATTCCCTCCGCGCTGCGGAGGCGGAGCCATCCTTCCTTGCCAGCCGCACTTTGGCCAAGGAGATCTTCGGCGGCCACCCCTACAGTGTTACTTCGCTAACGCAAGCTTCCATTGCCGCTACGACGCCGGAAGAACTGCGCCATGCTTACGCAATACGCTTCAGGCCGGACCAGGCGATCCTGGTCGCAGTGGGTGATTTCGATGCGGACACGATGACCGCCGAAGTTCAAAAGGCGCTAGGCCACTGGAGCGCACCGGCGCAGCCGCCCCTTGCCTCGGCTTCCCAACCGGCGGAGAATAACCCGCATGGCGTCTTTCTGGTTCCTCGCAAAGGATCGGTGCAGACGGCATTCTTGCTGGGCGCCTTTGGCCCTCTGGAGTCTTCTGGCGATTTTGAAGCGACTGAGGTGGCCAATGCCGTCTACGGTGGAATGTTCGGCTCGCGTCTGGTGAACGACATCCGCGAGGACAAAGGTTACACCTATTCCCCGGGGGCCTACGTCGAGGAGCGCCGCGAGGCAGGTGTGTTGAAGACGAGCGCCAGCGTACGCAATGCCGTGACCGGAGCGAGCCTGAATGAGATTTTTTATCAGTTGAACCGCATGGCCACCACCAGTCCGGAGCCTGAAGAACTGACTCGCGCCAAGCGTTACCTGACCGGTATTCGGGCCATCGAGTATCAGTTGCAGGGAGCCGTTGCGCAGCGGCTCGCGTCTCTTTGGATGGAGGGGTTGCCGCCGGAGGAAATTGGCGAAGAAAGCGCCAAGATTCAGAAGGTGACGGCAGCAGAAGTGGATCAGGCTGGGCGCAAATACTTCCCGGCTTCCCGGCAAACGATTGTTGCCGTCGGCAAGCAGAGTGTGATTCAGCAGCAACTCGAACCCTTCGGGTTGACGATCCAGCCGGTTGAATGATGGGCGCGCGTTGCGTCAGGGTTTTGCCGGGTGAACCGGGGCGCTGACCTCCACAAAGCAGGGCGGGGGTTCAGCCCTTTTTGGGCCGGTAGAAATCAGTGGCCGTTCCGAAAAAGACTTCGGCGGCGTTCATCACGGTTTCGGAGAGTGTCGGGTGCGGATGGATGCTGAGGGCCACATCCGTCGCGAGCGCCGCCATCTCCACCGCCAGTACGCCTTCGGCAATCAGTTCGCCCGCTCCCGGCCCGGCGATGCCAACGCCCAGAATCCGTTCCGTCGCAGGATCGATCACCAGCTTTGTCACGCCGTCACTGCGGTCCAGTGTGGCAGCGCGGCCAGAAGCCGCCCAGGGGAATCGTGCAATCGCCACTTTGCGGTTCTCCGCCTGCGCCTGGGTCTCCGTCAAGCCACACCAGGCGATTTCCGGATCGGTGAAGACAACGGCGGGGATGGCGCGCGGCTCAAACGCGACCTTGTGACCGGTAATTGCTTCAACAGCGGTTCGCCCTTCATGCGTGGCTTTGTGCGCCAGCATGGGCTCACCGGCCACGTCGCCAATGGCATAAATGGCCGGCTCGTCCGTCCGCCGCTGCGCGTTAATCTGGATGAAACCTCTGGTGTTTACTTTCACGCCGGTTTTTTCTAGCCCGGGGATATCAGAATTGGGCTTTCGGCCAACCGACACCAGCACTTTCTCAAACATCATCTCAGGCTTATTTGCGCCCTCGCCCTCCAGCTTGACGCGAACACCTTTGGCTTCTTCGGTCATGGCGGCGACCTTGGTGTTTAGCAGGATGGCATCGAAAATTTTCTCCAGGCGTTTCGAGAGGTGCAGGACCAGGTCGCGGTCGACGCCCGGCAGCAAGCCTTCCGTCATTTCCACCACCGTGACTTTTGTGCCAAGCGATGCGTAAACTGTTCCAAGCTCCAGGCCAATGTAGCCGCCTCCAATCACCAACAGGGTTTTGGGGACATCGGGCAAGTCAAGCGCGGAGGTTGAATCCAGAATCCGGTCACTCTCGAGCGAAAGCCCCGAGACCTTGGCGGGCCGCGATCCCGTCGCGATAATGGCGTGCTTAAAAGCGAGTTTCTCCTCACCGCCCTCGCTACGCTTGATGTTGAGGGTCTGCGAATCCAGAAATGCAGCCTCGCCCTGAACATAACGGACGGACCGCTGTTTGCTTAACATGCCCAAGCCGCCCGTGAGTTTATTCACCACCGACTGCTTCCAGCCGCGAAGCTTATCCAATTCAATCTTAGGCTCGGCGAAGCGAATACCCCAATCGGCCGCCTGCTTGGTTTCATGGAGCAGCTTGGCCACGTGGAGCAAAGCCTTGGAAGGAATGCAGCCCTGGTAAAGGCAGACACCGCCGGGGTTTTTGTCCGTCCCGATCAGTGTGACCTTCATGCCCAGGTCAGCACCCAGGAATGCCGCGGCGTAACCGCCGGGTCCTGCGCCCATCACAACAAGTTCCGTGGAAGTTTCGCTCATCTCTTGGCTCTTCGCCTCGCTTCTTGAATTCTTCGTGCTGGAATAGGGGATGGGATGGACGGGTCAGCCCTGCAGGGGCAGAAGAAACGGCTGCTCCAGCGCCTCGGCCACCCAGCGCAGGAACCTCGCCGCATCCGCTCCGTCAATCAGCCGGTGATCGTAGGAAAGCGAAAGCGGCAACATCAGCCGCGGTTCAAACTTGCCCTCCCGGTAGCGAGGCTTGATGGAAGCGCGTGACATCCCGAGAATCGCCACTTCGGGAAGATTAACGATGGGCGTGAAAGCGGTGCCGCCGATGCCGCCGAGGTTGGTAATGGTGAAGACGCCGCCCTCCATCTCTTCCAGGCCCAGTTTCTTGTCCCGTGCCTTGGCGGCCAGCTTGGAAAGCTCTGATGAAAGCTGGAGGATGTTCTTGCGGTCCACGTCGCGGACCACCGGAACGAGCAATCCCCGGTCCGTGTCCACTGCCACCCCGATGTGGCAATACTTCTTGTAAACCACCTCGCTTGCCGCCGGATCGACGCTCGCTGCAAACTGCGGGAACACTCGCAACGCCGACGCTGCCACCTTCAGCGCCACTGCGGTAACGGTTAGCTTGCCGCCGCCCGCCTCTGCCAGGGCGCCAAACTGTTTGCGCAATTCTTCCAGGTGGGTGATATCCGTCTCGTCGTGTTGTGTAACGTGCGGGATCGAGTTCCATGCCTGGCTTAAATGTTCCGCGGTGCTGCGGCGGACATTAGACATCTTCCGCCGTTCGACGGCGCCCCAACGGGAAAAATCCGGGAGCGGTGGCGCGGCCATTCCGGGCCTTGCCGATATTCCCGTGATAATGCTCTTTGCGAAGAGAGTTACATCCTCGGCATTGATCCTGCCTCCCGGACCGGATCCGTGGACCTGCCTGACATCTATGCCCAATTCTCGGGCCATTCTTCGAACCGACGGCGCGGCAGGCACGGGAACGCCTCCCTCCACCTCGAGATCACCGTCGGGTTCAGCCCGGGCGGCAGCAGATGGCGTTGCCGGAGTCTCCATCGCGCCGGCTTCAGCATGAGGAGTTTCGGCCTGTTCAGCAGAAGTCTTGGAAGAGGTCTCTTGAGGTTTGGCTTCAGCGGGGCGAGTGTCTGCGGATTCTTCCGTCTCTTGTTTTGCTGTCTCTCTTTTGGCGGAGGAAGCTTGTTGCTCGGATTTTTGTTCCATGGACGGCTTTTCAGCGGACTTGGTGGTTTCACCTGCGCCATTCACAGTCAGGACCAATTGGCCCACCTTGACCTTTTCGCCCTCTTGGACGTTGATTTGCTGAATGACGCCGCTCACCGGGGACGGAACTTCCACCGTGGCTTTGTCCGTCTCGAGCTCAATCACGGGTTGATCGACTTCAATGGTGTCCCCGACTTTGACGAGAATCTTCACCAAATCGCCGGATTTGATATTCTCGCCGAGCTCAGGAATTCTGAATTCAGTTGCCATTGATGTATCTACCTTTTACGAGTTCACAGGAATGGGTCTTTCAGGATTGATTTCGAGGTCCTTGAGGGCTTTTTCCACCACTTCAGGCTTCACCTTTTGCTCGCGCGCCAGCGCAGAAAGAGCGGCCAGTGTAATGAACCTCGAATCGACTTCGAAGAAATCGCGCAGCGACTTGCGGCCTTCGCTTCGTCCGAAACCGTCGGTCCCGAGCGATGCAACCGGTCGCGGCGACCACCGGGAGACGGAATCGGGCAGCGCCTTGACGTAATCCGACGCTGCCACCACCACGCCTTCGGTGTCCGCCAAGCACTGGGTCACATATGGAGCGCGCGGCTTCTCCGTGGGATGCAACATATTCCAGCGTTCCACCGCATGGCCATCGCGGTACAACTCTTTGTAGCTGGTGACGCTCCACACATCGGCTGCGACGCCATACTTCTCTTCCAATAGTTGCTGGGCCTTCAAGGCTTCGTTCAGGATAGCGCCGCTGCCCAACAGTTGGGCGCGCAGCTTGGCGCCCTTCTTGGCAGAAGCTCTGAACAAGTACATCCCCTTCAGAATCCCTTCCTTGGCATCTTTGGGCATGGCCGGCATGGGATATTGCTCGTTCATCACCGTCAAGTAGTAGAAAATACTTTCCCGTTCCTTGTACATGCGGCGAATGCCATCGTGGATAATCACGGCGAGTTCGAAAGCGAAGGCCGGATCATAAGCCACTAGATTGGGGACGGGATAAGCCAGCAGATGGCTGTTTCCGTCCTGGTGCTGCAATCCTTCGCCGGAAAGCGTCGTTCTGCCCGCTGTTCCACCCACCAGGAATCCCCGGCAACGGGAATCTCCAGCGGCCCAAACCAGGTCGCCCACCCTTTGCAGTCCAAACATCGAGTAGTAAATAAAAAATGGGATGGTGTTGATTCCGTGAATGGCGTAAGCGCTGCCTGCGGCGATAAAGGAGGAAATCGATCCGGCCTCGGTGATGCCTTCCTCCATAATCTGGCCATTCTGGGCCTCTTTGTAATAGAGCAGCGTGTCCCGGTCCACCGGCTCGTAAAGTTGCCCGGCATGAGAGTAGATTCCCACCTGGCGGAACAGCGCCTCCATGCCGAAAGTTCGCGCCTCATCCGGAACAATGGGCACAATCAGCTTACCCAGCTCTTTGTCCTTCAGCAGTTTTGCCAGAATACGGACAAAAACCATGGTGGTGGAGACGCCGCGGTCACTGGTGCCTTCGTAGAATTCCTCAAAAAGGCTTTCGGCGGGCGGTTTGATTGCCGGAGCCAGCACCACTCGTGAGGGAATGTAGCCTCCCAGTTCCTGGCGGCGCTGATGCAGATATTGCATCTCCGTGCTGTTTTCGGCGGGCTTGTAAAATGGCGCTTCCGCCACTTCGTCATCCGAGATGGGTATCCCGAAGCGCGTGCGGAAGCGTTTGACCTCTTCGTCATTCAGCTTCTTCTGCTGGTGGGTAATGTTCTTGCCTTCGCCGCTTTCGCCCAGGCCGTAACCCTTGATCGTCCGGGCCAGGATCACGGTGGGTGATCCCTTGTGTTCAACCGCAGCCTTGTACGCCGCGTAGATCTTCTTGGGATCGTGTCCTCCGAGCCTCATGCGGCCCAACTGGTCGTCCGAATAGTTCTTTACCATGGCCAGCAGCCGGGGATCGGTTCCGAAGAAATGCTCCCGGAAGTATTTACCGGATTCCACGGAATATTTCTGCCATTGCCCGTCCACGATTTCACCCATCCGCTTGACAAGCAGTCCATCATTGTCTTTTTCAAACAGCGGATCCCAATCACTGCCCCAAATCACCTTGATCGCGTTCCATCCGGCGCCCCGGAATCCGGCCTCCAGTTCCTGGATGATGCTGCCGTTGCCGCGCACCGGACCATCCAGACGCTGCAAGTTGCAGTTCACCACGAAGATCAGGTTGTCCAGCTTTTCGCGTGCCGCCAGGGAAATCGCGCCCAGGGTCTCCGGTTCGTCGGTTTCGCCGTCGCCCAGAAAGGCCCAAACTTTGCTGTCGCCCAATTCTTTCAAGCCGCGATCCTGCAGATAGTGGCAGAAGTGAGCCTGGTAAATTGCCATGATGGGGCCCAGACCCATGGAGACGGTGGGGAACTCCCAAAACTCAGGCATGAGCCAGGGATGAGGATAGGATGAGAGCCCGCCGCCTTCCTTCAATTCACGCCGGAAATTCTCAAGCTGGCGCGAAGTCAAGCGGCCTTCCAGAAACGCCCTGGCATACATACCCGGCGATGCATGCCCCTGAAAATACACAATGTCGCCGATGCGGTCCTTGCCCCGGGCACGGAAAAAATGGTTGAAGCCCACTTCGTAAAGCGTCGCGGCTGAGGCGTAAGTGGAAATGTGGCCGCCGATTCCCTCCTCGGCGTGGTTCGCCCGGACCACCATCGCCATCGCATTCCATCGGATGATGCTCTTGATTCGCCTTTCGATTTCCTGGCTGCCTGGAAACGGGGGTTGCTCAGACACCGGGATCGTATTGACGTAAGGAGTATTGGCGGTGTAGGGAAGCTTGACTCCGTCGCGCTGGGCGTGGAGCCGCAGCGTTTGAAGTAGATTCTCAACCCTCTGCGGGCCTCCCTCCTGCATCACATAATCCAGCGACTCCAGCCATTCTCTGCGCTCAATCGTTTCCACTTCCGGGGTATGGGTATGATTCGTTTGACTCATTTTCTTGTTGATGGCTCCTTAAACAACAAGAATATCATAATGACGCGGGCGGCGAATTCACAATCGTCGGCGTCCTCACCTGCGATTGATCTCGCGACTTTTGCAGGTGTCCCCACCTGCGTTTGATTTAATCCGAGCCTTGTCCTCAGAATCCTAAACGCGGGTGAGGACACCCGCGCTACAGAGAGAGCCGTGTCGGCGGACTATCCAGCCCTCGCGCGCCCGCCCTCTTAATGGTAATGTAATCGTTGTAGGGCTTCATCGCGGGCCTCGCATCATGTAGGATAAACCCATGATCGATTGGGGAGAATTTCAGGGAGTTAACGCTGGATACGTGGAGGAGCTTTACGAAAAGTTCCGCCAGGATCCGGCATCCGTTGATTCCAGCGTCCGGGCTTTTTTTGAGCGTTGGGGCGCGCCGCAGGAAACCCTCAAGCCACCTGCGGCATTTCCCGGCGTGGGGTCTCCGGCGAATGGCGAAGCCTACGCCGCAGCAGGAAGCGCGTTGCCGGTTGAAAAAATTGTGGGAGCTGTGAACCTGGCAGAGTCCATCCGCAAATTCGGCAATCTGGATGCCCATCTTGACCCGCTGGGCTCCACGCCGCACGGGGATCCTTCATTGGTCCCGGAAAATCACGGCGTGACGGACGACGATCTGCGCCGCCTGCCCGCCGGCATCATCACCGGCCCGATTGCCAACGGAGCCCGCAACGCGCTGGAAGTTATTCAGTCGCTCCGCAAAGTCTATTGCGCGGCCACGGGCTACGACTACGCCCATCTTCGCGAACCCGAGGAGAGGGAATGGCTGAAGTCCGCCGCGGAGTCCGGCACGTTTCGCCCGCCCGTTGCGCCCATTGATGAAATCGCGCTGCTCGATCGAATCACTCAGGAAGGCGCTTTTGAACAGTTTCTGGATCGCACCTTCCCAGGTAAAACACGCTTCTCGATTCAAGGGATCGGTATGCTGATCCCGATGCTCGATGAGATCATCCACGCTGCGTCCGTAGAGCGGTTCAGCAACATTCTGATCGGTATGGCTCACCGGGCGCGGTTAAACGTTCTGGCGCACGTGCTGGACAAACCCTATGAGCAGATTCTGGCGGAGTTCAAGGACCCGGTGAGGGGAGGCAAGTTTCGCGAAGACCTGGGTTGGACGGGAGACGTGAAATATCACTCTGGAGCGCATCACGCCATTCGCAATCACGGCTCGCATGAGCTTATGATTTCTCTCGCGCCGAATCCCAGCCACCTCGAGGCCGTGAATCCTGTTGTGGAGGGTATGGCGAGGGCGGCGGGAACGCGCACGGACCAGGGCGGCGCGCCGCACTTCAATCCCACCCGCACGCTCCCCATCCTGATTCATGGGGATGCCGCCTTCATGGGGCAGGGGGTGGTGGCAGAGACGCTCAACATGTTCCATCTGAAAGGCTATGAGACCGGCGGCACCATTCACATCATCGCCAACAATCAGATCGGCTTCACCACGTGTCCCGGGGAAGGGCGCAGCACGCTTTACGCCAGCGATCTGGCGCGCGGCTTTCGAGTGCCGATTGTGCATGTGAACGCGGACAACCCCGAAGCCTGCATCGAAGCCGCGCGGCTGGCGTTTGCCTACCGCCACCACTTTAAAAGGGATTTTGTGATTGATCTCATCGGCTATCGCCGTCACGGACACAATGAGGGTGACGAGCCGGCGTTCACTCAGCCCCTGATGTACAAAAAGATTCAAGAGCATCCGACGGTGCGTCAAATTTGGGCCAGGGAACTGCTTGACCGGGGAGTCATTCAGGCGGGGGTTGCGGAGCAATTTGTTGAGAAGCACCTCGAGCGGTTGCGCAGCATTTTCAATTCCCTCGAGCCGGAACGGCAACTGGTGGAACCCCGTCCCGCGCCGCCCCCGCCCGGAGCGGCAAGGCACATGCGCACGGCGGCGCCTCTGGAGCGGTTGCAGGAGATCCACTTGGAGCTTCTGCGAATACCGGAGGGTTTTGAGCTGCATCGGAAGATCGAAAGGTTCCGGGAAAAAAGACACAAAAGTTTTGATGATCCGGGAGCGCCCACCATCGACTGGGCCACCGCCGAAGAGTTGGCCTGGGCCACCATTCTGGAAGAGGGGATTCCCATCCGCGTGACCGGTCAGGATGTGGAGCGGGGCACGTTCAGCCACCGCCACGCGGTCTTGCATGATGTCAATAACGGCAGGACGTACACGCCCTTGCAATCTCTGCCGCAGGCGCGCGCCTCCTTTGAGATTCACAACAGCCCCCTCAGTGAAAACGCCGCCCTCGGTTTCGAGTACGGTTGCAATGTGCAGGCGCCGGAACGGTTCGTGGTGTGGGAAGCGCAGTATGGAGACTTCATCAACGGGGCGCAAACCGTGATCGACGAATTTATTTCGTCAGCGCGGGCGAAGTGGGGCTTGACGCCGTCACTCGTCATGTTGCTGCCTCATGGCTATGAAGGCCAAGGCCCGGACCATTCCAGCGCGCGATTGGAGCGGTTCTTGCAACTTGCGGCGGCCACCAACATCCGCATCGCCAATTGCACAACCGCCGCACAATATTTCCACCTCCTGCGTTTGCAGGCGCTGCTGCTCAAGACGGATCCGCTCCCACTCGTGATCCTGACGCCGAAGAGTCTCCTCCGCCATCCCCTGACGGCTTCGACGCCCCGGGAGCTTGCGGAAGGCGCGTTCCAGCGGGTGATCGACGACCTCCCGGCGCGCGAGCGTGCGCGGGAGATTCGCCGGCTGATTTTGTGCAGTGGGAAGATTTACATCGACCTGGTTTCCAGCAAGCGGCGCGCGGAGGAGCCGGCGGTGGCGATTGCCCGCATTGAGGAGCCGTATCCTTTTCCGGAAGCGGATCTAAACGCGTTGTTGGACTCCTATCCAGCGCTGGAAGAAGTGGTCTGGGTGCAAGAGGAACCGCGCAACATGGGCGCGTGGGAATTCTTGCGCTTGCAGCTTGCGCGCCTCATAGCGGGACGCTGGCCATTACACTACCTGGGACGTCCCCGCAATTCGAGCCCGGCGGAAGGCTCGTCCAGCCGCCATGCCATCAATCAGGAAATCATCATTAACCAGGCCTTTAACCTTACCAATATAGAAGCGGAGGAGAGCCTTCTGCTGCAAACTATGGAAACGCATTAGGTTGGATTATCAACAAAGGTTCGTGCGACGGCCATCCAGGAAAAGCTCGTGAAAAGTCCCTGTTAAGAGACAGTGAGCGCCGCGTTTCGCGCTCACGAGCCGTTTTTTAAGAAGAGGATCACACATGGCAACGAAAATTCTGGTCCCCGAGCTGGGTGAATCAGTCCTTGAAGCGACCGTGGGGCACTGGCACAAGAGAGAAGGCGATCCGGTCAGCGCGGGCGAGGTCCTGGTGGAATTGGAAACGGACAAGGTGGACCTTGAAGTGGGCGCAGACCGCGGCGGAGTTCTCGCTCGCATCGAACGTAAGGAAGGTGAGGACGTCAAGATTGGCGACGTGCTGGGCGTCATTGAAGAAGCCGCGGTCGGCGTGAGACCCTCCGCCTCAATGGCCGCTTCTGCCCCTGTTACCTCTTCAAAACCTGTGAAAGCGGCTGATCCCGGACCGGGGGCATCCTCCGCAGCGCCAGGCGCTGCTCCTGCTTCAAAGGCCGCGGTTGGTGAGGCCGCACCGGCCCCGGCTCAGGTTGAAGTCTCATCCGCGTCGGCGGAGGCCGTTGCCACTCCTTCAGCCCGGCGGCTGGCTCGTGAACGGGGCGTCGATCTGGGCCAAGTTCCTGTGAAAGAAAACGGCCATCGCGTCACACGCGAGGACGTGGAAAACATTGCGGGCGCTCCCACAGTAGGCGCGCAACCCGCCCCGTCCGCTTTACAAACCTCGGCTTCACCCGCCGTGCTCCCGGCGGAAAGGCCGGTGAGCGGAGAACGGCGTGAAGAACGCATGCGCATGTCACGCCGCCGCATGACCATTGCCCACCGGCTGGTGGAGGCGCAGCACACCGCGGCCATGCTCACCACCTTCAACGAAGTTGACATGGCGGCCATCATGGAACTTCGCAAGCGCCACAAGGATCAGTTCAAGGAGCGCTATGGGGTGGGGCTTGGCATCTCGTCCTTTTTTGTGAAGGCGGCGATTGCGGCGCTGAGAAAGTTTCCACGCCTCAACGCCGAAGTGCAAGGCGATGAAATCGTATTGAAGCACTATTATGACATCGGCGTGGCAGTGGGCGCCCCCGAAGGCTTGGTGGTACCGGTTCTGCGCGACGCGGACCGCATGTCCTTTGCGGAAATCGAGCTCGGCATCAAGGATTTTGCTCGCAAGGCACAGGACGGAACGCTTTCCCTTGCCGACATTCGCGGCGGGACCTTTACGATTTCGAACGGGGGCGTCTTTGGCTCATTGCTTTCGACTCCGATTTTGAACCCGCCGCAGGTGGGAATCCTTGGCTTGCACAAAGTGCAGGAGCGGCCGGTCTCGGTGGCCGGACAGATCGTCAATCGGCCTATGATGTACGTGGCCCTGAGTTATGACCATCGCATTGTGGATGGTTCGGAAGCTGTTCAGTTCCTGGTGCGCATTAAAGAATTGGTGGAAGATCCGGCGGGATTGCTCCTCGAAAGCTAAATCGTGCAGGGCCGGCGCTGTTCTGTAGCGGCAGTCTGTGACCACCGAATCTTTGCTGCGGTCCCGTCCCAGTGGGTCAATTGTAGGCGCCGTGACGGCCTTCTCGGTGAGACTGCTGAGCTCACTTCGCGTTTTTCATTTGCTGGGCTGCGGCTTTCCTTTCATTTGCGAATCCAGGAATCGCTGACGGCAGTCCGTGATATTCCGGCGCGCCTCCATCGGTCCCCGCCAGCCCTTGATTTCGGTGTGCTTTCCCTCGAGTTCCTTATAAATATCGAAGAAGTGCTCGATTTCCCGGCGGACGTGGGGGAAGATCTGATCGACGGTATGGATCTGATCGTAACGAGGATTCATTTCGGGCACGACCAGAATTTTTTCATCGTGGCCTTTTTCATCCGCCATCTCCAACATGCCCACCGGCCTCACCTCCATCAAGCAGCCAGTGAATGTTCCTTCATCGCTGATCACCAGAACGTCCATGGGATCGCCATCCGTGGCCACAGTGCCCGGTATGAATCCGTAGTCGCCAGGATAGTGCATCGGGGAGTAGAGGGTTCGGTCCAACCGGAACACTCCCAGCTTGGTGTCATATTCATACTTGTTGCGAGAGTTCTTGGGAATCTCCACCACCATCCGGACAATATCCGGACATTTAGGTCCTGGGTCAATCTCATGCAGCAATGGCATCTTTTCTCCTTACAATGGGCATCATTCAGCACACAGCGATCAGCAAGGAACATGCGCTCATGCAGGTTGATTGCTGATTGCTCTCTGGTCTAGTGTAAACCGGTCTTGTATCGCCTGGATGAATGAAATAAGCCCCGGCATGGAATGTCAGCGCAAGGCGCGTCGCGGATTCACGGCCAGCCAGGCCAGCGCGCCGAGAGCGCAAAATAACGCCGCCAAATTGAAAGATGCCTGCCAGCCGAAGCGTCCTGCGATGACCGGCGTGAGGGACGCGCTGACGGCGCTGGCCGTTTGCGCGCCCATATTGACAAAGCCGGAAAGAAAACCCGAAGAAGGGCCGCCCAGGTCTGCGGACAAGGCCCAGTAGGAGCTCTGGGCCAGATAAAGCGAGCCGGCCCCTCCGGCCAAAATGATGCTGGCCGCTGCCGGGCTGGCAGCGGAAGAACCGGCAACCACGAAGACCGCGGCCCCCAAAAGCCCGATGAAACCCATGCCACAGCGTCCCCAACGGGGGCCAAACCTTCGCCGGATTCTGTCGCTTGCAAACCCGCCGAGCGCTGAGCCCACGGACATCGCAATGAAAGGCAACGTTCCATAATACGATCCGGTCTTGAGGTTAAGACCGCGGACAGAGGTCAAATAGATGAAGAACCAAGAGAAGAAAATGTAAGCGGTGTAGCCATAGCACCCGTAGCTGAAAGTGAGCGCCCACACCTCGCGGCTTGAGAGCAGGATTCGCCAGGAGATGCGGCGATCTTCACTCTCTACTCCGGTCTCGATCCCGTCGCGGATCAAGCCCAGCTCGGCTTGATTCACCCGGGGATGCCCGGCCGGACGGTCGCGGGCCAGCCAAAACCATCCGGCTCCCGCTGCCAGCCCGGCTGCCGCGCAGATCGTGAAGGAAGCGTGCCAGCCGTAGCGGATCATGATGACAGTAATCAGGGGCGGAGCGAGTGCGGCGCCGGCTCCAACCCCGGCAAAGATGATCCCATTGGCAAGGCCGCGCTCGGCGGTGGGGATCCAGGAAGCGACCCAACGGTTTGAGCCGGGATACATGACGGATTCGCCGGCGCCCAGCAGGAATCGCACCAGCAAGAGGATCGCGAATGACCCTGCTATCGCCGCCGGCACTGCCGCGGTGAGAGCCGTGAAGAGCGCCCACCAGACGGCGCCGAGGGTTAGGATGCGGCGCGGACCCCAACGGTCCGCAAGCCAGCCGCCGACGGTTTGGAACAGGGCATATCCCAATGCAAAGGCGCTAAACACCAGACCCAGTTGGGGATTGGTGAGGTTGAATTCCCGGGCAATGGACTTGCCCGCAATGGAGATGTTGACGCGGTCGAGATAACTGATGGCTCCCATGAGGGCAACCCAGAACACAAGGGCCCAACGGATTCGGCTCGGTCTGGCGGCGTTGTCGTTCATAAAAGGTCGAAGATTGCAAAATCGCAGAGCGGCTAAGGTAAATGGACTTTAAAGAATAGGCAAGCTGCTTTATTGGTTCAAGGGGCCAACGGATTAACATGGGGCCTTCATTCCTGGTTGATGAATGAGCCTGACACTTTCCGCAATCAATAAAAATAGGTCGATGCGAAATTAATGAGGCCATGCGGCACGCTCGGAACTATAATTGTCACTTCGTTTCTGACTTTTCGATTTGCTGCGCAGATTGGAAAGGCCGCCCGTATTGAACCCAAGCGGAGCTCGAACCCTTACGGCCTTTGATTTGCGAAGGAGAATTTCAGCCCATGAGCAACGCTCCCGCGCCGCGCACCACCGCAGCGACCCTGGAAGATATTCGCGAGCATTTCCCTGCGCTCGAGCGCCGTCACGGAGGCAACCCGGTTGCCTACTTCGACGGGCCCGGTGGGACTCAGGTTCCGCGCGCGGTGGTTGAAGCCATGTCGGACTATCTTTACCACCACAATGCCAACACTCATTGGGGTTATCCCACCAGTGCGGAGACCGATCGAACTATTGATGAAGCAAGGAAAGCCTTGGCCGACTTCATGAATGCCAGCCCCGCTGAAATTGCATTCGGCGCCAACATGACCACTTTGACTTTTCATCTGGCGCGGGCACTAGCGCGGGGGTGGCGCGAGGGCGCCGAAATCCTAGTTACCGAGCTGGATCATCATGCTAACATTGCGCCCTGGCGTGTGCTTGAGCGCGGCGTGACCGTGAAAGTGGCGCGCATGATTCCGGAGACCGGCCAGATTGACTGGAAGGATTTTGAGCGTCAATTGACCCGGCGATGCAAGGTGGTGGCCCTTGGAGCCGCTTCGAATGCCCTCGGAACGATCAGCGACGTTCGCAAGGCCGGGGAAATGGCGCATCGCGTAGGGGCGCTGCTGTTCGTGGATGCAGTTCATTACGCGCCCCACGCACTGGTGGATGTGCGGAAGATCGAGTGTGATTTTCTAGCCTGCTCGGCTTACAAATTCTACGGCCCTCACATCGGAATTCTCTTTGGCAGGAAGGACCGGATGGAGGCCGCTGAATTCCCCAAGCTGGCTCCCGCTCCGGATACTTCACCCGAGCGCGCCGAGACTGGTACTCAGAACCATGAAGGCATGGCCGGGG
>Ga0207416_1000998_pt1 | contig 41419 bp, 37 predicted proteins | sample PaiPotPPM11metaG_FD_184107 | JGI IMG/M metagenome (GOLD analysis project Ga0207416, IMG submission 184107) | Iron sulfur acid spring bacterial and archeal communities from Banff, Canada, to study Microbial Dark Matter (Phase II) - Paint Pots PPM... ...
CTCCGCAGGTCGTACCGCAGGATTCGGGGGTCACAACACTTGCTGTGGTCCTGCATCTTTGCGTCCGATCTCCCGTGGACGCGCTGAGCGAGTTCGGTCTTCCATTACTTATACAAGACTCAATAATAGTCCCGTGACGCGGCTGCAAACTTCCGACGGATGGCTCCGGTTCTCCTCACCCATCCGGCTGTCCGGGCACTCTATTCCCCGCGGTCGACTAGAACGCGTGCTCGCCGACGGGGTAGCTCCGCGAGTTCGGCGCGAGACGGTGACAGATTGGATCACTCGTTGCCGTTTGTCGGCCGGCGATGTGTTGTACGGCTGTTATGAGGGACCGCCCGGGTTCCCATGCGATCTCGATAACGTCCTTATTTGTGATCTTGGCGCGCACGCCTTCGCGTCTATTACTCGAGACGGTCTCCAGCTCGAGCGCGGTCCCGATGCGGGCGACGGTGATTATCACTTCATGTACGGACTCATCCCGGCTGGTAGCCCATTTCAGCATCACCGACCTGGTCGTGCCATCGTCGTACTTGACGCGGTCCTCGATCGCGGTGGCCGTGATGCTTCGAGTGTCTGGCAGGCCGTAAAACGTGGTTCGGTGGACGCGCGCGAACCGGGTACCGCGGCTGGCCGACCACTGTTATTGAACGTTGCTTTAGAAGGTCCCCGCCCGGGCATGCCAGCCGCGGCGATCGTGCTCAAACCGATCATCGATGGGATCACCTGCGCGCTTCAAGCGACGGACAAAGCACTGGTCCCGGTGGATGCTGTAAACAGGCTTGCACAGCGCCTTGAGCAGGCGCCGAAAATGATTCTCAACTGGCTGACGGATCATCGGTTCGCTGTTTTGGGGTTGTCAGACCGATTGGTGACGACTGCTCGTACGGGACAGCTCGAGTGGAATCCCAACGATCGTTGTGTCGTGGGGATCGAGATGCGCCTCGAATGCACGGACAGAGAAATTCCCGTTCGCGTTCGGGCCACAATTCGAGAAGTTGCGTCTGGGTAGGACGTGACGCAACCGCGGAATCCCCCTTCGAGGGGAGACATCGTGGCACAATGGAATAAGCGTCAAATGCACTGCTGGGGGCATCAAGACATGGCAGCCGCCCTGTCAGACGCTCGGTCTTGCGCGAAGCAGTCCGCCATCACACGGAGCGGTCGCGCACTCTCGACACCTCTGGTGGTCGATGCCAGAGCGTAAGCGACGTCCCACCGACATGACGGCGGCGTCGTCTGCGTCGAGCCCACCCGACGAGGCTCAGTCTCGTCTTGAGGTGCCAGCAGACCATCTGCGGCGCGCACGCGAACGGCTAGATGTGTGGCGACGCGCCCTCCTTGACCTGAGCCAGCGTAATAGGTTGCTCTACTTTGAAAGTGGCCGTGCCACGCGAGTGAAGATCACCCGGCCCACGAGCACCGAACTCTTGGCAGCGCTTGCGAACGACGAACGCATACTCGAGTTCCCATACGCCCAAAACCAAACGGTAACCGCCGTCGAGCTCCGTGACGCCGCGGCGCCTGATCGGGGGGACGCGAACGGGTTGGCGGCAGAACCGGAGCCGCGCATCCTCCCGGGGGATATCACCCCGTCCCCCGCTCCCTCCGACTTAGAAGGCTTGCGCCAGTTGTACGCGCGACTCGATCGGCTCAGGAAAGCGACGAAGACACTGAGTGAAGAGCAAGGCGTGCACACCCTGTACGTCGCGCTTGGGTGGCTTGAATGGCGCGAGACGGCGGAAACGCAGGTCGTACGGTCACCGCTCGTCCTGGTGCCTGTCGAGATTCGCAAAGAGAAGCAGCGGTATCGGTTGGCGCCGCACGACGACGACGTTGAGCACAACGTCGCTTTGCAGATACGGTTTCAGCAGGATTTCAATATCACGATACCAGATCTCAGCCTGTTCGAGCACGAGGAGCAGGGCCTCGACCTCGATGGTTATCTACGTGAGGTGTCTGCAGCAGTAAGTGCGCGCGGCTGGACCGTGACATCGGAGGCGTGGCTTGCGCAGTTTGCCTCGTACAAGTTGCCCATGTACCGGGACCTGGGCGACGATGTGGCGGCCCAGTTGACCGCGACCCAGGGATTCCTGTCCGTGCTGTGCGGGCTGGCGCAGCCGTTCGCCGATCAGCCATGCGACATCGCTGCAGCTGATGCACACTTCTCGAGCCGCGACGGATTCACGGTCCTGCCCGCAGACGCGAGCCAGCTGGAGGTCTTGGAGGCAGTTCGCCAGGGCGAAAGCCTTGTGGTGCAGGGGCCGCCTGGGACCGGCAAGAGCCAGACGATTGTCAACATCATCGCTGATGCGCTGCGACGTGGCCAGCGAGTGCTATTCGTGAGCGAAAAGCGGGCCGCGCTCGACGTCGTCTACCGGCGGCTCAAGGAACTCGGACTGGACACGCTGTGTCTCGATCTGCACAGCCATCGCGGGAACCGTAAGACCGTCCTGGCCGACCTCATGGCTGCTGTGACCGAACGGCCTGGGGTGCAACGCGGAGCGCACCTTCAGGAGTTTGAGGCACTCCGGGAGACGCGGCAGCGGCTCGATGCGTATGTCCACGCGTTGTGGGAGCGCCGCGGGGAGATGCAACGCACAGCCTACCAAGTGCACGGTCGTCTGGCTCGTCTCGCTGGCACGCCGGACATTCGGGCCCCGCTCCCTGCTTCGTCCATCGTGGATCTTCCTGCGGTGACGGAGCGCCAATGGCGGCAGGCCATCGATGATGTCGTGGCCACCGGGATATGGGACCAGATCGGCACGCATCCGTTCCGGCATGCCGAGCCGACGCTGCCCCGTGTGTGGCTCGCTGCCGACGTGCAACACTTGGCTAACCGGCTTGTCGCGGCGGTACCAGCGCTCTCGGCGGCCGGCGAGAGCGTCAGCCAGGCCGTCGGCCTGACTCCTCCGCCGACTTTTGGGGGTGCCGTCCGGCTGAAGGACGCGATCGGATATCTGGCTGACCGACCAGTGGCACAGATACCCGCGGGCTGGTTCTCTCGATCGGCTGATGTGCGGGCGACAGATCGTGCGCTGATCGAAGAAGGGACCGTTCGCCAAGAGGCCCTGGCCGGCGCGCGACGATGGTTGCGGACTCAGGGTGCTGGCGAGCTTCCGGAGCGCCTCGCAGCGGTCAGGCCACTGCTCCTGAGGCTGACCGAGATCCGGCAGCGGCGCGGGCTTGCGCGTTGGCGCTTTCGGTTTGAGGCTCGTCGAGGACTACACCGCCTCGGCGCTCGGATTCGGTTCGGATCCGCCGTTCGCGTCCTCGAGAGCCTCGAGCAGCTTGAGGATGATCTCCGATGGTTCACCGAGCATGACGGGATGTTTCGCGAGGCACTGGGCACGCTTTATCGAGGACAGGAGAGCGACTTCCCTGCGGCGCAGGCCGCGCTTAGTTGGCTCGACGGGCTATCTCAATATCTTGAGGTGACGCCTTCGCTCATCGCCGGACTTGCCGAGGGGAGTGTATCATTCTCATCCACCACGCTTGGTGAGGTCCAACGATCGTTTGATGAACGACTTCGCGCGGCGCACGAGGCGATTGCGGGCGTCGATCCCCTCTTCCCCGCCGGGATCGACGGCCAGCCCCTCGCGGATGTGTCGCTCCCCACCCTGGCGGATTTGGCGACGACCTGGGCGCACGCGCCCGGGGAACTCTCCGATTGGTTCAGCTTTAGGCGCGCACGGGGAGCGTGTGAGGCGCTCGGGCTGGGCGATTTTGTTCGCGAGGCGCGTGCTATGGCCGTGCCGGCGGCGGCCCTCGCTGCGTCATTTGAGCACACAATCTTGCGTCAATGGGTCCGCGAAGTATACCAGAGTAACCCGGCGTTGGCGGAGTTTAACGCGTCGACCCACGAAAGCCTCATCGCGCAGTTTCGGGACCTCGATCGGCGACTGCACCGGGCGGCGATTCAGGACGTCGTCCACGCGGTTCGGGAGCGCATTCCGCGGCCATTGCCGTCCCGGGAAGAGCAACGGCTGCGTCAAGAGGCCGTGAGGCGCCGGCGGCTATGGCCGCTCCGGCGGCTCCTGCCCGCGATCCCGAATGTGCTTTTGGCCAATAAGCCGTGTCTCATGATGAGCCCGCTGTCGGTGGCCGTGTACCTGCCTAAGGAGTTATTCAGGTTCGACCTCGTGGTCTTTGACGAGGCGTCGCAGTTGCCCCCGGGGGATGCCGTGGGCGCCATCCTTCGCGGGCGGCAGACCGTGATCTTGGGCGACAACAAGCAGCTTCCGCCGACCGATTTCTTCCGAGCTTATGCTGATGAAGAGGATGAGGCCGGGGAGGACGAACCGGCCGACGACGTTTCAGGGTTCGAGAGCGTACTGGATATCGCCACGACCGCGTTGCCAAATCGCTCATTACTTTGGCATTATCGCAGCCTTGATGAGCGGCTCATCGCGTTCTCGAACGTATGGTTCTACGGCCGTCGGTTGATCACGTTTCCAGTCGCCTACCCTGAAGATGATCTTGGCGTCCGCTTTGTGCACGTGTCGGACGGCGTTTGGGCCCGTGGCGGATCGCGGACGAACCTGCGGGAAGCGGACCGCGTGGCCGATTTGGTGCTCGAACATTTGGAACAGCGGCCGCAATTCTCGCTTGGTGTCGTTGCGATGAATCTGGCACAGGCCGATCTCATAGAGCGGCAAGTCCAAGTACGGTTGCAGACCCGGCCGGAGCTTGCGCCGCACGTGGCCGAGGAGCGCGACGAACCCTTTTTCGTCAAGAACCTCGAGACCGTCCAGGGCGATGAGCGCGACGAGATGATTATCGGCATTGGGTATGGACCCACGGCACCGGGCGGCACACCGACATTGCAATTCGGGCCGCTCAACCGTGTTGGCGGCGAGCGCCGGTGGAATGTGGCGATCACCCGAGCGCGCCGACGGTCCACCCTTGTGGCCTCCATGCTCCCTCATCAGTTGGACGGGGTGCGCGCCTCGGCCCGCGACGGTCCGAAAGCTATGCGGGACTACATGAGCTATGCGCAGCACGGTGGCGCGTTTGAGACGGAAGCGCTCGGCCAAGGGGAACCCGAGAGCGATTTCGAGATCGCCGTGCGCGACGCGCTGGTGCGCCGCGATTTCACGGTGAATTGTCAGGTCGGGACGTCCGGGTTCCGGGTTGATCTGGCTGTTTGCCATCCTGACTACCCGAGCCGGTACATCCTTGGGATCGAATGTGACGGCGCAATGTACCATCGGGCGAAGACTACCCGAGACCGGGATAGTCTGCGACAGCAGATCCTTGAGGAGCGCGGTTGGAATATTCATCGAGTGTGGTCGACGGACTGGATCGCGAATCCTGACCGCGCGCTGGCCAAGATTGAGGAACGGATCAATGCGCTTCGCCGATCCCCTCAGATCGGGGTCGCGCGTTCCCCTACGCGCGAGAGCATCGGCGGCAATGGTGATAGTATTACCGCCAGTCCATCATCGGCGCGGCTAGCCGGGGAAACGGCGATGTTCAGTTGGTCGGAGCCCGTCGCACAGGCTGAGATCCGGTTCGCCCCCTACGTCGTGTACGACCCCAGAGACTTTCCAAGCCCGAGATTCTTGTCGTCTGCTGAGCGCAACGCGGTCGCGAGGCACGTAGCGCGGCTGGTGCAGACTGAGGGCCCGGTCCATCGCCTAGTTGCGCTTAATCGCCTGCTGAGCTTGAGTGGACGGCGACGCCACGGGGGACGGATTACGCCGTTCCTTGACGGGTGCATTTCCCATGCGGTGCAATCGCGCCAGATCAGGGAACAGAGTTTCTTCCTCTATCCAACGGAGTCAGCGCCGGTGACGCCCCGCTTGACGACCGGGGACCAAGCCCGGAGTCCAGAGCGGATCGCTCCGGAAGAATGGGACGCCGCGGTTACGAGCGTGCTTGAGCGGTTGGGCGCATCTGAACCGGACGTGCTTGAACGGGCTGTCGTGGCCGCGTTCGGGTACGATCACATGACCGCGCCCGCGCGTGAGGCCGTGCAGGGGGCGATCAATCGCCAACAGTCACGCTACCGGATCAAACAGTACGATGGTTTGTGGCATCTGGGATAGCCGAGCGGAAGCGGTGCCAGACGTTCAAAGCACCCAGCAGAGGCCAGGGCTAGGCTCGACGTCCTAGTCGGCGAGCAAGGCGCTTACCCGGTCCCTGGAAATGCCGAGTTTTTGTCCGATCGCATTGAGGTTCAGACCATGCTCGCGCAGCGTCCGAGCTCGCGCGCGAAGTTCTTTCTCTTGCTCGGGCCGGACTTCGAATGTATAGACGGTGTCGGCCCTTTTCAAAACTTCATTAACCGGAAGGGTCCCGTAATCGTCGCCCGCGAGTTGCTCCAGCAAATACCGCCGTTGGTCATGGGTCTTGCACCCCGCGTACTTCTCGTGGGTGGCAAGAGACCGGGCCCACTTATCCACGGTCGCCTTGTCCACGCGAGGCTCAGGCAGTTCCTGCTCGTCCTCGTCCCCCGCTTCGTGAACTAGCGCCTGGAACGCCTCGAACCAATCCGGGCTTCGCCGGTAGATATGCGTGACGCCATCAACGACAAATGCCAGGTCAATCTGGGCGATCAACCCGACTTTCTCGCGATATGCCTCGATCTGCTGGTCTCGCTCTTCACTATCCGGGTCGTCGAACTCCTCGTCATCAGGTACGCTCGACAGTGCTTCGTCGACCTGAAACTCCTCGAACGGTGACCAGTTCAGGTATACGACCCGCGCGCCCAATGCTTTTGCGACGTTGAGAAACTTTCGCCAATCGCCGCCACGCTCTTCGTTCCAATAAACCGCGGTGTCAAAAGTACCTTCCTTAAGACCGTAATACAACACAAGACCCTCTTGTTTCGTGTGTGCAGTGATCTCGTCTACGAATTTGGTAAAGGGATCAGACGTCTTGGCGCCGGCGTTCAAGACCTTCACCCCCACCTGGTATTGACTGTTCGGCTTGACCTGGGCGCTCTGGCTAGAGACGATAGGTTTCGACTCGTGATCCATCCGAGTGCCAGTCGACCTCTATTCGGCACGGTAGCCGGTCGGCCAAGTCTCGGATGTGCGTGATGATGCCGACCATCCGGCCTCCCCCGTGAAGCGATTCGATCGCCGATGCTGCGCCATTGAGAGACTCGACGTCCAGCGTTCCAAACCCCTCGTCGATGAACAGGCTTTCCAAGAGCGCCGCGCCGGAGGCTTGTTGGATCTGTTCACTCAACTGCAGCGCCAGGGCTAGCGAGGCCAGAAACGTCTCGCCGCCGCTTAAAGTGTCGGCGCTCCGCATCCCGTCGGCATTGTCGTGGTCGACGACGAGGATGTTGCCGTTTTCATATTGCAGCGCGTACCGGCCCGTCAAGTCGCCCAGGCGCTGAGATGCGCCACGGGTCAAATCGTGGAACGATTCCTCGAGGACAAACTCCTGGAACCGATCGGTTTTGAGTTCTTCCGCGAGCTCGCGGTAGACGCCGTACTCCGTTTTGAGCTGCTCCTGTTGTGTCGCGTACTCAGCCCGTTTGGACAGGCGGTCGCTCGCGTTCTGGATTTGCTGCTTCAGGGTGGCCACGGCGCCGATCGCGGCGGAGTGGTCGGCCTTTGCGCGCTCGTGGGCCTCTTTGGCTTCGGTGAGCTGTGCCTCTGTGACAGCGTCGCCTCCCAGCTCGTTGTTCAACGTTGTGACCCGCTGTTCTGTCGCCTGGCGATCGGCTTGGTGGGCTTGGATAGCCTTTCGTAGGCCGGTCAGTTCGGCGACCGCAACGACGGCGACCTTCGCGGCGCCAGCAGAATCGAAGCCGGACCTGTTGACGGTAGCGTCTGCGATTCGACGCAACTCCGCGGCGTCCTCCGCGACCGCAGTTGCTCTCTCGCCTGCGCCTGCGGCGACGGCTCTTGCCGTGGTGAGATTTGCGTTTGCTTCAGTAAGTGCCGTTTTCGCGGTTTCGAGTTGGCCCCCTAACCCCTCGATTTTCTTCTCGATTTCGGCGCTTTCGGCCAACGGATCCGGGCGGGTAGTTACCGCGGTGATCTGTGTCGTCAGAGCGTTAGTCTCGGTTGTAAGATCCGCGACCTGATGCGTCGCAAGTTTAGCGGCTGCCTCCATCTGTTGCACTTCTACGTTCTTGCCGTCGATAGCCGTGACCGCCACATCTCGATCCCGTTCTAGCGCGCGCAGCTGTTCCAATTTTGCGGCGTGCTGCTCGCGACCGCGGGCGAGGCGGTCACAACCTGACAGCACCCGCGCGTCCAGCGTCTTGCCTGGTTCGTTGTCGAACTTGCCGCCGACCATCTCCGCCAACTTCCGCTCCTGGTCCACAACCCTGTTGTCGGCGGTCTTGACGGCGGTTTTCGCCTTGTCCGCCGCCTCGGCTGCCTTTTTCGACTCAGCTGCCAGCCCGGCGTACTCTGCAGCCAGCTTCTTGTCGGCCTGCCTTGCGTCGGCTTCTGCCTGTTTGGCCTCTTCGTACTCTTTGGTCATCGCGTCGAGCTTCGGAACGGCAATGGGCTTCGGGACAGCATCGACGCGATGCTCGCACACGGGACATGCTTCTCCCTTGCGAAGGTCTCGGCGGAGTATGGCGGCGGCATGACGCTGGTGCGCGTCGCGGTAGGCGGTTTCTGTGTGCCGAAGGGCGTCCGCAGTTTTTTCGCATGCCTGGCGGGCACGATCAACGGCGAGCGCCTTCTTCGCCACGGCTGCCGCTGCTTTTGTGGACTCGGACGCCGTCCGCGCCATCTCCCCGCGAGCCTCAGTTAGCGTCTTCCGGTACCCATCGAGTTGTGTCGCCTCGCGCGCCGCCTGCTGTGCAAGGGTGTCGAGGCTTTGATCATAGGCGGCCGCCCGCACGGCATCGTCCGCCGTTTTCAGCTTCCGTTGGAGATCCTTTCGCTTCCTTTCGAGGCCGTCGAGTTGCTCGCGCGCCGTCAGGAGAGATTTCACCGCATCGCGGGCCCCATTCCTGGCATTTTCGAGCTTGGTAAGGACCGCACGCCGTGCGTCCAGGATCCCGCGAAGGCCGTCCAGCGCTCGGACACGCTCACGCAGGGGTCCGATTTGCTTGGCGCCCTCTTCCGCCTTGCGCATCGCGCCCTCGGCGGCGGCAAGTTCCTTCTCCCGCGTCGTGACGGCCGCCCGCGCTCTTTCGGCAGCGCTGACCTCGTCTCGCGCCGCCTGCTCACGCTGCTCGGCCCGGGCGATGTCCGGCATGACGGCGGCCGCCCGCTCGGCCGCGGCGATTCGGAGTTCGATCGCGGCAATCTTGTTCGTGTCGCGGTCGAGGTCATCCAGGTGGCGACGGAGTTGCTCCAATTCTTCGGTCTTGGTCCGGAGTGCCTGCAGGGCGCGGAGGCATTCTTCCACTTGGGTGAGCCGGCCGTGCTTCGCGTCTTGTTGCTCCTGCGCGTCACGCAGTGAGGCTTCAAGGGTGGCGAGGTTCTCGGGAGTCGCCTCCGCGTAATCGGCGAGCAGTTGCGTGAGCGCGGTGAGGGTCCGATCTTGGTCGGCTCGGCGCTGTTCGGCGGCCGAGCGCATGCGTTCATAAACATCGAGCCGCAGCAAGTCGCGCAGAATGATCCGGCGCTGCCGCGGCTCGCTCTTGAGGAACCGCGCGAACTCGCCCTGCGGCAGCATGACGGATTGGATAAAGGCATCATATGACAAACCGAGGTGGCGCTGGATGGCTGCCTCGACATCACGCACGCCCTCGGCGAGTCGGTTGCCGTCGGCGTCCTCAAGTTTGGCCTCTGGCGCACCCTTGCGTCGCGCCGTGCGGACGACACGGAACCTGCGGGGGCCTGTGCTGAACTCGAGCCAGACGACCGCCTTGTCTCGGGTCAACGAGATGACGTCGCGATTTCTTCGTTCGTCCAGCCGCGGTACCTTGCCGAAGAGCGCAAAGACGATCGCATCGAGCAGGCTCGTTTTGCCGGATCCCGTCGCGCCCCAAATCGCGAAGAGCTCAAGGCCCTCGAACGAGATGTCCTGCCGCTGCTTGAAGCAGCTGAACCCTTCAACGCTCAGCTGATGGGGGCGCATAGCCGCTCAGGTGGCGGAGTCGGCTTCGGCCTGCCGGTAGAGCTCATCGAACGCCGCGAGCACCGCGTCACTCAGCGTGCCGCGATTCTGTTGCTTGTAGTAGAGCGCAAAGAGTTCGCGAGGTGGCAGCCCCTTGCGTTCTACGCGCGCTTGCTGTTTCAGCTCCGGGTATTCTTGGCGGACGGAAACCGCGTTCGACAAGAGGCGCCGGACCTTCGCGTTGATGTCCGGGTCGTGACGGTCCAGCGTGACCGTGACCTCGAGATAGCCCTGGCTGGCGAGCGAGGTCGCCTTGACCTCGAGCTCGGGGAGGGTCGCCTTAACCCGTACCAGGGACTTGGTGCCTTCATACGGGATGCACTCAACAGAGGCGGGCGTATCCGGGGATGCGTCGATGCGGACGAACGACTTTGGGTCTTCTGCTTCGTCGAAGTCCATTTGCAGCACAGAGCCCGCGTATCGGGTTGGGACCGGTGCCGCCTCCACCCGCTGCGGCTTGTGGATGTGGCCCAGACCGATGTAGTGGGCGCGATGCGGCAGGGCTTGCGCCGTGGTCGTCCATTCCTTGCCGAGCGTCGCACGCCGTTCGGACCCCGCGATGACAGCGCCCTCCAGGTACGTATGGGCGATCAGCAGATTGACGGCGTCCGGACGGAACGCCGCGCTGAGGAGATGCATCATCTTGCGGATCCCGTCATCGTAGGTGGTGAATGCCGTGCCGTCCGTGACGGCGATCTCCATCGCCGTGAGCAGCATGCCGATCGACGTAAACGGAAGGCCCGCCACGACAGCGCGTTCGCCACCCCGTGTCGTGAACTCGAGCACGCCTCCCTGCTCCGGCCGGACGGGACGGGGAATTGCATAGACGTCCACTAGCTCAGTCAGCAGGCCCCAGGCCTGCATGCGGGCGGCGTTGTCGTGGTTGCCGGCGATGACCACCGTTTTCGTTCCCGAGCGTCCGACCCGCTTGAAGAACTGGAATACGGCACGCTCCGCATCGGCCATGGGCACGCTGGCGTCGAACACGTCCCCCGAGTGCAGGAGCACGTCGATCTCTTCGGTTTCGATGTACCGCGCGAGATGGTCGAGGGCTGCCTGCACCTCGCTGAGCCGGTTGATCGTCTTCCAGACCTTGCCGGCGTGCCAATCGCTCGTGTGGACGATCCGCATGCGCTACCGCTCCCGGCGGTCCTTCGCCGCCCGCTCGAACGGGTCGGGGCCGTCCGTGGCCGATGGCACCTCGGCGATTCGAGTTGCCCACGCCGGGAACGGAAAGCCCAACAGTAGCGGCGTCGGGATCTCTGGCTGAGAGACGATCATCGTCCCCGGTTGCAGCATCGTGGCTCGAAGGCGTGCGACCTTGGTCAGGAAACCGTACTCCGTTCGCTCGGCTTCAGCGTGATCGAGGCGTCCGACGACCTTGATCGACGCGTTGGCGAGGACGCGGCGTTCCACCTCGCTCGCCGTCTGCTGTGCGCCAAGCAGTGACACGCCGAGCGACCGGCCCCGTTCGGCCATGTCTAGGATCACGTCCTGAATCGGACTCCAACCCTCGCGCGGTGCGTACTTGTTCAGCTCGTCGAGCAGCACGAAGACGAGTGGCCGCGCAAGCCCCTGCAGCTCTTTCGTCTCCATCAGGCGCTTGAGGACGACGCCGACCACGAACATCTGGCCGATCGAGTGCAGGTTGTGGATATCGATGACGGTAACTTGCTTAGCCTGCCAGTCGATCGCGTAAGATCGCGAGGCGACCGAAAGATCTCCGCGGATTAGGTGACCCATCCGACTCGCCGCGCCGAAGAGCCGCCGACGGAACGCATCCAGGGTCCCGGACGCTGCGTGGATCGTGCCTTCCAGCACGCCCGGTACGCTGAGCGCCTCAGCGAGATCGTGGAGTGTCTCGAGGGCACGCTGCTGTGGAGTACCGTCGTCTGCGGGAACGGTCATGTGAATCGCCGGGTCACCCGGATCACCGTCGGCCGCCAATCTCGCAAGAAAGTGCTCAACCTGCGTGATGACGTAGGACAATTGCGCCCGTGCGTCTTCCGCCTCCGCAAAGCAGAAGCGCAGCAGCCGATCCTTGCAGAACTCTCGCATCGTCCACAGGTAGGGCTCGACGCCGACCTTGCGCTGGCCCGTGTCCGGGACGGGCGCTCCGCCTCCGCGGTTGACCGGAGCGTACAGCGCGACGCTCTGGAACGGTCCTGCCGGCAGCTCGAGCCGCTGGTATTCGCTCCGTGATTCCTCATCCAACCTGGCATTGGGCTTGTCGAGCCAGAGCAGATCCTCGCCCTTCACGTTAAAGATGAGCGCCTTTGAGTTGACCGTGTCAGCGCCGAGGCTCCTCGAGTGGAACAACGAGTACAAGAGAAACGTCGCATAGGTCGTCTTCGTGGCGACGCCCGACACACCGCTTACCGACACGTGCGCGCCGCGCGTGCCGTCGAGGAAGTCGACGTTCGCGAATACCGGCTCTCCAGTCCGCGTGAGACCGATCGGCACACGGTGTTCCATCCGGTCGAAATACAATGCCTTCTGGAACTCCTCGCCCCGGACGACCCAGGCGCGATGGCCCGGATGGGGCGGAATGAAGATCTCTGGATCGATCCGTGTGACCTGGACGTGCGCGGCATAGGAAATGTCCGCGGGCATCACCCCTTCGGTGACGCGAAAGGCGTCGCTATCGAACAGCGCACCCTCGTACTTCTTGCGGACCACGTCGACGACGCCGTAGAAGCGCACGGGTTGCCCGGAGGGTGTGGTCGTCTCCGAGACCACGAGGTCGTCGAGCTGTACGATGCGTCCGGTCTCGACGCCGAGCCAGAATTCGAGCGGCGTCGCTTCCAGCGATCCGAGGACGACCCCGCCGTCCCACATCTCCGGCGGGCCCATCTCAGGAGCCGCCGTTTGTGGCTGTGCCTTCGTTTCAGCCATCGCGTGCCTCCCGGCGGACTGCCGTCTCGATATGCCGGCGCAGCAGAACGGCGTCCCCCATCCTGTGACGGAGATGTGACTCCAGGGTGCCGATCGGGATCAAGTTCTGAGGCGCGCGTGGATCCTTCGTCCGGCTGGCGATGAAGCGAGGCAGCGCCGCGGTGGTCGCATCCGCGAGCGTACGGGCCATCTCGAGAGCGACGTCGGCCGCCGATACCTCCAACCGCACGATGCCCGACAGAGGGGAGTCACCGAGGAACGGTGTCCCAAGCCGAACGAACCATGCGTACCGGGCGAATCGCTGTTTGGTGTGGAAGGCAAATAGCGGCGTTCGTGTGCCGGCGGGCATCGAGCCGAGGAACGACGGATCAGAAATGTAAAATTCGAAGATTCGTTTGATGTAGCCGACGGCGTGCCCGCGGCCTTCGCCGCCGGCGAACGTGAGCGGCCCGTCGGCGACCACCAGGACGTCCCGCTGCGCCGCCAGCTCTCGCGCCAGGGTCTCTTCTCCTTGCCGCATCTCGTGCTGGATGCGGCGGAGCGGCGCGTCGGCGTCGGTCTCGGGAGCGTGAATGGGCCGGTATCTGACGGTCGGCATCACAGGTACTATCTGAGGCAGCTCGACGCCGGCGCCGGTGGCGACCATCCGGTCTACCCGGACGTCGCCGAAGGCGGCGGTGCCGTTCTCAACTTGCACACATCCGACCGCGTAGGAGCCAAACGCCCCGTAGGTGACGCCCGCCGGCTGCGGGACTTGAATGCGGGCCTCGATGCGGCGCACACCATCGACGAACAGCAACGCCGCGGGCAGTGGCACCGGTCCCGGCGCGATCGGTTGCCACTGCGGTCTGGGCACTTCAACGTCTTGGAGGACCGACTCGGCGGCATCTGTTGTCTCTGAGTCGGCTGCGAGTTCGGAGCCGTACTCGGTCTGCCACGGGTCGATACGGACCTGGAAGTCGCCGAAAAGGCCCATTCATGCCCTCTCCCCGCCGTGACTACCTGGCGAAGTGTTGACGAGAACGCTATAGGAATCCTGCCCGCACTGGACTGCCGCGCGGACACGGTTGAGTGGTTCTAGCCGGCGGCCCGCGACAGCGAGCGAGGTCTATCGACTGCGCCAGACACGGCGAACCGGGTCCCACTCTCCCCGACCGGTGTCATCGAGCACAGGCGCGAGGAAAGCCGCAACCGCGGCATAGGCCTCGTCCAAGCCGACCGCGAGATCTGCCTCGGCAGCGTGTCGCCGGAACGGCACCCCCCAATCCCGTGGCGGTGCCGGAAGCGATGCAGGAAGCGGATGCGTCCTTCGTGCTCGGAAAACTCGCCGCAGCGCTTGCCGAAGCTTCGCCGCGTCGACCGTCAACTGGGTCGCGATGCTGAAGAGGTCTGCCAAGTCTTTCGGGCGCGTGCTCGCCTCCGTCTGGTCGCGGCCATGCGGACGCGTATAGGCGTGCACCTTGTCGGCGATCTGCAGCTCGACCGGGACCACCCGGATGAGGACCGCCGGGACGTCGGCGAAGGCCAGCAGATGAGACTCGAGCATTTCCGGCGCCTCCGTCTCGTCGTGTTGCACTTCGACATCTAGGACCGCCTCATCGAAGCGGATCCCCCCGATCTCCGTCGTCACATGGAAGCGCGCGCTTGCCCGCTGCCGTGCCGGTGAGGCAGCGCGACCGATCGTGAAATTGAAGTAGTCGTCCAGCTCAGGCCGCTGAGCCGCGATTAAATCCTCCGTCGCAGCGTCTACAGTGTGCGGACCGAGCAGATCGACGTCCCGGGTGGTGCGGATCCGGCCGCGGAGACGCAGAGCCAGCCCGATGGCACCCTTGAGTGTCCACCGGTCCGGTGCCACAACGAAGAGGCGGGCGAGCAGCCGCTCAAACACCACTCGCTTTCGAAGCTGTTCGGGAGATGTGCCGGTCCGGTCCGCTTCCACTCTGAGATGCTCCAGCAGCGCGGCGCGAAAGCCGGCGGCGGTCCCATACTTCATGCCGCGATACCCTGGAGCCCGCGCTCGACAAGCCGGCGCACACGCTTCGAGCGCTGCGCAGCGGCCGCTCGCAGGCCGCGGGCCGTGACCAAGCCGCGCTCCACTCCCTGCTGAATCGCGAGCACTACTTGTTCGGGCGCCGCACCGGCCTGGGCCGCGTCGAGGATCGTGCGGGCGGGCGCCGTCACGCGTACGCCTTCGTGGGTTGTGACGTCGTGGGCCTTGAACGGCGCCGCCGCAGTGTGCACTTGAATTCCCCGTTTCCGGGAGCGCGTCGCGAGCCAGCGCGCAGCGCGCGGTAATGTGAGATGAACTTTGGACGGCACGACGTCCGAGAGTCCGTGGAGCGCCAGCGCGCTGTCGTGCGACACGACGGCGTGCGGGCCCGCCGCAAGCCATGCCTCGATGACGTGCTCGTTCGGAGAGCTAGGATAGTGGCGCAGCCGATAGAGCCCGCGCTTGGCACGGGCGCGCTCATAGCGGCCGCGGCGGACATGGTACCAGAGCAGGTACGCGGAGATGCCGACCGCATGGGCCTGCGCGGCCGTAAAGTAGCCTCCCTGCTGGGAGGCGATCTGAAAGAGCTGGTCGTGGTTAGGCTTCATGTCACTTCTAGATTGTAGTTTACACAATTAAAGGATGACAATCAAGGCTCGGCAGAACCCTGCCCCGGTCGTTCTCACAGCCATCGCCACAGGCATTGGGTCCGGAGCCACCGCCATGTTCAGCTCGCTATTCCGCCCCGTGGTCGGGGGCGCGGACTCGTCCCACTCCAGACCCGGCGACATTGTCAGGAGGTGCCGCAGCGTGATCCGGCGTTTGTCGGCGCCCAGGTCGCCGTGCTCCGGAAAGAACGAGACCACCGGGACGTCTACGTTTGGGATCCGGCCTCGACCGACAGCAATACCAACCACGAGTGAGATCACGCTCTTCGTGACCGAACGGAGCTCATGTCTCATCGAGGCGTCGTACGTCACCCGGCCGACACGCCCTTCGCCCCACCGGGTGTCCTCATTGGTGAAATAGCGCTCGTAGACTAGAACGCCGCGGCGAACGATGAGCACTGCGTGCAGGTTAGGGCCGGCCCAATCCTGGAAGCGTGAGCCGATGGCCTCGATGAGGTCAGGATTGAGGCCTAGCAGGATGCTGAAAAAGCAGGTCTTGCCGCGCGAGTGATGAATCTATGTTTAGAAGTACACATAGCCCCTACGCACCCCCGTTGGAGGACTCACAATGCGCGGCGACGATCCCGATCAGCCCGGGGTGTTCAGCTATATTATGCCGGAGCAGCGGGTACCGCAGGATCATCCGTTGCGCGCGATCCGGGCGATGGTCGATACGGTGCTGCACGAGCTGTCGCCGGCATTCGACCGTCTGTACGCGAAGGTCGGCCGGCCCTCGATTCCGCCCGAGCGGCTGCTGCGGGCGCTGCTGGTGCAGGTCCTCTACACGATCCGCAGCGAGCGGCAGCTGATGGAGCAACTCGATTACAATCTGCTCTATCGCTGGTTTGTCGGCTTGACGATGGATGATCCGATCTGGGACGCGACGACGTTCACCAAGAATCGCCAGCGCCTGCTCGACGGCGACATCGCGCAGGCCTTCTTTGAGCGCGTGCTGGCCCAGGCGCGGGACCGACACCTGCTGTCGGCGGACCACTTTACGGTCGACGCGACGCTGCTGGACGCGTGGGCGGGCCTCAAGAGCTTCCGGCCGAAGGCGGAGGACCCGACCGACCAGCCGCCCCCGGACGATCCGGGGAATCCCACCGTGAATTTTCATGGCGAGCGCCGGAGCAATGCCACCCATCACTCGACGACGGACCCCGACGCGCGGCTGTTCCGGAAGGGCAATGGGCGCGAAGCGAAACTGTGCTACATGGGGCGCGTGGTGATGGAGAATCGCAATGGCCTGGTGGTCCAGGCGCAGGCCACGGCCGCGACGGGGACCGCGGAAGCGCACACTGCCGAAGATCTGGTCGAGCAGCTGGCCGCGGAGCGCCGGCGCACCGTGGGGGCGGACAAAGCGTTCGACACCCGAGACTTCATCGACGCGATGCGGGATTTGAATGTGACCCCGCACGTCGCCCAGAGCACGGCCGGTCGGCGCAGTGCCATCGATGAGCGCCCATCTCTTCATGCTGTGCGCTCAGTTGTCAGTCACTGATCCGGCATAAGGATTCATTGGGTGTGGTTCGCACCTTCACTCTCACCAAATAGTTCGATCAGCGCGCCCTGGAGCGCCTGCGTCAGTCCGTCAAAGGCCGCGGAAACCTCGCGCAACTCCGAAAACCGAAAGTATCGGGTAACGTCTGCGAAGGTACGGAGGTTCTCCCTCATTACCAAAATTTCCAACTGCCCGCCTGTCAGGTCGATAGCTAAGTAAAGGGCTCCGGCGTGGGCGACGAAATTTCGCTGTCGGTCCAGCCAACGAAACCACCAATCAGTGCTGCTACCCAGCGCATCTTTGAGTGCTGCAGTCACATCGGCATCCTCGACTGGCATTCCGACGTGCGCGCGGAGTCTCTGATAGAGCTTCCGCATAAGAGTCCAACACGCATCGAGTTCGAAGAGGAGGGCGTCGACATCGGCGATGAGACAATATTTCAAGTCACCGTTGACCGGAAAGGCGCGACCGCAATTGGTTTCGGTGAAGACGTGCCCTGGCCCATGTTTTCGCGCTGCTTCACATAGCGCACTACTTTCTTCGCTAAGCCGCCGCCGAATCCGATGGATAATGTCAAGCCGCGTCGTGATATACAGCGCAAGTTCCCCGAATTCAGGCCCAAGAGGTGGGACCTGTCCCGCATCAACCGCTGCTTTTGAGGCCGTCCAAACGGGCAAGATCCAGGGATTTCCCCCTACGTCCTCGAGGTGTAGCCACTCAGACACAGGCATCAAGGATCCTTCACCTTACTGTAATCACGCGGGCACTTTGTCTATAGAGCAAGCCGGTGAGTGCGCAGGCCTCGAAGGAGAACGTCCGGATCAAACGCACGCCCGGCTCTCTCATTTCTGATCACCAGCGCTGTCTCTCGCCCAATGCGAGGCCGGCGCGGGTCCCAGTCTAGAAAGGGAACGGGTAAGATCACCGGTCGTCTCAGCATCCAACCGAACGAAGTTTCTTCGATCCCAACACATGGAACATCTCGAAGCGCATGACGGGTGATGTACACAGCTGCCGAGATCTTCGGGAGTTCCGCCATCTCATTCGTGAGGCGCTCTACAATGTAGGGGAACCACGTTTCTTCAGCTCCGATGAAGTCATAGAGCACTATAATGCCCTGGGCCGCACTAGGGATCTGTTCGGCTTCCTCGGCAAACCGCCGGGCGATCCGATCGATAGGCGTCGCTCGAGACGCTCGCGCAGAAATGCCACCGCAGGCGGCCTCCCGAAACGCTGGGGCGCAATTTTGGAGGAGATCACGGGGAACGAAACTCAAGGCGAACTCGCGCCCAACCAGGTTCCGCTGCTCGCCAGCTTGTTCAGCGTCAAGAGCACGGTCCTTGATCCGTTCGCGAATAAAAGGCCGCTGACGTCTTGGGATCCCCGACCTCACGCGGCCGCTGACGGCTACGCGACCGTCGACGGCCATGATGGCCGGCAGGAGGTCATGCAAGGTGTCGATGGCCGGATCTGAACCCGGGTGAACACCCGTTACCTCTATATATATGGGCGTTTCTCCCTCCACGCGAATGTCGGGGCGTACGTTGCTCACGAGGGGGGATAAAGTGACTTGACAATTGTTCTCGGAAAGACGAGAAGCAAGATCCAATTCCGACCACGCCGCCGTCCAGTCCGCACCACGAGCCAGTCGATTGATAAGGTCCTCTGCACCAGGGACCACTTGCACCGAGACCATGGCGTCCACGAACTCGGCCAGCCAAACGAAATTGAAGAGCATGCGATCACGGAGGAGTCGAACCAACGGGTGGTACTCGCGGACCGCGACGACTAACCAATCATCTCCGAAGATTGTCCGAAGTCTCCGCACCGCACCCGCAGCACTAGCGCGTGTCGCATCGGAGAGTCCCGAATCCGGCGAACAGGCGTAACCCTCGTGATAGTCCCAACTAAGAAGAATCGCCGGGATTTCACCGACGTCCCTGGGTGAGGTTCCCGTCATGCCCGGAGCATAACACGCTCGATGCAGCCCGTCGAGGACGATTGATCACCGGCAGCGGCGACACCAAAATGGAGTCGGAAACCCCACCAACATTAGGAACTCGTGCTGCGCGTCGTAGAGTAGATGCCGCCAGTTGCCGCAGCCGCAGAATAAGGTCGCGAACGCCTACCTCAAGCGGCGCCCCCGTCGACGCCGCGCCCACGTGACTTGGCGCCACTGCTCCGGAATAACCGGCATTACGACCTCTCGATCGTGTAATAGCGCGGCATACCTGTTGGCAATCCGGTTGATGTTCTCAATGGCGAGGCGAAGATCCCGAAACGTTGCGGCCGTGGTTGGCCGCCTGGCCCGATGCGCCACGTGCTCGTTCGTCCAGCTCACGACTCTTGCTGTCCGGACCGTAAGCCTTCGCAAATCCGTCTGGACGATCTCCCTGGTGAGATGTCGCCGTCCTTTCCCGACGAGAGCATCGAAGCGTCGCTCCGCTACTTCGCGAAAGTCCGGATTCCATTGGGCCACATACCAGCGGCGCGAGATCTCTTCGGGATGTTGCGCGATATCTCGCAACAGATTGACCAAAGAAAGAGCGTCCTTGCCGTCGTCCACCATCTGTCGAACCATTGATACGTTGTACGCTGCGAAAGACATTTGCTGGGCGCCTACAATAGGGCCGGCATATTCTCGCAAGGATCGCCTTCCGGAGAGATCCCGCAGTACCGTCCACAGGATCCGCCGATTCACCAGCAGATCCATGAGGGCGACCCGTATCTTCTGATAATCCTCGCGCCACTGCCTAACGTGATATGGCGCCCACTGCGCACCCACTGAACTCACCCCGACCCCATCCAGGACGACTTGCTTATGGGACGCCTCGGTGGCGGGGCTCCGATTTCCTTGCTACTGCCGGGAGTCGGCCTGGCACGCCAGCCTTCCCATGGGAAGGCTGGCGTTTACTCGAATGGTCCCCGCGTTGTCCGTCATTCACAAGGCAGGAAGCACCGACGACATCGGCGTGCTCGTAGTCCCCCGGCCGCCGAACACTTGCCGCCCGGCCTCGACGATTTCCGGGTCTGGTTCGGGCTTCTGCAGCTCGATGAGGACGACCTCGAAGGTGGCGCCGTCGGCGTCGATGATCGCCATCCCGCGCGCCTTACCATGATGAGCGAGAGCAGCCCTGAGCATCGCTTCGCCTTGACCGAGGAGTTCGGGCCGCGCGATTCCCCTGACGGAGGCAATCAGGTACAGGAAATCAGGCTTTCCATCAGTCCACCAGCTCTGATGAATGCCACCGGTAGGCTTCCCTTCCATCCGGGACCACAGACGATGAAGGACCTCGCCGAGCGCGCGGCGCTCTCCAAGCCTCAGATCGCAGAGATGCTCCTGCAGCCTGAGGTAGCTGGCTCGCTGTTCGGACGCATCGAATCTCGCCAGCGTTTGAGCGTCGAGCCCGACAGCGTAATCGGGATTGCGGGTCGCCAATGCGTCGGACACCAGCTCAACAGCCCTCGCGGATCTGTCGGCCTCAACTTTCCGCAAAATGCGACGCCGGAATTCGGCCTCGGTGACCAGGAGATGTGTCAGAAACTCCTCAGGCCGCACGCACCCCTTGAAGCTCTCATCGTGCATCATGTAGTAGTGGACGAGGAGGCGCTCGTTACCGATCGTCCGACGGAATGCGACGGGAAGCTTCGCTCTCGCGTCCAGGTAGGCGACGATGTCGGGAAATGAGCGCAACTGGTCCACGAGGTTCAGCGTGTCGTTAAGCGCAATGTAGGCGATCGGGGCGGCGCCTGCATATTGTGGCAGATCGTCCGGAAGTCTAACGGTCTCGGACACCGCGGTCTCGATCACCACCAGCGCGTGGATTGGCGTGACGGCGCCAGCGGCGAAGTCGACCCGCCCTCGGCGCCAGTGCTCACACCAGAAAGGGTGGGCGGCAATCGTCCGGTGCGCCCCAAAGACCTGTCGGGCCGCCGTGTGCGCGCTCTTCGCGCACCAACGCCGCACCTTCGGGCTTACGCGGGATGTCGGGTCATTCTGGCTCTTGAGCGACAGAACGATCCCCTGTCGCCGGAACGCAACGAGCAGATCGCAGACCTCCCTTTCGACCTGTCCGTGCTTGTACGCCGGGCGAAGGAACACAGCCTCCGCGGTTAACGGCGCAGCACAGAACCGCGCCGCGATCTCTTCGATCTTGGTCGTCCGACTCGGATCCATTTCTTTTAGTCTACCTTAATCTTGCGGTTGCGGGCCAGGCCTATGGCATCAAACTTGGTTAATTACACTCGGCCTTATCGTCCTTTCCTCAGTGCAGATAGCGCCAAGTCGGCCGTGCTCGCTACGGTGTCCGCACGCACGACCCCTGTTCGCCATCCCGCTTTCAGCGGGATGGAAGCCTCTGGCCGAGACTATGGGGTTCAAGACGGGAAAGGGATTTCAACTTCCACGTGCGGCGTAGAAGTGAGGGGCATTGTGAGGCACAGGCTCTGGGAGCGTCCTCCCGAAGCGGTGACCTCGCCGGCGCTCCATAGGAAATGGCCAACTATCCCGGTTACGGGGCCCGAAATGGCCAAATCTACCTGGCAAAATGGCGAACTACAAGAGAATCCCACAGTAAGGCCACGAATGTGACAGTATAGTATGGATAATGGACAATGGAGGCTGACGATAGTTTGATGCCGGCGACAACGTTGTCTCCAAGCCTGCATTGAGGGCGGCCCATGTACAATTGGACTCGCTTTTGGGCTCCGCCGGAGGCACGCATTGTTTTTGACGAGCATGGATACATTCGTGACCCCGAGGGGCCCTTCGGTAATATCTATAATCCGCAGTTAAGGAAACTCGAGACCCTGCTTGAAACGCCCTGTCTCGGACTGCTCGGCGAGCCCGGGAGTGGCAAGACGACGGCGTTGCTTCAGGAACGGCAGCGCATAGCGCAGCAAGTCGAGGCCCGCAGCCAGCAACTTCTTTGGGTGAACCTTGCTCAGTACGGTGACGAAACGAGAATTCTTCAGGAGGTATTCCGGAACGCAACATTCGAATCATGGCGGGCGGAGGGAAGACCGCTTCATCTCTTCCTCGACAGTTTGGACGAGTGCTTGTTGAGGATCGATCATGTGGCCACGCTACTGGTCGAGGAGCTTAAGAGGAATTATCCGGTCGACCGCTTGTTTCTCCGTATCGCGTGCCGCACCGCTGAATGGCCCTCTATTCTCGGGGACGGCCTTAAGGAGATATGGGGGCAGCCGAACTTCGCAGTTTACGAGATTGCGTCGCTTCGAGAGCGCGATGTCTATGAGGCAGCAAGAGCGGAAGGACTTGATCCAGAGGCTTTCGCGCGCGCGGTAGCAGAGCGTGGCGCGGTTGCGCTTGCCAGTAAGCCGGTCACGCTGCGGTTGCTGCTGAAGGAATATCAGCACACGGGCGCTTTCCCAACCGCTCAGACGCAGTTGTACGAGCGCGGATGCCTGGCACTGTGCGAGGAGCAGAACGAAAGCCGGCGCGGCGCCCGCCGACTGGGGCATCTCGATCCCGACAGACGGCTTGTGGTCGCCGCGCGGATCGCGGCGGCCATGACGTTTGGCAATCGCGCGGCGGTTTGGATGGGGCCCGATTACGGAGACGTTCCTGATACCGCCGTGCCGGTCGGCGCACTAGTTGGCGGAACCGAGTGGTCCGGCGGTTCAGCGTTTGATACATCTGATGAGGCGGTACGAGAGGTTCTTTCGACGGGTCTGTTTTCAGCCCGCGGAACGCATCAGCTGGGATGGGCGCACAGGACGTATGCGGAGTTCCTGGCGGCACGGTATGTGGTGCTCCGCGGTATGTCGCTTGATCAAGTCAGGAACTTGATCAAGCATCCTAGTGATCCACAGCATAAGATTGTGCCGCAATTGCATGAGACTGTTGCGTGGCTTGCGGGGCTGGACGCGAGTGTCCTGCAGTGGGTGATGCATGTCGACCCGGAAGCCCTCCTGCGCAGCGACGTCGTGCCGGACCATGAGCGGCCAGCGCTCGTCCCTATCTTCCTCGATCTGGTCAGGCGCGGTGCCGTCTCCTGGTGGGACGAACGGGTCATGTACATAAGACTGAAGCACGGTGGACTCCACGCCCAGCTCAAGCCCGTTATTTCCGATCGGGCCGAGACGCAGGAGGTACGACGAGCGGCGATTGGGATCGCTGACGCATGCGCCGTACAGTCGTTGATGGGTGACGTTGCCGCGATCGCGCTCGACAGGACGGAGCCGGAGACGGTCCGCGTCGAGGCAGCGTGCGCGGTTAGCCGATCGAGCGATGACGAAAGCAAACTCAGGCTTCGTCCCTTGGCTCGCCGACACATTGTCGGTGATTCGCAAGATGAAATCAAGGGCTGCGTTTTGAGCGCGCTGTGGCCCCGACACTTGAACGCAAGCGAGTTGGTCGCCGTTCTGACCGAGCCCAAAAACCCGCGGTTGACCGGAGCCTATCAGATCTTTCTATGGGACATGGCCAAAGGACTTTCCGTCGCGGATCTTCCGATCGCGCTCAGATGGGCGAGAAGGCATGCTGCGCGCCTCGGCTTTCCACATGCCCTCGCCCGCACTGTCGATGTGCTGTTGTGGCAGGCGTGGTCTTACCTGGATGGAGGCGGCGACGTCGCACGACCGTTTGCTGAGGTCGCGCTGGGTCGTCTCCTACATCACCATCCAATTATCGACGATTTTGTCGCGGCAGGCTTTGGCCGTGAACTCGCTGAGGACGACACGCGTCGGCGACGGATACTCGAAAAACTACTGCCCTTAGTAAAGTCTGCGGACGATGCTTTCTCGTTGGTCCTTTCCCCTACTCCCGTCGTAACGAGTCGCGATTTTCTTTGGTTGCTGCACCGATTGCGTAGGACGCGGTCGGGGACTCGGCGGCGTGTGATCGTATCACTCTTGACCGACGTCTTTGACAGCAATGATCGTGAACACGCGAAGGCCGTGTACGTTGCCGGACGACGGCTTCCAATTGTTGCAGATGCTTTCCGATGGTTCCTCAAACCTGTCAACCTTGATTCGCCGCTGGCCGAGAGGTTGCGCGATGCGCATCGGCGACAGCAGGAGCGCGAGGCGAAAGGGCGGCTCGCCGCGGATTCGGGTATTCAAACTGTTGAACAGATCGAGTCCTTCCTGAGTCTGTGCGAGTCCGGCACGATCGCCGCATGGATTGACATCAACTGGTGGCTCGCATTTGACCCGCAGACACACTTCCTCAATTGGCTTGAGGCCGATCTGACGGCGTTGCCTAATTGGCGGCTCTTGGACGAGCTTAGGTGTGATCGCTTATTGCTGGCGGCGGAACGATACCTGCGGGAGTACGAAGTTCCGGAGAAGCATTGGCTGGGAACCGGCACGTTTCCGGGCGACGAGCTCGCCGGATACAGGGCGCTTCGGCTGCTACACCGTGCAGGCCGGAACCTCGGGGCTCTACCCTGGGCGGTTTGGGAGAAATGGGCCCCGATTAGCATCGCGTTCCCCGCAGCAGGCGATGAGTCGGCGAGGAGTGAGGTCCTGGCCATTGCCTATCGAGCGGCACCCGACCGCATCTTGGATACTCTCCCACGGTTGGCGGCGAGGCAGAATCAAGCAGGCGGGTTGGTGCTCGTTACGCGAGACTTAGACCGGTGCTGGGACGACCGGATCGCAGACTGCGTTTTGACCCTGGCACGCGAGGAGACTTTGCGGCCAGAGTCTTTGAGCGTCCTCTTGGAGCAACTGCTTGAGCATGGCTCCAGGGGTGGCAGAGCCTTCGTTACTTCGTTTGTCGCTTTACCGATAGCTGCAGTTGAACCGGCGCGCGCAAAAGCCCTGGCGGCCGCCCGGGTGCTGATGGTGCACGCTGATGAGCAGAGTTGGCGGTCCGTCTGGTCAGCGATTACCGCAGACCCGTCGTTTGGCCGTGACGTGGTAGCGGGTGTCGCGCGTTCGCGCCCGCAGCCGGAAGGGCGTGACGTCTTTGCGAGTGTATCCGAGGAGCAGCTCGCGGATCTCTATATTTGGCTGGTGCGGCAATTTCCGCAGCGCGATGACGGGCCCGAAGTAAGTTCTCGTCCGAACGGCGCATGGTTCAGGGACGGTGTGCTGGACTACTTGACGCGTCGGGGCACCTACGAGGCCGCTGCGGCCTTGAGGCGCGTCGCGGCTACGTTTCCTGAGCACCCCTGGTTGCAGCGGATGGTTGTACAAGCGGGGGCTGCTGCGCGTGCCGCTACGTGGGTGCCGCCCTCCCCGCAGGCTGTGATTCGACTGGCTACCGACGGTGCTGGCCGCCTTGTTCAGGACGGAGAACAGTTGCTTGACGTACTTATTGAATCGCTTAGGCGTTTCGAGCGGGAATTACATGGGGAGACGCCGGCCGTGAGGTCGCTGTGGAATGAACGAGCGAGAGGCGTCTGGTGGCCGAAAGATGAGGCGGATTTCGCTGACGCTATCAAACGCCACCTTGATCATGATCTGGGGCAACGCGGCATCATCGTCAATCGGGAGGTTGAAATCCAGCGACCAATCGGTAGCCCACTGGGCGAGCGCACCGACATACACGTCGATGCCGTAATCCGAGGCCCTCGAGCCGATCTCCATGATCGCATCAGCGCCATCATCGAAGTCAAAGGGAACTGGCATAGGCAACTGATGAGCGCAATGGAGGAACAGCTCGTCGGGCGATATTTGCGAGATAAGGAATGCCGCTACGGACTCTATGTGGTAGGTTGGTTTTCTGGCGATCAGTGGAGTGGCGATGATCCGAGAAAGAGGCAGGTGCTGGGGTGGACTCTCGGTGAGGCTCAAGCCCACTTCGACGCTCAGGCGGCAGCACTCTCGGTTGCAGGCCTGGCCGTGAAAGCCCTCGTCATCGATGCCTCGCTTGAATAACGGCACGCGGCAACCCACCCGAGGTGCGTCGGCGCATCGCCGCACTTCCTTGCGAGCTAGCCCATCCCTCGGTGCACACTGACTTTGCGATCGGTAAATATTTCCACCGCGTCGTACCGTCAGGTTCGCGCCGCTCAACACGCGTGACGCTACCCTGGTAAGACAGGCCGTCGAGTATGTTCGCCACCCTCACGACGCTTGCGGGGTCGCGATCCACTCCAAGCTTCTTTGCCACAGCGGCGGCATCCGCCTCGCCGTGATTCTCACTGGCCGCGAGCTTCAGCGCCGCCAGGATCTCGTGCGGGCCTATTAAGACCTCACGTGTCTTCATGCGGCCAACGCCCCGAATGTCTTGGGCGAGCCGAGTTGTCTTCGTTTTGTAGGCGCTCCCTTTGGTTTCGAGCGCCTCGTCCGTCTGGTAAGTTTCTTTGATAGTCGGCCCGGTATCAAACATCTTGCCCATGCTCGGGATCTCCACAGTGTCGGTGCGGACACGTACCTCGACGAGGTAATCTCCGTCCGGTCTCTCGCGCACCGATATGTCCTCCGGTTTGACACGGCATCCGAGGGCGGGCAAGTCCTCTGCGAGTGCACGCTTTAGGTTCTCAGAGTAGTCCGCTCCCATCCGATCCACCTCCACCCTTCTTTTCTCCGTCTTTGGCAGACGCCTGACGAATAGAAACGCCAGTGCGCGGACGATCGTTAACGAGCCCATCCACATCGTCAATGTCGAGCGTCCCGACGGTCTGGCCATATTCACGCGCTCCATTGGGCTCCCAAAATCCCTTCAACGAAAGGGCGCCAGCGCGAAGATAGCTCGCTAAGGCGCAGCCTGGAAGCGACGACCGCAGCGACAGGCTCTGCAAGACTCCTGGCTACGCCGCTGGCCACCAGAACCACTGAGAAAGAGAACCACGTGACCACAAAATCATATGTGCCCATTGGCATTCACCAAGTTTGGACAGTCTCGCACGGCATGTTACACGAAAATCGAGACTGTTTCTCGGCCCCCGTTGTGTGTTTTACTCGACTCGCGGGAAGCGTCTCAAATCTGGTCTACGGGGAGCTTTCATGGGAAACAGCGACCTACGGAAACTGCTTCATGCGCTTGCGCTCTTAACATGGATCGTTGGTTTGGCCCAAGATGTCGAAGAGGACCGGTGGGGTGCCTTTGCGGTTGCTGTTGTTCTCCACCTGCTTGCCGAAGCGACCGGAGACGATCCAGAAGAGGCCGTGGCATAATAAATGGAAATGGACGTTAGTCTAACGTACACTTCGGGGACTCTCGTCGAGGAAGCGTTGGCTCTAGGGTACCAGGACGTTTCACGACGCCTTATTTACGACTGGAGCAACCGCGGCCTGTTAGATCAGCCGTCGCTGTATTCACCGGGCCGGCGTGGGAGACCTGACGCCTTCCCCCCGTCACAGCACGAACTGTTCCTTACACTATTGGAGAAACGCAAAAGTCGCACCAAGCACATCCTCGGGCTTTACAATGTACCAGTTTTCGTGTGGCTGTGGTGGGGCGACGACTATATTCCGCTACGGCAAGTGCGTCGTGCAATGAACACGTGGGGACGCTCGTGCCTCTCGCCTTCCCTCGTCGCCGACCGGCGGTCCGCGCGGGAGTTCTTGCGGCAGATGAACCTCCCGCAGTACGCAAGGGGGCGAAAGGCGCTAAAGGAGGCTCTCGAAAACGTCACGCTAGAGATCTGCGCCGGCAGGCATCCAGACCAAGTTGACTGGCATGATCTCGAGACTAAATTGTGCAAGGTTTGGAACAAGGAGGGGACTGGAGAGCCGCGCGGTCCGGTCGATGCGCCGGTTACTCCCAACACCGCAATTTCGTTACTACGAGTTCGATACACGGCGCTCGTGAGTCTCGAACAATACGACGATCAATTGTTCGAATGGGCAAGATGGTTCTACCGGCAAACCTCTTCGGACTATGGCCGTCACGTACGTGACCTTGCGAAGGATCCCGAATTCGGTCACCTTCATCGCGCTGCCGCAACGGCTGAGCACCTTGTAAACCATGCTTGTGTTGACTTGTTGACTACCCTTGGCACGGCACCCTTTATCCCGTGGTACGGCACACTATGGGATCCGGCACTGTGGAAGAATCGCAAGTTGCGTTTAACGCGCACTGGTGAAGTGGTGACCGAAGCAGGCATCATAGTCTCGGTTCAAGAGACGGGGCCCGCGATTGTGTCTCGTATCATGAGCTAGATGCACGGCGGCCCGTCTGGTGCTAGTACCGTTCATAAGGCACACAAAACGGACGCAGGTGCCCCAACCCAGCCCGTCACGGCGCCACCTCGAGATACCATGGCGCATCATCGCAGCGCCTCAATTCCTTACGTGCAAGGAGATACTGGACCGCGTTCCGCGCCTGCCCGGGTGTCAGCCCCAACGCTGCACCCGCTTCATTGACCATGAAGCGGCGCCGCCGGCGCGCGTAGTCTCGAACTCGGTCAGCAGCGGTCGGGCCTCGCAACCATGAAGAACGCCTCGGTCGCCGTCCAAAGAAGCCCATTTACCATACCCCGGGACTCAAAGCGCGGACTCCAAATCCACTCTTAGACCCTTTTGGAAACAAAGATAGCTTGCCGCGTCCATTCGCGCGTGACGAGTCGAGAGTCCTCCTTCGCCAACCCAGGCCCGGCTCAGTAGGAAATGTCCAACTATCCGCGTCGCCGGCACCTCTCGCGAGGCCCGAATGGCCAAATACCCCGGTAATAATGTCCAAATCATGGCCAACTATCTTGGTAAATGGCCAACTAAAACGTCTCTCTACAACCGTCTCGCCTGGTGACTATTGGGATCCCGTATCCCTCCGGCACGGTGCGGACCTGCACATCGGCGCACGCGACGGGAACGGCACCGAAGAGCACAAAGACCCATTTCCACCGAATGAACATGAACGTCGCGTAGCCGTAGTCCTCGTAGTTCGACAATGAGTTGATCTGCCCGACGGCGGCTTTCAGGGCTTCGTAGGCGGGGTCTCCCGGTGTGGTCAATCCGGACGCGATCTGCCCGAGATTCCGCCGCGCCTCGGCCTGCTCTTGTGGAATTTGCGCCGCGGTCGCCGCGACCGTACTGCTCAACGCTTGCCCCACCCGCGCTAAATATTGCGTGGTGTACGCCTCCGCGCTCGTGAGCCCGGGCGGCGGATACCCCACCGGGCTCACGATCAGGAACATGAACGCACCGTTCTGAAACGGCAGACACCCGTCCCAAAAGTACGGCGTCCACGGGAACACCTGCGTGTCCTCGCCGGTGCCCGGGGCCGCGCCAGTGGCGGACGACGCTCACGTGGCCGCCGGCGGCGTCAATAAAGGACAGCACGGCGTTCGTCGTCCCGGCCGGAAGCGGTGTCTGTGCCTCGGTTACCGGCGCCGGACCCCCGGCCAGAAGCGCCAGGAGTGCTGAAACCGCCAGGGCTGACCGCCGGAGCCGTCGTGGGGCCGTCGACACCCAGCGCGTAACCGCAGGGGCGTCGACGCCCCTGCGGTTACGTTTGGCCATCACTCCCATTGTCCCCGGATCTACGGGGACGGCGGCTGGACACTGTCGGTCAGGACGTAGGTTAGATACCCGCCTATTTCCACGATCGGCCACTTGACCGTCAGACCGCCGGTGCTGGCCGCCGGGATCTTGATCACGCCGGACTCGATCCCGCCGGGACCAACCCGGCCGGCTAACCCGCTGGTGTCCTCCCGGCTCAGCGACACGCCCGATACCGGTTTCCCAGCGCTATCGCTGACGGTGAGCCTGGCCGCGTCCAGCACGACCTGCTGGTTTCCGGTGTTCGTGAGCGTGTAGGCCACAAGGAGGCCCTCGTCGCCCTTGGTCACACGGGCTTGCCACGCAAGCCAGGACGGCATCGGCGCAAAGAGCGGTCCGGAGGCGGGCGGGTCAATGACCGGCGCCACTGCGCTTTGTGGAGGCGCTAAATGGGATGTGGGAGCAATTGTCGCCCAGGCGGCCGCCCGCTGTGCTGCCAACGACGCCGTAAACGCGGAGTAGGTGTCCGCGGTCGGCGTGACGATCAGGACCTGGAGCAGGGTCCATTGCTGTGGGGACAAGCCTGCGACAAACCCGTCCCAAGCGCCCGCGGCGGCGGCCGTTTGCGGCGGTAAGACCGTGCCAGCGCTTCCCGATGCCGGTGCGGCGCCCGCTCATGCGCGCTTCGCGACCGAGCAATTGCTGGAAGAGCTCGACGAGGTCGGCACGCACATTGGCCAGTTCGAAGATCGGATGCGGCAGGTCTTCAAGGCGAGACCAGCGCTCCAGCTCCTCATGACGCTCCCAGGGGTGGGATTCATCTTGGGCATGGTCATCCTGCTCGAGGTCGGAGACGTCCACCGCTTCCCCAATGCAGAACACCTTACAGGGTACGCTGGCACAACGCCGCGCGTCGACGCCAGCGGAGGCGAAATTCGGTTCGGGCGGCTGCGGCCTGACGTCAACCACTATTTGAAATGGGCCTACTTTGAGGCAGCCAATGTGATCTGCATGCATCAGCAAGATTGGCCCAAGCGCCACGTCGTTCGACTCTATCAACGCGTCGCCCATCACCGAGGACATCCAAAGGCGCTGGCTGCCGTGGCCCGGCATCTAGCGGAAGTGACATCCTGGATCTGATAAAGGAGGAAGCGTACCGCGAACCCAGGCATCGCCCCGGCGCGTCCACGAAGGCGTAAGCGCGGTGGCTTCATGAGCCCTTGAGGCTCGTAGAATTGATTGCGACACGCCTTCGGGACATCCTCATGCCAGACACAATGGCGGAGATATGACTTCGACGCCACCGGCCACCGAGGCGATGGGCCCACCTGCCGGCAATCGCACGATGCTACGGTCTCCGCCGCGACACGGACTACCGGAATTCAACGCTTGACCGGCGCAGCGCTCTCAGATATGGAACGCTCGGTGCGCGCCCCGGGCGGATACGCAGGGCCGGTGCGGACGACAGCGTCAGTGGGACGCGTGGTGCAAACAGAACATGCGTTTCCATGCGGCCGCGCCCGATCAGCAGTGGCGGCACGATCGCGGAGTGGACAATTGCAGCGCACAAGGTATCATAGTGGTGGACTTGCCCCCCGCTCGACATGCCGAAAAGCCTCGGGCGGGGTTATTCATTCGTAGCTCTGTGGCTTGACGGTGTCGCGGAGGAGGTGGAAGCACGATGAGCGGATTCTCGATCATGATCCTGGCGGCACTCGCCGCCGGCGCCATCGTCGTGCTGCTCGCCATGCCGGCGGCGCGCGAAGCGCGTTCCCGGAAGAATCTCCACCGGCACCCGTCACAGTAATATCGGCGCTGCCCCACGTTGATATCGTCACCGAACGGAGACGTTCGCGTCCATCGTCCATCTACTCTCTCCCGCCCTCAGCCAGAAATGCCCGCACTTCCTCGACTGTCCGAACGATCGGCGCCCGCGGCAACGCCCGGAACACGGTCGCGCCGTACCGTTTCGTCTCGATCCGCCCGTCGAGCAGCGCGACCACGCCGCAATCGTCGACCGTGCGGATCAACCGGCCGACCCCTTGCCGCAGCTTGGTGATCGTCTCCGGCAGCGCGATCGTCGTGAACGGGTTCTCGCCGGCTCGCTCGGCCGCCTCGTAGCGCGCCCGCACCAGCGGGTGCGCCGGTACCTCGAATGGCAACCGCATGATGGCCAGGAGCGACAGCGCCTCGCCGGGGACGTCGATTCCTTCCCAGTAGCGCGCCGTCCCCAGCAACACCGACTGCACGTCCTCGCGGAACTCTTCCGCCAACCGGTTACTGGCCGCCCGGTCGGCCACGAGCAGCCGGTACGGCAGCCCCTCGAGCCGGTCACGCGTCTGTTCCAGGTGGCGGTACGATGTGAAGAGCACCAACGCCCGCCCGCGGCTCGCGAGCAGCAACTCGCGCAGCACCGCCGCGGCGCGATCGACGTACTGCCGGTCCGCCGGGTCGAGCGGCGGCGCAGGCAGGAAGTACCGCACTTGGCGCGCGTGGTCGAACGCGCTCGGCAGAGCGAGACAGGCCGCCTCCCCGATCCCGAGCCGGCGCCTGACGTACGCGAAATCGTTGCCGTGAGCGAGCGTCGCGCTCATCAACACGCGGGGCTGCCCCTGCGCCCACAACGGCGCGAGGCTCGGCCCCACGTCAATCGGCGCCGACCGCAACACAATCCGCTTGTCCTTCTGCTCGATCCACTGGGCCGCCCGCTCGTCCGGCACCAAGGCGTGGCGGACGGTGTTGGCGTATGCATCGACGAGTTTCCTCATCATCGCGAGTTGGTCGCCCGCCGGTCCCGCCGGCGTCCCCAGCACGTGCAAGAAATCCCGCACCGCCGCGACCGCCACACCGACGTACCGCTCCAACCGCGGGCCCGGCACCCGGAGCGGGGCGATCCCCTCGGTTGCACTCGCCACCTGCCGCCCGGCCCACGCGATCAAGTCCTCGTGCTCCACCCACGCGGCGCGTACGAGCCCGTGCAGCGGATCCTTCGGATCGGGCCGCAAGGCGTCGATGCGCTGCAGCAGACGCCGCAACGCCGCGTCCGTCAGCCGCGCGCCGAATACCGACGAGGCGATGCCCTCGAGCTTGTGCGCCTCGTCGAACACCAGCGTCCGCGGCCAGTCCTCGGGCTTCGCGAACCGCGTCTCGAACAGCAAGAGATGCTGGTTCTCGATCGCTAAATTAGCCGCCTCGGCCTTCGCCCGCGCGCCGAGCGCGAAACACTCCGCGGCCGCGTGGCATTTTGCCCCCAAACAGTCTTCGCTGTCGGCCGCGACCTCGCGCCACCAAGCCGGCACTGCCGCGAGCTCCGCCTGATCGCCCGTCTCGGTGCGTTCCACCCAGTCGTGGACGGTGTCGTTCTGCGTCCGGTCCCCGAGGTCGAGCCCGCCCTCGCGTGGTCGCCACTTCGCCAGGCACAGGTACCGTCCCATGCCTTTCTTGAGCGCCGACGTGAAGCCGTTGTTGAACGCCTCCAGGACGCGCGGCACGTCCTTTCGCACGAGCTGCTCCTGGAGCGCGATCGTGGCGGTCGCGTACGCGGCCCGGCCCCCGTGTCGCGCCAAGTCGTCGCCCAGGGGGGCCAGGACACCCAGGCTCTTGCCCACGCCGGTCGGGGCGTCCACCAACAGGACCTGATTCTGCTGGAGCGCCCTGGCGACGACGGCCGCCATGCGCTCCTGCGAAGGACGGGGCATCCAGCCCGGCAAGAAGGCGCCGACCCGGGCGAGCGGAGTCTCGTCCACCACGTTAGACACGAAGCACCGCCCGTAGATTGATCCGCGGCAAGATTACTCTTCCCATGCACGGATCACCTCGCCCTCATCGGCCACGCGCATTGGCGTCTCACATGCGCGCAGCGTTTCATTAAGCCCCTGAGACAGCTCGATACCCCCTTCAGGCTCACCGCGTCCGGCGCGCGAGGTCCTCCAGGCGGGGTTCGAGACCCTTCAGCTTTCCTTCGACAAATCCAAGCCGGCCGTTGATGTCGGTCACGTGCCGTCTGAGCTCCTCGACCTGCGCGGCGAGCACCACATCGCCGTGTTTCACGAGAAGCCGAAGCGCCTGCACAAGGTCGGCCGCCTCGCGTTCGTCCAACTGGTCGACCAAGCGGTGCAGATCATCCTTGCTCACGTTGCGTCCCTCCCATCACTGCGCGCTTCACGCCGTCCATCACGGTGGGGCCAGGAACCCGCGGAGGGCATCCAGCGTGCCCCTGTGGAGCTGATGCCAGACACCCACCGTGTACGTCCCGTCCTTAAGCGGCCAGGCGATCATCATGACGCCGTCCGTGTTGGTTTCACGGGCCCAGGCGTTCCGCCAGGATCCGAGCATGCTGATGAGCCGGCCCAGTTCGGTCGCGGCGAGCACGTCCACGTCGCCAAACCACTTCGGGAAAAGCGCCTGGACTGTGCGAAACCCGACGTGCACGTCGAGAGCGACGGCCTCGTCCCTCTCGTAGACCCACCGCTCGTGCTTCTCGGTGAACACGTCCACCCACAGATTGGGCTGGGTTTGTAACGGTTGATTAGCCTCGTCAGTCATTAGTCCTCACCTGTTCCGCGGCTGCTTCGCCCGCTTTGTCGCTCGTACGGAGTCGACCACAATCAGCACGAAGCCGAGAATCGTCGCTACCAGGAGGAGCCCAATGACGACAAGCACCAACGTGATCATGGCTCGTCGCGCTTCTCCGGCGACGCACCCCGTACTCGACGCCGGTAATCTTTCTTGAGGTCGCTCCACAGGATCGCCGCGAACCCTGCGAGGGCGCCCAGGCCGAGTAGCGCCTCCATCGTCATGAAGGTACTGGCGATGCCGGTCAGCGCCTCGAGCCCGTAGAACACGGCCATAAAGAGGCCGACCAGCGCACAGATACCGATTGCCACGACCGCCACGAATGCCGCGAGGAAGCGAATGAACGACGGCGGCGGCTCTTCGGGCTCTTGAAGAGGACCGACGGCGAGCTCGACAAGCGATCCGTTGCGCAGGTCAGCGCTCGGTGGTTCGAGCGGCTCGAAGCGGCCGTGGCGGAAACGGGCGAGAACGTTCGAGGGTGTCATGCGAATTCTTCCTATTTCCCGGGGGCCGGTGCGGGTGTGCCCGCCAGCCGGGCACACCCGCTGGGAATCGCGGCGACCGCGGGCGCGGCACTGAGACCGCCTCTGCCTTCGACGACGTATAGCAGGTCGTCACTGTGGTTCGTGCACAGGACCCATATATGATAATCTTCCTGTTCGTATTCGCCGATCTTCGCGAATTGAATTGTGGCGCGCGGCCCCGTGAATGCGGGCACCGTCGCGGCGGGATGAACGGGGCGGTACTGAAGCACCCAGACGATTCCCCAGAACACTGCAGCGAGCAGGACGACGCCGATCATCCAGTGCCAGCTCTTCATCTTTGTCCTCCCATGCTCGTCTCGCAATGACCAATTCGGTCTGACCCGAACAAGCAGACGACGCAGCGCCCCTCCCCGCAGAACCAGCATCGTCGAGGGCCACAATGAGCGACGGCGGAGACCGCGTGATTGCCCACACGTTGCATTTCCGACGGGATCCTCCTGCCGAACGAACGAACCACGGACAATCCGGTAACGACGCTCTTCTTGTCTCGGCATTCCCCCTCGAGCCAAACCTGCCGCCAGCGGTGAACATGCGCGCACCCAGCCGGTCAGCCTATCGGTTGTCGCCATCGCGACCGTTCGATGCCGCTGAGAGGACCGCCGGTTCATGCGGGACGGTCTCGGCGTGACGATTGGCCTCCGCGGTTCCGCGCAGCACATCCCCCAGTAAGAACGCCCGCACCGTGTCCACACTATGGTGAGCGCATCGTTCGGTGCCTGTAAGCACCGAGGCAACAATGGGGTCGGCGGCTGCTCGACATTCGTGGTCGACGTGGGCGAACGTGCGTGTCAGGTGCTCGGTTTCCCGCGTCAGCTGCCGCACGGTGCGGGTGAGGCGGTGGATCTTGAGCCGCAAGGCAAAAGCCTCGGATGACTCAGCGTGGTAGACAGCGATCGCGGCAAAGAGCATTCCCAGCGCCGCCAGGACCACCAATCCGAGCGCCATCGCGGCTCGCGACACACCGTAGTCGACGTCCGTGTCGATAGCAAAAGCAAGGCGCATCTCGTAGCCGGTCCAGAGGTACGCTACGACCAGGACAGCCACGAGGAACAAGAAAAAATTGTGGACCCAGGGACGGCGGGCGGCCGGATCCCGGTACCCACGCAGCAGCTCACCGCCAAAGTCACCGAGTGCGGCGCCCAACAACGCGAGCGCAGCCGTAAGCGCCATAATCTCGCTCCACTGTGTCCCTTGAAACGTCAGGGCGGCGAGGTGGGCCGGGTACCACTCCAAGAGCACCACGGCCAACGAGACGAGGCCGACGACGGGGAGCAGCCAGCCCTTTTTCTCATCAGGGAGCGCGCGGTACACCAAAACCGCGCCTCGCAGCTCCTCGTCGGCCGCGTTCCGCTCCGTCATCCGGGTACCGAGCTCGTCCCGGAGTTTCTGCCGGATCGCTACGGCTGGGGCATGATGTCTCAGGAATCGAATCTTACACTCGTGGAGCACGTCGGTCGCATTCATCCTCGTCACCTCGCTCCGAATCTCGTCGTCAGTGCCATCGACCCGATCTACCGAGGAAGCGATGAGCGGGGCGCAACGCCCGGCAGACTCGCGCCGCAAGCCGTTAACTGGCCCTTCGCGGCCCGCACGATCAGGTCCCAAAAACCGCAGAGCTCTGCAAGCCGAGTGTCGTCGATCCGCATCCGTAGGTCACCGGGCGTGAGACCGGCGATGAGAACGCGGCTTCCATGCAGGTCCGGCATCGCGTCATCCGCGCGCAAGCGCGCGATGACGGCCGGGGCCGCGCGACGCGGGTTCGCCGCGAACGAGAAGATATTGATCGATCGCGACTGCAGCCAACCGTTAAAGATCATCAGCACGACCCGCTTCGCATCGGGCGCTGTCATCGCGAAGTCCCCTCCCGCGGCCGCGAGTGCGCCAAGGGCGTCGTAGGTGCCGTCGTCCTCCGGATGAGCCCCGCGAAGCGTATCCACCGCCGCGAGGGCCTCCCTTACAAACTGGCGCTGGGCCACCAACGGGAGTAGCGGATTGGCGCCGCCCATCGCAACCTCAAGGGTCTTGGCGAAGATCGGCGGACTGGCGAGGCTGTTTGGAGCGATCGCGCGAACGGCCAGATGGCTACCGGGCCGAAGACAGGCCACGGTCGCCGCCGCGAGGCCTCGATACAGAGGCCAGCGGCCAGCGGGAATGGCCGGGCCTCGGGCAACCAGCAGTTCAACGGAGGCAGTGGCCGGCATGATTTGGGCGAGTGCATCGCTGGAACAGGCGCCGCCAGCCTGCGCCCAGTTCGGCTCCCAGATCACGCGCATGACCACCAAGAGCACCACCGCCATCACCGCAGTCCCCCGAGCAAGCCTCATGCAGGGTCACCCCTTCGTGAATAAATGAGATTATGGCGTTGCTTGGGGTGAGCATAAGCACTTCCCGAAGGGGAACAAAGACATACGGCCCGGCAGTGGGAGCCTCGGCGAGCCCGCGCCCAGCGGCGCCTGCAAGACCCATAGCCGGGTCACACTTGTGTCTTCGGCGTCTAGCGGCGGAGGAGCATCCGCTTGTCGCCCAACGTTGCAGAGATAATTCCTAAGGTCAGCCGATTGGCCAGAACGGATGAAGACGGTGGAATGCGGTGAGAAAATACTCGAGTGGTCGCCGACGCCAGAGACCTTGGGCTTCATACTGGGTTTGAGCCCACGTCCGCTGCCGGGCCAGGTAGTCTTGACGAGCCTGTTCAAGAACCGCCACCCGCGCTCGCTTCTCTGCCTCACGAGCCCGCTGCTCAGCGACCTCGGCAGCGTGACGCTGCTCCTCGGCGTGCCGGCGATCACCGTCTCGGACATGGGCGGCGATGGCGGCGGCCGCGTCTGCCGGCGTGGATGCAGCCAGCAGATGAGGGCCCCCAGGGGCGCCGAAGCCGGCCTTGCGGAAGGCGCCGTCGAGTCGGTCGCGCCGCGCGTCCTGCGCACACACGAGCATGAGGATGACATGCCGACGCCGCAGCCACGGGCGCGCAGGATCGGGGTAGCGGTCAAGCAGCTCGAGCACCCGATGGATACGGTTAGCCTTTCGTGCCATCGCCCCTTGGGTCATGGTGCCCATGTCTATCTCGACCCAAAATGTCCAAGTCACGTTCGGCCACCGCATACCTACCACGACCAGGGCATCCGCTGCGGCCCGCTGGACCGCGCCAGCCGGCGGCCGCACCTCCACCCGCGCTGTCGGACCGATCACGTACAGATGGTCTCGCATCGCCTCATCGTCCATCAGCTGCAACAGCCGTAGGTGGAGTTCCGTGATGTCGGCGCAATGCGGCAGAAAATGCGGCCGGAGACGCAGATCAACCTCGGTCTTGTACGGGATCGGTTCGTCGATCGTCAGGTGCTGACAGAGGGCAAGCCCGGCCCCGGTCAAGCGCCAGTACGCGTACCGCCGCACACCATCGAGCGCATACCGCTCATGCTGCACCAATCCTCGTGCCTCGAGTTGGCGCATGCGCTGGCTGACGCGGTCTGTGGAGGCCGTGGGAAAGAACCGCCGCTGCAGCTGATCCACACGCCAATATCTGGAGATCGCGAGTTCGAGCAAGATGTTCTGATCACGCGCGGTCAGGTGGCCGAGCAAAGCAACCGGGTCTGCCGCAACACGCACCGCCGGACACCTCCAGCACAGCTCTTAGTCAGGCGCAAGACTCTTCTAGATAACCCTTCGTTAGCCATAGGCAAAATGTGGCCGTGGGGCCTGTTTTTCACGCATGTCCGCTTGTATCAGTAGGCACCGACACGAGGCCCTCGCCCCTCGTCTTCCGAGAGGGGGCTAACGGAGGTGGCGACCGGACGGGGTGCCCGACACTTCCGGTGTGTCCGGCGCAGGTTCTCGGGAGATCCTGGACTCGGGAGAACTTATCCCGGCCTCGGATTGTGGCAACAACTCGGCGGCACGCCGGTCAAACAGCCGTCGCGCCGTTGGCGGCAACTGGGCTCTGACCCGCCTGAGGACCTCCGCGACAGATCCGAGTGCCATCGCCACGGCGTCGGCCGCCGCCGCCTCCATCCGTTTACGAACGTCTGCGCACCAGACATCGATTGTCGTCGCGGCGTTGGAACTCGTGGCTATCGTGTGGCGCAAGTCCTGGACGGCATTAGCGGTCAGCTGACGCGCGTCATCGCCCAACGTCTCCACAATGCGTTGTTGATGCGCCGGCTCAAGTTGACTCAATTGATGTACAGCCTGAATCCGTGCAGTGGGGAGCGGCTCGCTCATGTAGACGCGCCGAACGATGGGAATCGCGCTGGTCGCGATGGCGACGAGTTTGCCAGCGGTATTAACATCTACTCCCAGGACGCCAGCAATGGCGCCCCGACCCCCGAGACCGTCGAGACGGCTCTGGGCTGCCAGCCGCTCGAGGCTGCGCAGTAAGAGCAGATTACGCTCGCCTGCGCTACGTCGCCGGTGAAGTTGCGATGTATGGAAATCGGCAACTGCGCGCGGGTCCTCGCTCCCAAACGGCCGAATCACCACCTCGATATCGCGCCACTCGAGTCTTCTGGCCGCTTCCACGCGATGGTGGCCATCCAGTATAACGAGGTCCATCGTGACAGTACACGGGTGACTCTGGCCATTGACTCGCAGGCTCGCAGCGAGCGCGTTCACGTGGTCGGCGCTTACTAGGTCTGCGGCGAGCGGATTAGGTCGTAGCCTGTCGATCGGAATACGCTGCGGGACCGCGGCCGGAATCGCCGCCGGTATCTCGGATAAGTGATGATCTACTAAAGACGATCCGGACGGCAGTGCCGCGGTGTCCCCGGCGTGCTGGTCGGTGGAACGATCGACTGAATCCAGGGTTCGCGCCGCCTTATCATCGGATTCTGAAAAAAGCGGTGCTTGATCAGATTTGCGCGTCACACGCATCGATTCACCCCCTCCAATCAGCGAACGATAAGATGAGGTTGCCGGAGCATTATCGACCGGTGGTCAGGACAAACGGGCGCAACCCAGTGGACTCTGCACGACAGGTCACCCTTCGGGCGTTCTCCCGACAGCCGGCGGGCCTCATACGCCGTCGCGCGGGCATGTTGCGGGATGCGGGCGGGCGGTGCAAAGCTCACCGCTATCCCGGATTCCACGACAACGACGGACTTGGCGCGATACGCGGTCAGGTTACGCTGCGGCACAGAATGTCGGTGAATGATTTCCCACACCGCCCGTAACCTATTGCCTGTTAGAGCCGCCACATCCGGCCTGATGCATTGTCCGGCCACACGCACATGTGTCTCCGTCGTAATGGCGGTTGTCCCGGCGAGAAGATCGATCTGATGTTCATCACCACACGCCAGGCACGTATATTGCACAGCGAACGGTCGACCTCGCGCGTGCCGCCCCTTCAGAAACGCGAATATCTCTCGCACGCGTGCGCGATGCAGATCGTCCTCCGGGTAGGTAGCAGAGTCCTCGTCCCGGCCGATTTGAGGATAATGCGCATAGTACGGCCATCCACCGAGGCGGCCATGACACAAGTAGACTTCGTCGCCGCAGTAGTAGCATAGGGGCCGCTGGATGCTGCGTTCCGCGGCGATCATTGCAGGCAAGATCTCTCCCCCGTCATCCGCGACGAGGCTGGCAACATGGTCAAGCATGAAGCCGCACTGGCAGGGCTGGTTTCACCGCGATCATTAGAGCTCGGCGTGCTTTCCGAAAACTGACGGTGACCTGGAGCCCGTTGCAGGTGTGTAGTACGAAACTTCTCTCGTCCCCCCGTGCCGCAGCGATTTCTTCGCCCGCGAGCAGATCGAGCTCATGCTGAAGCCGTGCAAGCTCCGCTGCGGTATCGGCGACGCGTGTTCTCCTCAGAGACTCGTCGTCACCGTCGTCACCGTCAAGTCTGTGGAGCGCACGCTGCAGTTTCGCGCTGTCCGCCTTGATCCGCCGCACGCGAGCCTCGTACTCGTGGCGCAGAAAACCCTTACCGGACGCATCGGCGGCAACATCCGGATTCTTGACGAAAAAATCAGCGACCCGAAGAACCGGCGCCAGATCAACATAAAGGAACTCGTGCAACGTGGAGGCCAACGTCTTGACTCGCTCCATACCATCCGGCTGGAGCAGAATTTCCATGAATGCCAGCGCCGCCGCGGTCAGACAGGATGACGCCGTCTCCAACAACCCTTTCAGCGTCGCCAGCGTTGTGTCGTCGATCGCACTCATCCCAAACCCCCCCTCTGGTTGAAAACAGAGCAAAGGGTAGGAGGCGTGGACGCTGTCGGAACGGTAACCGTGTGGTGCTTTCCGGCGGGTCGGTCTGTTCGGCGCCTTATCCCCCTCATGGGGATCTCGATTGGAACTCGCGCGATCACGGACGTAATTGCCTAGACAGCAGTCACGGAGGCTGGCCACGCGCGGGGCAGTTGCCAGTCGTCTCGTTCGGGGTGTTACACTCGGGCACGTCTCCCTACCGATGGGACACGCATGCCACGCGCCGCTCGCCAACCCGCCGGGAGCCTCACGGAGCAGCGCATCTCCCGCAGGCCGCTATTGGAAGCCTACGCATTAACCGGGGGCTGTTTGGGCCGGATATAGCCAGGTCTGGCCCTTTTCGGCGGTCCGGTACGCCACGCGTAACCGCAGGGGTGTCGACACCCCTGCGGTTACGCGTGGTCTTTTCCTCGGCTGTCACGGCTAACCAAACTGGAATTCATACGGTATCTGATCGCCAGGCGACCGCTACGGCTGGGGCAAACCACGGTACAATCGGAAGGGCTAGGTGTGTGTCCGAGAAATGCCCCTCGGACAGGACTTTAGCATGCGAAAGTGGAATCTCTTGCCATGCCGGACAAAGAATATCGTCCGTACCATCCGAATCAACTCCTCCTGCTCCCGCCGTCGC
>Ga0207416_1001000_pt1 | contig 41362 bp, 32 predicted proteins | sample PaiPotPPM11metaG_FD_184107 | JGI IMG/M metagenome (GOLD analysis project Ga0207416, IMG submission 184107) | Iron sulfur acid spring bacterial and archeal communities from Banff, Canada, to study Microbial Dark Matter (Phase II) - Paint Pots PPM... ...
GCGCGTGGTTCAGCGACGACACGGTGCGCGCCTCGCGTTCGAAGCGCTGCCTGAGATCGGGTGAGGACGCCAGGTGGGAGGCCAGGATCTTGATCGCGACGATGCGCTCCAAGCGCGTATCGCGCGCCCGGTACACCTCGCCCATGCCCCCGGCGCCGAGCGCGGATAGGATCTCGTAGGGACCGAGCTTACTGCCGGACGCGAGGCTCAATTGATTCCTTTAAGGTGCGGCCGGGGTGTTGCCGGACACGTCGCCCTGTGGCGAGCACCAGCCGAGAAAAACCCGGCGAGAACAATCCGGAGGGATAGACACTGCGCGTTCACATTACCGATTGGTGCGAAGGTAACGCAAGCTGGATTTGGTCCGCCCCGAAGTCGAGGGTCTTACCCGGAACCCAAGCTTCCGACTTTCGCGCTCCTTATGCGTGAACGTCTGTTATCCCGGTCGCGGCGACTTTGCAGGTCCCGGGGCGGATTCAAAGTGCCAAGAAATCTGTTCTGGCGGAGAGGGGGGGATTCGAACCCCCGGTACAGCTTTTGACCGTACAACGGTTTAGCAAACCGCCGCCTTCAGCCACTCGGCCACCTCTCCTGCGGGGTTGGAGCGATCAGTATACCCCGGGGTGGGGATGGCTCGCCTGGACCCCTGCTCGCGGGGTGGTAGCCTGTGCGAGACTGCAAGGGGAAGAAGGATTGGGGGCTGAAGGGTGAACCGGACAACGCACTTGGCGAGGGGGGCATCTCACTCCACTCACACCCTGAACTGGCGCCGGATCACTCCTGTTCCCCGGGACCCCGGCGCCGTCCGTTTGGCGCTCCCCTACCCTCTGGCGCGAGGATTGTGAGACTTCATGCTGCTTCGTCCCTTTGCACTGGCCTTGGCCCTGACGTGTACCGCGGTTAGCCTGCCCTTGTCCGCGCAAAAAGCGGCGCGCCGGCTGGTACGGGCGGGCGAAGTCTTCCACGAGATCATGGGGACGCCCGATCGGGCCATCCCGCACGCGCTGCTCCAGCGGGCGCAGTGCATTGCCATCATCCCCGGCGTGAAACGTGTCGGCTTGGGATTCGGCGGAGACTTCGGGCGGGGCGTCGTCACCTGCCGGAATCGGCGGAGCTGGAGCGCTCCCTTGTTCCTTACCTTGGGCGGTGGCAGCTTCGGGTTGCAAATGGGCGCGCAACAGACCGACCTGGTGTTGCTCATCCTCAACGAAGAAGGGGAGAACTATCTCCTCAAGGACAAGTTCCAACTGGGCGGCGACATGGCGGCGACCGCCGGGCCGGTCGGGCGCGAGGCCGACGCCAGTACCGACGTTTTATTGCATGCCAAGATGCTCGCCTACTCGCGGAGCAAGGGCCTGTTCGGCGGCATCACGCTGAAGGGCGGGGTGATCAAGCAGGACTCCGACAGCAACCAGCAGTATTACGGCAGCAAAACACCGCGTGAAATCCTGCATGGCGGCGCACGAACACCGGCCGCGGCGCATGCGTTGCTGAACGAGATCTACCGCGCCGTGGGTCACTAAACGCGGACGGAGTGAATGCTGGCCGCGTCCGACCCGCGCTCGAGTTCCCCCTCGGCCAGCATGGCGGCGACACACACCAGCCAGAGCAGGCACTGCGGCACGAAGAAGCGGTCGGCCAGCGAGGGGAAGAGCAGGAAGTGCAACACGACGGCGGCCAGCGCCGCCGGCAGGATGACTTCCGGATAGCGCGGGCTCGTCGCGGCGTCGTTCGGATGACTCCACCCCTTGAGCCGGCGCCCGACACCGCGCACCAGACCCAACCAGGCCGCGAAGAGGACGACCACGCTGGTTTGCAATCGTGGCAGTTCTTCGGCCACGGCGCGCAGGTAGGTGCCGGGGGTCACGCGGCCTTGGAAGTTTCGCGGATAAGCCAGCCAGCCCGTAAAGGTGTGATGAAACAGCACCGTCCACGTGTAGGTCTGCGCCCAGTGGTTCTCGCCCCAGTAAACAGCCAGCGCGAGGGCGGCAAGAGACACCGCGCGCGCGCGGTCACCGGCGCGTTGCGGCGAACAGTACCAGGTTGCCGCCAGCAGTCCGATGAAGACCAGCGTGTCGGGGCGCACGGTGACGGCCGCCACGCCCAACCCGACGGCCAGACTGCGCCGCCCCAAGGTCAGCAGCCAAGTTGCCGACAGCACCGTCAAGCACGCCAACGCATCCGGGGTCGCCAAACGTCCCAGCTCAAGCAGGGGCGGGCTCACGCCGACGGCGGCGGTGATCCAAGCGGCGCGTCCGCTGCCCAGTTGGCTTTCCAGCCACAGAAATAAGATCCAGAGACTGGCGCCGGTGCTGACTGTCGAGACGAGAGCCACCGCCCGCGGCAGGTCGACGCCCAACCGGCGCAGGCCGGTGAGCAACGCCACGTAGCCGATCTTCACGCGGTAAAAGGGCAACTGCTCGGCGAAGGCCTCCGGGTCGCGCGCCACTGTCCGGGTATAGGGCAGGCGTTCGATCAGTTCAGAAAAAGCGCCATGCGGCAACGCACGGGCCAGCAGCGCATAGGTGCGGGCATGCACGGCCGCCGCCTGCGGCGTCTCCCACGCCAGCACCGAACCGACGTAGCCCACCAAGTCCCAGTTGTAGAGGGGCCGCAGGCTGAACAGGGTCATCAACAAGCCCAGGTAGGTGAGCACCGCAACGCGCAGCGCACGCCGGTGGAGCCCGGAGGTCGGATCCGCCATGGCAGGATGCTCGCGCGTCGGTGGGGCGACCCCGCTCAACGGGGTGCTGCGCGTGGTCGTGGCGCAGCGGGCCTGGGCCGCATCGGCGGGTGCTGCGCGTTCAGGTGGGTCCATGTAGCGACGCCCGACAGCTTGGATTCAGAGCGGCTGAAATCCGGGCTGCGCCAGAGGTCGGAAAAGGCCGTTGGATGTTGCGGTGTAGGCGGTGGCTCGAGTACGGCCGCTTTCCTCGCCCGGCGCATCTCACCAATGGAACAACGTTTCATCGCGAGGGAGACCGCTGTGGCAAAAGATACGGTGTCGGTTCTGGAATCCTTGGTCGAGATTTGTCGTGATGGCCAACTGGGCTTCCGCGAGGCGGCCGAACATGCCAAGGACCCTTCCTTGCGCACGTTTTTGAACGAGCAGAGTCTGGAGCGGGCGCAGTTTGCCGGCGAGCTCGAAAGTGAGATTCAACATCTCGGCGAGCCCGACCCCAAGCGCACCGGCACGGTCGGGGGTACCCTGCACCGGACCTGGCTGGATCTCAAGACCGCGCTCGGCGGCGGTGACCATTCCATCCTGGCGGCGGCGGAAACCGGGGAGGATGCGGCCAAGCGCATCTATGGCGAGGCGCTCGCCGATCCCTTGCCGGAAAATCTACGCAGCATCGTCGCGCGTCAGGCCGCTCGCGTCCAGATGACGCACGCCCGCGTCAAGGCGCTGCGTGATCAAGCCCAGGCCGCCTGAAAGCTGTCTGTGGACTGCTGCCTGGGCACTGCGGAGCGGGCGGGCGCCTCGCGACAACGGGCGACATTCCCGCGGCCGATGAATGCGCCCCTTACCCCTTCGCTCCGCGTAGGGCCTCTGTAATCGCCGCTTCCAGTTGGTGTTGGAAGGTCCCTTCGTCAAATCCCGCCTGACGGAAAGCAATCGTCCCCTTGGCGTCCAGCACTATTGTAGTGGGAAGTGAATCCACTCCAAGGTAGCCGCCCAAGCCGGTGTCAAACCACGTCTCGGCGTCCCAGTGGTGCGCGGCAATGAAGGGCTTGACCCGGTTCCGATCCTCGTCCGTGTTAACCGCTACAAAGACGACATCGGGATTGGACGCAAACTTTTTCTTCACCGCCTCGAAGATCGGGTGCTGTACCAGACAGGGTCCGCACCAGGTCGCCCAAAAATCCAGAACGACAACCTTGCCGCGGTAAGTTTTCAACTGGTGTTCTTTGCCGTCCAGCGCGGTGAAATTGAAATCGCCGATAGCCCGGGTGCCAAGGTTGGCGGCGTCCTGGGGATGCAACTGGGAGCGCGTGGCGGCGTCGCGTTGGGCGATCTCATCGAATTTTTTGAGAATGAGGTCACCGAAGCCGGCGTCACTGCCTTGATGTTGCGCGCGGTAGAGAGCGCCCGCTTTCTGGCGCAAGGCGGCACGCTCCGCGATCGTGGTCCCCGGGAGCGCCAGAGCGAGCGCGTCGGCATCGAGTGCGGCTGCGGGCTGATGAAGGGCTTCGCAGGCCTCGGCCAGATGCGCGGCGGCCTCCTCGGTGGGCGCGTGGGCCAAGCTGGCGGTGAGCCATTTTTGTGCCGCGGCAGCGTCTCCTGCATGCAGATCGGCGGTGCCCTGCATCAACTCCGCCAGCGCGCGCAAGCGATCCATGTCGATCTGCCAGCGGGCGGTGCCCAGTTCTTTGGGCGGCGTTTCTTTGGCTTTCTGCTCGACCAAGGTGCGGAGTTCCACTGCTTCGCGCTGTGCCTGCAGGATCTGTGCGGGATCGCGCTCGAGAAGCAGGAGGTTCAGCGTCTTGATGCGCTGCCCCAGGTCCTCCGGGTGGAGCGTTTCCAGTTTTTCGTTGTAGAGCACCGCCCGGCGGTCATCCTCCAGTGCGGTCGCGTCCTTGATGAGCTGGCGATAGATCTCTTCCGCCTCGGGCGGGTGGGGATGTTTCGCCAGGAAGGCCTCGAGGCCGCGTGTTTCGGCCCCCGGCTCTCCCCCGGCCCGGTCAATCACGTCCTGCAGCTCCTGTTGCGCGCTGGCGGCGGAGTCCGCCTGCGCCGAGGAGGAAGATACGGTGGATCGAGGGGCCTGGGCTGGAGGCTTGGACTGCGCGCAAAGCGGCAACCCAAGCATTGGCAGCCAGCAGAAAAAGGTGAACAGCGATGGGTGCCGGGTCATGATCAGCGTGATTGCAGGCGCTCGAAGATGCGCTGGAACTCCTCCAAGCCGACGTAATCAATTTCTATGGTGCCACGGTTCTTGCGGTCCTTGATGCGGACCTTGGTTCCGAGCAGGTGTTGCAGGTCCTCTTCGGCGGCGCGCACGTTGGGATCGCGGGGCGGGGCGGGTTTGGCCTCGGTCGTATTCGGGCGCCGCTGGGCGGCGGCCACGCGCTCCTCCACCTGCCGCACGTTCAAGCCCAGTTTCTGGATAGTCGCGGCCAGGGCGCGCTGTTCGATCGCTTCGAGGCCGAGCAGAGCGCGGGCATGCCCCATGGTGAGGGCGGAGTTCTCGACCAGCGCCTGCACTTCGGGATCGAGTTTGAGCAGGCGCATGAAGTTGGCCACAGAGGCCCGTTCCTTCCCGGTGCGCTGCGCGATCTGCTCCTGGGTGAGGGCAAAGCGGCTGGAGAGCTGCTGAAAGGCGCGTGCTTGCTCGATCGGGTTCAGGTCTTCGCGCTGCAGGTTTTCTATAATGGCGACCTCGAGCGCGCGCTCGTCATTCAAGGGCCGCACCAGCACCGGAACTTCGGCCAAGCCCGCCAGTTGCGCCGCGCGCCAGCGCCGCTCTCCGGCGATGAGCTGCAGTCCAGTGCCGGCAGGCCGGACCAAGAGCGGCTGGAGGACGCCCTGTTCTCGAATGGACTGCGCGAGTTCTTCCAGCGCCGCCGAATCGAAATGCTGCCGTGGTTGTTGCGGATTGACTTGGATCTCGCGGATCGCCACCATGCGCACCCCCGCCTCGGCGGGGCGGGACGCGGTGGGGGGCGTGGGGGAGAGGGGGCCGGGAGGCTTAAGCAGGGCTTCCAGCCCGCGCCCCAAGGCTTTGCGCGGCGCGCCGGGATTGTTCATGAGCGATCACCTCTTTGGCAAGTTGGAGATAAGCTTCCGCGCCACGGGAACGCAGGTCATAGAGCAGGATCGGCTTGCCGTGGCTGGGGGCTTCCGCCAAGCGGACATTGCGCGGAATCGTGGTTTTGAAGACGCGTTCGCCGAAGTGGGCGCGGAGGTTCTCCGCAACCTGGCGGCCGAGGTTGGTGCGCTCGTCGTACTGCGTGAAGAGCACGCCCTCGATCTCAAGGGTGGGGTTCCAAGCGGCCCGCACCGATTCGAGCGTCTCCATGAGCTGCGAGACCCCTTCCAGGGCGAAGTACTCGCACTGCATGGGAACAAGCAGGGCATCGGCAGCCACCAAAGCATTGAGGGTCAGTAAATCGAGGGCCGGCGGGCAATCAACGATGATGAAGGCGAAATCATCGCGCAGGGTGTCGAGCACGCGCCGCAGCTGGGTTTCGCGCTCCCCCTCGGCCTGCAAGTCGAAGTTAACTCCGACCAAGTCCCGCGTTCCGGGCAGCAGCGACAGGCCTTCGAGCTCGGTGGGAAAGACGGCAGCACGGGCGGGGATTTCTTCGCGTAGCGCGGCGTAGAGGTTGGCGCGGGCGGGGTCTCGGCCGAAGCCAAGGCCGCTGGAGGCGTTGCATTGGGGGTCGCAATCCACCAGCAGGGTGGGCACCTCGGCCGCCGCCAGCGAGGCGGCGAGATTGATGGCCGTCGTGGTCTTACCCACGCCGCCTTTCTGGTTGGTGATCGCAAGAATGCGAGAAGGCATAGCCGGAGTGGGCAGTGTACCTTGAGCCGGGGTCGGGCACCAGCCCACGCCCCCTCGACCCGGGCTGAGCCGATTCCGCGAGGCAGTGTTCCACGTGGAACACGATTATTGACCTTGCGGTCCCTTGGGGCGCTTGCCCATAACCAGGGCCCGCGAGTGGGCCCCGGGCAGCAGATGTGCAGCGCTCCATTGCCAGTCTGGATGCTGCACCCGCCACGCCTCCGCCATGTCGCGCGAGACCCAGGCGGCGAGCTCCCACGCGTTTTTGGCGGCGCTGAAACATCGGCCCAGCCAGGACGGTAAATCTCGCATCTTGTCCAACGCTCGCACCGTGACCAAGTCCAGCCCGGTCTCAATTCGTACTACCTCGGCTCGCTCGGCCCTGACCTCGCCTTGCAAGTCGAGCTCCCGCAGCGCTCGTTCTAAGAAGCGCGCCTTGCGTTGATCTGATTCTATAAACGTAGTAATAAGATCTGGGTAGGCTATCTGGAGCACCATGCTAGGGAACCCGGCGCCGCTGCCCACATCCACCACGCGCTGCCCGTGAAAGCTATAGAGCGAGCCGAGAAACAAAGATTCACCCGTGTGTCTCTCAACTAAATCTGGTATTGACGCCGAGCCTACCAACCGAATCTGGTGGTTGACTTCTTGCACGAGCTGCAAGAACCTTGCGAGTTTTTCCACGCGCTCCGCTGCCAAGACACACCCGTATCGGGGCAACGAAGCTTGCAGCGCCTGCGCTAGTGTCTCAACCGGATCTGCGACCTCAGGAGGTTTAAGGCTCGACATGAATTTTTACTGGCGCGTCCCTTCTTGCTTGGCGCCATCTTTGTCCACTACGAACGCCGTTCTTTGAAGCTTGCCCGCCCGGGCCTCGGCTCCGCACCATTTCCAGCGGGCGCGTGGGCGCGCCCGCCGAGATGCAGGCACTGGCATTCCTGTTTATGCCTTCGAGGGCCGCGGTAAACGGTTTCCCGTTGTGCCTCGCTGCGGTGCTTGTACCGCAATCTTCCCCCCGACGCATCTTACGGTTCGGGGACGGTGCGCTACCATGGAGACATTACTACAGGGCGTGTCGCCTCATGTTGCAAGCCATCTGGCGCAAACTGATCTCCTTCCTCTGGTGGACGCACCCGCGGGGCAGCTTGGAATACGACATCATGGTGTCCCTGATTCTGGCGTTTATCTTTCTCACGCCGCGCACCGTGTTTCGCGACCAGCCGCAAGTCCTGGGGGAACACCCCGTGGCCGTGCAAGTGGTGAGCAACGCACACCAACATCAATACATGATCCTGGGCGCGCGTCCCAACGCCACCCGCGCCGAATTGCAGCGCCTCCTGGAGAAATACGTCGGCCACGGGGTCACGATTCACGAGATCAAGACGGTCGGCGACACTCCCGACACTCCCCTGCTTTACGACGTGTGGACGGATTGATGGCGCGCGTTCGCGGCAGGTCTCTCCTTCGCGGGCTTCGCGCCGCGGCCTTGGTGGCCGTCTGCGGCGGCTTTTTTGTCTGCCTGGCGCCGGCGCAAGGTCGACCCCGCACCCTGGAGCAAGTCCTCACTGCGATCGACCGTGTCGCCCCGACCGTGCGTGGCGTCGAAGCCGCGGCTGAATCCCAGAAATACACCAAGGTCGTGGACGACCTCTCGACCGAGCGCGGGACCCTCGATTACCGCAAGGAAAAACACGGCCCGCAACTCGTCCTCACGATTCGGCAGCCGGCCATCAAGGTCTTCCTTTACCGCGACGAGACGGCTTGGATCTACCAGCCTGCCATCGCGCAGGCACAGAAGTATGATCTCCGCAAGAACCACGCCCTGGTAGAACAGTTTCTCTTGCTGGGTCTCGGCGGCGGCGGCCACGCACTCGAACATTCCTTCCACCTGCGTCTGGTGGGAGAGGAGGCGGTTGACGGTCGTAACACCGTCCACCTGCAGCTTACCCCGCTCGCCGGGCAGCACGGATTGTCCAGCATTGATCTCTGGTACGACACGCAGCTCTGGATCGCCGTGCAACAGAAGTTCCTGCAGCCCTCCGGCGATTACCAGCAACTGCACTACACGCAGATCAAGATCAACCCGCACCTTTCCGAGGAACTGTTCGAACCGCACTTTCACGGCGCCAAAGGCATCGAGCTCCACTGATGACGGTGGCGCGCCGCCCCTCCAAGGTCTCCACCGCCACCCGCGCCTGGACCGCCGAGGCTCCGCCATCCACAAATTGATTCACATGCCCTGTTGAGGGTCGGTGCACCGCCTGCGGATTTCTCGAACCGCCGCCCGCCCCCCCGCCGGCGTGGGAAACCACGGCGCTCTTCCACGGCGGGAAAAACGTCATCCCCCGCCCTGAACCGGGTCGGGAAGCGCTTTTGCACCGATCCGCACTCCCTACGGCTGTGACGGGTTTTTCCTGTATCAATTCCATATACAATGGGACGCCGTAAGGGGCGTGCAAAAGTCACCTCCCAGCGGTCAAGTAGGCGCGGCTGAGTTGGGAATGACCGCTGTTGCGCGCGCGCTTTGCCAGGGGATGGCAGGAGTTGGGCAGGGGAGATTGGCAAACGTGGTTGCGCGTTGGTCCGAGGGTTGGGTAGGCTAAGCCACCGATCCCGCGAGACAAGCGGCGGTGCGCAGTCCCTGAATGGCCGGCGCGCCAACGTCCGCCCCGGAGAGCAAGGGTATGGAGATCACCGTCCGCAAGAGCGATCTACTCAAGGAACTGCTGCTCATCCAAGGAGTGGTGGAGCGTAAAACAACGATCCCCATCCTGTCCAATGTCCTGCTGGAAGCGACAGCGGATGGACGGTTGCGCATGGCGGCCACCGACCTCGAACTGGGCATGGACACCAGTTGTGCGGTGAAGGTGAAGAAGTCCGGCGCGGCCGCCATCCCGGCCCGCAAGCTGCTCGATTACATCCGCCTGTTACCCGATGCGGACATCTCCATCAAGCAGATGGAGAACCACTGGGTACAGTTGCGGTGCGGGCGCTCGAACACCCGCATGGTGGGCATGTCGCGGGACAACTTTCCCGCCCTGCCGAGTTTTCCCAGTGCCGGCGTGGTGAAGATCCCCGCAGCGCCCCTGGCGCGGATGATCGGCAAGACCATTTTTGCAGTCTCAAACGAGGAATCGCGCTACACCTTGAACGGGGCCCTGATGGTGCTCAAGCCCACCAGCCTCGCGCTGATCGCCACCGACGGCCACCGCCTGGCGCACATTCAGCATAACCAGCTCGTTTTGGACGGCGTGGCCGGGGAGCTCAAGGCGTTGGTGCCGAAAAAAGCGATGGCCGAGTTGCAGCGCTTGCTTGAGGAAGTACCGGAGAACGGGGTGATCGAGTTCGGCCGCGACGACACCCATCTCTTTTTCCGCGTTCCCACCTCCACGGAAACCACGCGGGAGCTGACCGTGCGGCAGTTGAGCGGGCAGTTTCCCAATTACGAGGCGGTGCTGCCGAAGGAGAACCCGCGCAACTTCGCCGTGCGCAGCGAAGACGTGGCGGCGGCCATCCGCCGGGTGGCGCAGTTCGCGGACGAACGGTCGCATGCGATTCGCATGCGCATGGAGAAGGACAAGGTCGTTCTGACCTCCTCCTCGAGTGAGAGCGGGGAGTCGGACGAGGAGTTGGATGCGGCCTACGCCGCCGACCCGATGGTCATCGGCTTCAACTCGCAGTACCTGCTGGAGTTTCTCGGAGCGGCGGGGTCCGAAGAGGTGGTGTTCGAGTTTAAGGACGAACAATCGGCCGGGCAGCTGCGACCCAAGGACGGCGAAGGCTACGACTACCGCTATGTCGTGATGCCCATGCGGATCTGAAGGGCAGGACCACGCGCCCGCGTTTACCGCGCATGCCCTCCACTCATCGCACCCTCCGCGCTTGTCTGGCCTTCGCCCTTTTTCTTGGCACAGGCATAGCCCAGACGTCGGAAACGGCCACGGCTCGCGTCTTTGCCGCGATGCAGCAGCGGCCGGAGCAGCTCTGGAAGTTCCTCTACGCCATGCCGAAAGGTGGCGACCTCCACAACCATCTTTCCGGAGCGGTGTATGCCGAGACGCTGATCGCCCTGGCCGCGGCGCAGCACCTTTGCGTGGATACGCAACGCCTGGCGTTTGTGCGTGGCCCCTGTGCGGCAGCACCGTCCAGGCCGGAACCTGCGGACTCCGGCGTCCGGGTGCCGGCAGCGCAGGCTTTCTCCGATCCCGGGCTCTACCGCGCGCTGCTGGCCGCCTTCTCGATGCTGGGTTTTCGCCCCGGGTCGGAAAGCGGTCACGATCACTTCTTCGATACGTTTGGACGGTTCGGAGCGGCGGCCGATGATGTCGGCGCGTTGCTGGCGGAAATTACGCATCGCGCGGCCCTGCAGCACGAGCTCTATCTGGAAACCATGTTCAACCCCGACCGCGGCGAAGCCGCGGGGCTGGGGGCGAAGCTCGGGTGGAACCCCGACCTGGCCGCCTTCCGCCGGGAGTTGCTGGCGGGGGGGCTGGGAAGCGTCGTGGCGGCGGGCCGTGCCAACCTCGATGCAGCAGAGCAGCGCGAACGCGCGTTATTGCACTGTGGTACGCCGCAGGCCGACATCGGATGCGGCCTCACCGTGCGCTATCTCTATCAGGTGGGCCGGGGGTTGCCGCCGGAGCGCGTCTTTGCGCAGATTCTGGCCGGCTTCGAGCTGGCCAGCGTGGACTCCCGTGTCGTGGGCCTGAATCTCGTCATGCCCGAGGACGGATACCTCGCCATGCGGGACTACACCTTGCACATGCAGATGGTGGGCTTCTTGCACGCCCTCTACCCGAAGGTGCACATCACCCTGCACGCCGGCGAGCTGGCGCCGGGACTGGTGCCGCCCGAGGGCCTTACCTTCCATATCCGCCAGGCGGTTGAGATCGCTCACGCCGAACGCATCGGCCACGGGGTGGACGTGACCACGGAAATCGACGCGCCACAGCTGCTCGAGGAGATGGCCAGCCATCATGTTGCGGTCGAGATTTGTCTCACCAGCAACGCCGAGATCCTTGGAGTTGAAGGTGCCGCCCACCCACTCCCGGTCTATCTGCGATACGGGGTCCCGGTCAGCTTGGCGACAGACGATGAAGGAGTCTCGCGCTCGGATCTGACGCGGGAGTTCCTGCGCGCGGTCGCCACCTTCCACCTGACCTATCCAGAATTGAAGCAGATGGCGCGTAACAGCTTGGAGTACAGCTTCCTGCCCGGCGCCAGTCTGTGGCGTGAGGCGCACGTGGGGACGCCGGTAACCGCCTGCGCGGCGGCCAGCTTGACGCCGGCGTGCAAAACGTATTTGGAAGCCAGTCCACGGGCGGCCCTGCAATGGCGGGAAGAGGAGAAATTGCGGCACTTTGAACGCGGCTGGATCACGGCGGCCGGCCGGCAATAAGCCCAAAGGTGCGGCGTGGCCGGGCGCAGATCGCGAGGGCCCCGCAGCACCCTCAACGGGGGCCCTCGAACAGCCATAAGCTCCTTAAAAAACAGTCACTTAAGCCTGTTTTTGGCAAGCCTGCCCATGCTATCCTGAGAGGGTCGCGCGTCTGCGCCGCGGCGTATGGCCACGCAAGAAGAAGGCTCGCGGGATCCCGCGAGGTTGGCGACGCGCGAGGCGTTCCGAGGCAGCGACAGACCGTCCGAAACAGGTGCCTGCTTGAGTGCAAAAACCGAAGCACGTGTGAACCTCAAGGCCGCCGAAGCGACCGCGCTCGCCGAGCCGGAGATTGACGGCGAGTACACCGCAAAATCCATCAAGGTGCTCGAGGGCATGCAGGCGGTACGCAAGCGTCCCGCCATGTATATCGGTTCCACCGGAGAGATGGGCCTGCATCACCTGGTCTACGAAGTGGTGGACAACTCGGTGGACGAGGCGCTGGCGGGCTTCTGTACGCGCGTGGAGGTCACCATCCACACCGACAACTCAATCACCGTGGTGGACAACGGCCGCGGGATTCCGGTGGAGGAGATGGAGGTCGACGGCGAGATGAAGAGCGCCGCCGAGGTGGTGATGACCAAGCTGCACGCGGGCGGCAAGTTCGACTCGTCGACCTACAAGGTGTCGGGCGGCCTGCACGGCGTGGGCGTGAGCTGCGTCAATGCCCTCTCCGAGGCGTTTGATCTCGAGATCTGGCGCGACGGATACACCTGGACCATGTCGTTCGCCAAGGGGGTGGCGCTGGCTCCGCTGGAGCGCAGCGGCAAGACGGCCAAGCGTGGAACCAAGATCACGTTCAAGCCCGACGTGTCCATTTTCACGGTGACGGAGTACAACTTCGACACGCTGGCCAATCGCCTGCGCGAGCTTTCGTTTTTGAACAAGGGATTGGTCATTACGCTCTCCGACGAGCGCAGCGAGAAGGCCCACGAGTTCAAGTACAACGGCGGCATCGCCGAGTTCGTCAAGCACCTCAGTCGCGGCAAGCAGGTGTTGCACGACAAGGTGATCCTGATGGAGGGCGAGCGCGTGCTCTCCGAAGGCGTGCTGGTGATGGAGATCGCGCTGCAGTACAACGACTCCTACAGCGAGACGCTGTTCAGCTTCGCCAACAACATCAACACGGTGGACGGGGGAGCGCATCTCTCCGGCTTCCGCAGTGCGCTGACCCGCACCATCAACAGCTTTGGGCAGTCGCTCGGATTATTCAAGGACCTCAAGGAGAACCTCACCGGCGACGACGTTCGCGAGGGGCTGGTGGCGGTGGTCAGCGTCAAGCTGCCGCAGCCGCAGTTCGAGGGGCAGACCAAGGGCAAGCTGAACTCCGACATCAAGGGACCGGTCGAGGCCTTCATCAACGAGAAGTTGGGCGAGTTCTTCGACCACAATCCGCCGGTGGCGCGCAAGGTGATCAACAAGGCCATCGAGGCGGCGCGTGCCCGCGAGGCGGCGCGCAAGGCGCGCGACCTGACGCGGCGCAAGGGGGCGCTCGACTCCGGCGGACTGCCCGGCAAGCTGGCCGACTGCTCGGAACGCGATCCCGAGCGATGCGAAATCTTTATCGTCGAGGGCGAGAGTGCCGGCGGTACCGCCAAGCAGGGCCGCGACCGGCGCTACCAGGCCATCCTGCCGCTCAAGGGCAAGATCCTCAACGTCGAGAAGGCGCGCTACGACAAGATGCTCGGGCACGAGGAAATCCGCGCCCTGATCACCGCCCTCGGCACCGGCATCGGCCCCTCCGCCGCCGACCTCGATTACGCCAAGCTGCGCTACGGCAAGGTCATCCTCATGACCGACGCCGACGTGGACGGCAGCCACATCCGCACCCTGCTGCTCACCTTCTTCTTCCGCCACATGAAGATCCTGATTGAGCGCGGCAATGTTTACATCGCGCAACCGCCGCTCTACCGCATCAAGAAGGGCAAGAGCGAGCAGTACATCAAGGACGACAAGGAATATGTCAGCGTCATGATGAAGCGCGTCACCGAGGACCGCACCGTGCGCTACGGCGAGGGCGCCGCCGAACTGGAAGGGGCGAAGCTGACGCGGTTCCTGGTCAACCTCAGCGAGTACTTCCAGTTTTTCGAGAAGGTGGACAAGCGCCTGCGCAACCTGATGGTCACGGAAGCGGCGCTCGCCGCCGGCCTGGAAAAAAAGGCCGACTTCGGGCAGCGCACCAAGCTCGAGGCGCTGGAAGAGAAGCTCAAAAAGTTGCCCGGCGTCACCGCCACCGAACTCCTCCTGGACCCCGAGCACAACCTTTGGGAACTGCGTTTCAAGAACACCCAGCACCTGCAGATGTGCCTCAACTGGGAGCTGGCCGCCCTGCCCGAGTTCCGCCAGGCGGCCGCCAAGGCGGCGCTGGTGCGCGAGTGCAACGTGCCGCCCTTCCTCGTTTCCGACGGCGACGCGATGGTCGAGAAAGCCAGCGGGCGCGAGTTGCTGGACTACATTCTCGAGGAGAGCAAGAAAGTCTTCAGCGTGCAGCGCTACAAGGGTCTGGGCGAGATGCGTGCCGACCAGCTCTGGGACACCACCATGGACCCGGCGCGCCGCACGTTGATGCAGGTCAAGCTCGAGGATCTGGTCGCCGCCGAGGACATCTTCACCACGCTGATGGGCGAGAACGTCGAGAGCCGCCGCAGCTTCATCGAGGCCAACGCGCTTGACGTGAAGAACCTGGATATCTAGAGGGTGGCGTGGACCCGGCCCCGGGGGGACAGACAAGACAAGCGTGTCTGTCCTACACGGCGCCCACTGGTGAGTTCGTCGCGGGTTAGGCCGGCTCGACTTCGATCGCCTTGTGTTCGGCGTCGAGCTTGGTGAGCCGGAACTTGCGCATCTCGCCGGCCTTCAACTGCACGCGATGCTCGGTCTCGACGGGGGTGGCAGGTGCTGCCGGGGCGTTGCCGGCCGGCTTCCAGACGGCGGCCAGCTTGGCCGCGAGCGTTCCCTCTTCGACGCGTTTCACCGGCGGGGCGGTGTTGGGGCAGACGGCTTCGACGCTCTCGCCCAGCTCGACCCGTCCCGGATGGGCACGCACGACGCGGCCCGAAACGATATCGCCGACCTGGTGGGCGGCGATGAAGGTGTCGAGCGGGGTGGGCAACAACTGCTTGACGCCCAGCCGGATGCGGCGCTTTTCGCGATCCAGATCGAGCACCATGGCGCGTACCGTGTCGCCGACCTTGATGACTTCGTTGGGATTGCTGATGCGCTTGTCGCTGAGATCCCCGACGTGGATCATGCCGTCCACCCCCTCGGCCAGCTCGACGAAAGCGCCGAAGGGCTGCAGGTTGCGCACGCGCCCTTCCACGATGGAGCCGGGGGCGAAGCGCGTCTCGGCGTCCGCCCAAGGATCGCCCAGCGCTTGCTTGAGTCCGAGCGAGATGCGACGCTCGGCGATGTTGAGCCCGAGGATGACGGTTTCCACGGTCTCGCCCGGCTTCACCACGTCCGAGGCGCGGCGGATGCGCCGCGACCACGACATCTCGGAAACGTGAATCAGGCCCTCGACTCCGGGCGCCAGTTCAACGAAGGCCCCGAAATCGGTGGTGCGCTGCACCGTGCCGGTGATGCGATCCCCCACCTTGAAGAGCTCCCCCACCAGCTCCCACGGATCTGGGGTGAGTTGCTTGAGCCCCACCGAGACACGCCGCTTGACCGGATCAATCTTGAGAATTTTGACGTCGAGGACATCGCCGAGTGCGGTGAGCGTGGAGGGGTCATTGATGCGCGACCAGCTCATGTCGCTGACGTGCAGCAGCGCGTCGATCCCGCCCAAGTCAATGAAGGCGCCGTAGGTCGCCACGCTCTTCACCGTCCCGGACACCACGTCGTGTTCATGAAGCCGTTCCAGGGCCGCTTCCTCGGCGGCCTTTTGTTCCGCCTCAAGCACCGAGCGGCGATCCAGCACGACGCTTTTCTTGGCAGCATCCACGCGCGCCACGCGGCAGCGGATCTCCTGCCCGATCAGCTTGTGCATCTCGGTTGCTTCACGAATGCCGCTGCGCGATTGCGGCAGGAAGGCGCGCACGCCCACCTGTACCGCGAGCCCACCCTTGACGACACCGATTACCCTGCCGGTCACCACCAGGCGCTGCTCGTGAGCCAGCTTGAGGTCCTCGACATTGCGAGGACGGTCGGGGGAGACGCGCAGCAGCTTGAAGTTGCCGTTGTCATCGCGGCCCTCGATCGAGACCTCGATCGTGTCGCCCGCCTGGACCAGAAGCTGACCGTCCGGACCGCGGACCTCGGCGATGGGGAGCAGCCCCTCGGCTTTGCTCCCCACGTCCACCAGGACGGTATCCTCGCTGATGTTGACGACGGTGCCGGTGTGACGCTCGCCGATACTGGGGGCGGAAGCGGCCGCTTGGGGGGAAAACTCCTCGAGCAGCTGGGCGAAGTTGGTCTCCTCGGCGTTCACCGCGGCATCAGTACCGTCGGCAGCTTCGGGAACCGGGGTTTCGTTCGGGTCGGGCATGGCGCGGTGGAATCCTTGATTTGGGCGCTAAACTCCCTATTCTTACACAGCTAGCCGCGCCAGGCCGAGCGGCGTCCTGCCCGACCTACTGAAACCGGCGGAGAACGTACGCTGACGCACCATGCCGGTGGCGCTTGCCCGTCGCGCTGCGCAACACTCTCTACGCTCCTCTCTCTACAGCGCTCGCGCGAATGGCGTCGGCGATGCGCAGCGCGTCGCGCGTGGCGGCAACGTCGTGGGCGCGCACCACGTGCGCCCCGGCGAGCACAGCGGCCGTAGTGGCGGCGAGGGTGCCCGCCAGGCGCGCCTCGGGAGGGACGTCCCCCAGGGTCTTGCCGACGAACGACTTCCGAGACACACCAACCAGCAACGGAAAACCGAGCACATGCAGTCGATCGAAGTGCGCCAGCAGCGGATAGTTCTCGTCCAAATTCTTGCCGAACCCAAACCCGGGATCGAGCACCACGTGTGCCGCAGCGATTCCGGAGGCTTGCGCTTGCGCCACCACGGAACCAAGACCGACCAGCACGGTCTGCAAAGGATCGTCCAAAGGGGGGAGCTGGTGCATGGTCGCGAAGGAGCCACGCAAGTGCATCAGGACGCAGCCGCAGCGCGACGCGGCGAGGAGTGCCGGCATGGCGGGATCTCCGAGGCCGGTCACATCATTAATAATGTCCGCACCGGTGTCGAGCGCCCGGCGCGCCACCTCGGCGTGACGCGTGTCCACCGAGAGAACCGTGTCAGGGAAACGCCGCCGAACGGCGGCCAGCAAGGGGAGGAGACGGCGCGTTTCTTCTTCGGCCTTCACGGTGGCGGCTCCCGGACGCGTTGATTCGGCGCCCAAGTCAAGCAGGTCGGCACCTTCCGCCAAGGCCGACTCCGCCCGGGACAGCACCGCCACTTCGTCTTGCACACGGCTCTCAACGTGGAAGGAGTCGGGGGTCAGGTTCAGGACCGCCATCAACAACGTGCGCCCGCCCAGTGGCAGCTCACGATCCCGCAACCGCCAGACCAAGGGGGGACGCCGCGCCGAAGACATGGGACGAGCATAACGCGACGACGCAGGCGCCGCCCGGGCGTGGAATTTCCAAGGGAGCCGCCCCAAATTCCCGTGCCGCGCAAGGATTTCTCCCGGGTCTTCTGGAAACCCTCATGCACGATTGAGCGTCGAAGAGCCAGACAGGGGCGAGGTTTGCTTGTGGGTTGGTGTAGTGCCAGCCTGCCGGACGGGCCCCTGCAGGTTTCGAGCGCCGTTCAAGGCGCAGAGGAGTGGCCATGCGCCGTTGGTTGCAACCGGCCGGTTTTGCGCTCGGATTGTTGGCGTTTTCCGCGTCCGCGCTCATTGGCGGTACCACGAATCAATTGTCGGCTCAACAGAGCCCCCAAGTGGACCGTGCTTACCTCAACGGCTACGCCAGCGGCTACAACGCCGGCGAATCCGACCATGCGCAGGGGTTGGGCTCCAACCCACACAAGTTCCGGGCTTACCAGTTAGGAACGATGGGGTACACCTCTGCCTACGGCTCCTGGGTGGATTATCGAGACACTTTCCGGGGTGGGTTTGAGGACGGCTACGCGGATGCCTACAACGGGCGTCGGCGCTCAACCGATGTTGTCAGCCGCGCACCGGCTCCGGCTCCCGCGCCAGCACCCCAGCCCGTCGCGGTTCAGGAAAACCCGCAAGCCGCGGCCATGGCCACCGCGAACGGCTACCGCGAAGGCTACAGCGCCGGGGAATTCGACGCCAACCACGGCGGCAATTTCAGTCCCGGGCAGAACACGGAGTTCGTTGACGCGCAGACCGGCTACAGCGCCGATTTCGGGTCGTTGGCCAGCTACCAGCAAAGCTTCCGCGGTGGCTTTCGCGAAGGCTACACGGACGGCTTCCATCACAACCTCTACAACACGGCGATCGGCGGGCATGCCGGCCGTGGCGGCTCCGGAATCGAGCCAGGCAACGCGCAACCCAGTCATCAGGGTGGCAATGCGTTACCAACATCACCCGAGGTTGAACGGGCACGTTCCAGCGGCAACTACGGCAACGGCACGCTGCTCGAAGAGGGCACCAAGCTCGAGTTCCGCATGGACAATGACCTCAGCACGCGCACGGCCCGCGCCGGGGACCAGTTCAGCGGCACCGTGTCGGTGCCGGTTTATGTCGGTTCGCTGGAAGCGATTCCAGCGGGCAGCCGCATCCACGGGACGGTCGAATCGGTGCAGCGCGCGGGACGCGTGAGCGGCAACTCCCAGTTGCAGTTGAAATATGAAACGGTCGAGTTGCCGGGCGGCACGTTTTATCGCATCGGAGCTTCGACGGCGCACCTGGGATCCGATAGCAACCGTGAACGCGTGGACCGCCGTGAAGGTACGGTCGAGGAACGCAGCGATCGCGGCGGCGACGTGAAGAAGATCGGCGGCGGCGCGGGCTTGGGCGCGATCATCGGAGCCATCGCAGGCGGCGGCAAGGGTGCGGCCATCGGTGGCGGCATCGGCGCCGTGGCGGGCACGGCGGGCGTGCTCATGACACGCGGCCGTGACGTCGTCTTGCGAGAAGGTGAAGTCGTCACCATCAAGCTCGACCGTCCGCTGGAATTGCGACGGTAATGGCAGGTGGCGCCGAGCCAACGCGGTTGTGGTGGGCGACGGCGCCGCCGCTATAAGCCGCCGGCTACTCGTTGGATTCGTTCCGCCTGCAGCTTGACCTGCTCCACGGCCGTGCCGCCCGGTTGCCGGCGGCGCGCCACGCTGGCGGACGCACTGAGCGCGCGCACCGCCGCCGGGTCAAGTTGCGGCGCGAAGGCGTGCAGTTCCTGCGCGGAAAATTCCCGGAAGTCGCGCTTCGCGAGGATCGCGGCGGAGACGATGCGGCCCACCGTCTCGTGGGCGTCGCGGAAAGCGACGCCGGAGGCGACCAAGAGATCGGCCAGATCGGTGGCCAGCAGGTTCGGATCGGCGACCAGGGCGGCGGCCCGTTGCGCATCCACCTGCGTGGTCCTCACCACGCCGGCGGCCACCGCCAGGGAGCCGAGCGCGGTGTCGAGGGCGTCGAACACGGCTTCCTTGTCCTCTTGCAGATCGCGGTTATAAGCCAGAGGCAGGCTCTTCAACAACACCAGCAATTGATTCAGCGTTCCAATCTGGCGGGCGCTTTTGCCGCGCAGCAGTTCCAGTGCGTCGGGATTCTTCTTCTGCGGCATCAGGCTGCTGCCGCTGGCGAACTCATCCCCCATCACCAGCCAGCCGAACTCCGAGCTGGAATAAAGGATCCAGTCCTCCGCCCAGCGCGACAGGTGCGTGCCCAGCAGGGCGAGGGCGAATACCAGCTCGACGGCGAAGTCGCGGTCGCTGACCGCATCCAGGCTGTTCTGGGAAATGGCAGCGAACCCCAGTTCGCGAGCCAGCGCTTCGCGGTCCACCGCCAACGGCGTGCCGGCCAGCGCACCGCTGCCTAACGGCAGCACGGCCATGCGACGGCAGGCGTCCTGAACGCGGTCCGCGTCGCGTAGCAGCATCTCGGCGTAGGCCAGGGCGTGATGCCCGAGCGAGATCGGCTGGGCACGCTGCAGGTGGGTGTAACCCGGAATCAGCACCTCGGCGTGCTGCGCCGCAAAGGCAGCCAACGCGGAGATCAGCTCGCGCAGGCCCCCGAGCAGCGCCGGCTGGAGGTCGAGCAGATAAAGCCGCAGATCGAGCGCCACCTGCTCGTTGCGGCTGCGTCCGGTCTGGAGCTTTCGGGCTGCCGCTCCCGCCCGGCGCTCGAGCTCCTGAGCCACGTAGGTGTGCACATCTTCGAGCGCGGGGTTCTCCGCTGGGGGCGCTCCGCCCAGTTCCTGCGCGAGCCCGTCGAGCGCCGCCGTCAGCGCCGTCACCTCTTCGGCGCTGAGGATCGCGGCCCGGCCCAGCGCTGCCGCATAGGCGCGCGACCCGCGGATCTCGGCCTGCGCCAGCCGCCGATCGTAGGAGAAGGACTCCGAGAAGCGCTCAAACGCCGGCGCCGAAGCATTGGCGAAGCGGCCACCCCACAGCTTGCTCATAAGAAAGTTCGGCGAGAGTCGGGGTCCATGGCCCCCTATGCCCCCCACCCCCTACGTCTTCCGTTCCTGGTCCAGCAGGGCGCGCATCTTGATCGGCAGCCCGATGCAGTTGATGAAGCCTTCCGCATCCTTCTGGTCATAGAGAGCGCCCATGGTGAAGGAAGCGAGGGTTGAGGAGTAGAGCGAATACGGCGAGGTGCGACCCGCCACCAGCGGGTGTCCCTTGTAAAGCTTGAGGCGGACTTCGCCGGTGGTCCGTTCCAAGGCTTTGTTGACGAACGCGTCCAGGGCCTCGCGCTGCGGTGTGAACCAGAGGCCGTTGTAGACCAGACGGGCGTAGTCCACCGCCAGTTGCGACTTCATGTGCGCCGTGTCGCGATCCACGGTGAGCGCTTCAAGCTCGCGCAGTGCGGTCAGCAGCAGCGTTCCACCGGGAGTCTCGTAGGCGCCGCGCGACTTCATGCCGACAAAACGGTTCTCCACCAGGTCAATGCGTCCGATGCCGTGTTTGCTGGCGAGAGCGTTGAGCGCACGGACCAGCGCGGTGGCCGACAACTTCCGGCCGTCGACGGAAACCGGGGTGCCCTTCTCGAAGCCGATGGTGACGTACTCCGGGGTGTCGGGGGCGTCGGCGATGGAGCGCGTCAGCACCCACATGTCCTCGGGCGGTTCGTTGGCCGGGTCTTCCAGCGCACCACCCTCATGACTGATGTGCCAGATGTTCTCGTCGCGGCTGTAGATCTTGGCGATGGTCTGCTCGATCGGCACGTGATGCTTTTCGGCGTAGGCGATGGCGTCCTCGCGCGACGTAATGTCCCACTCGCGCCAGGGGGCGATCACCTTGAGATGCGGGGCCAGCGCCTTGTAGGTCAGCTCGAAACGCACCTGGTCATTGCCCTTGCCCGTGCAGCCATGCGAGACCGCCTCGCAGCCGGTGGCGAGGGCCACCTCGACCTGCTTCTTGGCGATGATGGGGCGGGCAAAGGAGGTGCCCAGCAGATATTTGTGGTCGTAGACCGCGCCGGCACGCAGGGTCGGCCAGATGTAATCGGTGATGAACTCCTCGACGAGGTCGGCGACGACCACCTCGGACGCGCCGGTGCGCAGCGCCTTCTCGCGCACCTTCTCGAAATCGTCGCCCTGGCCGACGTTGGCGACCACGGCCACGATCTCGCCGCCGTAGTTCTCCTTCAGCCAAGGGATGATGATCGAGGTGTCCAGCCCGCCGGAGTACGCCAGTGCAATTTTTCCCAAAACGTCAGCTCCTCAAAGAATAAAAAAGTCGCGGCCGCTCACTTGCGAGGCGGCGCCAGGATCAGGGCGGCCAGCACGGCCTTCTGGGCATGCAGCCGATTTTCCGCCTGCTGGTAGACCAGCGAGGCGGGGGAATCAATCACGTCCACCGCCACCTCCTGGCCGCGGTGGGCGGGCAGGCAGTGCATGAAGCGGGTGCGCGGCCCGGCCAGCTTCATGATGCTGCGTGTCACCTGGTAGCTGGCGAAGTCGCGGGCGCGCTGTGTCGCCTCCGCCTCCTGTCCCATGCTGGCCCAGGTATCGGTGTAAATCGCGTGCGCGCCGCGCACGGCGGGCGGAATTTCGTGCATCACCGCGATGTGACTGCCGGAGGCACGTGCCAGCCCGGCCACCCGCGCCAGGACCTCGGCGGAGGGTTCGTAGCCCGGCGGCGTGGCCACGCTCATGTCGGCGCCGGCCAGCGCCGCCGCCTCGAGCAGCGACGTCAACGTATTGTTGCCGTCGCCAACGTAGGCCAGCTTCAGCCGCCGCCGGCCGCCCTTCGGCTGGTAGAGCGCCTCGGCCCCGAACACTTCCTGCAGCGTGAGAAAGTCGGCCAGCGCCTGACAGGGATGGCTCTGGTCGCTCAAGCCGTTGACCACCGGGATGGAAGCGGCGTCCGCCAGCAGCGTAATCGAGGCATGCTCGAACGTGCGCGCCACAATGGCATGCAGCCAGAGCTCAAGGTTGCGCGCCACGTCCACAATGTCCTCGCGCTCGCCGAGCGGCGCGTCAGTGAAGTCGAGAAAGACGGCGTGCCCGCCCATGCTCTGCATGGCCACATCAAAGGTGACGCGCGTGCGCAGCGAGGGCTTTTCAAAGATCATCGCCAGGCCCTTGTCGGCCAGGAGCGTGCGGTACTGCAGCGGCGCTGCCTTCAGGCGCGCGGCGAAGGTCAACAGGGAGCGAAAGTCGGCGCGTGTGAGCTGCCACAGGTCGAGGAAGTCGCCCACCGCGAGCCGTGGCACCAGGCCCTTGTCGGCCAGGGAGCCGGTCGCGCCCGTTGCCGCGACGCGTCCGGAGACGGCCCGCCGCGCCCCGGCGCCGGACTTGGTCAAAGCTGCCATCGTGGTTGTCATCTCCTCCGCGCCCCGCCCTGTGCAGGCGGGCTCCAAACTAAGTCCCGATCAGGTCGCGCAGGCGGCGCTCGACGGCGCCCGCCCGGCGCTCCGTCTCGCAGATCAGCAGCACCGTGTCGTCGCCGCCGATCGAGCCGACCAACTCGCTCCAGCCCTCGTGGTCGAGCGCCACCGCGACGGTTTGGGCGGCGCCGGTCTCGGTCTTGAGGACCAGCAGGTTCTGCGCCCGCCGTACGTCGCGGACAAACTCCTCCAGCACCCGATTCAGCTCGGGTACCGTCGAGGCCGGTTCAGCGTCCATGATCGCGTAGCCGGCCGGTGTCTTCACCAGCCCGAGGTCCTTGAGATCGCGCGAGAGCGTGACCTGCGTGGTTTCCAGCCCCGCCTGGCGCAGCGCCGCCGCCAGCGCGGCCTGCGAATGGACGGCGCGGCTGCGCACGATTTTTAGAATCTGCTCCTGACGATAGGCTTTACTCACAAAAATGAATAAATATTCGGGCGCCTGAATATTTACTCATCTCCCCGCTCGACTTGTCAAGGACGCAATCCGTCGCCGGGGCGTGCCCGCGGCGAGCAGCGGTCAGGGAAAACAGGCGGCTTAACCGACCTTGTAATGAACGACCTGCTCGAGGCTGGCGGCACCCTGCTTGACTTGCACGTGACAGTTCCAATCGCCGGCCATGGGGAAACGGGCCAGCCCGGTGTAGATGCCCGGGGCGGCGGCGGGGGACAGGACTACGGGGGGCGTGACCATGTCCATGCCGGACATTTCCAGGTGCACTTCGGCGCTGAGGCCGGAGACGGGTTTGCCGTCCGGCGTGGTGACGGCCAGCGTGAAACGCGTGTCCTGCCCGTAAAGCGGGTCGGCAGGCTCGGTCTGCAGAGCCAATTCCCACGACGGTCCAGCATCGCGCGGCGACGCGGCGCGATGACACCCGGCACTCAACCCGAGCAGCAAGAAAGGCAACCACAGGAACGGGCGCATCCGGGGAGACATCGCAACAACGTTAGCAGAAGGCCGCGCTTCCGTGGGGGGCAAGAGTGAAGGCCGAGGGTGGAAGGGCGAAGCGCGAGACAGAGGAGGTGCAGTGCCGCGGTCGGGAGTCGGCTCGGCTGGCTGGGGCCTCGAATCGTCTACCCTGAACCAGGGAGAACCCGTGCGTTTATCTGTCCTTGGCCTTGTCGCCCCCGTGCTGTTGTCCGCGGCGTCCCGTCCCCACCCCGCGCCCACTCCGCTCACCACTTCGATTACCACGGTCATGTACCTGGTGGATCGGCCTGACTCGCTGGCCAGCTTTCGGGCCCACGCCCGCCAGATCTCGATCATCGCCCCGCAGAGCCTGCACATGGACGCGCAGGGCTTCGTCTCGGGCGCCGTCCCCGCCGAGGTTGAAGCCGTGGCGCGCGAGGCCGGCATCGGCGTCATGCCGCTGGTCACCAATCTCGGATTCAGCCAACCCTTGATGCATACCGTCCTGGATGCGCCCGCGGCGCGGGCCCGCGCCATCCGCTATCTCCTGTACCTGGCCCTGCGCGACGGCGACATTGGCATTCAGTTCGACTACGAGAACATTCACTACACCTATCGCGAGCGGTTCGCGCGATTTTTTCATGAGGCCGCGCAGGCCTTCCACCGCCGGCATCTGCTGCTCAGCATTGCCGTGGTGGGCAAGTACAGTGACGAGCCGGGCGCCGTCTCCCCGGGCGGGTTTGAGAACTGGTCCGGGGTCTACGACTACGCCGCCATCGGGCGCGACGCCGACTTCGTCAGCGTCATGGCCTACCCGGAGCACGCCGGGTTTTCCGGCCCGGGTCCGCTGGCCGGCGTGCCCTGGGTGACAAAGATTGTGGACTACGCTGCGGCGCGCATGCCGGCGCGTCGCATCTCGCTCGGCGTCCCGCTCTATGGCGAACAGTGGACGGCGCTGTCGGCGGGCGAGACCGCGGCGCCGGCCGCGTTCGCCCAGGACAACGCCGGCCCACCCCGGCAGCAATGGAAGGCACGCGCCACCTCGTTCGATCGCGACGTGGCGCCACGGTTGCTGCAGACGGCGCCGGTGTGGGATGGCGCGGCGCAAGCCTTCGTTATTTCAGACCAGGTCGCCGGGCACGCCGTCACGCTCTGGTACGAGGATGCCCGCAGCTTGCAGGCGAAGCTGCGGCTGGTGCGTACCGCGGACTTGGCCGGCATCTCGGGCTGGCGCTTGGGACAGGAAGACCCGGCCATCTGGGAGCTGCTGGCGCACGAGCCGATCCGTCGCCTCCGCCTGCCGCGCGTGGTGGGAAGCTTCGATGAGCGCAGCCGGCGCGCCGCGCGCCTGCTGGACAGATAAGCGGCGGAAGAATGTCCGGGCCGGCAAGACGGTGCGCCGTGTGGTGCCAGGCTCCCAGCCTGTCAGCGGCCCGCGCCGGCGGGCCGTGGGTGAGGCGGCGCTACAACACAGCCACGACACGCCGAAGGGGAGCAGGTGGGCTTGGACAGCGGAGCGACCACCGCGCTCTACGATGCCCTGGGGCGGGTGGCGGAGGTGGGCAAGACGGGCGGCGTGTACACCGAGCTGCTCTATGGCTTGAAAGGGGCTAAACTGGCGGTCATGAACGGCCAGACCTTGGGGGGCGGCTTCGTCGGGCTGCCGGGCGGGCTCACGGCGGTCTATACCCCGGGCGGGCTGGCCGAGTTCCGGCATCCCGACCGGCTGGGCTCGGCGCGCCTGACCACGACGCCCGCTCGCACTTACAACGGCAACCAGGCCTACGGCGCCTACGGGGAGACCTAACACCGCGCTTGAGGTTGTTGGTCAAATTAAGGACCCCATCGACCTAACCACATCATCCTTCACGGCTGTTGTGTGCTCGATTGGTCGGTGAAGTGTTTGCACATAGGCGCTTTCAGTGTTGAACGGCACACTCTCATATCTGGGCGGGTTGGCAGCCGGCGCGGTCAGCATATGGTTCTTTTTCTGGCCGTACCGCCGGAAGTATCAACTCGACTACAAGCTCGACAGGACAGCCCAAGCGGTTCGGTGGTCTATAGTTCTCGCTGGCTTCGTAGTGGCGTTGCTGCCCGGACCGCAATTTAAACCGGTTCGCATGGTAGCTGGGATCCTGCTCGCGGCTTTTCTTGCTTGGCCGAACTTGGCGTATCATCTAACTCAGTTTATTAGGCGTTCTTCCGAACGGTAAGTTAAGATTCGGGGGAGCGTCCTCCAATGCATCCGCGAGACTGGGAACGCTATCCAGGGTCACTCTTGTCCAAATTAGATTCTTCGCCTAGCTCAATTTGGGCGTTTAAGAAGACGTCTTGGTGCGGGTGGCGGAGGTGGGCAAGACGGGCGGCGTGTACACCGAGCTGCTCTATGGCCTGGATGGGGGTAAACTGGCGGTCATGAACGGCCAGACCTTAGGGCGCGGCTTGGTCGGGCTGCCAGGCGGGCTGACGGCGGTCTACACGCCGGGCGGGCTGGCCGAGTTCCGGCACCCGGACTGGCTGGGCTCCGCGCGGCTGACCACGACATCCGCCAGCGCCTACCGCGGCAGCCAGGCCTACGGCGCCTACGGGGAGACCTACGCGGCCGCGGGCACGGCCGACCCCAGCTACACCGGTCACGATCCGGACACGGTCGGCGACCTCTACGACACTTGGTTCCGGCGCTACAGTTCCCGCCAGGGCCGCTGGCTCAGCCCCGACCCGGCGGGAACGGCGGCGGTGGACATCGCCAACCCCCAGTCGTGGAACCAGTATGCTGATGTGAACAACGACCCGCTGGGGGCGGTGGACCCGCTGGGTCTCTCAGACGGTGGTATACGCATTATCGTCTGGGTGCGGGACCGATTTCTGATTTCCGACAGCAGCGGGGGTGGCTCCGGCGGGGTCGGGGGCTGTGTCAATGGCATCCAGGTCCGAACTGGAGCCAAGTGCGCGTACTCCGACAACGGCGACCGCCCCAGCGGCAATAGCAGCGGTGGGTTCTTCAGCGGCCTGAAAGATAAGTTTCTCGACTTTTTGGCTCGCAACGCAGATTACCTGCCGGGAGTTTGCACTGCTGGTGCGTTTGGGTTTGGTACCGTCGGTGGTGGAAACGCAAATGGCGGGGCCGAATTTGGAGGCTTGGTAGACAAACAGCTTGGGAAGCCAGCGACTGTCCAACCACTAGGCGAAGTCAGTTACGGCCCTGTCGGAATCGGAGGGACGCCATCTGAAGCACTTGTGTTTGTGCAACCCGCACCAAAAGTCCCAGTGGGCTTTGTCTTTGCTGCCAATCCACAAAACGGTTTCATAAACAACAGTGGTATTTCCATTGGATTTTTCGCTGGCAAGTTTGGCCATGGCAAAGGCCTCGCCGGGGGCGCTGGCGGTGGTGCTTATTTGACCTTCAGCAGTGCGGCGAACTGCGTAAAGAATTTTTAAGGTTACGGATTGATATTCGGACGATTTTCACAATGAAAACAGCTCGTATATTTTTCCTGATGCTTGCCTTGGTGGGATTTCTTTTTTCTTTTATTATCCATCTCTTCGTGTTATCGGGCCGTGTGCCCACATCAGGCTTCTGGGAGATGGTGCCATTCTTCGGAGCCTTCGTGTTATTTGTTTCCGCAGCTTATTTGAGCGACACAAAGGCGGTCCGAACGGGGCTTATCCCTATTAGCGCAATTGTAAAACACTGCCCAACTTGGCTAAAAAGAACAGAATATTTCTCCTTCGCCTATCTAGGACTCATTTGTGTATGGGTTGCGTTAAGCCCCCCCGTAATCTTTCACTGGGGAAAAATTGAATTGCCTGCTAGAACCGGCTTTGTGATCTTTTCAGCATTCGCCATGTCGTTTTACGTCAGTTCCTTTTCAATGTTATTTGGGAAACTGTTTGGCGAGAGGCGTCGAGACACTGCGTCGTCCGAACGGGTAGTGACGTAGACGAGTGGGGAATAGATAGCCTTTCTATTCCCAGAATGTCTCCTGGCCGCCTTGAGTGTCGGTAGCGAGTGGTAAATGGGGAGCGCCTTAGAGCGCCGGAGGGGAGCGGTGCTTCGTACCGGGATGGGGTAGACACGTCACCCCAAGTTGGGCGCTGTGGAGCGCCGGACGGCGCTCGTGGTTAACGTGTTCGCGCCACGCAAGTTACGAAAACTCGGGCGCTCTCCGTTAACTTGTTGATTTTCCTCACCAAATAGCAAACCATCTCCTCTTGAGGAAGCGATCCCCGGAGGCCCTATTCCCTATGTGTGCCGACCAAATCCGCAACCGAACGGTAGGCTGCACGATGACCGCGCCAGCACCTCGGCCAGCAGCGTCTCTTCGATCACGCTCGGTTTGCGACCGTCCGCTCGTTCCAGTTCGATGCCGCGACCGGGCGGATGACGCAGTTCGGTTCCAAGGTTGGCGCCAGTACCTTCAGCGGCAGCATGAGCTGGAACGCCAACGGCAGCGTGGCCTCGCTGGTGATTGCCGACCCGTTCAACGCCTCGAACTCGCAGACCTGCACCTACCAGCACGACGATCTGAGCCGCATCAGCGCCGGCAACTGCGGGTCGTGGTTGCAGAGCTTCACCCCGGATGCGCTGGGCAACCTGGCGAAGGGCGGCAGCAGCCCGTTCCAGCCGGTCTATACGTCGAGCAACCAGATCGCGGGCTACGGCTACGATGCCAACGGCAACCTGACGAACGAGCCGGGCATTCACAGCTACGCCTGGGACGCGGAAGGGGAGCTGGTGGGCCTGGACAGCGGCGGTACCACGGCGCTCTACGACGCCCTGGGCCGGGTGGCGGAGGTGGGCAAGACGGGCGGCGTGTACACCGAGCTGCTCTATGGCTTGGATGGGGGTAAACTGGCGGTCATGAACGGCCAGACCTTAGGGCGCGGCTTGGTCGGGCTGCCAGGCGGGCTGACGGCGGTCTACACGCCGGGCGGGCTGGCCGAGTTCCGGCACCCGGACTGGCTGGGCTCCGCGCGGCTGACCACGACGCCGGCAAAAACCTACAACGGCAGCCAAGCCTACGGCGCCTACGGGGAGAGCTACGCGGCCGCGGGCACGGCCGACCCCAGCTACACCGGCCACGACCCGGACACGGTCGGCGACCTCTACGACACTTGGTTCCGGCGCTACAGCCCCCGCCAGGGCCGCTGGCTCAGCCCCGACCCGGCCGGAACGGTGGCGGTGGACCCGTCGAATCCGCAAAGTTTGAACCGGTATACGTACGTTGCCAACAATCCGCTGATCTTGCTTGACCCTCTCGGATTGATCTGCACAACCTCGTTCACCGCTGGCAACTTATCATTCAGCTGCACGGTTTGGGGTTCTCTCTACGGCGGTGGTGCCGGGGGTGATCATGGGAAGTTGGTTGCCTACTCCGACGACACGGACCGCCCCAGCGGCAATAACAGCGTCTTCACTCTCGGCATCCGAGCACCCGGCCAAACATACCAACAGTGCCTCGCTGCGAACGCGCATACATACAGTGCAGGCGGAGCCATAGAGCTTGCAGTCAACGTCGCCACCGGAACCAACACATCTTTTTCCTCCAATAAGGCCGTTGACTTCTTTACAGGGAATGTTATCAATAGCGTTTTATTCGGTGATGCCAAGGACGCAGGCCTAGCGGCTGCCGGACAAGCCCCTGGTGTGCTTGAGGCCGGTGTGGGCACAGGCCTCACCTATGGCAGAAGGACATCGGGGAGTATTGCTCTCAATCTTGCGGGCAAGGGTGGTCTTCCTCAAGCGCTCAGTTCGTCCACGGGTGGGTTGAGATCAGTGCTTGGCCGCGTTGGCAATGTCTTGAACCTCGGCCTGAAAGCCAGCACACGATTTGGGATCGACCTCGGTTTAACAGGGGCTGAGGCGATCGGTTGCGCCATTCCTCAAAGTTAATGCTTATGACTAAACCTAGCACAATGACACAGGTCAAAAACGGGTTCCGCTCAGCAGGAACTGCACTGCTCGGATTGGGATGGCTTGGCTTGGTTTTGGGTGGAATGGCAATTACATTTTCGCCTTCGAGCAAATATCCACCGGCTGTTGGCTGGGTGTTCCTGGCCGTCGCAGCGACCATCTTAGTCACTACGGCGCAGCGTTGGGTGAAAGCTTTGCCAGGGCTTCTGGGTCTTGCGACCCTTAACGCCCTATTTGCAATGTTCTCAGGATACCCAACGAACCTGCCGTCCGTTCCCATTTCCCGCTCCGAGTCTCTAGTTGCGACACTTCTTTTAGCTGTCAGCACTGCTCTGTCTCTTAGCTTTACGGTTCGGGAGCTAAGGGTAGTTGATCGCCTTGCCTTCCTGATTTACGCCACTTGTATTTTGTGGGGAGCGGTAGATCACCGCGTTACTCTTCCGGCGCAGATGGGGGTCGCGACTTTCTGCCTTTTCTCTGCTTGGGTTTACGACCGTATCCAGCGTCGTGGTGGCCACAATGCGTCCGGACACCACCTGGGAGGCCCTGCCAGTTCGCCCGCCGATCCCATCTGATGAGAGTTTCGCTGGGTCAATGGAGAGCGCCCTAGTATCTCCAGTGCGCCGAATCCGACATACAGGTGCTTAAGTCCCACCGAGAACGGCTTGCCTTCCTGCTTGCTTGAGAACCAATCGCGGATGTCCTGCGCCAGTTGCGGATGCCCCGGCCAAAACCTGGGCTTCTGCACTGAATGAACCGCCGAGAGCACTGGTAGACTGACACTCGGCGGGAGTGCTTGCAGTTGTATATTTAATCCCTGATTTATCATGCTGACGCGCATCGCCGTGCTTGTTATTGCTGTCTTGCCGTTCTGTTTCGCGGCCCGCGAAACAAGGGTGGCAAGGTGCGTGACCGCGCCGCCCTCCGCGGGTTATGAGTCACGCTTGGAGCAGATCGGTTCGCGGCTTTGCGTGCAGGGCGGCACGGGTTACGTGCTGCTGGAAAATTATATCGTGGGGCTAACCGGTCGCGATATGGACGCCCCCAATGGGTGGCGCATCGTCGTCGTCGCCGTTCGCAGTGACTCGCTTGCCGTGGTTGGCGCAATGTCGGTGCACCGGGTTGACGAAAACCCATTCGGGCTGGTGTGTACGCCGGATGCGGTCTACCTCAACGCCAACGGTAGTTTGATGGTGCTATCGCCCGGACTGACCACCAAGCAGGAGCTCAACCTGCCGCAGAAGGGGGTGCCTTATGCGCTGGTGGGCACCGCCAGCGACCAGTATGTGATGACAGAAGCCATCTACGACCGTCAGGACGTGGTGACGTTGTTCCGAAAAGGCACACTGCAGATGGTTTACCGCGCAACGTTTGACGCTCGACCCCTCCCGCCATACCCGCTGACCGACATCGAAATTGGATTGAGCCGATTAGGGGCGGCAACCATCGCGGCTCCGACGCTGCTGCTCGCTCAGTTCGAACGTCACATCGCGGCCTTGGAGGTTGGTCCGGAAGCGAAGCTGAAGCTTCTCCCACTGGTTACAGACAAGCCGCCCCTGGTCTGCGGCAACTGGATCGTTGGGGTAGGAACTGGTGATCTTCAGATGATGACCTCGGATTACAAGAAGGCCCACAACTGGACAAATGCGGAAGACTATCGCCTGATCGATGCGACCTGCGTTCAGGGCCGCTCCTTGGTGGCCTACGGGGTCAAGGTGCATCTGGGGTTGCTTCACAACACGATTTCCGACAGCCGCCTGTTTAAGCTCGACTTGGAGACCATGCAGGAGTCGGCCTCTCCGGAAAAGATTGGTCACGTACCGACTCCACCCTTGCGACCGCAGCGGCGCGCCTGGATCGTTCAACCGACAAGCTTGTACTTGGACCAGGACATGGGCGCGGTGGCCTACGACCCGGATCACGGGAACTATCTCGTAACCGACGGTACGCGGGTGTGTAGCGTGGACGCCTTCTGAATGTACACGCAGGCAGGCGCGCGTCGATGCATCGGCGTTGCCGTGCCGCCCCGGCCGGAGAGCTACGCGGCCGCCGGCATCGCCGACCCCAGCTACACCGGCCACGATCCGGACACGGTCGGCGATCTCTACGACACCTGGTTCCGGCGCTACAGTTCCCGTCAGGGACGTTGGCTCAGCTCCCGCAACTTCGTGAACTGGGTTCAGGCGATTCAAGTCGAAGTCGTGGGTCACAAAAGTAAACTGACTCGCGACTGTCATCCGCGACCGGTGGCGGAGTGACGTGGTGCGTCGGCGAACTTTAGCGTGACGGTGCGGTGTGTGTAGGCGGCGGTGGCCGCGCTGGGGAAGGTGATGCGCAGACAGGCGGCGCCGTCCGCGGCGGGCAGCAGGGACGCGCCGACGACCGTACGAAGCGCGGCGGCGTCACGGAGGCCGAAATCGTAGCTGTGTCCCGGGCGCCCCGCCACCACCAGCGTGAGCTGCGTCCGGTCGGGCGACCAGGTCTCGGAGACGACGTCCAAGCTCGCGCTGCGTGCGCCCAGCTTTGGCAACGCCGTCGGCAGGACGAGTCCGAAGTCGTCGCGCAGCCGGAGGCGCACCGTGGCCGTACCGGCGTCGAGCGGCAGGGTGAGGCTGACGTGCTGATCGAACGCCGAGGCCACGAGGTGCGCCGGCAGCGGCGCGCCGTTCAGCGTGGCGCCGAGCAGGCGGGCGCGCAGGCTGACGGCGGGTGAGAACTCGATCTCCATCGGGCCGGTCCCCGCGGCGCGTCGCGCCTCCAGCACGAGGCCGTCGGCGGTGCGGTGCAGCGCGAGGTCCACGACCGCGGAGGCGACGCGCACCTGGCCGACGCGGAGCGCGTCCCAGTCGGCGGGCAGGTGGGGCGCAAAGCGCAGGCGTCGGGCGGGCGCATCCACCTCAAGTCCCAGCAAGCCGCGCAGCAGCGGACTGACCACCATGGCGGCCGACCACACCTGATTCGGCGAGCTGGTGGAGAGCGACTGGTAGTAGTCGCCCGACAGGACCTCGGTGACGTGGCCCAGCGAACCGTCCAGGGCCAGCAGGGCGTTGGCGCGCAGGTTGGCCCAGGCGGGCAGGGCGCGGTGGTACCGGTACTCGCCGACCGCAGCCCAGCCGGTGAAGAGTGGCCACACGGCGCCGAAGTGATAGCCGCTGGGATCGTACCTGGGGTCGTTGGCCGAGAGAATGCGCATGCCCCAGTCGGTGTGCTGATCCGCATCCGCCAGCCGGCTGATCATGGTCTCGCTATGCGCCGCGTCCAGGACTCCGAACCACATGGGGACAGTGGATAAGACGCTGGCGACCTCCACCTGCCGGTTGTCGCGATCCAAGCCAAAGCTGAAGAGCTGCTGCTGCCGCGACCAGAAGAGCTGGTTCAGCAGCGCGCGGTGCGCCGCGAACTGCCGGTCCAAGTCCTGGCCGAGGTCGTCCTTGCCCACACGCCGCGCCAGGTTGGCGAGCGCCTGCAGCGCCGCCACCCCGAGGCCGCTCTGGTAGAGCTCCGTTTTAACCGGCAGCAGCGGGCCGCCCTCCACCCACCCGGTGCCGACGCCCTGATTCTGCGGCAGCCCTTGCGTGTCGTACGTGGAGCGCAGGAACTCGTAGGCCTTCCAGATGCTGTCCCAGTGCTGACGGGCGTAGGCGACGTCGCCGCTGTGCATGACGTAGTCGTTGACGACGAGGATATAGAGCGGCGTGGCGTCGGCGGAGGCGTAGGCGTAGGGATAGTCCTTGAACCAGGGCACGAAGCTGGCGCTCTGCGAGATCTCATGCGCCATCTTGCCGTCGGCGCGCTGGTAGGTACGCAGGAAGTCGAGCGCCGTGCGCGTCGTGGCGAAGTCGCCTTCGGCATCGAGCGCGAGCGCCGTCCAGAGAGCGTCGCGGCCGAAGAACCAGGCGAAGCCGGGGCGCTGGCTCTCGCCCGAGGTGCGGTAGCCGGCCACCAGGCCGGTGCCGAGGTAGGGGTTGGTGACCAACCCTTGGATGACGCTGATGCGCGCCCAGTCGTAGGCCTGCTGCATCTGGGCATCGGGCAGTTGCAGGCTCACCGTGTTCGCCAAATATTGCCGATCAGCGGCGGCCGCGGCCGCGAGCAGGGTGTCGTAGTCGGTGGCGAGACGGTGGTAGGCCGTCGCCGCGGCGGGCAGGCCGGTAACCGAGCCGGCCATGACGATCACCTTCGTGTCCTGCCCGGACGCGGTGGCGCCGAGCAACAGCGAATTCTCCGACGAGGCGGAGGAGTTGGTGGCGTACTCCTGGCGATCAATCACCCCGGTCGGCGAGCCAACCAGGGCCACAAACTTCTTCTGCTCCTCGCCCAGGTAGAAGGCGCCGCGCAGGCTGGGGTCCAAACCTTGTGCGGGCGCGATGTAGGTGCCGCCGAGCGCGCCCGGCCATTCCAACTGGAAGTCGCGCTGGAAGACCGCCTCCACTTGCAGCGGGGTGGTGGTTGCAACTTCGAGCTTGATGACCACGCCGGGCTCCTGCCGGGGCGCGAAGAAGGTCTCCCGGACCTGGAAGTTGTCGCCGGCATAGAGCAGGGTGGCGGATTCGGGGCGCACGGTGAGCGTACGCACCAGCGAGGCGGCGGGCAGGACGCGACCGTCAACGTGGAAGAGCAGGTGGAAGTTGCGCAGGAGCTTGAGCGGGTAGACCCAGGCCTCCATCGCGCCCGCCTCGTTACCGAAGAGCGCCGCCCGCGAGCCGACCGCGGAGAGGAACTCCCAGGGCCGCGCCGGACGCGAGAGCTCGAGCGCCGCCGGTTCACCATGTGCGGCGCCTGAAACGCTGCTACGGATAGCGTCCTGTTGCGGCCGAGTTGCGGCGCGACTGAAAAGGGAGAAGAGAGCGAGCAGGGCGAGGGAGGTGGCGGCACGGCGCAGGGGAGTGAACGGAATGCGTCGCGTCATGGGGGGCTCGCTTGCAGAACTGTGCACCATGGTAACGCGCAGCCCAAATACCGCCGTCTCGTTACTCGACGCACCCGGGAATGCACGGATTATGGAATTCCATTGCATATCACAAGAATCCAGCAGTGCAGGCGCTGCCGCTCGCAATGGTTGAGGAATGTACGGCTTGCCACATCATGGCGTCGAACGCCCGCAACACCGCGCTAGTTCGACACAAGAGCGTATTGGCACTTAAACGGCACTTAAATGAGAATATTGACAAGTTTTTGTCAAATTCGCCACTTCGCGTTATGATCATCGCAGTTGGACCTCGAGAATCGGCATGATCCACCGCCTGGAAATCGAAAACTTCTACTCAATTCTGAGCGCTCAGGTGATCGATCTGCGGGCGAGTGGCCATGCTCCCGAGGACTCCGAACGGCTGGCTCCTCTCTGGCCCGGTGCCGAGCAGCGGGCCCCGAAGGTGGTCGCGCTGTTTGGCGCGAATGCCTCCGGCAAATCCAACGTGCTAAAGGCCCTCTCCTTCTTGGCATGGTTTGTCCAGTACAGCTTCCAAAGTGCGCCGGACGGCTGGATGCCGTACCTTCGCTTTGAGAGCGACGAAGCGCGGGAATTACCGACCCGGCTCGCGATCCATTTTGGCGGTCCGCAAGACCTAGGTAATGTGGCCGGGCCAGAGCATGGTCCGTACTGTCGCTACGCCTATGAAGTGGTGCTGGGCGGTCCGCAGGGCAATCGGCAGCAAGTCCTTAAGGAAACTCTTCAGTATTGGCCCCAAGGCAAGGGTCGGCAGGTGCGTTTATTTGAGCGGGACGAGAAGGGGGCGGTCCGGGCGGGGAGGGACTTCGGTCTGGCGCCGATCCGGTCCGCACTGGAACGGGTTCTGCGTCCCAACGCAAGCATGATCTCGACATTAGCCCAATTGCAACATCCCGTCTCGCTCGGATTGCGCGAGATGGCCGCGGCGGTGATGTCCAACATCCTGACTGAGAAACAGGACGTGAGCGAACCGGCGATTTTTCAGCTGTACGAGGCGGCCCCGGCCCGTGTCGACCAGCTCAATCGCGAGATCCAGATTCTCGGCTTAGGCGTGGGCGCGATGCGGCTGGTGTCGGGAGCTTCGGGCGCCACCGCTAGGTTTGCCCACGAGGGACTCCACCAGGAGTTGCCCCTTCAGGCCGAAAGCAATGGGACGCGGCAGTTTGTGAAACTGTTTCCGCTGTTGCAGCGGGTGTTGGAGACGGGTGGCGTCGCCGTGATCGACGAGATGGATCAGGCGCTCCATCCTCTTGTCCTTACCGAGATAGTGAGGTGGTTTCATAGTTCAACGCGCAATCCACGCCATGCTCAGCTCTGGATGACGGGGCAGAACGCCTCGCTTCTGGAGGACCTGAGCAAAGAGGAGATTCTGCTCTGTGAGAAGGACGCCGGCGGTCGGACGACGATCTACGGCCTACGCGATGTGCAAGCGGTGCGGCGTGGGGACAACTACTACCGCAAATACCTGAGCGGCGTCTACGGTGCGGTGCCGCACCTAGGCTGATGGCGCGCCCAAGCATACCCCAGCGGCTGCGGGTCTTCCTCGGGTGCGAGGGGGAAAGCGAGAGAAGTTACGCCGCGCTCCTCCAACAACTGATCCCTAACGTTCATCTGAATACGAAGGTGCTGGGCGGCGGCGACCCTCTGGCCCTGATCGAGAAGGCCATCCGGCTTATTGCCTCCGACGTGCCGCGTCGGGCGCCTTACGCGGTTATGGGTCTGTTGCTCGATGAGGACAGGCTTGGTCAGGATGCCGATCGCGATCGACGGGCCATTGAAAAGGCAACGGCCAGCAGCCTTCACCTTATCTGGCAGCGGCCATGCCACGAAGCCATTTTGCTGCGGCACTTGCCGGGCTGTGAGCATCTTCGCCCCCAAACGTCGGAGCTCGCCCTTTTACAACTGCTCCGATATTGGCCGCAATACAGCAAGGGGACATCGGCGGTCGAGCTCTCGCATCACATTGGAGAACAAGAATTGCGACAGGTGTTGCCAGTGGAACCGGAGCTCGGGACTTTTCTCCGGGCCCTTGGGCTGCGTTGACCCAGTTTCCATGACGCGGTCATCGCGGCGCTGCTGCGGTCTTCTGGTCAAGGGTTCGGGCTACAGGATTTCGCGCGCATCGCCGACGCGGCGTGTCACGCGCGTCTGGTCGAGGTACTCCAGTAGCGGGATGGCGTACTTCCGGCTGACCCCGGTGAGGGCCTTGAAGGCGGCGACGTCGAGCCGGGGCGACTGAAGTTTGCGGCGGGCGAGCTGGGCGCGTAACGCGTCGAGCGCCGCGCCGTGCACGATCAACTCCTCGCTCACCTTGACCAGAACCTTCTCGCGCAGCAGCAGATGCAGCACCTTGTTCGCCGTGGCGCGATCGAGCGGCAACGCTGCCAACACGTCTTTCACGGCGGGTGCCTGCAGGCCGGCTTTCTGAAAAGCGGCTTCCATTTGTTCGCGGGCGGCGCGCTCGGCGGGGCTCATCACCACCTGGCGTCCGGCAGGACTGTACAGCTCGCCCGACTTCTGGAACCGGCCCGCACGAACCAGGATCTCCAGGACGTGACGGTAGACCGCCGCAGTGGGTGGCTGCGGAACTCCGAGATGAAGGCGCAGGTCCTCAGGCGCCACGCCGGACGCCAGTGGTTCGAGGCGCGCACGGGCCGCGATCTCGGTTGCTCGAAGCAGCCCGTTGAGCTGGTCGGTGGCGAAAAAGTGGTGGCCGGGAAGTTGTACGACGCGCTGGGCGGACTCCAACGGGGCCAGTTCGCGCGCCAGCTCCGCGGGCAATTGACCACTGGCTGCGGCCAACTCGGCAAGCCCCAGACCCGCGCCGCCGGCGCGTTCCAACAGCCATTCCAAACGCTGCGTGCCGGCGGCTAGAGTGAGGGCTTGGAACGCGGCGAGAAACTCCGGCTGGCGCACGACCGAGGGACGATGCCGGACCGGCAGGTTGTCCACCACGCCGCCGCCGCCCAGCGTCATCATGGGAGAGAACTGTCGCACCACGAAGCGGTCCCCCGGCCATGCCAGCAGGGGCTCCGCCAAGCGCAGCTGCGCCGGCGCCGTCTGCCCGGCGGCGAGCCGGTCGCGTTCGAAGAGCACTACTTCTGCCACGGTCTCGGCGCTGAAGACGTGCAGGTGGACGCGGCTGCGGTTTTTGAGTGGCGTCACACCGGCGAGCAACGTAAGTTGCACATCGAGTTGGGTCGAAGGGCGGAACACTCCGGCGGTGGTGAGCGTCAGGCCGCGTGCGAGCTCGCTGGGCTCGACCGCTGCCAAGTTGACCGCCACGCGTTGCCCGGCGACGGCTTCCGCCACGGTCTGGCCGTGGACTTCAACCCGGCGCACCCGCAGTCGTCGCGCCGGGGCGCCTCCGCCGAGCACTTCCACCTCCGTATCCGGCGCGAGCCGTCCAGAGAGCAACGTGCCCGTGACCACCGTTCCAAAGCCCTTGATGGTAAAGACACGATCAATGGGCAACCGTGGAGGGCGGCCTGCGGCGCGGCGCGGGCTGTCCGCTGCCAAGGTCTGCAGTTGCTGCCGCAGCCTCTCGAGACCGGCGCCGCTCCGCGTGCTGACCGTGACCAGTGGCGCCGCTGCGAGAAACGTCCCGTGAATGAACGTCTGCACCTCGCTGCACACATGCTGGAGCGCGTCGTCGTCCACCAGGTCAGCCTTCGTCACCACCACCATCCCGCGCTCGAGGCCGAGGAGGCGGCAGATGTCGAAGTGCTCGCGGGTCTGCGGCTTCACCCCCTCGTCAGCGGCGATGACCAGCAGCACCAGGTCCACGCCGCCCGCCCCGGCCAACATGTTGCCCACGAAGCGCTCATGCCCGGGCACATCCACAAACGCGAGTTGCAAGCCAGGGAGGGCGAGATGGGCGAAGCCCAACTCGATGGTGATGCCGCGCCGTTGTTCTTCCGCCAGGCGGTCGGGGTGTGTCCCGGTCAAAGCCGCCACCAGCGCGCTCTTGCCGTGGTCAATATGGCCGGCGGTGCCGATGATGACGGAGCGCATGTTGTTCTGACCCCGGGTTAGGCGTGCGCCGCGTCCACCTCGGCCGCCAAGGCGCGGGCCGCGGCGGCGGGATCGGCAGCGGCAGTGATGGCGCGACCCACGACCAGGTAATCGGCGCCGCTCCGGACGGCGTCGCCGGCGGACAGTACCCGACGCTGGTCCTGCCGGTCCCCCGTCGCGGGACGGATGCCCGGGGTCACGATTTTGAAATCGGCTCCGCAGGCCCGACGGATGAGCGCGGCTTCCTGCGGCGAGGCGACGACACCGCCGAGCCCGGCTGCCTGGCACTGCTCCGCCCAGGCAACCACGCGGGTGGTCACGGGGCCGGCAATGCCCAACCCGCTCAATGAGGTCTCATCGAGACTGGTCAGGACGGTTACCCCCAGCAAAATGGGGGCCGCGGCGCCAGTCTCACGGCATGCGGCCGCAGCGGCCCGGAGCGCGGCGGGACCCGCTGCCGCATGGACGTTCAGCATCTGCACATCGAGCGCGGCGGCGGCGCGCACCGCCCCGGCCATGGTGTTGGGTATGTCGTGGAACTTCAGATCGAGGAAGACGCCCAGGCCGAACTGGCGGACTTGGCGGACGATCTCCGGCCCGGCCGCAACAAAGAGTTCGAGTCCAATCTTGACCAGCCCCACCTCGTGTTGGAACTGGCGGCACCAGGCGAGGGCGGTCGCGGGTAGCGGGGTGTCCAAGGCCAGAATCAGGCGATCCCGGCCGCGCGCAGCGGCAGGCAGCGGCATGTCTGTCAGTGTACGGCGGGGGAAGCGGGAGGGGTAGAGGAGCGAGGGCCCCGGGCGGGGAGTGGGGGAGTGCCCCCCACTCCCGAGCAATTAACGCCGGGCGAGCAGGTCCAGGCGGACCGAAGCCAAACCGGCGCCCTTGAAGCGCAGGGCGCGGGCGACGGCGTAGCTGACGTCGATGATGCGCTTGTGGGTCACTGGCCCGCGGTCATTGACCTTGAGCACCACGGAGCGGGAATTGCAGAGATTGGTGACACGGACCCAGGAACCGAGCGGAAGTTCACGATGGGCGGCGGTGAAGGCGTTCATGTTAAAACGTTCGCCGCTGGTCGTCTCGCGGCCTTGGAACTCAGATCCGTACCACGAGGCCACCCCCACTTGATAGGGACGGACGGCGGCCGGCGGGGGGCAAACAATCGGCGAGCGGGCCTCAGTGGTCGGAGACGAAAGCAGTCCGGTAGGCGCACCCAACACAAACAATACGAGCGCACGGCTAAACCAGGGTTTTCTCATCCAAGTACCTCGATGGGAAGAAGAATTGATGCAGACCGGCTCCGGAGCGGGCTGGCGCTGGGTTGAGGGCCCACTGTGGGTTGGACCACAGCCGCGTCCGGAGGGCGGGGGAGCAAAAAGCACCCCACGACCCGAGTACAGACTTGTCGAGCGTAGGGGAAAGCCTGAGGTCAGGCAACCCGAAGCACCTGCTTACGATGCGGGTTGCCCGGCGAAGGGTTGACAACGGGGGGGAACTTCGCTCGGGAAGGTTACTGGTTGGTTATTATCAACTGCCTCATAGGCGCGGGGATGGAGCGAGGGCGAAGGGCGAGGGCCGCGTGGGCACGCTATGTTGGCAGTTCCGGCTTCGGCCGCCGCCCTTCGCCGCTCATCCGCTTGCATTCCCGGCCAGCACTCTTTAGGCTCGGACGCCATGTCACTCCCCACCTCTCTTGCGCCGCGCCGCATCTTGTTTTCGGTCCTTCTGCTGGCGGCGGGGCTGGTTGCCGGCGCTGCCGATGTGAAGAACAGCGTGACCGGCAAAAACATTCACGCTATCTCGTTCATGAGCGAGTCGTTGGGGGAGGAGCGCTCAGTCAGCATCCTGCTACCGCCCGATTACGACACCGCAACGCGGCGTTATCCGACACTTTACTTGTTGCACGGCTACGGAGACGACAACACTGCCTGGTCGTACATGACCAACCTCTCGGGCTATGGCGCCCACCACGAGATGATCATCGTGATGCCGGACGGCTCAAAAAGCTTCTACGTCAACAGCGCCTCCGACCCCAAGGCCCGATTCGAGGACTTCATCACCAAGGACTTGGTGGCCTACGTGGACAGTCATTACCGGACGATCCCCCAGCCGCGGGCGCGGGCGATTGCGGGGCTCTCGATGGGCGGCTACGGAGCAGCCGAGCTGGGCCTGAAACACGCCCACGAGTTCAGCGCCTTGGGTTCGTTCAGCGGCGCGGTGGGCGTTGCCCACGAGGCGCCGGCGGCCCCTGATCCCAAAGCCAGCGCCCAAGCGCGACGCGACCGGCAGGCGACTGACGACCTGCTCGGACCAGTCGGCTCGCCGGCGCGCGCCGATCATGATCCTTTTGTCTGGCTGGACAAGGTCGCGCCTGCGGACCTGCCGTTCATCTACGTCGCCTGCGGCGGGGAGGACTTCCTGGTGGAACAGAACCGGGCCTTCGTCCGCGCCATGGCGGCCAGGAAGATTCCTTACGAGTATCGCGAGATCTCGCCGCGCGTCCATGCCTGGGACTTCTGGGACGATCAGATCCGCATCTTCCTCAACCTGCTGGACCAGCGGCCCGGGTGGGGAGCCTGAGGGAGTTGGGGTAGGGCGTCGGGGGATCAAAAGTTGACCGTGGTGTCAGGGCGGCCTTCGGCTTTCGGCCCTCGCCCTTCGTTCCCCCCCACCCCCTACCC
>Ga0207416_1001001_pt1 | contig 41300 bp, 33 predicted proteins | sample PaiPotPPM11metaG_FD_184107 | JGI IMG/M metagenome (GOLD analysis project Ga0207416, IMG submission 184107) | Iron sulfur acid spring bacterial and archeal communities from Banff, Canada, to study Microbial Dark Matter (Phase II) - Paint Pots PPM... ...
GCCAACGAGGGCAGGGCGCTACCCAAGGAGGGGACCAGGGACAGGGCAGCGCCCAAGGTCAGAATGGCGGGCAGGGCCAGGCCGGCGCGCAGGGGCAGCGAGGCCAGCGCGGACAGGGAACTGGGGCCAGGCAGGGCGGGGGGCAGCGGGCGCCCATCCTGGTCATGGAGAACGGCAAGGCGATCCCGAAGGTCATCCAGGTCGGGCTGGACGACGGGCGGAACACCCAGGTCGTCTCCGGTCTCAACCCCGGGGACGTGGTCGTGAGCGGCCTCGGCTCTGTCCAGCCCGCCGCCGGCGCCGGCCAGGCCGGCCAGCGGCCGGGCGGCGGCGCGCCCTTCGGTGGCGGCGGCCGGTTCGGCGGGTGAGCAAGGCGATGGAACGTACTGAGTCGCGCCTCCCCAACCGCGAAATCGGGCAGAGCAACGGCATCGTCTATCGGGATGGGGCGGTCGAGGAGCGCCCGCGGACGTTCAAGGGCGAACCGATTATCCGCGTCGAGGCGCTGACCAAAGAGTACCGGATGGGATCGAACGTCGTGCGGGCGCTGCGGGGCGTCGACCTGGAGGTACAGGCCGGCGAATTCGCGGCCGTCATGGGCCCGTCGGGGTCCGGCAAGTCCACCTTCATGAACCTGGTCGGCTGCTTGGACCGGCCCAACGGCGGGCAGTACTGGCTGGACGGCCTGCTGGTCAGCTCGCTCGACCGCGACGAGCTGGCCGCCATCCGCAACCGCAAGATCGGCTTCATCTTCCAAGGGTTCAACCTGCTGGCGCGGGCGAGCGCGCTCGGCAACGTCATGCTGCCGATGCTCTACGCCGGGCTGAACGCGCGCGATCGTCGCGAGCGCGGTCTGCAGGCGCTCGAGGCCGTGGGGCTGGCCGACCGCGCCCAGCACAAGCCAAGCGAGCTGTCGGGCGGGCAACAGCAGCGTGTGGCTATCGCCCGCAGCCTGGTCAACGATCCGGCCATCATCCTGGCCGACGAGCCGACCGGCAACCTGGACAGTCGCACCAGCGTCGAAGTCATGGCAGTCCTGCAAGGTCTCAACGACCAGGGGATCACCATCATCCTGGTGACGCACGAGGCGGACATCGCGTCCTACTGCGGCCGCAACGTCACCTTCAAGGACGGCAAGGTCGTGCGTGATACGCTCTTACCCCAGCCGCGCCGCGCTGCTGAGGTGCTGCTGACGATGCCGGTGATCGGCGAAGCGGAGGAGGTCGTCGCATGAGTGCTGCCGTCCAAACCCGGCCCGTTGCCGTCGCGCGTCCCGGCAAACGCGTCTTGCCGCCCATCAAGATCACCGGTCGCTCCACGCCGCTCACCACCATCGGGCAGAGCGTGCTGTCGGCGCTGGAATCGCTGGCGTCCAACAAGCTGCGCTCCTTCCTGACCATGCTGGGCATCATCATCGGCGTCGGCGCCGTGATCGTGGTCATCGCCATCGGGCAGGGCGCGTCGGCGGCCGTCTCCGACCAGCTGTCCCGTCTCGGGACCAACATGCTGACGATCGAGCCCGGCAGCGCCAACGTGGGCGGGGTGGCCACCGGTACCGGCGGGCGGCCCACCTTGACCGACGCGGACGTCCGCGCGATGCAGCAAGCTAGCCCGCATATCGTGGCGATCAGCCCGCTGGTCGGCGGTCGCGACCAGGTGATCGCCCAGGGGCATAACTGGAACACGCGTATCCAGGGCGTCTTTCCCGACTACCAGATCATCCAGAACTACACCACCAGCAGCGGAGCCTTTTTCACGCAGGCCGATGAGACCAACTGGGCGTCGGTGGCGCTCATCGGGCAGACGGTGGCGAACAACGTCTTCCCGGGCGCCGATCCGATTGGCCAGGAGATTCGCATCCGCAACGTCGTGTTCCAGGTGGCCGGGGTGCTCTCGGTCAAGGGCAACAACGGCTTCCAGGATCAGGATGACATCGTCCTGATCCCCTTCAGCACCGCCACCCGCCGGCTCTACGGCAAGGCCACCATCGGGCAGGTGCAGGTGCAGGTGGACCAGCCCCAGAATATCAACGGGGTCATCGCCGCCATCACCCAGACGCTGGAGCAGACCCATCACATTCGCCCCGGTCGGCCAGACGACTTCCAGGTCCGTAACCTTCAGCAGTTGTTGGACACGCGGCAGCAGGCGAGCTCGACGCTGACGCTGTTGCTCGCGGCGGTGGCGGGGGTGTCCTTGCTGGTCGGTGGCATCGGCATTATGAATATTATGCTGGTGAGCGTGACCGAGCGCACGCGGGAGATCGGCATCCGTATGGCCATCGGTGCGCGCGCCCGCGACGTCCTCCTGCAGTTCCTGGTCGAAGCGGTCACTTTGGCCGCGGTCGGCGGCATCCTCGGCATCCTGATCGGAATTGCGGGCACGCTCGGAATCGGGCACTTCGCCGGCTGGCGGACGCTGATCGCGCCGCTATCGGTGCTGTTGGCCTTCGGCTTCGCCGCGCTGATCGGCATCTTCTTCGGCTACTATCCGGCCCGCAAGGCCTCACGCCTCGATCCGATTGAAGCCCTCCGCTACGAGTAGGTGGGGAGAAGCTCCGCGGGCGATGCACGGGCGGCGAGCCTGACGCGCCTGCTCTTGCGTGCATCGTCACTCACGGGTCTCGGGCGTGGCGCTCACGACGGTAGGAGGATGATCCCGTGCCATTGTATGAAGTCAGCCGGCTTGGAGTGTTACGCTCGCAGTTCGATTCGTCTTGGGAGATGCTGGCCACTCGTCTGGACGGCCTTACGGACGAGGAGTACCTCTGGGAACCTGTCCCCGGCTGCTGGAGTGTGCGCCGGCGATCCGAGGCGAAGACCCCCGACCCGAGGGGCGGTGGGGAGTGGGTCATCGACTGGGTGTGGGGTAACCCCGAGCCGGCGCCGTTCACCACCATCGCCTGGCGCCTGGCGCACCTGACCGATGGGTTGGTCTTGCGCCAAGACTGGTCGTTCGGTACGCGCAGCAAGGATCAGGGCGCGCTCACCCACACGCCGCGCGCCAACGAGGCGATCGCCGCGCTCGAAGCCGCGGTCGCGGCCTGGAGCCAGGGCCTCGCCTCCGTGCGCGACGAGGACCTCGACACGGTCGGCTTCAGCCAGTTCCCTGGCGGTCTGGACCGGACCCTGCCGTTCGGTCACATCCTGTGGTGGGTGAACCGCGAGCTGATCCACCACGGCGCCGAGGTGGGCTGCCTGCGGGATCTCTATGCCGCGACGCGTGCCGGGTAGGCGGGATCGCGGATCGCGCAGCCACGAGTGGCCACGTTACCATTGAGCCATGCGCGAGACATCCACGGACATCCTCATCGTCGGCGGCGGGACGGGCGGAGTCGGCGGCGGGACGGGCGGAGTCGCCGCCGCGTTGGCCGCGACGAGCCTTGGGAAGCGCGTCATCCTGACCGAGGAGACGGACTGGCTCGGCGGCCAGCTCACGTCGCAGGCGGTGCCGCCGGACGAGCACCGCTGGATCGAGCAGTTCGGCTGCACGCGGCGCTATCACCGCTACCGCGAGGAGGTGCGCGCCTACTATCGCCGTTACTACCCGCTACTGCCGGAGGCGGCGGCCGATCCCGCGCTCAATCCCGGCCGCGGCGGCGTCTCTCGCCTCTGCCACGAGTTCCCCATCGGCGTGGCCGTGCTGGAAGCGATGCTCGCCCCGGCGCGCTCCCGCGGGCTGCTCAGCGTCTGGCTGAAGGCGACTCCGATCGCGGCGGAGACGGACCGTGATCGCGTGTACTCCGTCACGGTCCGGCGGCGCGACGGCGAGCAGGTCAACGTCCAGGCGTCCTACATCCTCGACGCCACCGAGCTGGGAGACCTGCTGCCACTGGCGGGCGTAGAGTACGTCTCCGGCGCGGAGAGTCAGGCAGAGACGGGCGAGCCGCACGCCGTCGCCGGACCGGCCCAACCCGAGAACGTGCAGGGGTTCACCTGGTGCCTCCCCGCTGGCTTCGACCCGGCGCCCGGCGCCGACCACACCGTCGACCGTCCGGCACAATACAACCGCTGGCGGGACTACGTCCCACCGCTGACGCCGCCCTGGACCGGCAAGCTGCTCGACTGGACGCACCCCCATCCCATCACGCTGGAGCCGCGCCGGCGCGTGCTGTTCCGGGAGGAAGAGCGGCAGCCCGGCGAAGCGCTCTGGTCGTATCGTCGCCTGATCTGCCGCGACCACTACCCGGCGGGGACCATGCCGGAGGAGGCCACGCTCATCAACTGGCCGCAGAACGACTACTTCGCGGGCAACCTCATCGACAAGCCGCCGGAAGAGGTCGCGCGGTACCTGGAGGAGTCCCGCCAGGTCTCGCTCAGCCTGCTCTACTGGATGCAGACGGAGGCGCCTCGGCCCGACGGCGGCCGGGGCTATCCCGGCCTGCGCCCGCGGCCCGACCTGACCGGGACGGACGACGGGCTGGCGAAATACCCCTACGTCCGCGAGAGCCGCCGGATCAGGGCGGTATTCACGGTCACCGAGAAACACGTCGGCGCGGCGGCGCGGGGGTTTGGGCGGGGCCAGCCGGGCGAGGGTGAGCCGTTCGCCGACAGCGTCGGCGTCGGCTGTTACCGCATCGACCTGCACCCCTCCACCGCCAACGATAACTACATCGACGTCGACTCGCTGCCGTTCCGCATCCCGCTGGGGGCGCTCTTGCCGGTGCGCGTGCGCAACCTGCTACCCACCTGCAAGAATCTCGGCGTCACCCACATCACCAATGGCTGCTACCGCCTGCACCCCGTGGAATGGAACATCGGCGAAGCGGCCGGCCTGCTCGCTGCGCACTGCCTGGTGCATGGCCTCACCCCGCACGGGGTCCGCGAGGACGCCGCGAAGCTGCGCGACTTTCAGGCGCTCTGCGTTGCCCAGGGCTTCGAGCTCGTCTGGCCGCGGTTACATGCGGTGTAGCGACGAGGACGTTCGCCAGCGGCAATCCTCCATGGCCACCGGTGGCACGGCGCTGCGCCGATGGCGAGTCGGAGGCAGGGATGACCAGGAAAGCTTGCCGATACAACCGGTAGCCTGGCTATGCGGCCGCCGAGGCTTCTACCCGAGGCGATCGTCGTTACGATGAGGCTCGCGCATCCGCTCGCGGCGCAGATGCCAACGTTCTAAGCGCTCGACCTGGGCCGGGTCAACGGGCTGTTGCGGATCGATCCGCGACGGCGGCTCGTCGAGACGTGAGGACGGCGGTCTGGTGATGCGCGCGCCCGGAAACAACCTGCCAACGGCGAGCGAGATACCCGGGAAGAGCGGGCTAGCGAGAGTGTCGCCAGGCCCCAGCGAAGAACGCTCGACATAGTGCCCATCGACGAGGTCGAAGGGATGTAAGCGTTGCTCGGAAAGATCGAGAATCCAGTACGAGCGAACGCCGAAGCGTTGATAGGTTGCGAACTTCTCCGACCAATCGCGATCGATGGAGGTCGGGGACAGGATCTCCATGACCAAGTCGGGCGCGCCGTGGATCCCGGTGTCGGTAACGATACCCTGGCGGGCTGCTGTCACGAAGACTCCGTCCGGCAAGGTCATATTGTATTGATCGAACACAACGTCGACGGGGCCGGGATACAAGGTCCCGAACCCCGCGTCCTCCACTGGCTCGAACAGCCGGGATAGCCGGCTCACGACCTGTTGGTGCGCCGGGTAGGCGAGGCACGGGTCACCAGCTTACCGTCCAAAAGTTCGTAGAGGACGCCGTCGTCCGGCAACTGGCACAGCTCGCTATAGGTGACCTTCTGCTGGGTAACGGCCATGGCCCGTTTCACCTCCTGCAACGTAACACCCTCGCGTCATCACGGCGCCCGCCTCCTGGGCGGGAATGGGAAGATGTCGCCCACCCTCAGCTTACCGTCTATCCGGTGTGGCGGAGCATCTGCCGCTTCAGGTAGGGCTGAGGCCCGGGGCGCGATTCTGCGACCGCTATCACGCCGATTAATGGCTGCGATAGAGTCCGTTCCCGGGAAGCCACTCAGTTGCAAGATAGCGGCGAATGTAGTACATTCCCGACTCCGACGCCGGTACGTACCCTAGGACGGGCAGAACTCCGCTCCGGGGAACACCAACTCGCGGTCCGCGTCAGCGGCGGACTAGATACTGCCAAGATGTTCGACTTCCGCCGCGGACAGTGGTACAAGCAGGCGGGGGTGCAGGCGGAGCTCGTTTCCGTCCCGCCGGCCCATATTGGACACGTTCTCCATTTGAAATCGACCGATCCGGCTCTGGTGATTCACTCCGGCAGCGTTGCCCCTACCTTCCTGGCGAGTGGGGGCGCCGAAGTAAAGCTCGCTGCCGGGGATGCCCTCCTACTCTTCTCCTCCGGCGGCTTCTCATGGTCGTTCGATCAGGTCGTCGCGGGAGCCTCGAGCACCATCAGCTTCCGGGCCACACTTATGGTGGCGAATCCGGTCTTGCTGGCAACCTGGCTTCGACAGACCGGCGAGACTGCGCTCGGGATCCAATCCCTGCACTCCGCCCTGGGAAGCATAAGCGCGCAAGCGGCACTGGAGCGGATCGCGGCGGCGCCGCGAGGGAACCTCAGCAGCGCCGTTCGGGTCGCCTTGCATGAGGTGCTGCCGGCGCTCTGTGGGCTACACGTCGAGCGTGTCGCCAACGCACAGATTCACGAGCGGCGAATCGCGCTCGACGCCCTGGCGCCAGGCGTCGTGGTGGAACGTCGCTGGCGCCTGGTTCGGGAGCTGGGCTCCGGCGCCTTCGGCGACGTTTGGCTCGCGGAGCATACCGAGGTCGAAGGCTTGCGTCGTGCCCTGAAGTTCGTCCGCGACGTGACCACTGCGCGTTGGGTGCGTCGTGAAGCCGATCGTTTGATTCGCATTGAGCAGGCTGGCATCGACTATCGCCACGTAGCCCGGCTGATCGACTTGTGGCTTGGCGACGTGCCATGCCTCGCTTACGAGTACGTGGCCGGTCGCAGCCTGGGCGCCTATCTTGAAGATCACGGAGGAACGCTGCCGCCGGATGAAGCTGCCGCGCTGGTGGCGCAGGTGTTGGCGGGGCTGGCCGAAATCCACCGGGCTGGCCTGATCCATCGCGACCTGCATCCCGGCAACATTATGGTCGTGTCGGGAGGGGCCGAGCCGCTCGCCAAAATCCTGGACTTTGGTCTGGCAATGCCGCGAGTTCTTCCAGGTCAGCCAGTGATCATGGCCTCCGGTCTCTCGGTCGAGCCGACCCATCCCTTTGCCGAGCCTCTCCAGCAGCGCGGAGACAATCCACCCTACGAGCGGACGGATCTCTACAGCGTCGGCGCGCTGTTCTGGTGGTTGCTCACCGGGCAAGTCCGAGTGCCGGACAGTTGGCCATTACTTCTCCGTATCGTGGAACCCGCGTTCGCTTCCATCATCTATCTGGCCTGCAAGGAACCTCGGGAGGAGCGATTCAGCAACGCCGCACAAATGCTGGCGAGCCTGTCGGAGAGCATGGCCGGCTTGCACCCCGCGAGTGTTTCCCAATCAAGGCAGGTCGAACCTGAGGTTGGCGATAACGGCAGCGGCTACCGTTCAGTTGGGGGTTCTGACGGGGAGTTCGACATTCCTCCGGCGGATCAGCCATTAAACGATTCGGCAGAGTTTTTCGAGCAATGGGATTATCCTCAGGCCGACGATGAGCTAGATGACGTAGACCTGAGCTCTCTGACGCTAATCGACGACTTGGAGGAAGAACCCAGTGGCGAGGCCGGGCTCCCTGTGGCCTTCAACGAGCTGGCCGATGCCTTGAGGCGACGGCGGAAGCGCACCTTCCGTTCTGACAGAGAGCAGCATGTCGCCCTTGACGGGCTAACAGATGCCGTGGAGCGCGCGCCGGATGGAGCGATTATCCGGCTACAGGCCGGAACGTACGAACTCGCGGAGCCTCTACTGATAAATAGGACGCTCATCCTAATTGGGGCCGGCAGCGCATTGACGACGATCAGATGCACAGGAGGAGACTACGTGCTCCTTGTGTGGGGCCAGAGGTTCACAGCCAGTGATCTCACGTTCGCATACGAGGGCGATGGCCCCAGCAATGTCGTTGAAGCGTCTGCTGGCGAAGGTCATGTGAGTCAGGTAGATTTCCGACGCTGTCATTCTAGTGGCGCCAAGGTGGAAGCTGTGAACCACCATTTTGGCATCGGGCTAGCCCTCGGTCGTGTGGAGGGGAGGGTGGAGGACTGTCACGCCAGCGCCAACGGCTGCACCGGCATCCTCGCCCAGTCACCTAGAACGTTGACGATTTCCAAGTCCACCTGCAAGGCAAACGTCTGTTATGGCATCTGGATCCTGGGTGGTGCGGTGCGGCTGGTGAACAATATCTGCGAGCAGAACGGGCGTGATGGCCTAATGATTGGTGGCGACGCTGCGCCAGTTGTCCAACACAACGTCTGTACCGGGAAGGGACAGGACGGAATAGCCTACCGTAACGATGCCGCGGGCACCACCGAGGCGAATCAGTGCCTCGGCAATGCGCGACATGGCATCGGCATTCAGGGCGCCGCGCACCCAGCCGTCCGCAGCAACACGTGCAACGGCAATCGGAATACGGGGATCGCCTACTCCCAGCAGTCGCATGGGATGTGCCAGGGGAATGAATGCCGCGAGAACGAGGGACAGGGCATTTTAGTCGACGGTGACGCCGTTCCTGACCTCGTCGAGAACACTTGTCGAGATAACAAATGCCCTGGCATTGTCTACGTTAGCAACGGCGCAAGTGCCATCCGAGGCAATACAGCCAGCGGCAATAACATGAACGGCATCCTGGTGGCACAGTCAGCGGCCCCACTACTCGAAGGAAACGTGAGTGAAGGCAATGTCGAGAACGGCATTGCTTACCTTTGGAAAGTTGGTGGCATTGCGCGCGGAAATAGGTGCTCCAGAAATGGGGCAAGTGGCATTGACATGTCCGGATCACAGGCAAGAGTAGTTATTGAATCGAACCACTGCGTCGAGAATACTTATCACGGAATCGACTTGGGACATCTATCAAGAGGTGTTGCGAAGGACAACACGTGTACTGGAAACAAGACGTGTGGGATCCTTGTGACTGATGAGGCTAACTTCACGCTGGAGGATAACATCTGCGAGAAGAACCTATTTGGCATCGCATTTTCGAGGCAAGCGACCGGCAGCGCCATTCGCAATCGTTGCCATGAGAACGAGTGGCATGGCATTTCTGTGAGTGGCGACGCGAGAGTAGTGGTCGAAACCTGCCAATGTAGCCGGAACAACAAGGTCGGTATCGGCTTCTGGGACGCCGCAGGCGGCAAGGTTAGTGACAGCTCGTTCGATACGAACAAGGTTGAGGGTGTCTACTTGGCTTCGACAAGCACAGCGAGTATCGTCGGATGCACTTGCTCGGGCAACACAGGGGAGGGGATCCTGTGTGAGGGCATAGGTGCGGTCGATGTGCGTGATAACCGCTGCTATGCGAATGGCTGCGGATTGCTGTTCTGCGGTGCAGCGTCCGGCAGGGCGTGGCACAACACGCTTGATGGTAACCGGTACCACGGCCTCTACGTCGGTGGCGAAGCGAAGCCGGAGCTATTTGGAAATCTTTGCCTAGCTAACCAGCAGTCCGGAATTTTTTTGTGCGACGACGCAGGCGGGAAAGCCAGCGAGAACGCGGTGACTGAAAATGGCTTCGACGGTATCGCCGTCCGCCACCGGGCGACTCCCATATTGGATGGTAACCGCTGCGAGGGCAACCAGTACAACGGGATCAACTACATTGAAGAAGCAGGAGGTGCTGCCAGGGGCAATATCTGCTCCAATAACCAGCGCCATGGCATCCGCGTGGCGGCCACTGCTTCCCCAACGCTGTCTGAGAACGACTGCCGTGGCAACGCTGGCCGGAACCTCCTTGACGAGCGAAGCGCGGATCGCAATCACTGAACAAGCTGGCGATGGGTGCATCAGCAGCCCCGGGCCTCAGCATTGCCGATCTGGCGGTGGAGGCGAACCAGCACGATAGGTGTGAACGAGCCTTGCAAACTCTGGGGCAAATGCCGACAGCTTATCGAGGATATCCTCGACTGGCACTGGGGGCCTTCGCAGCGCGGCAGCCTGCCGGTCAATCACGTCCACCAGGGCTGGCGCATCGGCATGAAACAGGTGGGTCAGGAAGGTGTCTGGAGATTGTGCCTCCACGCCGAATGGCTCGATCGCCTGTGCCGGAAAATGCCTGAGGTTGATCGTTACGATCACCTGCGCCTGGCAGGCGACTGCCGCCGCGGCCACGTGGCGATCCTTGGGATCGTTGATCATGGCATCAATCAGGGAGTCGTAGCCTGACACCTCGCCATCTTGAAACTTGTCGCGGATCGTCGCGAGGAGCCATTCCGCTTGAGCCTCGGTTGTCCGTCCGCTCGCCACGAGGTTACGCCGGACTTCCTCCAGTATCCGGTCGGTCCAGTGGCAATGATAGAGACCGCGGTTTGAGCTGCGCAGCAACGTATCGCGAAGAACCGCCGGGTAGAGGACGCAGGCGTCGAGCACCGCGGCGAGCGTGGGCACGCGTCAGGCTTCCCCGTACAGCCCGAGGTCCTGGCTCAGTTGCGCCAGCTCGTCCAGCGCCGCTTCGCGCGACTGATCGCGTGCCTGCTTGTAGGTCATCAGATCGCCGATACTGATCCTCCGATGGCTTCCGACCATGGTGAAAGGGATATCACCACGCTGCAACAGTCGGACCAGATATTGGCGCGAGACGTTGAGGAGGTCGGCCGCCTCGTTTGTCGTGAACTGCTTGTGTGTCGGAACTATTTCGACGGCGTCATCATGTTGGCCAAGCACGTCCGCGGCCTGCCTGAGCACTCGGAGGAGCGATTCGGGTAGCGTAATCTCCTTGCCGTCCGGACCGACCAGCTTGGCATCGCCTGCCCCTTGCTCTCGGAGGAACCGGGCCACGTCGGCGATCAGTTGGCGCTCGCCGCTCCTGGCTTCGAATGACTTACGCACTACGACTGGCGATGACATGACCACACCCTCCCACGATCTCTACCGTAACTGTACGAGATAAGTGGCACAAGTGCAACTTTGAGCGGCGTGTGCCAGGGCCGAATCGCCGCTGCCAGCACGGCTCCGGCACTGGGGGGATCCAAGCTCCGGGGCCTAGCCGCCTCAGGCGATGATGGACACGGTGTGCAGCACCCGCTCGCCCAGATCCTGGTCGCCCGTAATCGTCGCTTGCTGTTGCGCCTCGCGCGGCCCGAGGCCCTTGGTGAAGAGGCGCCAAGCCGCCGACTGATCGAGCGCGACGCTCGCCGCCACGCTTGACGGCGCACCGATGTACAGCACCCAGCGGCCCGCCTCGCTGACGACCGACCAGTCCCCGCCGGCATTGCCGCTGATGTGGAGTTGCACGACCGTCCCATCGGGTGCATCGACATCGCGAAACGTCACCGGCAGGGCATGCACGAAGGTCGCCAGCACCGGCCACATGAGGCGGCGGTCGGTCAGTCCCGGCTTGCCGACGGCGTCGCGGATGTGCTGCTGGTGGTGCCAGCGCTCCGTGTACTCGCGGGCCACGTCCAGCCAGACGGGCGCCGGGTCCGGACCGGCCCAGCTCACGGGTCCGCCCAAGGCCGACAGGTCAAGGGAGGCGAAGTAGGCGAATAGCGGAGGCCCGCTAAAGCCTAGGAGATCGACCAGCAATCGCGGGCTCAGCCGCCGCGCCGCCCGCATCCACTCCTCGTTGACCCGGTTGATAAACGCGACGATCGGCTCGCCGGGCGCGGGGGACGGGACATTGTAGCCGTCGCGCCGTCGCGACAGGTTGGTCAGGTCGCCGCCGAGCAGGTGGCGGACGACGTCACACACCGACCAACCGGCGCAGGCCGTTGACTGTCCCCACTCCTCGTCGGTGAGGCCGGCCAGCAGCGCGAGCAGCGCCTCGCGCTCCTCGGCGAAGAGGTCGAGCACGTGGACGGGCTCCGATGGCCACATCGAGCGCCTCCTCCATTCGGCCCAGCCCTTTCACGGCCAGGTGGCTCCATTCTAGCAGTGGCTGGTCAGGCAAGGCCCGTGAGGATCGCTGGTGGTGCGGCAGGACCGAACATGGTCGCAACCTGCTCTTGCTGCCGCGACAAGCGACCTGTAGCATGGGGATCGATAGGAGGCGCTGATGGCTTGGGTCTGGCGCGGCGCTGTGCGACGGCAGGCGGGCGGAGTGGTCAAGTCGTGTATCGGTACAAGAGACTGATCGTGCCATCAATGGTGCGCATGCTCCTCATCGGGGCGCTATTGATCGGTGTGCTGCTGGGGCCGGCCGGTGCCGCTCTCGCCAGCAGTATCACCGCCGGGATCGCCTGTCCCACCAGCACCGCCTGCGCTGTCGTTGGTTTTGGCACTGCTTCGTCGCAGGGCGCGGTGGTTCCGATCACCATTAGCGCGGCCGGCATGGCCGTCGGTACATCGCAGCTTGTCGACGGAATTGGCGGCCTAATGGGCATCACGTGCGTCACCGACACACGCTGCGTCGCCGTGGGTTCCGCACCTTACGGCGCAGGAGGCACGGCGGTCCCATTCACGTTGGGGAATGACGGAATATCGTTGGGCATAGCGCAGACGGGCAGCGCTGGGAGTAGTTTTGCCAGCGTTGCATGTGCCACGAACGCTTCGTGCCTGGCCGTGGGCACGGTCGGTAATCCCAATGAAGGAGCGGTGGCGCCACTGAACATAGGGACGGACGGCAGCATTGCCCTAGTCCCAGTGCAGGCGGTCAGCAATACCGATGGACTGAAAGGGGTTACCTGTCCCAGCTCGTCCTTGTGCCTGGCTGTTGGTGCGGTCGCCGGTCCGCGGCTGGAAGGAGAAGTGACGCCTATCACCATGAACGGCGACGGGAGCATCAGCCCGGGCAATGGGCAACTCACTCCCAACATGAGCCTGGCGAACGCCGTCACCTGTCTGACCAGCACAACCTGCGTCGTGGCCGGCCTCAACGGCTTCGGCGTCGCGACGACGGTGACGGTCGAGAGTAACGGCAGCCTTGCCGTCGACCCTGACAATTATGTAGCCAATACCGCGGCGCTGACCAGCATTTCGTGTCCCACGATCACAACGTGCATGGTAGTCGGTATTGCCGGTGCAACGGAGGCCGGCATCGTCGCCCCGATCTCAGTGATGCTGACCACGCCCACCCCCAGTCCAACTCGACGGCCGGCCTCGCAGGTTGCTCCGCGTGCCCCAGCGCCGCGCCAGCCCGCGGCGCAAGTCCCGCCGCGCACCCCTACCACGAGGCAGCCGGCGGCGCAACTGGCGCCGGTCGCGATCGCCACGCAGGGACCGGTCTGAGTCCCCGGGTTACGGCGGATATAGTCCTTCTGGACGTACAGTCGAATGTCGATCACAAGCCGCCGGCTCGGTACGCTGCTTCTAATCGCTCGGTCTCGGCGTCCGCGGCAACGAGGTCGGCCTCGACCTCGTCGCGGTTGGCTTGGCAATAGGCCAGCGCAGCGTACACCTACGCGAGGCCTGTGATGGCCAATCTCGTCGACGATCTCTTCGGCGGAGAGGCCCGGCTTATATCAGACAGCAATGCGCCGCACCGTTACGCGCGTCCCGCCGATGCACGGGGCCCCCGGATCTCCGACGAGCGAACGATCAACGTCCCGACACTGATGGTCGTCGACAGGAGTAGCTCCTCCCGGCGAGCGCCAGTGCTGGCAGCATCACACGCAACCCGAGCCTTAGCCGAGGAGCCGCCATGGCCATTTCATTTTTGGACGCAGGTGTTGATAGCATCACAGGTTAGCTCCGGGACAGTGGCGAGCTGGAACAGGCGCAGGCGCTGTATGCCGCTGCGCTGACACGACGTAGGGAGGCGGACGACGCCTTGCTGGTCAGGACAACGCCAGACGACATGGGCAACCTAGCCAGGCGGCGCCGGGCGCGCTACAATGCAGAATAAGGTCAAGATGACCTGTTCGGGATAAGAAGGGATCGCTATGGACAAGCGCGTGAGCGCTTCTCAGGCCAAAGCCCATTTATCGTCGCTAATCGCCGAAGTCGCCTTTGGCGAAAAGCATGTCATCATCGAACGCCGAGGCAAGCCGCTTGCTGCTCTGGTGCCGGTGAGCGATCTGGAACGGACGCGTGAGCAGGCGAAGCCCGTAACGCCGCGGGGCGCTCTCGCCCTGCTCGGCCTGCTCAATGATCTCGGCGATGACGATGTCGACGCCATGGTTGCCGACATCTATGCCGACCGCGCGCGCGACTTGGGTCGCCACGTTGACCTGGACGCGTGATGTACGTACTGGACACGGACACGCTCAGCAACCTCATGAAGCGCAGCACTTCGCCGACTCTTGTGGCCAAGCTGGCCACGGTTCCGGTGGAAGCCCAGTTCACTACGAGTATCACCTTGGGAGAGTTGCTGTATGGCGCGTACCGGCGCAGCGAGCATTCGAGCGTCCTGCTCGCGCGCATCGAGACAGTCCTGACGGCAAATCTCCCAATTCTGCCGTTTGACGCGGCAGCGGCGCGGCTCTATGGCCCGCTCCGGGCCGATCTGGAGCGCATGGGCACGCCTTTGGCCGAGGCTGACCTTCGCATCGCGGCCATCACACTCGCCGAGAACCTCACACTCATTACCGGTAACATCCGGCACTTTCAGCGCGTGCCCGGTCTCCGCATCGAAAACTGGATAGCATAGTCGCGCGCTCAGCTTCCTGCGCCCATCGGTCCCGGCTATGCGCGGTGTACGATGTACGCACGAGGGGGAACTCGCAACAGTTGACCAGGTGGCTTTCGACCGGGTCGTCACTACCTCAGAGTGACAGCGCGAGTTGGAACGTAGCTAGTGAGGGATGCCGTGCGATTACAAAAGAAAGTGTGCCTGATCACCGGCGCTGGCAGTGGCATGGGGCGGGTAGCCTGCCAGGTTTTCGCGCGTGAGGGCGCCCGAGTCGCGGCCCTCGACATCGTGCCGGAGTCGGGAGAAGAGACCGTCGCTGGAGTCCGCAAGGCTGGCGGGGAAGCCGCCTTCTTCGCTTGCGACGTCGCCGACGAGGCGAGCGTGCGAGCTGCCATTGAAGGCGTCCTAGCGCACTACGGCGGCCTCGACGTGCTCTACAACAATGCCGGCATCATGCCCAGCGAAGACCATTCCGTGCTCGACACCTCCGTGGCCGTTTGGGACCGCGTGATGGCGGTGAACGTGCGGGGCATCTTCCTCTGCTGCAAGTATGGCATCCCCCCGATGCTCCAACGTGGCCGCGGCTCGATCATCAACGTCGCCTCCTTTGTGGCGCTGGTCGGCTGCAGCGTGCCCCAGGACGCCTACACCGCCTCCAAGGGAGCCGTCATCTCCCTGACCAAGTCGCTGGCCATCCAGTTCCGGCCCCGGAGCATCCGCACCAACGCCATCTGCCCCGGACCGATCGAGACACCGCTCATGACGGACTGGCTGCTCAAGGACGAGGAGGCGCGGCGGCTCCGGCTGGGCCGCCAGCCCAGTGGTCGCTTCGGTCGCCCGGAGGACGTGGTCAACTGCGCGCTGTACCTCGCATCTGACGAATCCGACTGGACCAACGGCGCGGTGATGGTGATCGATGGCGGCATCACGAGCAATTACTTCTAGGTGTGGAGCATCGTCTCAGTCCTTTGGACTTGCGGGGGCGGCGGACACCCGGCGAATAAATTCGCGGGCTACGACCTGCGAAGTCCGCCTGCGCGGACTCTCCAGCCGCTAGCCTTTTCTCCGGTCCGACCCAGCCCGCGACGGCGGGCTTCGCAAGGGGTAGCCCGCGAATTTATTCGCCGGGAGACCTGTTGGGACATGCCGCCAACGCCACTGCCCAATTCCAGCTCAGCCCGTCTGCGAGATGGCAGCGACATCGAGGAATCGCTCAAACCAGCGCTCCGCAGCGAGAACCATGAAGACGTGCTCCCCATCGAAGAGGTCCAGCGCACAGGCGTCCGGGGCGCCGGCTGCGGCGTAGGCGCCCCGGACCGTGCCGAAGCCCGCTTCCACCTCCGCAATCCCGTAGAGTCCGTCACGCCGGCCGTTCTGAATCAAGAGGGGGCGCGGAGCGACGAGCGCGGCTACGTCGGGCAGGTCGCACACCGGCAACAGGCCGAAGAGGTGGTTGCAGAGGTCCCAGCCGTGCAGTCGGCGCCAGGTCTGGACCTCGCGGCGCAATGAGGTGAAGTAGCCGCTCACTACGGCAGCCCGCACCCGCTCGTCGAAGGCGGCGAGGAAGAGCGTGCGCTTCCCGCCCTCGGAGAGGCCGACGACGCCGAGCCGCGTCGGGTCCACCTCGGGGCGCGACGCCAAAACTGTCAGCCCGCGGCTGTCGTCCAGCAGGCGCAGACCGGTGAGCGATAGGCCCAGGTACTCCGTGACCCGGCCCATCGCGTTGTGGTAGCCGCCACTCTTATCCGGGGCGCGCTCTCCGAAGCCCAGTGCGTCGGGCGCAAGTGTGACGTAACCCCGTTGAGCGAAACGGACGGCGAAGTCGTAGTTATGGCTGGCAATGTAGGCAGCCACGGTGTCGTTGGGGGGCACGCCGGCGACGAGTGCCTTGCCAAGATTGTCGCCGTGGCCGTGCAGGCAGAGCAGGCCCGGCGACGGTGTGGCGGCCGGCGGATCGGGCGCCAGCAAGTAGGCGCTCACGGTGCCGCCGAAGGCGCCGGTGTAGCACAGGTGGTGGCGGACGTAGCCGGCACAGGGCACGGTGTCGCTGATTTCGGCGGCAACTGGCTGGACGGACTCCGGGGTTACACCGAGCACCGGCTCCAGTGCGGCTCGTAGCTCCGCCTGCCAGTCGCGCAGCGTTGCTGGATCGTTGATCGATTCCGGCAAGCTCAAGCGCGCAGGCGTCGCTTCGACGAGGCGCTGGAGGAGCTCGTGGGTGGCCAGCCCGGGCGCGGAACTAGCCGGCAACGCGCCGGTGGCGGTGTTGTTCATCTAGACGCCACCGGCCACGTTGTGGCCGCTAATAGGCAGATACTCCGGCTGGGGAGGCTTGCCGGTGTAGTGGTACTCGGTCGCCATGTAGCTCATGGTGATAGCGCGCCGCGGCATGGTCGATTGGTTCGCCGCCGTTCCGTGCAGCAGCAGGCTGTGGAAGAAGAGGCCGCTGCCCGGCGCCATCTCGACGGCAGCCACGTCCTTCGGGTCGTAGTGCTCCTCGGGGATCACGTAGTCGTCGGTCACGTGGACGTGGGGCAAGGCGCCGCGCTGGTGGCTTCCAGGTACCGCGGTCATGCAGCCGTTCACCAACAAGGATGGGTCGAACGGCATCCAGCAGGACCACAGCGCCATCGGCTCGATGGGCCAGTAGGGGGAGTCCTGGTGCATTCCCTTGGCCGAGCCCACGCCGGCTGGCTTCATCAGCACGTCAGCGCGGAAGAGCTTGAGGTTGGCACTCATCAGCTCCTGCATCATCGCCACGATGGTGGGGTGCAACACCAACTGGCGGAAGAGATCGTCGCCGTTGGCGACGCCGCTGATCTTGCGCACGTCGTCGCCCGGCGTCGCGCTCAGCTCGCCCCGGGCGACGCGTGGCTCTCGCTGAATGGCGAGTCCGGCGCCCAGCGGTCGGGTACCGTGGGCATACTCGGTCAGCCGCTCCATGTAGGCGCGGCATTGGTCGGGAGAGATGAGGCCCTCAACCACGAAATAGCCATCTTCCTCCGCTTGCCGGCGCTGCGCCGCCGTCAGCGTGCTGTTTGCATTCTGCGTTGCCATGATCCGACTCCTTGCTCTCTTGGTTTGCCGTCCCGAAACCACGCCGGATTAACCGACCAACACAGTGTCGGTGGCGGCAGCTCGACCCGCCCCACAAGGGGCAGGCTAAGAGTACAAAGCCGGCTAAAGCCGGCTGAACCGCTGTTTCCCAGGAGACTCAAGCGCATAATGGGATTTCAGCAGCACATGACGCGTATCATGTGCCCGTTCATCAGCATGGTTCCCGTAGTCCAGCCGGCTCTAGCCGGCTTTGTACTCTTAGCCTGGGGCTTGAGCCCCAGGTACGGCGCCATGCCGCGCAGTCCGGTTCCGCGCCGAATTGTCCAACTCATGCCCCGGCGCCATCCGACACACCGAGCCACCGCCCAAAGAAATCGAAGGCCAATCGACCGCTAAAGGAGTGCGGGCCCGGGAACACGTCGCGGGAGAGTCGGTCCGCCGCGCCCGCGGCCGCGTAGACCTGCTCCACTTCGCCGTAACAGCGCAGGGCATCGTCCACCACGAAACATTCGTCCCGCTCGCCGATCTCGGCCAGCAACGGCTTCGGCGCGATCAGACTGGCGACGGTGGAGACGTCACCGAAGGTCAACAGGTCGCGCATGTACTGGTTGCCGCAGAAGTTGCCGCGCCCGCGTAGCGTCAGCGCGTCGTCGCGGACGGTGCTCAAGTAGCAAGCGATCACCGCCGCCTTGATACGGTCGTCTAGAGCGGCGAGGTAGGTCGTCATGGTGCCGCCGAAGGAGAGGCCGACGCAGCCGATGCGCTCGGGGTCGACCTCCGGCCGGCTTTGCAGGTAGTCGATGCCGCGCATGCCGTCCCACAGGTCCAGAGCCAGCAACTGGAAGCCGAAATATCCATAGGCCATGTACAGCACGTTGCAAGGATCGCGACCGTTGCGCACCCAGTCGGACGGCGCCTTGCGCTCGCCGAAGCCGCGCCAGTCGGGGGCGAGGCAGACGTAGCCGCGGCGCGCGAACTGGCGGGCGTAATCGTAGTTCTGCCGGGTCACGCTCGCTTGCTGACGCTCGCGCTCCGCTACCGGCAAGGATTCGTCCAGCACCCCGGCCGGGTCGTCCTTGCCGCGACCGTGCCCGTGCGCGCACATCAGTGCCGGTCGCCGCTCGCCCGGCCGGATATCCTTCGGCAGCAGCAGCCAGGCGGGGACGGTGGTGAAAGCATCGCTGTCATACAGCACCTTGATCCGCCAGTGGTCGCCGGCGTCATGCCGCTGGCCCTCCTCGGCGGCCAGCGGCACGGACTCGGGCCACGAGCCGAGCGCCTCGACCAGGCGGGTCTTGACCCGCATGCGCCAGGGCTGCCACTCGGCCGCCGTGCGTGGCAGAGTCCAATGGCTCCCTGGCGATGGGGCGGTCGACCTGGCCCGCGCCAGGATGCCGTCCAGTGGGTCGATCAAGCGTTGGGCGCACACGAAAACGTCGTTCCTCTCCCGTTCAGAATAGCCAGGCTCAGGATGACCAGGCCTTGTCCAATACTACCTGCATGGCTTTGGCGGCCTCGGCCACGCCGTCGTGCGCCGACACCTTGTTCTGCATCACGTCATTGACTTGCTGGTCGATCACCTTCTGCCAGTCTCCCCTACTCGGGCCAACCACGAGCTGTGTCAGGTATTGCTCGTCCAGGTACACCTTCAGGTTGGCGGGTGGCTCGTTCTTCTGGTCGTCCAGCCAGGCCTTCGCGGCGCCCTTCATGATCGGCGCCTTGCCCTGCCCAAAGGTCAGCGGTGGTCGGTCCGGTCGGATGGAATCCACAAGAAGCTCCCAGGCGGCATCCTTCATCCTGGAGGGCGAAGAGATGACGTACTGATTCGACCAGGCGACGTTGAATTGCCCCTTGCTGCCCTTAGGGTTGGCGGTGACGTCCCAGGAAAGGCTCTTCTGCTGGCGATCGGTGCCGAGATCGCCGCAGCAGTTCCACATGCTGATGGCCTGCTGTCCTCTCACGAACCAGCCCTTGTCCGGCGCCTTGGTGGTCGGTGGCGGCGCGGCGTGGCTCGCGTACATCAGGTCGTGCAGGTACTGGATCGAGGCGACGTTCTCCTCAGAGTTGAAGGTGCATTGGCGATAATCGGAGCTGAAGAAGCTGCCGCCATTCGAAGGGATCATGCAGCCGAGGATGGGAGTGGTATAGCCGGTATAGGACGTGCAGCCCCATTGCGGCCTGCTGGCGTCGGTCAGCTTGGACGCGGCGTCGCGGAACTGGTCGTAGGACCATGTGCCGTCCGGAAACGGGATGCCGGCATGCTGGAAGAGGTCCTTGTTGTAGGTTAGCCAGGTGTTGACCCATTCGTACGGTATGGCGTACAAGTCGGCCTTGACCGACGGGTAGCGCAGGGCGTCGAAGAACACCTGGTAGTAGTTGCTCAAATCCAGCTTGCTGCGATTGGCGTAGGGCTGCAGGTCGGTAAGGTAGCCCTTCTTAGCATAATCGTAGACGGAGGACACGCTAACGAAGGATACGTCCGGCGGGGTGCCGGCGACTGCAGCTTGCTGATACTTGGTATAGACATCGGAGTTGTAATCGGCCTCGAGCTCGACCTTCGGATTTTTGGCCCGGAAGTAGTCGAGGAAGCCGTCCTTGTCGCCTTGTTCATACCCGGTCTTTGTGCCTTCGGTGGTGTTCCAGAAGACAAGCTTCCCGCTTTCGCTTGCCGGCGCGCTCGCGGCCGCTGTTGGGGCGGCGGCATTCGCTGACGATGTGGCGGACTGCGTGGTTGCAGACGATTGCGCTGTTGCGCTGCCGACGGCGCTGGTTGCGCTGGCGACGGTGGACACGCCACTGCTGCCGCTGGCGGTACTCGCTGCGCTGGACACCGGGCCCGTGCCGATCGTCGCCTCAGGCGTTGCCGTTGCCCCACCGCCGCATGCAGCCAGCAGACTCACGCCGACACCGGACGCGACCAGCACGAGCAGTTTGCGCCGACTCACGGATGATGATTCGGCACGACGAGCCGACCGGTATGCCATGTCTCCCACCCTTCGTTTGCGGTTGCTGGGAGCGGTACCCCAGGAATACCTCCCCCTGATCTGGCGGCCTAATTTGTATCCGACCCGGAAGGTTCGGATAATGGACTCATCGCGCGCCGTTTTGCACTTTCTTGACGTTTCGGCAGCCATCACGATGGCGTAACTCGAATGTCGCTGCTGTGGCACGGTGTACCATACTGAGTGTCAGCGGCGTACACGGTCGGGGAGTTAGCTAGGGCGGGATGGCAGTGGTCGTGGGGTCCGGCTTGAGTCCTCTCGCACCGAGAACGAGGCTCTGGGAAGGGCTGGGGCGAGAGTGGTCGGTCGAGCCTGGGTACGTCGGCGAATTCCATTGCGCCCCGGAATGGCGCGTGATGCCACGCGTACTCCCCGACTTTACGTTCTGGTTCGTCCGAGGTGGCGCAGCCGACTTGCAGTGCGCCGGCCGGAGTTACGCCATGCGTGCGGGCGACTTGCTGCTGGTTCCGCCGGGCGTCGTCCATACAGCGTCGCACGACCCGACACAGCCGCTTTGGACCGTCACGGCTCACTTTGTTCCGGTCGACGCAACCGGGGTACCCTGGTCCGTACCATCGGAGGATCTCCCGCCGATCCACCGTCGGCTCCTAGAGCCACAGGTCTTCGACCAGCACTTCTCCCGTCTACTGATGCTGTCGGCGCTGCGATCGCCCGCATGGCAAGTGATCTCGCGGTCGCTCTACCTCGCCTTACTGGCCGAGCTCTATCGAGAGGATGTGCAGGCGACCCTCACCCACGGTTACGGGCGCCAAAACTATCCGGCTCTTGCTGAGACGCTCCTACAATTGGAAGCGGAGGGCCGCTATTTCGTTCATCCCGGTATCCTGGCGGAGGCTTGTGGCTTCTCGCTTGGTCACTTCAGCCGCATCTTCCATCGCCAATTCGGCTGCACGCCGCAACAGTATCTACTACGCCGGCGCATAGACCGGGCACGTCACCTTCTGTTGGAGAGCGACCTGAGCGTGCAACAGGTGGCGCAGGCGCTAGGCTACCGCGACATCTTTTTCTTCACGCGGCAGTTCAAGGCTGTGGCCAAACAGCCACCAGCTACCTTCCGGCGAGCCGGACGAGCGTAGCACGACGCATGAATTGGGCGCGCATTGATAGTCCCTCCCTCCGATTCGAAGCGACCGTGGTGCGTCACCGGTGGGGCGTCGGCACTTACTCCCGCAAGAACTGTCCCAGCGCGTTCAGGAATGGCCGTGGATGCGTGGTCGGCAGCTGGTGTCCGGCGCCGGGGACGACGAGCAGCTCGGCAGGGTGGAACAATGCCAGCAGGTCGCGGCCGTGGCGCGGATCGATCAGGTCGTCGGCATCGCCGTACATCAGGAGCGCCGGCACGTCGGCGCGTTGCAAGCGCAGCCGCATGTTCTCACGCACGATGCAGGAGTCGAACGTCTCGCGCAGCGACGCCCAGCAAAACTTCACCGCGTCTTGGATCGCTTCTTTCGTCAGGTCCCGCGTATCGCTGCCCAGCCGGATCAGCGTCTTGCTCGGCCAGCCAACCACCCAGCGCGCCGTGTGTGGACGCTGGGCCAGCAGTCGCATCCAAAGCGGCGCCCGCGCCAGCTCCCCGAGGTTCTGCTGGACTGTACCCGTAAACGGCGTCGTGACGAGCACCAGACGCCGGACCAGGTCGGGAAAATCGGACACCAGGCGGAGGGCGATGACCCCGCCGAGCGAGTGGCCGACGATGGCGGCCGGCTGCAGGCCAATGGTCGTCAGGAACTGGTGGATGACCTTGGCATGGTCCGCCAGCGAGTAGCCGGAGCGCGGCTTGGCCGACTCGCCGAATCCTTTCAGATCGGGAGCAACGACCATGTGCGTCTTGGCGAGCTCCTGGGCCGTCGATAGCCAGTAGCGCCCGGAGCCGCGGAAACCGTGCAACAGCAACACCGGCTCTCCCGCGCCGGCGGCGCGATAACACAGGCGCAGCCCATCGACGTCGGCAAAGCTCGGCTGCCAAAAGCCGCTGGGAGCCGGCGCGCTGAGGGGACGCCTGCCCAGCGCAAATGTGGGGTGGTCCCCTTGCCTCGATGCCACCTGCCTCCTACATCCTGATCGGCCGCCAGCGCCAGCAGCCGCTCGCCTTAATGACAGCATGCCCTGCGATGCACATGCAAGCGCTGGGCCAAGGCGGTCGCGGGGTGAAGCCGGGGCGGCGCTCTCCGTTCTGCCGAGCGCGACGCTGCTCCCCAACTGATTCCTCATAGAACAACAGTCCTATTTGAGTCAGCATTTGCCCTTTCATGACGCTATACTCCAGACCCGGATCCTGGCATCTAGCCGCGAGGGATGGGCCGTTGGGCAACGTCGACACGGTGCTGCGCGAAATCCGCGAGCACGCGCCGGTAGGGGCCATCACGGCCTGGCGACACCTCTCGCCGCGTCCGGCCCGCTACGGAGTCTGGCCCTCGCACCTCGACGCGCGCCTGGTCGCTCAGCTTGCCGCTCGGGGGATCGAGCGGCCGTATGTCCACCAGGCGGAGGTGCTGGAGCGCCTGCGCGAGGGCAAGCACGTGGTGGTGGTCACACCCACGGCGTCGGGCAAGACACTCTGCTACAACGTGCCGGTGGTGCAGCGCATCCTGGAAGAGCCGTCGGCGCGCGCGCTGTACATCTTCCCGACCAAGGCGCTGGCGCAAGACCAGTTGAACGAGCTGTACACGCTGACCGCGCCACTGGACGTCGGTATCAAGACCTTCACCTACGACGGGGACACTCCCCAATCGGCGCGGCACGCCATCCGGAGTGCAGGGCACATCGTCATTACTAACCCCGACATGCTGCACACGGCGATCCTGCCCCAGCACACCCGCTGGATGAAGCTGTTCGAGCAGTTGCGCTATGTAGTCATCGACGAGCTGCACGCCTATCGTGGCGTGTTTGGGAGCCACGTCGGCAATGTGCTGCGGCGGCTCCAACGAATCTGCGAGTTCTACGGCGCCAGGCCCCAGTTCATCTGCTGCTCGGCCACCATCGCCAATCCCCGCGAGCTGGCGGAGCTGCTGGTGGACGAGCAATTCGCCATCGTGGACAATGACGGCTCACCGCGGGCGGAGAAGCACCTGCTGCTCTACAACCCCCCGGTGGTCAACCGCGAGCTGGGTATCCGCCGCAGCTCGCTGCTGGAGGCGCGTACCCTGGCCGAGCGCTTCCTGCGCCACAACGTGCAGACCATCCTCTTCTCGCGTAGCCGGCTGAGCGTAGAAATCATGGTGACCTACCTGAAGCAGATGCTGCGGCTGCCACCCGACCAGACAGCGCGGGCCGTCCGCGGCTATCGCGGCGGCTACCTGCCCAACGAGCGGCGCGAGATCGAGGCAGGCCTGCGTGACGGCAGCGTGCGAGCCGTCGTCTCCACCAACGCCCTGGAGCTGGGCATCGACATTGGCCAGCTCCAGGCGGCCATCATGGTCGGCTATCCCGGTGCCATCGCCTCGACCTGGCAGCAGGCCGGACGTGCCGGCCGGCGCTCCGGCACGTCCGTGGCTATCCTGGTGGCGAGCTCGGCGCCGTTGGATCAATACATCGTCAGCCACCCGGAATACTTCTTCGAAGGCGCAGTGGAGGGCGCAGTCGCCAACCCGGCCAACCCTTTGATCTTGAATGCCCACACCAAGTGCGGCGCCTTCGAGCTGCCCTTCGCCGACGGCGAGTCGCTGGGCCATCTCCGGCTGGACGCCACGTTGCAGGAACTGGAGCAGGCGCTGGTCGTCCACCACACCGGCGGCCTCTGGCACTGGTCGGCGGACAAGTTCCCGGCGGCGGACATCAGCCTGCGCTCCGCTTCGGCCGAAAACGTGGTGATCGTCGACACCACCGGGGGGAGCCGGGTGATCGGTCAGATGGACCGCATCGCCGCGCTGACCATGCTGCACGACGGCGCCATCTACCTGCATGAGGGGGTCCAGTACTACGTCGATCGCTACGACGTCGACGAGCACCGGGCCTACGTCCACCACGTCGACGTCGACTACTACACCGACGCCGAGCTGGACGTGGACCTGCGGGTGCTGGAGCCGTTGGAGGAGCAGGCCCTGGGGGAGGCGAGCCTGGCCTTTGGCGAGGTAGCGGTGACCATCCGGCCGAGCATCTACAAGAAGATCAAATTCCACACTCACGAGAACGTGGGGTCGGGTGAGATCCATCTGCCGCAGAGCGACATGCACACCAGCGCCATGTGGCTGGCGCTGGCCGACGCGCGACCCGACGGACTAGCCGGTAGCGAGCTGGCCATGGGCCTGCAGGGGATGCGCCACCTGCTGGCCAACGTCGCGCCGCTCTACGCCATGTGCGACCCGCGCGACGTGCGCGCCGTGGCGGAGGTCAAGTCGCCCCACACCCGCCGCCCGACGCTCTACCTCTACGACGCCATGCCCGGCGGCGTCGGGCTGGCAGCCCGCCTCTACGGGCAGGCGGAAGCGCTGCTACGTTCAGCTTACGAGCTGGCGGCGGGGTGCGCCTGCGAGGCGGGCTGCCCCTCCTGTGTGGGTCCGGTCCAGGAGGTCGGCGAGCAGGCAAAGCGGGCCGCCCTTACTATGCTGACCGAACTGTTGCAGAGCCATGTCCTGGCCGGCTGACGTCCCGGTCCGGCGACTCCGGCCGCCAATGACGATCCAGGAGCTCTGGCCGGACTGTTGCTCTGAGGGACCTCACGGCGCCATCGTCGCCCGCGACGTGTACTACGCGCCCGATCACCGCTACGGCCATCTGCCCATCGGCGCCCTGCTCGAGCCCTTCGCGCAGCCCCCGCGCCTGATCGGTGGGGAGGATCTGCTAGGCATGCGCTTCGCCGATGCGCTCTTCCTGGACACGGAGACGACCGGCCTGTCCGGCGGCACCGGCACCTACGTCTTCCTGGTCGGCGTCGCCCGCTTCGTCGATGGACGGTTGCTGCTGCGGCAGTTCTTCCTGCGCGAGCTGCACGAGGAGCGAGCGCTGCTCCAGGCGCTGAACGAGTTTGCGGCAGGCTGCACCGGGCTCGTGACCTTCAACGGCAAGGCCTTCGACCTGCCGCTGCTGAACAACCGCCACATCATGCAGCGCAGCCGATCGCGGCTGCCCGACGATCTCCACCTCGACCTCTTGTGGCCGGCGCGGCGCATCTGGAGTCGCCGGCTCACCAGCTGCTCGCTGACGTCGCTGGAGCGCGAGCTGCTCGGCGTCGCGCGCCAGGGCGACGTGCCGGGCGCACTGATTCCTGAGCTCTATTTTCGCTATCTCCGCGGAAAGGACGCCTCCCCGCTAACGGCCGTGTTCGAGCACAACCGGCGCGATGTGCTGGCGCTGGCGGCGCTGGCCGGCTTGCTCTGCGGCGCGGCGCTCCAGCCGGTAGACTATATCCAGCATCCCGTGGACCTGGTGGCGCTGGGCCGGCTGTTCCTCCGCGAACGGGACTATGGGCAGGCCGAGTGCTGCTACGACCGGGCGCTGGCGGGGCAGTTGCCGCGCGGCGAGCGAGGCTGGGCCTGGCTGGGGTTGGCCGAGGTCTACCGCCGTACCGGGCGTGGCGAAACGGCGCTACCGCTGCTACAGGTGGCGGCGCGGCAGGGGGGACCGGCTGGATTGGAGGCGGCGATCACGCTAGCCAAATACCTCGAGCACCGCGCCCGCGACTTCGACGCCGCCGCCGAGATGACCGCGCAAGCGCTGCAGAGTGCCGGCAACCAGGTCCGCCAGCGTGCCGACCTGCTCAGCCGCATGTCGCGCTTGCAACGGAAGCAGGCACGGGCCGCTGCCACGGAGTTAGCAACACACCACACGACTGGAGAGACCGATGCCGTCACTTCCTCGCCCCTTCATCCGGCGGCCCTCGCCTAGCCCGACGCCGCCGGCCAGCGTCGGCTCCAAGACGCTGCCGCCGCCGTCGATGCGTCACGGTCGCGGCGGGCCGGCTACCGCCATCGCGCCGCGTACCCAGGCGACGGTAGCAGACCAACCGGTGCAGACCGTTCGGCCACGGCGTAGCTTTTTCGACCGGATCTTCCCGGTCCAGCCGGGCATGAAGGAGCCGCCCTGGACGCGGACGATTGGGCTCATCGTCGCGCTGACGATCATCTGGGAGGTTCTCTGGTTCGTCACCTACTACTTCTTCCCCAGTCCGACGGCGCACAACCTCGCGGCCACCTACGGCGTGGTCGCCAAGTTCTTCCCGTTCGCCCTGGCGCTGTCGGCGCTCGGCTCCATCCCCGGCTTCTACCTGATGCGCTCGCGCATCCGCCGCGCCAATCAGGCCCTGGAGCAGGAGCAGGCGGCGCAGCGCGCGATGGCTCGCCAGCGCCCTGCCGACACGCCGATGTCGTCGCGGGCGCGCCGCCGCCACGAGGCCAAGCGGCGGGGACCGAGCGCGCGGCGGTGAGGGAACGGCCCCATCCCCGGCCCCTCCCCAGCAGAGCTGGGGAGGGGCCGGGGATGGGGCATAACCCGGTAGCACACGAACACAGAAAGTGACCAACATGCCAACCCTCGAGGGCCGCTACGACTTCAAGGCCGCGGAGCCGCGGCTGCAGCAGCTATGGGCCGACGGCCACATCTACGAGTTCGACCCGGCGCACGGTGGCCAGCCGTATACTGTAGATACGCCCCCACCCACGGTATCTGGTCAGATTCACGTGGGACACGTCTATTCGTATACCCAAGCCGACGTCATCATTCGCTACCAGCGCATGCGCGGGCGGCAGGTGTTCTATCCCTTCGGCTTCGACGACAATGGGTTGCCGACGGAGCGCTTCACCGAGAACAGCAGGGGCATTCGGGCTAGGGATGTCGGGCGGCGCGCCTTCATCGAGGCCTGCCTGTCCTTGTCGGAGGAGGTCGAGGCCAAGTTCGAGCGCTTCTGGAAGCGGCTAGGGCTGAGCGTGGACTGGCGGCTGCGCTATTCCACTATCGACCCGCGCTCGCGGCGCATCTCCCAGGCGGCCTTTCTGGACCTCTACGAGAAGGGACAGGTGTACCGGCAGGAGGCGCCGACGCTGTGGTGCCCCGAGTGCGGGACCGCCGTGGCGCAGGCCGACGTTGACGACAAGTCCGGGGTGGCGAGCGTCTTCACGACCATCCCTTTCACCCTCGACGACGGTCGGGTGGTCCCCATCGCCACCACCCGACCGGAGCTGCTGGCCGCCTGCGTGGCGGTGTTCGTCCACCCCGACGACGAGCGCTACCGAAGCTTCGTCGGTCACACCGCAACCACCCCGCTGTTCGACCTACAGGTACCGGTGCTGGCCGACGCCCAGGTAGACCGCGAGAAGGGCACCGGCGTGGTGATGTGCTGCACCTTTGGGGACGTCACCGACGTGGCGTGGCAGCGCGCCTACCGGCTGCCCTTACGCATCGTCATTACCCGCGACGGACGGCTCAACGAGCTGGCCGGACCCTACGCCGGGCTGCGCATCAAGCAGGCGCGGACAAGGATTCTCGACGATCTAGCAACCGCCGGCAAGATCATTGAGCAGCGCCAGATCGAGCATACGGTCGGCGTTCACGAGCGCTGCGGCACCGAGATCGAGTACCTCGTCGCCGGCCAGTGGTTTGTCCGGCTGCTCGAGCACAAGCAGCGCTTCCTGGAAGCCGGCCGCCGCGTCAAGTGGCATCCTCAGCACATGCGGGCGCGTTACGAGAGCTGGATCGAGGGGCTCAACTGGGACTGGAACATCTCGCGCCAGCGCTACTATGGCGTCCCCTTCCCCGTCTGGTATTGCCGCGGCTGCGGCCATCCAGTCCTGGCGAGTCGGGAGCAGCTCCCGGTCGATCCGCAGGAGACCCAGCCGGCGGTCGGACGCTGTCCCGACTGCGGCGGTGCTGAGCTGGAGCCGGAGACGGACGTGCTCGACACCTGGGCTACCTCGTCGGTGACCCCGCAAATCTGCGGCAGCCTGCTGGCGCCCTTTGGCATCACTGAGGCGGAGTTCGATCGCCGTTTCCGACCAATGTCGCTGCGGCCCAACGCGCACGACATCATCCGCACCTGGGACTTCTATACCATCGTGCGCAGCCTTTCCCTCACCGGCGACATCCCCTGGACCGACGTGCTGATCTCCGGCCATGCTCTCGACCCGGCGGGCAAGAAGATTTCTAAGAGCAAGCTCAAGGCGGCGGAGGATCCTAGCGCGATGTTGGAGCAATACTCCGCCGACGCCGTCCGCTATTGGGCGACCAGCGTGCGCACCGGAGGCGACACCTTGCTCAGCGACGAGGTGATGAAGAACGGCAACCGCCTGGTGACCAAGCTCTGGAACGCGGCCAGATTGGTCTTACCGCACCTTGACGGGTACCAGCCCGCCGCGGAGCCGCCTGCCGGACTCAACGCCACTGATCGCTGGCTCCTGGCGCGCCTGTACGAAACGATCCGCCGAGCCACCGCGGCAATGGACGAGCACGAGTTCGCCGCCGCCAAGGCTGAGACCGAGCGCTTTCTCTGGAGCGATCTTTGCGACAACTACCTGGAGCTGGTCAAGTTCCGTCTCTATGGCGACGCCGCCGAGTCCGATCAGGCCGGCCGCGAGGCGGCTCGCTTCACCCTTGCCCACGCGTTGCCGGCGGTGCTCAAGCTGTTCGCGCCGTTCCTGCCGCACATCACCGACGAGTTGTATCGGGTGGGTTTCGCAGGCGCGGAAGACGCCGCCTCCATCCACATTGCTCGCTGGCCGGTCGCTCCTGCATCGTGGGCCAACGAGGAGGCTGAACGAGCCGGACGGGCAATCCTGGAGGTGACCGAAGCGGTGCGCCGCTGGAAGTCTGAGCGGCGCCTTAGCATGGCAACACCGCTGGCCGCGGTTCAGGTGGACTGCCCTGCCGACCTGATTCGGGCAGTCGAGAGCGCGGTCCGGGATCTGCAGAGCGTGAGCCGGGCACAGCAGATTGAGCTGCGCCGGAGCCCTATCGGCACGGAGTTGGTAACGACCGTTCGACCGTTGGCGGAAGGCGGACCAGCGGTGCAATCGGCCGGGGCTTAGGCCCATGTGGTTCATCGAGTGCATCGCGTATCCGTCCGCCGCCCCTTATTCAACTCACCCCCAAGGGGCCTATCGCTGCTCGCCCTGCAAACGACGCAGCTCCTCCCACAGCCTCGCCGCCTCTTCGCCTTCCGTAGGGAGTCGTTGCCCCTGCTCGTCAAGGGCGCGGAGCCAGCGGCCCGCCTCAACGTACAGCCGCAAGCCACCCAGCTCCCGGCTTACCAGGCATCCATCTCCATCCGGCTGCCAGGACCCGAAATTGCCCGCTGTATCGCGCCGATAGCCGAAGAGGAGTGGGCCTCCGTCGCGCCGCTCCGGTGCGAAGATGGCATATTCCCGGACTCCCATGGCGTCGTAGATGGCCGGCTTGTCTTCAGAGTCGCGCTCCCAACTCTTCTCGCTGGACATCTCGACCACGAACTGGGGCGGCTTGCCTTCCCGCTCGACGTTCCACGATGTTCGCAACCGGTCCGGCGCTTCGACCATGAGCAGGTCCGGCGCCACGTTGAGGCGCCGGTTGCTCCTGCCACGCCGCATGGTCACCTTGAGATAGGAGGCGAGGTACCACGGCAGGTGGTGTCGCTCCACGTGGTAGCGTAGGATTGACTTGAGCACATCCACGCCCCGTACCTGCAAATCGGCCATGACCATCCAGGGCGCATCCTTCGTATCGTTCGGCGTAGTGAGCAACAGGAGATCACGGTCGAGATCCGTAGACAGCGCCGCCACGGCTGCATCCTCCCTTACGGTGCTGGCTCTGACGTGCCGGGGATAGTTGCTCGACACAAGTCAGTAAGGCGATTCTACCAGCGCCGGCCATTGGGCTTGGTGATAAGGCGGTGCGCACATCGTTCCGCCGAATCAACGGTGCCGCCACTCCCGAATGAGGGAAGGTACACTAGGTGCCGTCCATCTCTGTGGTCGCCGGGCGTGCATGATGGGAGGAAGTAATGCCGATCTACATCGGTCTGCACAAGTTCACCGAGCAAGGTCGCAAGGAACTGAAGGGGTTCGCCGACCGGATGGAGGCGGCCCAGAAGAACGCGCAACAGCACGGCATCCGCGTCCTGGGCCAGTACGTCACCATGGGCGAGTACGACGCGGTCACGATCGTCGAGGCGCCCGACGAGGAGACGGTGGCGAAGGGCGCGCTGCGGATACTGGCCGGCGGCCACACGGTGTCCAGCACCGTGCGGGCGTTTACCCCGGAGGAGTTTCGCAAGCTGGCGAGCGATCTGCCGTAGCGACGAGACTCCCTTTCACCACCGACTGCGCGATCGCCGCGCGGCGAGTTTCCCGGGTTCGGTTTGTGGCGCTTCCTTCAAGTCGGGGTGACTCATCGTTGTCATCCTGAGCGGCGGCGAAGGACCCCTGGCGCGACCGTTGGCGCTGCGCAGGGCCGCACGGCGTCCGGATTGGCTGGCCAGGGGTCCTTCGCCGCCGCTCAGGATGACAACGGGAGGGCCGCACGGCGAGGGTAACTTCCCCGAACTGGGTGAATGCACCACTCAGTACGTCGGCGGCTTCCAGCCCTGATCCAGGTAGCTCCCTGAAAGGTCGCGGCGGACCTTGGCTTGATCCAGCAGCGGCTGGATCACCTCGTTCAGCTTGGCCGTGGTCGACTGGACGTTCTCCTTGTTCTTCCACATGGCGTCGATGGTCTTGCCGATCTGCGTATCCATCTGCGGCCAGACGTCGGTTACCGCCTGCAGCCCCTCGTGGTCCGGTCCTTCCGCGAACACCTTCCAGTCGACAGCGTCGCCTTGCTCAAGGAAGTCTTTGGATGTGGCAACGCTCTTGCGGGACGGCACCCCTCGCCCGCTTTTGCCAATGATCAGTTGACCTTCTGGTCCGGTGATGTACTCCATCAGCTTGAACGCTTCGTCCTTGTTCTTGCTGCCGTCCCAGATCGTCAGCGAATCTGACGGATCGCGCGTCCACACGCCCGCCCTTCCCTTCGGGACAACGCCCACATTCCAGGGTACCTTGGCGCCTGCGCGCAACCCGGGTATGGAGTAGGGACCGCTCAGGAACATGGCATTGCCGCCGGTGTTGAAGCCTTTGTCTTTTTGGGACGGCTGCGCCCAGACGTTGTACTTCCAGCGCAGGTCGACCAGATACTGCCAGGCGTCGATTACCTGCTGCTGGGTGAATTGCACCTTGGTCAACTGCTCGTTGACGACGTGGCCGCCGTTGCTCCAGATCCAGGGCAGGCTGTAGACCCACCATTCGGAGATGGTGCAGCCGAACACGGACTTGTCCGGCTTGGTGAGCTTCTGGGCGGCGTTGAGGAAGGCATTCCAGTCCCAGGTATCGTCGCCCCAGGTACTCGACGGCGGCTGCACTCCGGCCTGCTGGAAGAGATCCTTGTTGTAGTAGACCACCACCGGCGTGGTATCCCAGGGCACGGCGTACTGGTGTCCCTGGATCTTGCCCTTCGACCAGGTAACGGCGTAGTACTCTTCCGGCTTGACGATGGTCGACTTGGCAATGTAGGGGTCCAGATTCGCGAACACGCCATCGACGGCGTAGTGTGGCACCTGCTTGGTTTCGTACTCGTAGAGATCCCCGCCGCTGCCCCCGGCGAACTGCACCGCGAACTTCTCGAAGCTCAAGCCCGTGTCGACGTACTCCACGGTAATACCGGTCTGCTTGTTGAAGTTGGCGACGATCTGCTCGAATGGCTTCTTCTCGTCGACACCCAGAGCAGGTGATTCGAAGACGACCGTACCCTTGCCGGACGATTTGGGCGGGGGCGCCGGGGACGCCTTGGCACTGGCGCTGCCGCTGGCGGCCGCGGAGGCGCCCGTGGCCGCGCTGGATGATGCGCGGGCGCTTGCCGCCACGGCCGCCGCGCCGCTGGTGGCGCCGGCAGCGGTGACGCTTGCAGACGATGGCGCGGCGGCGCCGCCCGCGCCGCAGGCGGCCAGCAGCGCCACGGAGGCAGCGGCAATCCCCCCTGCTCCAACGAGGCGGAGACAGCGTCTCCGCGTGATTCCGCGCCGCTCTCGACTAGCCTGATCCACGAGACACCTCCTCAATCCGAGTGCGCAACGTATAACCTGAGCGCTCACCGTCCCGCTGAATCCCCACGACTGGCGGTTGGCTGGAGTTCCCACACGAATGGTCGTTTCCCATGCGCAGCCGTGGGCTAGCAGGGGCGATGCCACTCCGCCGGACTCTGAACCGCGACTTCAGGCACGCGCGCTACGGACAGGATATGCGGTAACCCCTGCCGATGCAAGAGGCGTTGGGCGGGCGTCACGTTGCTGCCGGCGTGTGGCGCCGGGGTACGCTCCACGGGCGTTCGACCCGGCTCACTCGTCCCACAGCGCAACGGCTGGCCCATATGGCGCCAGTGCCGTGGTCGGGTATTGGTTGAAGATAGTGTCGTGGTGCTGAGCGGCGAGCTGCCACATCCGGCGGACGAGATCGCGCTTGACGCCGTCCATTTCCGGAGCCTGCGCGAGGTTGACCATCTCGGCCGGGTCAGTCCGCAGATTGTAAAGTTCATCCTCGTCGAAGCCGTTGTAGACGTACTTGTAGTCTGTCGTGCTGACGGAGCGCTGGGTGTAGTACAACTCGACGCCGTTCATCTGGGTATAGAGGTCGTCCGGCCAGTCTGGCGGCGTCTCGCCGCGCAGGAAAGGGGCGAGGCTGCGGCCACAGAGTCCATCTGGCACGGACGCGCCGGCCAGCCCAAGGAAAGTCGGGGCGAAGTCGGCCAATGTAACGAACTGGTTGACGACTCTGCCGGAATCCTTGAGCCCATCGGGCCAACGGATGATCAAAGGCACATGATAGGCCTCGCGGAAGGCCGGGACGCCCTTGAGGTAGAGGCCGTGGGCGCCGCAGTAGTCGCCATGGTCGGAGAGGAAGACGACGACCGTGTTGCCCGCCTGCCCGGTACGGTCGAGCGCGGCCAGTACCTCGCTGAGCATGTCGTCCATCATGGTACAGAAGCCCCAGTAATGGGCGATGGAATCGCGCACCTCGTCCTCACCGAGCTGGTCCCAGATCTGGCGTCGCATCCGGGCGTAGACGCGCGGCTTGTCCTCCAGCGAATCGCCAAAGCTGGGGGGCAGCGGCACATCGGCTGGGTCGTACATCCGGGCGTAGCGCTCCGGGATGATGAAGGGATCGTGCGGGCCGATCGTGCCGGCGTAGAGGCACCAGGGACGACCGGACGCGGCGAGCTCGGGCAGCGCCTCGACGGCAGCGGAGACGACGCGGTAGTCGCGGTGGCCCTCGTAACCTTTGGGGTCGTCGGTGGGGTAGGCGCCATAGAGGCGGTAGTCTCCCCAGCCCGGCCGTTTGATCTCACCGCCCTTACGGGGCTGCCGCTCTTGCTCGCGCAGCTCGCGGGCGCGGCGCTGCCACATGTCCATCTCTCGCGCCTGGTAGGTCCCCTTGCCTGCCGTCACGTGTAGCTCGCGCCAGCCCCGGTCAGCGGGGCCTTCCAGCTCGGAGGCGTGCCACTTGCCGGAGAAGGCCAGCTCGTAGCCGGCGTCGCGCAAGCCCTCGCCGAAGGTCACCACGCCTGGGTTCAGGCCGCGGTGGATGGCCTGCGGGTTGCCGACGTTGTTGTAGACGCCGTGGCGACTGGGGTAGAGGCCACTGAAGAAGGTGGCACGAGCCGGACAGCAGTGGGCGCTCGGCGTGTAGGCCTGGCTAAAGCGAATGCCGTCGGCTGCCAGCCGGTCGGCGTTGGGTGTGAGGCAGGGATGGCCCGGCTCGACGACTGCCCCCTGCTCCTGGTCGGTCATGAAGATGAGGATGTTCGGCGGGGTCATATCGCGGCCATCACTCCCAGCTCAGCTCGCGGCGGTGCTCGATCTTGGTCTCGTCCAGCTCCATACCCATGCCGGGCCGGTCGGGCGGAGCCACGACGCCGTTCACGGGCTGCAGCGGCTCACGGAAGAAGAATTGGTGGACGGCGTTCCACTTTACAAGGTATTCGATGTAGGGGCAGAGCTGTGGCGGCTGCGCGAACAGTAGGTGGGCGGTGGCTGGTGTGGAGTGGCCGTGCGGGATGACCTGCACGTCATAGGTCGACGCTAGCGTGCAGATCTTGGCGACCTCGGAGATGCCGCCGGCCCAGTAGATGTCCGGCTGAACTACGTCCGCGGCCTCGGCGTCGAGCAGCTCCTTGAGGCCCCAGCGCGTGTACTCGTGCTCGCCGGTCGCGATGGGGAAGGGCACGCGCCGCCTGATCTCGGCGCAGCTCTCGATGCGGTCCGGCAGCACCGGCTCCTCCAGCCAGCGCGGCTGTGTCTCCGCCAGCGCGTCGCCGATCTGGGCGATGTAGGGCACATCCCAGCTCATCCAGGCGTCCAGCATCAGGTCGACCTCATCGCCGACCGCCTCGCGCAGCGCCGTGGCCAGGGCCAAGTTCTCCTGCATGCCGACGCGACCGCCGCCGGGGCCGTAGCGGAAGAACCACTTGGTGGCGCGGTAGCCCTGGGCGACCAGTTCCTTGGCCCGTCGAGCGGCGTCCCGCGGCACCACGGAATAGCCGAGAGCGCTGGCGTAGGCGGGGATGTTTTCCCGCATCGGCCCGCCGAGCAGGCGGTACACCGGAGCGTTGGCCCACTTGCCTTTGAGGTCCCAGAGGGCGCAGTCGATGGCGCTGATGGCCATCATCGTGGCGCCTTTTCGACCGTGGACCGAATGGCGGTAGAGGCGGTCCCAGATGCGCTCGATGGCCAGCGGATCCTCGCCGATCAGCAGCCCCTTGAGCTGGCGGTCGATCACAAAGGCCAGCTCCTGGGGGATCGGCCCACCCAGGCCGGTGACGCCGGAATCGGTGAGGATCTCTAGGAAGATGGAAGTCATGCCGTAGCGGCCGTTTCCCAGGTCCGGCAGGTGCGCCGGCCCCTGCGCTTGTTGATCCGGATAGATGTCGATCGGCCGGACTAGCCGCTCTTCCCAGAAGCGTCCCTCAAACTGCAAAGTACCTCGAAGCTCGCTCAATCGGATGGCCTGAATCTTCACCGTTGTACCGCCCTTCTACCGAGTCGCGACTATTCTATCCACTTGGCTGCCTACTCCAGGCTTTCGCAGCGATAGTATCGGTCCATTTCAGCTCCGGTACCCTGGCGTGGGTCCTTCATCGTCGCTGCGCCGATCAAGGAATCGAGTAAGCTGACTCTCCGTCGTCAATCTGAATAGGAGCAATTGGGGATGCTCCGGCGATTTATGTAGCCATCAAGTACTATGCCCGTTACGTTTGCGCGGGGAATCACTGGGAAGGAACCCCGTGCAGCATCGAGTGTAGCAGAGGGGTTCTATGCTAGGAAAACCGCTGAGAGCTTGGCAGGTTGTGGCCCTGGGGATAGCGCTGTTGCTTTCCGGCGTCTTCGCCGCGCCGGCATCGGCGGCCGGCAACTGGATCCCGGCGCATTTCACCTGCGCCGGCGTGTCCGGGGTGATGGCCGACGGGAACTGGACGCACTACGGGGCGGCCGGCCTCTTTCCAGCGGCGATTTCTTCCTATCCCTTCGGCACCGTCCTGGAGGATGAGAGCGGGCGAACCTGGACCGTCGAGGACACCGGTCCGGCCTGGTCGGCCTGGCGCAATGGGAGGCTGCGCATCGATCTCTACAACTACTTCACCAGCAGGGACTGTTGGAACAACTTCCGCACCTACGATGGCTGGGTGCGCGTCCGCCGGTACGGCTGGAATGGGTCCTGGCTCTAGCCCGCGCCCTACCGCACCGTGACGCTCTTGGCCAGATTGCGCGGCCGGTCCGGGTCGTGGCCGCGCAGCACTGCGAGCTGATAGGCCAGGAGTTGCGCGGCCACCGTCGCGACAAGCCACCAGCTATCGCCGCGCGTCGGGATCGAGAGGGTGTGCGCGTACCCCGGAGCCGACTGCGGCGCGAACGCCACCGTCAGCGCGCCGCGCGCCTGCACCTCCATCGCCGCCGCGTCCATGGCCGGCCGGGTCTCATCGTCCGGCGCGAAGAGCAGGCAGGGAGTGCCGGTCTCGATCAGCGCGATGACCCCGTGCTTCAGCTCCCCCGACGAGAAGCCCTCGGCATGGAGGTAGCTGCCCTCTTTGATCTTGAGCGCCGCTTCGAGGGCGATAGCGGTGCCGCGGCCGCGACCGAGACAGAACAGGTGCTCGCTCGACGCCAATCGTCCGGCCAGTGACCGGATGCGGGCCAGCGAGTCGGGCTGGAGCAGCGCTTCGATGCCGGCGGCGGCCGTGAGTAGCGCCGCCTGTCCCTCCTCGATTTCGCCGCGCGCCGCCGCGGCCGTCAGCGTGATGATGCCGAGCTTGGCCGTGAAGGACTTGGTGGCCAGCACGCAGCGCTCGGGGCCGGCCCGCAGCCGCACGCAATCGTCGGCCAGGCGCGCCAGCGTCGACCAGGCGGCGTTGACCAGCGCCGTCACCCGTGCTCCACGCGCGCGGGCGAACCGCAGCGCGTCGAGCACGTCGATGGTCTCGCCACTTTGGGAGAGCGCCAGGAGCAGCCCGCCCGGTCCGACGGCGTCGGCGAGGTAGGCGAACTCCGATCCCGGCACCGCGTGTGATCGTTCTCCCGCCTGCGCCAGGACGTAGCGACCGTACAGCGCGGCATGGTAGGCCGTGCCACAGCCGACCCAAGTCACCGAGGTCGCGTCACGGATGGCCTCAGCCAGCGCTGTCGCCTCCGTGGCAGCGTCCCGCGCCAGGAGGCGGAGCAACCGCGGCTGTTCGGCGATCTCCTGGCGCATCCAGTGATCTCCGGCCGACAGGGTCGTCTCAGCGGCAGCCGTGGTGGGCGGGATCGATCGGGGCCGGACCCAGGCCCCGAGGGCCATATCGAGGACGCGAACGCGGTCGCGCTCGACGATCGCCAGTTGGCCGTCTTCGAGCAGCACGACCGTCTGTGCCGAGCCGGCGAGCGCCGCCGGATCGGACGCCAGGTGCGCTTCACCGTTGCCGAGGCCAATCACGAGCGGCGACCCGCTCGTCGCCGCGACGAGCGCCTCCCCGTCACCGTCGAGCACGGCGATGCCGTTCACGCCCTCCAGTTGGCGAAAAGCCGCGAGCACGGCGTGGTGCAGACTTGGCGCGGATCGGAGCTCTTCTTCTACCAGGTGGACGACGGACTCCGAGTCCGTTTCCGAGGCGAAGTGGTGACCGCGAGCCTGCAACGCCGCGCGCAGTGTAGCCGCATTCTCCACGATGCCGTTATGGACCAGGGCAAGCCGGCCGTCACAGTCCAGATGCGGATGGGCGTTGGCCTCCGTGACGCCACCGTGCGTAGCCCAACGGGTGTGTCCAAGGGCTGACCGGCCGGAAGGCAAGGCGATGCTCGCCGTGTCCACCCGACCGGTCCGGCGGGTCAGACCGAGCCGGCCCGCCGAGGCTGTCGCCACCCCCCAGGAATCGTAGCCGCGGTATTCCAGTCGCCGCAGCCCGTCGACCACCAGGGCCGTCGCGTCCGCCCTATCGCCGAGGTAGCCGTAGATCCCGCACATCAGCCGTTTCCCGTAGCTAGCGAGTCGTCAAAGCCAGCATGCCATGGCGAGGGACCCTGAACGATGCCGCTAGGACTTCTGGTGAACGATCTATGAACATCTTGGCCGGAGACGCTTGACGCGGCCGAACCGCCTCGCTATCCTGCGATCCGATGGACACACCCATCCGGCGGCAGTACTTGGAGATCAAGCGCCGCTATCCTCACGCGCTGCTCTTCTTCCGTCTGGGCGACTTCTACGAGACGTTCGACGACGATGCCCTGGTGGTATCACGCGAGTTGGACATTACCCTGACCAGCCGGGAGATGGGCCGAGCCGGACGTGTGCCGCTGGCCGGTGTTCCCCACCATTCCCTCGACGGCCATCTCGCCCGACTGGTGAGGCGGGGCTACAAGGTGGCGATCTGTGAGCAGCTGGCCGATCCTGCCACGACGAAGGGACTGGTCCCGCGTGATGTCGTCCGCGTCGTGACGCCCGGCACCGTGATCGAGCCGCACCTGCTGGATCGCGCTGAAAACAATTACCTGGTCGCGTTGCTGTTCCAGCGCGGCCAGGCCGGACTTGCCTATGCGGATGTCTCCACCGGCGAGTTCTGCTGCACACAGATGAGCGGCGCCGACCTGCGCGGCGCCGTCGCAGCGGAGCTGCGCCGCCTCCGCCCGTCAGAGGTTGTCGTGCCGGAGGGACCGGGGCCGAGGAGCAGGGGAGCAGGGGAGCAAGGGAGCAGGGGCGACGAGCCCGACGACGAAGATGAGCCCACCGACCTGCTGGCCGGTCAGCAGGTGACGAGCAGCCCGGCATGGCTCTTTGGCGAAGGCGACGCGCAGATCGCCTTGCAGGAGCAGCTAGGGGTGACTTCGCTGGAGGGGGTCGGCTGCGCGCGCTTGCCGTTGGCCGCCCGCGCCGCGGGGGCGCTCGTCCACTATCTGCGGCTCAACCAGAAGGCGGCGCTCGCTCAGATCGCGTCGCTCGTCACCTACAGCGTTGACCAGTTCATGCAGCTCGACGAGGCCACCGCGCGCAGCCTGGAGATCTGGCAGGGCAACCGGAGCGGTGACGGCCGTGGCTCCCTACTTGGGGTGCTGGACGAGACCTGCACGGCAATGGGCGCTCGGCTGCTCCGCCGCCGGCTCGGTCAGCCCTTGCTGGAGTTGCCGCCGGTGCTGTCCAGGCAAGCCCAGGTCGCGGCGCTCGTCGACGATGATGGCCGGCGCGGGAGCCTTCGGAAGGCGCTTGGCAAGCTGCCGGACTTCGAGCGACTGGGCGGTCGCCTGGCCGGCCATACGGCGTCGCCGCGCGAGCTGGCCGCGTTGCGCGCCGGGCTGGCCGCGTTGCCGGAGGTCGGAGCGCTGCTTCGCCAGGCAGCCGAGCCGGCGCTGCGCGCGCTGGCGGAGTCCTTGCCTAATCTCGCGGGAGCGCAGGAGCTGCTGGCCCAGGCGCTGGTGGACGAGCCGCCGGCGTCGCTGGGCGAGGTCCGCACGCTGCGACCCGGCTTCGCTACAGAGCTGGATGAGATCGAGGACTCCGCTCGCGAGGCGCGGTCCTGGGTGGCATCCTTGGAGGCGCGCGAGCGTGCGCGCACCGGCATCAAGAGCGTCAAAGTGGGCTTCAATAAAGTCTTCGGCTACTACCTGGAAGTGAGCAACGCCAACCGCGCCGAGATTCCCCCCGAGTACATGCGCAAACAGACCCTGGTCGGCGCCGAGCGCTACGTCACGCCCGACCTCAAGGAGCGCGAGCTGCTGATCCTCAATGCCGAGGAGCTCTTCCAGCAAGTCGAGCGGGAGCGTTACGCTCGGCTCGTGGCAGAGCTGGCACGCGGCGCGAAGCAGATCGGCACAGCCGCCGAGCTGCTCGCCGACCTGGATGTGGCGGCAGGGCTGGCCGAAGCGGCCGTACGCCGCCGCTGGGTTCGTCCTCAGCTCGACGCCGGCAGCGGCCTGAGCATCGTGGCCGGGCGCCACCCAGTGGTGGAAGCCGCTTTGCCGACCGGGGAGTTCGTGCCTAACGATCTCGATATCGACAGTGACGGGGCGCAGATCCTGCTCATCACCGGTCCGAACATGGCCGGCAAGTCCACGTATTTGCGTCAAGTTGCTTTGACCATGCTCATGGCCCAGATCGGCAGCTACGTCCCGGCGGCCATGGCGCGGGTCGGCCTCGCTGATCGTATCTTCACCCGTGTGGGAGCGCAGGACGACCTGGCGATGGGGCAGTCGACTTTTATGGTGGAGATGCTGGAGCTGGCCAATATCCTCAACCACGCCACGCGACGCAGCCTGGTCGTGCTGGACGAGATCGGCCGCGGCACCAGCACCTACGATGGTCTCGCCATCGCCCGCGCCGTGGTGGAGCACCTCCACAATGCGCCGGCGCTGGGCTGTCGCACGCTCTTCGCCACCCACTATCACGAGCTGACCGAGCTGGCGCGGGTGCTGCCGCGCGTGCGCAACTTCAACGTGGCGGTGGCCGAGGAGGGCGAGCGCGTCGTCTTCTTACACAAGATCGTGCCCGGCGGCGCCGACCGCAGCTACGGCATCCACGTCGCCCGGCTGGCCGGCGTCCCCAAGGCCGTCACGCGTCGCGCCGGCGAGCTGCTGACCGACCTGGAGCGCGGACGCCAGCCCCGTGGATACTCGGCTCGCGCCGGCAGCGCGCGGAAAGTGCGCGAATCGCTCCAGCTCACCCTGTTCGGCGAGCCGGACGGCGTGAGCAAAGAGCTGGCCGACCTCGACGTGCTGGCCATGACGCCGATGGAAGCGCTCAACCGCCTGTTCGAGCTGCAGCGCAAGGCGCAGGGCGAGGCATAGGGGAAGTAGCGTCGAGCCATACCTCATTACGCTCACCATCACGCGCGTCTACAGCCCCAACAGGCTCCTGGTCCTCCGCGTTGACAGCCCGTCTGCTCTGCCCGGAGGGAGGATGGGCGGCGCCAAACATGTGCTAGGTGCGGGCCGTCCCTTGGTTGACCAACGGTCACATGATCGTAAGCGTTCACGGGGTGGTCAGGCGACGAGCGCAGTTGGCGGGACAGCGAGGGCTGGCGATGGGCGGAGCGATGGGCGGAGCGATGGGCGGAGCGATGGGCGGAGCGATGGGATCGGGTGGCCGCGGCGGGCGGCGGGGCCGACGGCGGTGAGCTCGTCGCGCCGGGGGCGCTGCGGCTGGC